>Ga0105046_10000118_pt1 | contig 87975 bp, 77 predicted proteins | sample MAT03_FD_78385 | JGI IMG/M metagenome (GOLD analysis project Ga0105046, IMG submission 78385) | Freshwater microbial communities from Lake Fryxell liftoff mats and glacier meltwater in Antarctica - MAT-03 (megahit assembly) | ecosystem: Environmental > Aquatic > Freshwater > Ice > Liftoff... | reverse complement strand
GGAGTTCGCGGCAGCCGGGGCACTCGGGCTGATCGGAGTTCGTCGCTTCGCCATCCATGATGGCGTTACACTACCCACTACAAACCGATAGCGCCAGCCCAAATGGGCGGTAAACAACTACCGTTGCACAAGACACTGCTTCCGGCGTCTCAGTGAACCAAGACTCCAAGTGGTTCCTCCCGACCGACGAACGATCGCAGCCCCCGCGACCACAGTACATGAAGGGACGCAGCGAGGCAGGATTTTCCACAAGAACACAGAGTCATCGGCTCCCACACTGTTTCATATCACACACGGAAAAGCCGGGTCGCAATGGATCTACGCGATCCTAAGGGAGTTGTTTCCCTATCAGATCGTCCCGCCGCAGGCACATTCCTATCAGGTCCGGAAATGGCCGCTTCAACACGGGGGCGTCTACCCCACGGTCTATCTCGATCGTGAAGAATTCGAGATGCTCAATTGCGGACGGAACTGTAAAAAATTCGTTGTCCTTCGCGATCTTCGAGACACACTGGTGTCGTACTACTTCAGCTCCAAAGTGAGTCATGCGCTGTTGACCTCGGGTATGGTTCAGACACGCGAGCTTCTCAATGAACGCTCCCAAGAGCAAGGTCTGATTCTGTCCATGCGCTGTGGCATCAGGGAACCCGCCAGGATTCAACAGACTTGGGTGCAGAGCCGGGAGCCTTTTCTTCGCTACGAAGATCTGATCGCCAACGATTTCGCGATTCTGAAATCTGAGTTCATCGACAGACTCAAGCTCCCCATTACCGAAAAGCAGCTCCAGGCCGCGGTTGACAAGCATCGGTTCGAAAAGCAAACGGGCGGACGGCCGCGTGGACAAGAAGACGTGAGCAGCCACCATCGCAAAGGCATCGCGGGCGACTGGAAAAACCATTTCACGCCGAAGGTGACCAAGGCATTCAAAGAAGCTTACGGCCAGGTCCTGATCGAAACCGGCTACGAGAAAGGACCTGAACTGGTAGCCGTGCCTTCAGTTGTCTGCTTTCCGCTGGATGTTCAGGCAGGCTTTGCGTCGACGATCGAACGGGGACACCCATCAGGTGACCCGTTGAGCATGTAGCAGACTATAGGGACTGGGCAGGGCTGCCCAGCAGATCCAGCATGAACTTAATCACGCGCATTCTCTCGACCGGACTGAAAGATCCGCACTTCACAAGGCTCTTGTCGCGCAAGTCGGCTGAGAAGTCGAAGCCTGCATGCGACCCAGACTGGGCGCCAGACGAAGTGTTTCAGAGACTTTGCCAGTTTGCCGAGCTAACTGACGGAAGAGTTCATTGCTCTCGTGTTGCCGTATGCAATGCTGCCGGGGAAGCACAAACAAAATTCGCAGTTGGTGATCCGATTCATGTCTACCTGGAGTTTGAAGTACTGGAAGACATCGGGATCCCTCAACCCGTCATCCATTTCGGCGATGGAGGGGAACACGTGGATCTGTCGGCAGATCCTCTGCAGTTTGTCGCGACGCCAGAACCCCGTCAGATTTCTGCTGGCGAAGTACTGCGGCTTCATCAAGTCTTTTACGCGAATACGTGTCCTGGTCCCTTATTTCTCGACATCGGATTGTCCTCGGTGTCGAGGGAAGACGCCCGCCGGTATCGTGCGGGTACGCTGACTGGTGATGAACTTGCCCGTCGAACCTCGAGGAATTGCTTCCGGCGTTTGAGCAAGCCGCGAGTTGATATTGTTCTCCCCACCCGACCGATACCCGATTCACTCGCGAAAGTGCTTAAGGGAGAACGGCAAGGCAGGGTCTTCCGCTTTGAAACAGACCAGCCCTTCCAGACGCTCGTTCACTTCACGCACTGGAAGGCCGGATCGCAATGGATCTACGCGATTCTGCGAGAGCTGTTTCCCACCCGTATCGTTCCTCCGCAGTCGCGGTCCTATCAAGTCATTTCCTGGCCATTCCAGCCGGGAGGAGTTTATCCGACCGTCTATCTCGATCGCGACGAGTTCGTTTCGTTCGCCCCCGGCCAGTCATGCAAGAAGTTTATTGTCCTTCGGGATCTCCGCGATACCCTCGTCTCGCTCCATTTCAGTTCGACAGTCAGCCATCAACTGCTGAACCTGAGCATGGTGAAAGATCGGGAGTTTCTAACAGCACAGACGTTTGAAGAGGGTCTCATCTCAACGATCCACGGAAAACTCGGCGCGATTTCAAGGATCCAGCGAAGCTGGGTGCAATCCGGCGAACCGATTACTCGATACGAAGACCTGGTCGCCAACGATTTCGCGATTCTGAAATCCGAGTTCATCGATAGACTCAAGCTCCCCATTACCGAAGAGCAACTCCAGGCCGCGGTTGACAAGCATCGGTTCGACAAGCAGACCGGAGGCAGGAAGCGTGGCGAAGAGGATGTGAGCAGCCACCACCGCAAGGGCATCGCAGGCGACTGGAAGAACCACTTCACTCCGAAGGTGACCCAAGCCTTCAAAGAAAAGTTTGGCCAGGTTCTCATCGAAACCGGCTACGAGAAAGACCTGAACTGGTAGCCGCACGTTTACCGCTACTCGTACTCGTGCTTCACCACCCAGGGGTCCTTGGTCTTTTCCTGCCAGGCCTTCAGCTTGCCCTGCAACGTTCCCAGCAGTTCTGCGTGCTCGGGCTTGCCAGCCAGATTGCTCAGCTCGTCGGGATCGTTCTGCAGATCGTACAGCTCCCACTGGGGTCGGTGCAGGTACGCCTCGACGGTCTTTCTGCCGAACATCTTATCGCTGCGTTTCAGCACGCCCTGCCATGTGGCCGACGCGTGCAGGTCCGAGGCAAAGGGAAACGAGAGCGGGTGAGCCACGTTCAGGATCAGCTTGTAACGTCGGTTGCGGATCACCCGCATCGGATAGTACATGGTGATCTCGTGGAACGTGTGCGAGGCGTAAATCTCGTCCCAGCCGGCGGGGTTCTCTTCGTCCAGGGTCCCCAGAAACGAGCGGCCATGCAGCGGGTAGTTCGGGCCTTTCGCGCTGGTGTAGTCCAGGATCGTCGGCAGCAGATCGGCCCAGGTCACCATGGCTGAGGTCGTCCCGCCCCGGCGTTTCTGGTCGGGCGAGCGAACGATCAGCGGCAGCCGCATGCCGGGCTCATAGAGCGTCGTCTTGGCCCCGGGAAACGGAATGCCATTGTCGCTCACAAAAATCACCAGCGTGTCATTCCACTTGCCGTTGGACTTCAGGATCTGCATCAGGCGTCCAATGCCGGCGTCCATCCGCGAGAGCGCCTGATAGTACTCGGCCAATTCGCCGCGGACCTCGGGCTTGTCGGGCAGGAATGCCGGAACCTCGACGCTGGCCGGATCGTACTTCACCGGTTGCAGGCCTTTGTAGTCGCCATCGTTGGCAAAGCCCTTGGCCGCGCGGTGAGGATCGGCGGGGCAGAAGTACAGGAAGAAGGGCCGCTCGTCGTCCTGACGGATGAACTCCTGGGCGTTGTCGGCCATGCGGATCGTATGGCGATTGCCCGACGTGCCGTGGTTGGGGTACTCGTCGAAGTGATAGACCTCCTCGGGCTGCACATGCATCTTGCCGATCGCACAGGTGCGGTAGCCTGCCTCGTGCAGCAGCACCGGCAGACTTCGCACGAAGGTCTGCGTGTTGAAGTTGTGGAAACCGTGCTGGTGTCCGTATTGGCCGTTGGCGTGATTCTCCAGTCCGGTCAGGATCACCGAGCGACTGGCGCTGCAACTAGCTGTCGTGCAGAAGGCATTCAGAAAGCGGGTCCCGTCGGCCGCCAGCGCGTCCAGGTTAGGAGTTTTCACCACGCGATTGCCGTAGCAGCCCAGGTCGCAGCCGGCGTCGTCGGCGACGATCAAAACGACGTTCTTCCCCTTGGCGCCCAAAAGCGAGGGGAGAAACAGGACCACCAGAAGCAGGCGCAGGGCAAAGCGAAGCATGAACGAAATCCTCGCACAGAACCAACGCGAAGGAGGGAACGCAAGCCGGGAACTTCGCCAGGATAACCGTCACACGGGGGGGATGGCAAATTTCGCGCAATCGCAATGGTCGACCAGCAGGGTCGGCGGTTGTTGCGCCTTGCTGCGAGGGCTAAGGTACATGCCGACATCTCAGGCGGCTTATGATTCGCTCTATCTTTCTCCGGGGCTCTGTCGTGACTTACACTCCCAGGATCGTGGCTTTTGCGGGAAGCACCCGCGAGAAATCGTTCAACAAGCAGCTGATCAAGATCGCGGCCGCCGGAGCTCGCGCAGCAGGGGCTGAGGTGACCCTGGTCGACCTGCGCGACCTGGCCTTACCTCTTTACGACGAAGACCTGGAGGCCAGCAGCGGGCTGCCGGCTGGCGCCAAGCAGCTTCGCGACCTGATGCTGGCCAGCGACGGCCTGATGATCTCGTCGCCCGAGTACAACAGCTCGATCAGCGCCGTGTTGAAGAACACGATCGACTGGGTTTCGCGCAAGCAGCCCGGCGACAAGCAGGGTTTGGCCGCCTTTGCCAGCAAGACGGCGGTGCTGATGAGCGCTTCCCCCGGCGCCCTGGGGGGCCTGCGAGGACTCGTTCACTTGCGGGCGATCCTGGGGAACATCGACGTGCTGGTCCTGCCTGGCCAGGTGGCCATCTCGGCGGCCAACGACGCGTTTCTGCCTGACGGCACGCTGAAGGACCCTAAGAAGCAGGAAGCCGTGGAAGGGCTGGGGAAAAAGCTGACCGAGATGCTGAAGAAGCTGAAGGGCTAGGCGCTACGGCTTTGGCAGCTCGCTCGACTCCTGCGAGGCGCCTGACGCGGGGCCCTTCCCACGCTGTGCCCGATCGATGGCCATCAGTCGTGCCAACTCGGTCACCTGCCGCTCGAGCCTCACATAGCGCGAGTAGAAGTAGAATGTCGTTCCCAGAAAGGCCAGCGCTACGACATAGCTGACCAGATCGGCGGCGCGGCCAATGCCCAGCGGTTTCGAGATCGAAGCCACCAGCCCCGGATTGTAGATCGCCGCCCCGGCCGCCAACCAAACCAGCGACCGGAACAGCCCGCCCCGCCAACGGGTCCGATCGCGGACCAGGCCGATCCCCTCGGCCAGCAGCAGGCAGACCAGCACGCTGAGCGCCAGGAACTGAAACCGCGAAGGGTCGTGAGCAGGGGCCTCGATCTGGGCGAACACCAGTCCCCACGCCCCCAGTAGTCCCGCGGCGGTTTTCATTTCAACGCACCAGCCGCGACAGGAACAACTGGCTCACGATCCGCAGCGCATTCCAGCCGCTCTGCCCCTTGGCCAATGTCTCGGCGTTGTAGCGGATCGTCACCGGGACCTCGCAGTACGACAGCCCGCGATGGCTGATCTGATCGAGAATCTCAGAGCCATGGGCCATGCGATTCTGCGTGATGCGGATCTCTTGTGCGGCGCGGCGCGAGAAGGCCCGAAACCCGTTGTGAGTGTCCGTGACGCGAATGCCCGAAAAGATCCGCGTAAAGAGCACGGCCAGCCGCAGCACGGCCCGTCGCGCCCGCGGCATCCCCTCGGCGGCAGCGCTCAGAAAGCGCGAGCCCAGCACCACGTCCACGTCGCCCGCTGCGATCGGCTTCACCAGGTGCGGGATCTCCTCGGCCACATGCTGGCCATCGGCATCAAAGGTCACGATCGTCTTTGCGCCGCGTTCCAGGGTGAAGTCGATGCCCGTCTGCAGCGCGGCCCCTTGCCCACAGTTGAACGGATGGGAGATCAGCCACACGGGATGCTCAAGCGCCACCCGGGCGGTCTCGTCGGTCGAGCCGTCATCGACGACCACCACCTGCACGTCCTGGGCGCAGACGCCAGCCAGCGTCCGCGCCAGGCGAGGAGCCTCGCACCAGGCGGCGATCACCACCCAGACGTCGGAGTGGGTGTGCATCGTTCGACCAACCAAGGCTGCCGGGGCGGGAAGTACAAGGGGAGCTGCGCACTGCGAGCCCTCTCTTTATGTTAGCCCGCGGCTTCCAGCCCGCCAAACAGCCGCTCCAGCCATTCCCGAGGATCAGGGAACAAGATCGGGCGGGTTGTGACGGCTGGGCGGGGCGCGGCCAGGCGCGTCAGGATGGCCCCCTGCAAAGCCAGCGGTTCCGGCTCGCAAAACTCCAGTCCAGCCAAATCGCGATACGGAGCGTAGCCCTCCTCCCAACAGGTCAGCACCGGCAGGCCGCAGCACAGCGCTTCCTGAATGGCGACTGGAAAGCCCTCGTTCCAACTGGGCAATGCGAACAGATCGGCCGCCTGATAAAGCGGAGCCAGCTCAGACTGCGGTCGCGGGGGATGATACTCCACGCCCGCCGCTCGGACCTCGGCCACCACGTCGGCCTCGGCCGGGCCGCAGAAGACCAGATCGAAGGCGTCATGCCGCGCGGCCAGCAGCCGTCGAATGCCTTTGCTTTCAATCAACCTTCCCACGAACAGCACCTTGGGACGCTCGTCCCAACCCAGTGCGGCCCGGGCTTCGCGCCGCTGCTCGGGCGTGGCTGGCTGAAACAGATCGGAGCGAACCGGATTGGGAAGGAAGAGCACCCGCTGGGGCTCGCGGGCCAGCTTCCGCAGCAGCTCCAGCACTCGCCCGTTGTAGGCCACCGCGCGCGTGGCCAACCGCACGTTCATCCGGCCGATGGTCGCTGAAAGAAACCGCATGGCAAAGTTCCCCCACCACGACGAATACTGCAGCACGCCGCCATGATCGGTCAGCAGGCTCGGCCGGTCGCGCAGCCACGCCCAAACCAACGCCACTTTGCTGGTCAGGAACACGTAGCCATGCGCATGCACCACGTCGGCCTTTCCCACCTCGCGCCACAGCACCCCGCTAAGCGTTGGCGTAAGGAACAGAGGGAAAGCGATGCCGAAGCGGCGCTCCATCACATGCCAGGCCGGCACGCGGATTACGTTGATGCCGGGCGCAATGGGAGCCGGCAAAGGATTGGTCGGCGTGTTGCTGGTGACCCAAGTCAACGTGTGTCCCGCGTCGACGAGGGCCCGGGCCTCGAGTTCGACCAGGGCTTCGACCCCGCCCACGTGGGGCGGTGCATGATGCGAGACAAGTAGAACGTGCATGCGGATGTTGTAGCCGAAGGGGCACCCCTTCAACCACGGTCACATCATCCCCCGGCATCGACTAAAGCCGGCGGGCCAACCAGCCGGTTTCAAGATCCGCAGCCAGCAGCGATAAGTGCTTCCCCGATTGGCGCAGCACTTCCTCAGCGGCCAGCAGGCCGGAGCGGACGGCTCCTTCCATGGTGGCGGGCCAACCGGTCCGGGTCCAATCACCGGCCAGATAGAGGTGCGGAACAGCCGTCCGTTGTGCCGGGCGGAACGCGTCGACGCCGGGCAGCGGGGCGAAGACCGCCGCGTGTTCGGTCACGGTGCGCGAGTGCTGCAGCTTCGCCTCGCGCGCGGCCGGCCAGATCGCGGCCAGTTCGCGGCACACGGTTTCCACCAGCAGTTCGCGCCCCAACTGCGACGCTTCGCGCGAGGCGCTAATGACCACCTGATAATAGTGCCCCTTCTCCGAGGCCTCGCTGCGGTGGAACAGCCACTGCCCCACGCGCCCCACCAGCACGGCGTGCTCCACGGGGGCGATCACGCGATCGAACCACAGGTGGACGCTGGTGATGGGGGACGGCTCGAGCTGATCGAGCGTGGCCAGTTCCGGCAAGGCCTGCCGCAGGTTTTCGTCGAACAGATCGCCCGCCCGTTGCCAGGGAACGGCTGCCACGACGGCATCGAAAGAGACGAACTCTCCCTCACTCAGTTCCAACCCCGTGACCTTGCTCGCATCCCCCGTCACGCGCCGCACACGCTGCCCCAGATGGAGCGCTATGCCCATGCGGGCGAGTTCCCCTTCAAGCTTCGTTCCATACAGCTCCCCGAGCGCTACGCGGGGGATCTCCATTTCGTACGCTCGCGGGTGGGCCATGAACCCTTCGACAAACACCTTGCGGGCGTAGTCGACCGAGATCCGATCCAACGTCTCCGACAGCGCGCTTACCAGCACCACGCCCCAGAACCATTCCTGGGCACGCGGCGATTGCCCGTGCGCGGCCAGCCAATCGGCCATGTTCTGTCCGCTGCCCGGCTTCTCGCGCGAAAGGGCCAGCATCGCCCGACCGATGGCGATCCGCTCGCGCACCGATAGAAACTTGAGAGCCCACAGTCCGCCGGCCAGGTGCAGCGGCGCCGGCAGCCAGGGAGCTCCGCAGAAATCGTAGCGCTTGCCATCCGGGGCGATGAAGTGCAGCGTCGGCTCCCGCCGGAAGCTCCCGTTGATGCCCAAATGCCGGCAGAACTGGTCCAGATTCGTGCAGCAGCCCATGCTTACATGCTGGCAGTTGTCGACCAACTCGCCGGTTGTCTTGTCGAGGAACGAACTGGCCCGGCCTCCCAGTCGATCGCGCGACTCGAAGAGTTCGACCTTCCAGCCATTTCGCGACAAGGCGGTCGCCGCGGCGAGTCCGGCCAGTCCCCCGCCGACAACCGCCGCGCTCGGGGGCTTTGCGGGGATGTTCGCCGAGGAGGAATCTACTGCCGAGTCAGCCATTGCGCGGTCAGGCTCGCGCCATGATCGGTGGGGCGAGCAGCACCCGCAGGCTCTTCTCGCCGCGGACGCCCAGCAGCGAGCCGGCCGCGATCCGCAGCTTGCGCCAACTCGAAAGCCGGATGCGCCGCTGGAAGACATCTCCATCGGCCCGTTGGATCTCGCCCAGCAGCCCGTGATACAGCGCGACCATGGCCTCGAAGGCCGGCTGACCGGCCGGCTCGAGCCAGGCATAGAGCGCGGCTCCTTCGCGATAGAGCTGCTCGGCGCGGCCGATCTCGAACTGCATCAGGGCGCGGAAGCGCTCGTCGCGGACACTCGCCCGCAGATCCTCCACGGTGTAATCGAAGCGGGCCAGATCCTCGAGCGGCAGATAAATGCGGCCCCGCTCGGCGTCTTCTTTCAGATCGCGCAGGATGTTGGTCAGTTGAAAGGCCACGCCGCATTGCCGGGCGGGCTCCAGGGCTTCGGGTCCGCGGAAGCCCCAGATATGAATGCAGGACAAGCCGACCACACTGGCCACGCGGTAGCAGTAGGCCTCGAGATCGGCGAACGTGGCATACTCGTGCACGTCGAGGTCCATCTCCATCCCATCGAGCGCCTCGAACAGGTACTCGCGCGGAATGCGATAGGTCGCCACCGTGTGGGCCAGTGCCGGCAGCAGCGGATCGTCAAATCGTGTGCCGGCCAAGGCATCGGTCAGCGACTGCCGCCAGCGCGCCAGCGCCCCGCGGCGATCGACCAGCCCTTCGTCGTCGACCAGATCGTCGGACTTTCGCAGGAAGGCGTACAGCGCGCCCATCGCCAGTCGGCGAGGCTTCGCCAATGGCAGAAAAGCGTAATAGAAATTGCGAGCCGTCTTGCGGGCGATCCGCTGACAGTGGTCGTAGCTGGCGGCAAGTTCGGGAGTCATCCATTCCCTCCAAACGTCCGCGGCTGCATGCGGAACGTGGAAATTACGCCGTGGGAGAGCGACGCTGGCTGAATCGTAGAGAGACGGGGCCAAACTTGCGAGGGGATTTGCGGGCCGCCTGGCTCCTTGTGTGGGGGTCCTGGCAATTTGAGTGGACTTTGCGGGCCGAGCGGAAGAAGGTGCGGCCGGATTTCCTTGTGGCGTTCCACCCGGCTACACTGGCACGCAGCGATCACGTAACTCGCTAGCGCCGGGAGAACGCCGTGTCCGATTTTGAATCGAGCGCCGACATCGACAAGTTCGTCGGCATCGTCAAGCTCATCAACCCGCTCACGGTGTCGGCCTATGGCCCGCCGTTGGAAGGCTGGGCCTTTCTGGCCAAAGTCTCCTCGGCGCTCGGCAGCCGTGCCTCCTTGGCGCAGATTCTGAAGACGATCAATCCCCTCACGGCAACCGCCTATGGTCCGCTGCTCGATAACTGGGCCACACGCCCCTTCAACCGGGTCGAACTGGCCGGCATCCTGCGGGCAGTCAATCCGTTGACGGCCGGCGCGTATGGCCCGCTGCTCGACGCCTGGGCGGCCGATGCCGTGGTGGCCTCGCGCCGCCGGTAGCGCCTGCGACAACGCCAAGTCACCGGCGGCGAGCGTCTTTGCCGCTCACCTAACCACTGCCGACCGATAAAGCCCCCTCTGCCTGAGACACTACCCTAGTCGTTGACGTAGGTCTCCAGGAACCGCGCCAACTGGTGGAAGTCGGAACCGGCCTTCACGTAGCGGACCACGGTCACCAGCGTCTGCGGGTCGACGAGTTGATCGAACGGCACAAAGTTCAGATCCAGCTGGCCCGAGATCGAGACCATCACGCCGTCCAGTCCCTTCTCGACCAGCGCCCGGTACGAGCCGACACCCAACTGGCTGCCCAGCATCACGTCGAAGGCATGCGGCGGAGCGCAACGGGCTTCGTAGCCCAACTGCAGGCCGGTGATCTTGCGCTTCTTGCCGGTCTGCCGCTTGTACTCGTTGGCGACCAGGTTCGAGAAGACGCGGGCCAGATTCACCTTGGCAATGGCGATGTGGCCGTGCTCGTCGCGGTCGACGCCCGCCAGGTAGGTGCTGGGCAGGAACTCGGCCAGTCCTTCGGCCATCACGATCACGCCAAACTCTTTGCCTTCGCCATCGCGGGCCCGCATGGTGGCCACGATGCGGCGGACCACTTCGTCTACGTTCATCACCGGCCGGCGCGATTGCGCGCCGGTCTCGGGATCGGTCACTTCTTCGTGATTCAGGTAACGGCCCGTGATGTCCTCGACACTGATCACCAGGCTGGCTTCGCCGGCGATCGCTGCTCCATAGGCCAGCCAACCGGCGCTGCGGCCCATGGTCTCGGCCATGAAGTAGCTGCGCGAGGCTTCCGAATCGTGCAGCAGGTTGCGGATCTCGTGGGCCAGCGTGTCGGCCGCCGTGAAGTAGCCGAAGGTGAAGTCGATGCCCAGGTAATCGTTGTCGATCGTCTTGGGCAGGTGGACCACCGGGATCCGCTTCGAGCCCTTGGGCAGATGGGCCTGGAACCGCTGGAACTTATTGGCGGTCTTCAGAGTGTCGTCGCCGCCGATCGAAACCAGCGCGTCGACCCCCAGCGAGCACAGGGCGCCGTGCACGGCACGCAGCGGGGCGTTCCGTTCGGGGTCGGCCAGGTGGGCCGGGTCCGAGATCCCCTTGCCCGGGTTCGTGCGGGCGGTGCCGATCAGAATCCCCTGCGTGTTGCGGGTCCGCTTCAACTGCTGCGAGTCGAGGACGATGTAGTCCTTGTTCACTTCCATCGGCCGGTCTTCGCGGAACTCAACCAGGCCCGAGTAGCCGTACATGATGCCGATGACTTCGATACCGTTGTTCAGAAACGAAACAGCAGCTGCCGAGATGACCGCATTGGCGGCGGGGGCCGGACCGCCGGCAAACAGGATGGCGACCTTGCGGATGGGGGAGGGAACCCGGCGGGGTGCGGCCAGGGCGGTTTCAACGGTCATGGAGGGCTCCGGACGGCAAATTTGCAATCATTCATCGCTTCGCGATGAATTCTGGGAGGGTACGAATCGGCCATTCTAAGGGCCGGACGCGTTTTGCCAACGGGAGTTACTCCCCCCAAGCGAATGGGGGGGCATCCGAGGGGCGATCTTCAATTAGGCCAAATATTCCCTCCGATGCGCCACCGAGCGAACTCACACCTTCGCCGTGCGTAGGACACATCTACCTCGCAAATATCACCACAAAGTATCGCTCACCCCTCGATGGTAGCCCCTCACCTCAGTTGCTTGACGCCTTTGCCACAGTCAACTAGCTTCAACCCCGGTGACACGCCTTGTCACCCACGGTCGACTACGAATTGAGTCCCATGCCTGCCTATTGTTCGGAAACTCTGGTTCTCCTCGAGAACGACCCCTCCGTTTTGTCGTTGATGGGTCGTGTTTTCCGTTCACTAGGCTACCAGGTTTTGGAAGCACGAGCCCCCGAAGACGCGATTCGGCTTTGCCAATCGCATGTCGGGCCGATCGACCTGGTGGTCGCCGATGTCGAGTCCTCGCACCAATCCGACCAGAGCCTGGTTTCTCAATTGCAGCAGTTGCGTCCTCGGATGGGCGTCGTCTATCTGGCCGCCAGCAATTACCTCGCCCCACCGGACCTGGCCGACCGCTACGCGCTGGTCGCCAAGCCCTTCACGCTCGATTCGCTCTCCAACAAGGTTCGCGAAACACTGGATGCTGGCGGATCCAAAACCGCCGACGGCAGGTCGCTCACCTGCAACGTCGAATCGCCATAGGTCATCACACAAGCGGTCGGCGCTAACCTCGTCGCTGGTGCTGCACGACCAGCAGCGGCAAGACCCCTTGCAGTTTCTTTACCCCCGCGGCGGTCACCCGTGTGCGGTTGATGACAAGCAGCCTGAGCTGCGACATCCCTTCGAGATGCACCAATCCCGCGTCGCCCACCCGGGTGTCATTCAGATGCAGTTCGCCCAGTTGCTGAAGGCCAGCGAGCGATTGAAGGCCCGCATCGGTCACGCGCAACCCTGCCGCGCGCAGTTGAACGAGCCCCGACAGAGCCGCCAGGCTGGCCAAGCCAACATCGCCGACCGCTGTGTTGCTAAGATTCAATCGCGCCAAATGCGTCAAAGAGGCCAGTGCCGCCACTCCGTCATCCGTCACACGGGTGGATTGGATGCGCAGTTCCGTCAGTTCGCGCAGTTCCGCGACATGCCGCATGGCGGCATCATCGGCCCGGGTATGTCCCAGATCGACCAGCGTAACGCGATCCCCCTCGCGCGTCAGCTTAGCCCCTAGCGCCTGAAGTTCGGCCCCACGCATCGGCAGCTCCGTCGGAGTTACGATTGCTTCGCCGTCGAAAGCGGACAACACTCGTGCGGATCTTACCGTTACCCCAAACATGAGACTACAGTCGCGCAAAGTAGCAGGCACACTCCGTGTGCCGTCCGCCCGGAGCCTCTCCAACCGTCGGCGACGCAAACTGAACGGCACGGCGCTAGCCGCCTGTGGCCCCCGGTTTCGCCCTCCCAATCGCTTGCGCGCCGTCCGCCTTATTGTGGTGCAGGCGTCCCGCCTGCTTGAAGCGTTTCCGACATTCCAGCAGGCGGCACGCCTGCACCACAAAAGATCACGGCCTCTGCGTGTGCCGTCCGCCCGGAGCCTCTTCAACCGTCAGCGACGCAAACTGAGCGGCACGGCGCTAGCCGCCGGTGGCCCCCGGTTTCGCTCTCCCCATCGCTTGCGCGTTGAACGTCTAGCTCGCCGCCAATGAGAGCGAATGCCCCAGGGATGCTCGAACCGTGTACTACCGGCGGCTAGCGCCCTGCCGCTCAGATTCGGAGCCGCTGGCGTTTCCTCCCTGGCCGTTGAGAAAATCACAGCCTCTCCGTGCCGTCCGCCTTCTCCCTGGGCGGCAGGGTGCTTGCGCTAGTGCGTTGTCCGCTCTCGGATTCGGGCTCGTGTTGCCAACCCTAAAGCCAAGGCCTGACAACTCGCTAGTCTTCGAGTTCGGCGCCGAGTTGCTGCCGGGCGGCGGTCTTGATCGCCTCGCGCGTGGTGCCGACCTGGGCGCTGGTCAGCGTCCCTTCGCGGCTGCGGAAAACCACCCGCATCAGCAGCTTCTTCTTGCCGGCAGGAAGCTTCTCGCTCCGATACAACTCGCGGAAGTCCAGTTCCTCGAGCAAGGTTCCGGCTGCGGTGCGAACTACGCCGGACAACTCGGCCCAACGGACCGGCTCGTCGACCAGGAAATTCAGATCCTGCTCGGAGGTGGGGAACTGCGAGGCCTTGGCATACTTGGGAATCAACACCGCGCTCTCGATCAACACGTTCAAGTCCAACTCGGCCACCGTAGCCGGCCGGCGAAGATCGAAACGAGCGAGCCCCGCTTTGCTCACCTCCCCCAGGAAGCCCAGCCGCTTGTCGCCCGCCCATAGTTCGGCCGAGCGATCCGAAAGCAAGTCCTGCTTCGTATCGCGTGCTTCCAACTGCAGCGCCGGATTCAACTCGTTCAACAGCGACTCGATCGATCCCTTCACCGTTTGAAAATCATGGCCCGAGCAAAGCCCGACCATCCAGGGCTCGATCGGCAGCTTGCCCCGCCGCGGAAGATAGACATGCGCCACTTCAAAGAGCTCGATCACCGGGTTCGAGAGCGCCTCGTTGGTGCGCCGAGCCGACAGCAGACTGGGAACCAGGCTGCGGCGCAGCGTGTTCGCTCGCAGCAGCACGGCCTGCGCGGCGACCAGCGGGGCCTCGTTCGTCCACGGGGTGAACGACTCCGAGACCTCCTCGGAGACGGCGCTCAGCGTGATGGCCTCGTCGTAGCCCAGCGCGGTGAGCACATGACGCACCTTGTCGAGCACGCGGTCCTGCTCGCTTCGATGGGAAGGAGCCAAGGGGACGACGACGTCCTCAGGGATGTGATGGTAGCCGTGGATGCGGGCGACTTCTTCGATCAGGTCGATCTCGCGGGTCAGGTCGCGGCGCCAGCTCGGCGGAAGGACTTCCACTTCACGCTCGTCGGCCCGCCGCTCGACCAGGCCCAGCGAGCTCAGGATCTGCCGCACGCGGGCCGCCTCGATCTCGATCCCCAGAATCCGCGAGATCTGCGACAACCGCAGCACCACGGGGACGCGTGCCGGGGGCGCACGACCCACATCGATGAGCCCGGCCGCGAGCTCTCCGCCGGCGACTTCCAGAATCAGCTCGCAGCAGCGCCGGCTGGCCCACTCGACGCCGACCGGATCGACCCCGCGCTCGAAGCGATACGAAGCATCGCTCCGCAGGTCGAGCGCCCGGGCGGTATTGCGGATGGAAAGCGGATCGAACTCGGCGCTTTCGATCAACAGCTCGGTGGTCGACTCGGTCACTTCGGAGTCCGCCCCGCCCATTACCCCGCCCAATCCGACCGCCTGCTCGGCATCGGCGATGACGCAGGTACCGGGGGAGAGCTCGTAGGTCTCGTGATTGATGGCCGTGAACTTCTCGCCGGCTTGCGCGTTGCGGACGATGATCCGCCGGCCGCGCAGCTTGGCCAGGTCGAAGGCATGCAGCGGCTGGCCGCATTCCATCAGCACATAGTTGGTCACGTCGACCACGTTGTTGATCGAGCGGATGCCGACGGTCGCCAGCCGGCGGACCAGCCACTCGGGGCTGGGGCCGATCTTCACGCCGCGGATCACCCTGGCGGTGTAGCGCGGACAAAGCTCGGGGCATTCGACGGCGATCTGCGTGAGCGTGGCGACCGGCGGGCCGGACTCGCGCGGCTGCGCGGCCGGCAGTTTGATCTGGCGGTTCCACAGGGTGGCCACCTCGCGGGCGATGCCCAAGTGCCCCAGACAGTCGGGGCGATTCGAGGTCACCTCGAGATCGATGGCGAAGTCTCCGCCGACTTCCTCGGTCGACTCGTGATTCAGCCCGGCCATCATCAACCGCTCCGAGAGCTGGTCGACGGGCATATCGAGCAGGACGTATTGTTTCAGCCAGTTCCAGGAGACGATCATGGGGCGCGGTTGCCGATCTTCAAGTCGGGTTCAAGACACATTTCGCGGGCATTCAGCATACGCAGGGAGGGGAAATCCGCCCAGTACGTCCACAGACATCCAGCCTTCCGGATTTGCTCGGTATCCTCTTCTTCTTTCTCCGCGCCTCCGCGCCTCCGCGTGACATCCTTTTGCCTTTTGGCACCCTTGGGGAAGAGTTTCACGCGGAGGCGCGGAGACGCGGAGGAAGAAACGGTCGAGAAGGAATTGCTTTCGTTCAGGTGCGATGGCTCCGGGGCCATCTCAGTGTTGTCTAAACGGCCGAAAATAACCGCAAATTAGACAAGGCTGTAGACAACTGCCAGCGGGTGCGACGACGGAAGTGGATGTCGCAAAGTAACTTGCGATTGTCTATCCAACGGCTGCCATGGGATTTTTGACAGCACACGTTGGGACCATGTTACGGCTGGCCCACCACTTCCTCGATCGATTCCCCCAGGATGCTCACCATCCGATCCAGCTGCGCTTCGCTCACCACGAATGCCGGGGCGATGTTGTAGACGTCCCCCCGCAGGCGGGTGAACATCCCCCGTTTCTGCGTGGCAGCGTGGATTCGCGGGCCGACTTGCTCGGCGGCCGGGAACTCGGCCTTGCTGGCTTTGTCGGCCACGAACTCCACGGCCATCATCAACCCCTGGCCACGGATATCGCCCACATGCCGGTGCGAGGCCAACGTCGCCAGCCCCTTCGCCAGATGCTTTCCCATGGTGGACGCACGGGCCAGCAGCCCTTCGCGCTCCAGGATGTTCAGATTCTCCAGAGCCACGACGCAACCGACTGGATGCCCGGAGTACGTGAACGCGTGCATCCATTTCTTGTCAGGCGGGGCCGAGTCGATCGCTTCGCCAATCGCATCGCTGACGCCGATCCCGCCCATCGGGAAGTAGCCGCTGGTGATTCCCTTGGCAAAGGTCACGATATCGGGCTCGACCCCATAGCGAGACAGCCCGAACCAATCTCCGGTTCGGCCAAAGCCGGTGATGACCTCATCCGCAATGATCAGCACCTTGTGCCGATTGCAGATCTCGCGGACGGTCGGCCAGTAGTCGTCCTGCGGAGGGATCACCCCGCCGGCCCCCTGCACGGGTTCGCCCAAAAAGGCGGCCACCGTGTCGGCGCCTTCTGCCAGGATCGCTTCCTCCAGTAGATCGGCCGCGGCCTGGCCGGGGGTGCGGCCCGCGGCGATTGCTTCCGGCGAAGGCTGAAAGCGGTACGGATACGGGCTGGCGATGTGCGAGAACCCCGGCGTGCGGGGCTCGAACATCGGCCAGTAGCTGGCGATGCCCGTGGCACTCATGGCGGCCATCGTCACACCGTGATAGCCCCACTGTCGGCCAATGACCTTGTACTTGCCCGGATGGCCGGCCCGCTTCCAGTAGTAGCGCGCGGTCTTGAAAGCCGACTCGTTCGACTCCGCCCCGCCCGAGGTAAAGAAGAAGCGGTTGATCGAGGGATAGCACAAATCGGCCAGGCGATCGGCCAGTTCGATCGACCAGGGGTTGGTACTGCCGGAGTATCCGCTGGCATAAGCCAGCCGGCCCATCTGCTCGGCGGCGACTTTGCCCAGCTCGGTCCGGCCGTGGCCGACGATCACATTCCACAGGCCGGCCAGCGCATCGAGAAACTCGCGCCCCTTGTCGTCAATCAACAGGGCACCTTTGCCGGCTACCCAGACATGGGCTTGGTCGGCTTCGCGTCCGTTATGAAGAGAGTGGAGCTGATGCGAGCGGTCGTGAGGCAGCGTGTTGTTGGTGTCGAGCACGGCAGGCAAAGGGAGAGTGGTGAAGCGGCGGCGGGGGGAGGGAACTCGATCGTATCCCGCCCCCGCGAAGAGGGAAACCCTCGCGCACCAGCCTCCCTTACTTTGCCTTTCCACCCAGCGGCTTCACGACAATGCCGGCCCCCGTGCCATGCACGCGAATCCCCTTGAGCCAAGGAGCCTCCGTCTTGTAGCTCTTCCAGGTGTCGCTGGCCGAGACCGCCGAAATGACCTGAATCGCCGGGCCATCGGGCGGGACCGACATCAAGAAGTAGTCCTGGATCCCGTCCTCGGGCGGCTGCACGTAGACCGCCCGCACCAGCCGCGTTTTGCTGTATCCGCCGGTGTTCACTTCGCCGGTGGCCGTGACCTTGAGGTTCGGCGGATTGCTCTCCTGCTCCGCAATGTCGACTTGTTTGATCTTGGCCACGACCTGCGGACCGGGTTCCGCGGCCTGTAGGCCGGAGCCGGTGTACAGCAGCATCGATGCCAACAAGAACAGGCCGTATCGTGAACGAGCGCGCATGGGTCGTCTCCTGAATGTGCGAGTGCGTTCCATCACACTCGTTACGAGCATGACGTCTCTTGCTGCAAGGGAATCGGACGCCATCCGATTCTACCGACTTCGTCTTGATGTCGTTAGAATTCTTCCGACATTCGAAGGGAGTGAGACAAGGACTCAGATACGACTCTTGGCTTCGTTACGGATGACATGCCTGTGGAACTACTCGAAATCGTCGAAACCACCACGCTCGATCCCCAGCACATCACCGCCCGCACCGCGCAGATCCATGCCGCAGTGCTGGAGAAGTCGAAGTGCCTCGACGCGGCGAACTTCACGCGAATTCGTCCGTCGGATCTCGAGCTTCTGTTCACCGAGTATGACGCCGCGTTTTTTGGTGGAGCGATCAAGTCGAGCCTTGGTTCCTCGCCTTTGAGCTTTGGACTGTCAAATCGAATGACAAGTGCCGGCGGCAAGACGAGCAGGTTCATTGGCCGACAAGACGGAAGCAGGCGCTACGAGATCAGCGCTTCGACCGCGATCCTGTTCGGATGCTTTCACGAGGACGATCATCGCCCCATCAGTGCCTGCGGCCTTGTGTGCCGCGATCGTCTGGATGCGCTGCAGCGGGTGATGGAACACGAGCTGACGCATCTCGTCGAGATGCTTCTGTGGCGAGACTCCAAGTGCTCGCAGCCGCGCTTTCACTCCATCACGCGCCGATTCTTCGGGCACACGCAGAATAAGCATCAGCTCATCACTCCTCGAGAGCGCGTCATTGCAAAGTTCGGCATCAGGCCGGGCACGATGGTTCGCTTCCAGTTTGAAGGCGTGGAACGCACAGGGATCGTCAACCGGGTCAACAAACGGGCGACTGTGCTCGTCGAGGACGTTCGAGGGCGGCGCTACACCAACGGAAAGCACTACGCCAAGTACTATGTCCCGGTGCAGATTCTGCAAGCGGTCTCATAGCGGGGGGGCATGCAGATTGTCGCGCGGTTCGTGGCCCCCTATATTCTTGCACGGGGCACGGAGGTAGCGCCCGGTCTGATGGAATGCGGCAAAAACTCCGCCCTTTCATCCCGCCAAGTCCCTTCTCGCACGGATCGCGGAGGGCCCGCGCCCTGATCGGCGCGGGCCACCGCTCGCGGTTCCCATCGATTGCCGCCTGATCCCACGCGGAGTGACCTTTGAATCCCGAGCAGCAACGACTCGCCGAGCACAACTCGAAGACTGCCGATTGGAAACGCTGGGGGCCGTATGTCAGCGAGCGAGCCTGGGGAACCGTTCGCGAGGACTACAGCGCCAATGGCGACGCCTGGGCGTACTTCTCGCACGACGACGCCCGCAGCCGGGCCTATCGCTGGAACGAAGACGGTATCGCCGGTTTCTCCGACGATAAGCAGCACCTCTGTCTGGCGCTGGGATTGTGGAATGAGCACGACCCGATCCTGAAGGAGCGGATGTTCGGGCTCAGCAACCCGCAGGGGAACCACGGCGAGGACGTAAAGGAGTACTACTTCTTTCTGGACGGCACGCCGACCCACTCGTACATGCGGATGCTGTACAAGTATCCGCAGGTGGCCTATCCGTACGAGGACCTGGTTCGCGTGAACGGCTCGCGCGGGCAGGACCAGCCTGAGTACGAGCTGTTCGACGCCCTGCACGACACGTTCGTTTCCAACCGCTACTTCGATGTCTCCGTGGAGTACGCCAAAGCCGGTCCCGAGGACCTGCTCTGCCGCATCACGGTCGAGAACCGCGGTCCCGACGCCGCACCGATTCACGTGCTGCCGCACGTCTGGTATCGCAACACCTGGACCTGGTACTTCAACGGGGTGCGCCCCGTCATTCGGGCCATCGGCCCCAGCGCGGCGACCACCGAGCACGACATCCTGGGCAAACGCTGGTGGTACGCCCGGTCGAGCGATGGCCAGCCGGTCGACCTGCTCTTTACCGAGAACGACACGAACCTCGAGCGGCTCGACAACGTCCCCAACCCTTCGCCCTATGTGAAGGATGGCATCCATCGGGCGGTGGTGAACCGCGAGGCCGGCGCCGTGAACCGCCAGCAAGGGAGCAAGCTGGCCGGGCACGTGCGGGCCATGGTGCCCGCTGGCGGAAAGTTCACCGTCGAGGTCCGCTTCTGCGACCAACCACAGGCCAATCCGTTTGGGAGCTTCGACAAGGTCATTGCCCAGCGTATTGCGGAAGCAAACGACTACTATGCCGCGGTGATGCCGGCGGGTCTTGATGACGATGCACGGATGGTGATGCGGCAGGCCTTTGCGGGGCTGCTGTGGTCCAAGCAGTACTACCACTACGACGTCTATCGCTGGCTACGCGGTGACGAGACCGAGCCGACACCTCCCGAGGAGCGTTGGAAGGGCCGCAATCGGCATTGGAAGGAACTGCACAACGCGGATGTGATCCTGATGCCCGACACCTGGGAGTATCCCTGGTACGCATCCTGGGATCTCTCGTTTCACTGCGTCGCGTTGGCCCGCATCGACGCGGCCTTTGCCAAGCAGCAGTTGCTGAACATGGGCTACGAGTGGTATCAGCACGCCAACGGCCAGTATCCGGCCTATGAATGGAACTTCGACGATGTGAACCCGCCCGTCGTCGGCTGGGCGGCCTGGCGGATCTATCAGATCGAAAAGGAACAGACCGGAAAGGGCGATCTGGGCTTTCTGAAAGAGATCTTTCACAACGAGATGCTGAACTTCAGCTTCTGGGTGAACCGCAAGGACAGCGACGGCCGCGACATCTTCGGCGGCGGCTTCCTGGGCATGGACAACATTGGCTGCTTCGATCGCGACAAGCCGCTGGCGGACGGCGCGCAACTGGAGCAGAGTGACGGCACCAGTTGGATGGCGCTGTATTGTTCGGTCATGCTTTCGATGGCCGTTGAACTGTCGATGCACGATCCCTTCTACCAGAACATGGCGCTCAAGTACTTCGAGCACTTTCTGTACATTGCCCACGCCATGACCAACATGTCCGGCGAAGCGATCGATCTGTGGGATGCCGAAGACGAGTTCTTCTACGATGTGGTCCATTCCAGCGACGGCACGAATATCCCACTCAAGATCCACTCAATGGTCGGGCTGGTGCCCCTCTTCGCCGTGCTGACCGCCCCGCGATTTCGCGAGCGCGGGCTCGACTTCCTGTCCGAGCGGGCCACGTGGTTCCTGAAGCATCGTCCCGACCTGCTCAAGAATGTCGCCCATGTGAACATCGTCAGCGACAACGGCACCCGCTTGCTGGCCATTCTGCCCAAGGACCGCTTGGTTGCCGTGCTGCGGCGGGTACTCGATCCGGGCGAGTTCCTCTCCGACTACGGCATCCGGGCCCTCTCGCGCTATCACCTCGAACATCCGTATGTCTTCAAGGCCGGCGGCGAGGAGTTCGTCGTGAACTACGAACCGGCCGAATCGCGCAGCCGGCTGTTCGGCGGCAACTCGAACTGGCGCGGACCGATCTGGTTCCCTGTGAACTACATGCTCATCCGCTCGCTTCACGAGTTTTATCTTCACTTCGGCGATCGACTGAAAGTCGAATGCCCCACCGGGTCCGGCCAGCAGATGAACCTGGACGAAGTGGCCACGGAGCTGACCCGCCGTCTGGCCAACATTTTTAAACGCGACCCCAAGACAGGTCGCCGCGCGGTGCTGGGCGGGAACGACACCTTCCAAAACGATCCTCACTGGCGCGATCACATTCCCTTCCACGAGTACTTCCACGGCGACAACGGCGCGGGATTGGGGGCCAGTCACCAGACCGGCTGGACCGCCCTGATCATCTCGCTGCTGTACGACTACGGCGGACGTCTGAACTCGACTTCCCAGGAGCCAGCATGACTGCCAGCTACGACGTGATCATCATTGGAAGCGGCGCAGGCGGAGGGACCCTGGCCCGGCATCTGGCCCCCTCGGGCAAGAAGATCCTGGTCTTGGAGCGGGGCGATTACCTGCCGCGCGAGCCCGAGAACTGGAGCGCCGAGGCGGTCTTTATTGAGAACCGCTATGTGTCGCACGACACCTGGTACGACAAGACCGGCCGCGGCTTTCAGCCAGGCGTTCACTACTATGTCGGCGGCGCGACCAAGATGTACGGCGCGGCCCTGTATCGTCTGCGGAAGGAAGACTTCGGCGAGTTGAAGCACTACGACGGCATCTCGCCCGCCTGGCCGGTGGCCTACGAGGAGTTCGAGCCGTACTACACCCAGGCCGAGAAGCTCTATCAGGTACACGGAGCGCGGGGCGAAGACCCGACCGAACCGCCGGCCAGCGCGCCGTATCCCTTTCCCGCCGTGTCGCACGAGCCGCGCATCCAGAAGCTGGCCGATGATCTGGCCCGGGCGGGCTATCACCCGTTTCACTCCCCCTGCGGCATCATGCTGAACGAGGCCAATCGGCCTTACAGCCCGTGCGTCCGCTGCATGGACTGCGACGGCTTCCCCTGCCTGGTCCACGCCAAGAGCGATGCCGAGGTGTTGGGCATCCGCCCCGCACTCGAACACCCGAATGTCACGCTGCTCACGAACTCGCAGGTGCTGAAGCTCGAGACCAACGCCAGCGGCACAGCCGTGACCGGCGTGGTCGTCAGCCGCGAGGGCAAGACCGAGACCTTCACCGGCAGCCTGGTGGTGGTCTCGTGCGGTGCGGCCAACTCGGCCCGATTGCTGCTGATGTCGGCCAACGACAAGCATCCCAAGGGACTGGCCAACGGCTCCGACCAGGTCGGCCGGCACTACATGTTCCACAACAGCCAGGCGGTGCTGGCGATCTCCAAGGAGCCGAATCCGACCAAGTACCAGAAGACGCTCGGTCTGAACGACTTTTACTTCGGCATGCCGGGCTTCGAGTTCCCGATGGGGAACATCCAGATGGTCGGCAAGTCGCAAGGCCCGATGTATCGGGGCGAGAAGCCGATCGAGACCATCCTGGCCCCGACCTGGTCCCTCGATCTTATCGCCCTGCACGCGGTCGACTTCTGGCTCTCGACCGAGGACCTGCCCCGCCCGGAGAACCGCGTGACGATCGACGCCCAGGGGGCGATTCACCTGAACTACACCGCGTCGAATCAGGTCCCCAAGCAGAAGCTGTACGAAAAGCTGAAGTCGATGCTGAACCATCTCGACATGCACGAGCACCTGATCCCTCGCAACTTATACATGAAGAACGAGATCGACCTGGGCGGAGTCGCGCATCAGGCGGGAACCTGTCGCTTCGGCGACGATCCCAAGAACTCGGTTCTGGATCGCAACTGCAAGGCGCACGAACTGGACAATCTGTACGTGGTCGATACCAGCTTCTTTCCCAGCATCGGCGCGGTGAATCCGGCCCTCACGGCCATGGCCAACGCGCTGCGCGTCGGCGATCACTTGCTTCAGCGACTGGCGTAGGAGCAGTTTCAACACCTGGCACTAGTATGTGGAGCCGAAAGATCGCGGATGCCTGTAGGGAACGCCCTCCGTGGCGTTCCGCGAACTGGTGAAGGTTTTCCAACTTCACGGAACGCCACAGAGGGCGTTCCCTACAGACGCGATTTCTTACGAGTCAAAGTCTCATGCGGCACGCGTTCACGAACCACTGGCCCGAATACTGCATGGAGGCCGCCGAGTTGGCGATCTTCATGCTGGCCGCCTGCGTCGCGGCAGTGGTGCTTTTCGATCCGGCCTCGGCAGTGGCCCCCGCTTCGCCCCTGGTGCAACGCCTGTTGATGGGGCTGGCGATGGGCGGGACCGCGGTCGCGATCATCTATTCTCCGCTGGGCAAGCAGTCGGGCGCGCACTTCAATCCGGCGGTGACGCTCACGTACTTGCGTCTCGGCAAGATCGAGCCCTGGGACGCGGGCTTCTACATCCTCTTTCAGTTCCTGGGTGGAGTCGCCGGCGTTCTGCTGGCGGCCGCGCTGCTGGGTCCTTCCATCGAAGCACCGCAGGTGAACTACATCGTTACGGTCCCTGGCCCGTGGGGAGTCACGGTCGCCTTGCTGGCCGAGTTCGCCATCTCGTTCGTGCTGATGAGCACCGTACTGTTCAGCTCCAACAGCAAGCGCCTGGCGGGCTGGACCCCTTGGCTCGTCGGCGGGCTGCTGGTGATGTTCGTGCTGTTTGAGGCCCCACTCTCGGGCATGAGTATGAACCCGGCCCGCACGGTCGCCTCGGCCTGGCCGGCCGATGTCTGGACGGCATGGTGGATCTACTTCGCATCCCCGGCGCTGGCCATGCTCACCGCGGCCGAGCTGTACATTCGCGTGCGCGGCTTCCACAAGGTCCACTGCGCCAAGCTGCACCACGACGCGCGCTGGCGCTGCATCTTTCGCTGCGGCTATCGGGCCGACGCGGCGACTTCACTCTAACCTTCGCACCCCAACTCCTCGGAGAAGACGTTATGAACCTGGCAGGAAAAGTCGCCATCGTCACGGGCGGAAACAGCGGCATCGGCATGTCCATCGTTCTCGAGCTCGCCAAGCAAGGGGCCAACGTCGTCATCGACTATGTGGTCCATCCGGAAGCAACCGACGCGCTGGTCAAGCAAGTCGTCGCGCTCGGCGACCAGGCGATCGGTGTGGAGGCCAATGTGAGCAAGGTCGCCGACCTTCAGAAGCTCGTCGACGCGGCCGTCAGCAAGTTTGGCCGGCTCGACATCATGGTGAACAACGCCGGGGTCGAAACCCGCACGTCGATTCTGGATACCACCGAGGCCCAGTACGAAAAGGTCCTGGAGATCAACCTGAAGAGCGCCTTCTTCGGCACGCAGATCGCCGCCAAGCAGATGATCAAGCAAGGGGGAGGTGGCCGGATCATCAACATCACGTCAGTCCACGAGGACTGGCCGATGCCGGGCAACACGGCGTACTGCCTCTCGAAAGGGGGCATGCGCATGCTGACCCGCACGGCAGGAGTGGAACTAGCGCCGCACAACGTGCTGGTGGTCGGCGTCGGCCCCGGCGCCGTTGCCACGCCGATCAACCTGGGAACGATGCACGATCCGGCGCTGATGGCCAAACTTGACGCAGCCATCCCGATCGGCCGCATGGCCCAGCCCAGCGAGATCGCCAGCGTGGTCGCCTTTCTGGCCGGGCCTGGCGCCAGCTATCTGACCGCGACCACTATCTTTGCCGATGGCGGCATCATGCAGAGCAGCCCCGGTTTGTAGTAGGGTGGTGCAGGCGCGTAAGGTAGCAGGCACACTCCGTGTGCCTGCCGCCCATTGTGGTGCAGGCGTCCCGCCTGCCTTGAAGTGGGACCGATGTTCCAGCAGGCGGGACGCCCGCACCACAATGAATCACAGCCACTCCGTGTGCCGTCCGCCCGAACTCTCCGCAGCCGTGTATTCTAGATTTGAAAGAGTATCAGCGGACGGCACACGGAGTGTGCCTGCTACTTTACGCAATGAGTTTTCGAGTTGGTGACTTTTTGTGGTGCAGGCGTCCCGCCTGCCTGTCGCGAGAGAGAATGTCACATGGCAGTTCAACCTCATCTAGTAATCCTGGGGGCCGGCTTCGGCGGGCTCGGTGTGCTGGAACGCCTGCGCGGCGCTGACCTGCGGATCACGCTGGTCGACAAGCACAACTATCACACGTTTCAGCCGCTGCTTTACCAAGTGGCGACCGACGAACTGGCTCCCACCGAGGTCGGCTTTCCGCTTCGCGAACTGCTGGATCGGCATAAGAACCTGGCGTTTCAGCAAAGCTCCGTCCGCAGCGTCGACCTGGCGAAGAAGCAGGTCGTGTTGGCCGACGGCCCCCCGCTCACCTACGACTACCTGGTGATTGCACTGGGGGCCGTGGTGAACTTCTTCAATACGCCGGGGGCCGAGCAGTTTGCCTTTCCGATGTACACGATGGAAGACGCCCTGCGTCTGAAGACGAAGATTCTGACCACACTCGAACGCGTGGATCAGAATCCCGCGCTGGCCGATGGCGGTGCGCTGACCTTCTGCATCGTGGGCGGAGGCCCCACCGGCGTGGAAGTTGCCGGATCGCTGGCCGAACTGCTGCAGTCGGAGCTTGGCAAGGAGTATCCGAACGTGCCGCTCGGCAAGGCGCAGGTGCATCTCTACGAGTACTCGCCGGACTTGCTCGGCCCTTTCAAGCCGGCCCTGCGAGACTACGCCCGCCAGGCCCTCGAGAAACGCGGGGTGAATGTTCACACCGGCACCGGGGTGAAGCAGATTCACGCCGACAACATCTTGCTCTCGACCGGCGTTTCGGTTCCGACGCAAACGTTGGTCTGGGCGGCCGGCTTGCAGGCCAATCCATTGGTCGCTTCGCTGGCGGTTCCACTGGCGCACGGGGGGCGAATCCCTGTCGACGCCGACCTGCAGATCTCGGGGCATCCTGGGTCGTACGCCCTGGGGGACATTGCCGCCATGAAGGACGTCAACACCGGCGCGCCCCTACCGGGCCTGGCCGCGGTGGCCTTGCAGGCGGGCCGTTACCTGGGGGAATCGATCCAGGATCGTCTGGCGGGAAAGACCGTCAAGCCGTTCGCGTACTTCGACAAGGGAACCATGGCCACCATCGGCCGCGGCGCTGCCATCGCCGAGCTGCCACTGGGGATCTCCATGACCGGCCTGCCGGCGTGGCTGGCCTGGCTTGGCGTGCATCTCACGCTGCTCAGCACGATGGCCGAGCGAAGCTGCGTGCTCGTCGATTGGGGCTGGAACATGCTAACGCGTCAGCGCGGCAAGGGGATGCTGCTGGGGGACGAAGGGAATCCTCGCACCTAGGTCCGCGTGTAACTTTTCGGGTTGGCCCGCGCAGCGCGGCAGAGCCGCCAACGGCCGAACAGAGAGGTGCAGCGCGTCGCGGGACCTGGGGCGAGCGGACGGCTGGCACGGTGCTCGTGCGTCCGCTTAGGGCTTTGCGCCCACTTCACCCGGCTTGCCGTTCTGCCAGGTCACCTTGCCATCGTCAGCCACTTTGCACGAAAAGGCCGCGTCGCCGGCCTCGACATACAGCACCCCGGAACCTCGTGTGGAAACCAGCGGCGCGCCGGCCTGCTCGGGCCCGTACAGCAACCCGGCGTGGGCCGCCCAGTCGTGGCGTTTGCCGTTGCGCCAGACTCCAAGCTGCTTGGGATCATCATGCCAGTGCAGCCCGACGTTCTTGGCACCTGACTTGTACTGCACGATCCCTTGGTCGAGTTGCGAGGCATCGACCTGAGCCGCCAGCACGTGCTTCTGAAACTCGGCCAGGCTGCCGTGCGTTTCCCGTTCGCCGACTTCGATGGCCAGGCCGCAGTAATGCTCGGCGGTCCCGTCCGCTCGCAGCACTTTGTGCCCCCGGAAGCGAGGCTTCTCCCCTTCCGAGATCGAGCGGGTGAGCTCCTCATCCAGCTTCACAGGACTGGTCCCCAGTCCGCGAATCGCGACCCAGGTTCGGTCGCAGTTCAAAAACGTGACATCCCCTTGCTGCTGCACCTGGACTTCGTCAGGCACGACCCACAGCCACGGGGCCTTGCCGTTCTGAACGAGCCACAAGGCGACGTTTTCCATCTGCCCCACGCGGTTAGCGCCCGCGACCTTTCCCTTCTGATACATCGGCGAGCCGACAAAGTTGGGATCGGGCCCCGGAACGCACTGCAGCGCGTTCGCCCCCCGTTTCTCGCTGAAAGCCAGAATCTTAAAGCCATTCACGTCGCCGCCGTCCTGGCTGGTGCCGCTTGCCAGCGAACCCATCAGGTACGAATGGCCCACGTATTGCGTTTCCAGAAACTCGGGTGGACTCTTGATGTCCCCCGCGGTCGATGCCGAGTAGTGCGGCTTGCTCGAGAGGATCTCGCGCGGGCGCTGAAACTTCTTGCGGGCCAGATTCAGCACGGCTGCAGGCGGTCGATACGAACTGCTGATCAGATGGACTTCATCCGACTCCCACTCGCCTTCTTTCATGTGGGGCGTGTCGCCGAAATGCAGCCACAGCATATTGGCCGCGCTGCCGCCAAACGGCTGGATGTGGTTGTAGTCGCGCTTGGTCGGCCCGTTGAAGCCACCTCGATAGTACTTGAGGGCTCCGGCGGCAAAGCCCCAGTCGAGCGCGGCCTTGGCCCACTGCCGGACTTCGTCGTCCTGGGCAAAGTCGTGCAGGTTGCAAAGCGGGCCGATGGAATGCCCGTGGTAGTTTTCCGAGTCCCACTCGCCCATGCCGATGCGGTACATGGCCTTCACGTACTGACCGATCTCGTTCTTGTACTTGGTCGTTACCTCACGGTTGCCGGCCGCTTCGGCAAACAGATAGATGGAGGTGACCCGCATCAGATAGAGATTCTCGGTGGTGCGGACGTCGACCCAACTGTTCTTGGCGTCGGGTCCCCAGCCTTCCCCCGGCTTCTTGAAAGAGGCGTGGGGCCGCTTCATCGGATCCTGCTCCGTCCAGGCCTTCGCCCCGCGGAGCATCCGCTCGCGATAGGCCGGCTCGAGCAGTTCGCCAAAGTAGAAGAACTTGCGAGTCTGGTGCTTGATGGTGAAGGCCGCGAAAAAGTCGATCCCTTCGGTCGCCTGGTGCCACTCCTTGGCCTGCGCATCTTCAAGCTGCAGCTCCTTGATCGCCTCGGTCCGGCCGGCCAGGATCTGGGCCATCAGGTAGCCGTAGGTCCGCTTCTCGTTCTCGAAGTAGGTGTTTCCGGCCGGGACTTTCACCTTGGCCTGCTCGCGAATCACGTGGCGAGCCCGCTCCTGAAAGGCCGCTTCGTCTTCCGGCGAGATCGGATTCTTAAAGGCCTCCCCCAGCGGCCGGCCGTGATACACGGGCTGCCCGGCCGCGTCCCGCCCGACCATCTGAGCCAGCGTAAACTCGGCGGCACCGGCCTGCGAAATGCCTCCCATGACCCATGCAAACGCCAGCCAGCAGTTGAATCGCGAGAAGAAAGCCATCATCAGGGTCACCATCCGCGAGGTGGAGTTTCAAGGGCAGAGTCTTCTTTCCAGCAGTAATGTCGGGACGCCGACCGATTAGGCAGAAATTCTCCGCCCGTTCAGCACTTCGCGATATTTCAGGTATTTTCATTTGGACCGCCTAATCGGGCGGGCGAACGACATTTCCTAGAGACGGGGCGGGCGATGCCTGGCTGGCAGCCGCTGCCGACCCGACGAGGTTGCTGAACGATGGATGACCCACCGCACACCCGAGGGGCCCGCGACGGCCTGATCAGCGCGCTGCTGATGAGGCACCGCACCGCTTTGTTTGGCTACATCTATTCGTGCGTCCCGCATGCGGCCGACGCCGAAGACATCCTGCAGGAGGTTTCCCTGACCGCCACGCTCCGCATGGACCAACTCCGCGACGAAGCGGGCTTTCTGCCGTGGGTGATTGAGATCGCCCGCCGGCAGATTCTGGCCCATCGCCGCAAGTCGAGCCGCCGACTGGTGCTGGCCCCCGATGTCGTGGGCGCGCTGGCCGATGACGCCCTGGAACTGGCTCGCCGGGAACCTCCCTCGCGCCGCGTCGACGCCTTGCTTCACTGCCTCGATGCGCTTCCTGCTCACAGCGTCCAACTGGTGCTGGCCCGTTACGGCGATTCCTTTTCCACCATCGAAGCGTTGGCGCTGAAGCTGAAGCGAACGGTTTCGGCCACGTACGCACTGCTGAAACGAGTGCGACTGGTACTGCGAGATTGTGTCAACCGCAAGCTTGCCTCCGAGGCCTGGCATGTCGAATGAATCCGACGACGAACTGCTGCTGGACTATCTGCACGGGCAGCTTTCCGAAGAAGGAACGCAGCAGCTTGAAGTGCGGCTCCGAACGAATCGCGCCCTGGGCCAGCAACTACAACGCCTGGCTTGCGAGGAATCGGTGCTGGCCGAGTGGACCCGCGCCCGCAGCATGAGCCCGGGCGATGTGGCTCTCGAATCGCCGAGAGCTGGCGTAGCTCCTCCGGCCAAGCGTCGCAGGGCATGGCCTGTTGCCTGGCGAACGCTCACTGCTGCGGGTCTCGCCGCGACGCTGCTCGTGGCCGCCTACTTCGCGTGGCCGGCGGAAGCGCGGCACGAAGCCACCATCGTGCAAACCGTCGACGCCGAGTTTGCCGGGGCCGAGTCGTATGGTCTGGGGAGTCGGCTTGCCATCGGCGATTGGGTGCGGTTGGAGGCCGGCTGGGTCGAGATCGCCTATCGCACCGGTCCCCGCGTGGTGCTGCAGGCCCCTGCCGAGTTTCAAATCGCCGCGCATCGAGCGGGCCGGCTGGAGCATGGCACACTCTCGGCCGAAGCGACGGACGGGGCCTTTCAGATCACCACGCCCGCCGGGACGGTCACCGATCTGGGAACCCGTTTCGCTGTCTCCGTGCTGGAAGAGAACCAAGCCGCGGTTGAGGTCTTCGACGGAAAGGTGCTCGCTCGGCCGACGGGCGCCGGGGCGACGGTTGAGGCCACGCTCGACCAGGGCGAAGCGGCCTTGATCGATCGAGCGAAGCAGCGGACAGAACCGCTCCAGGCCGGCCAGCCGCAGTTCGTCCAGGTGAAGCAGCATCTGGAGCGCAAGACGATCGAAGCCGTGGCCGATCACTTTGTGCGCGGCGGGGATTGGGCCGACAGCGTCGAGCGCGAACAGAACAACGAATGGATGCTCCTCAAGCGCGATCTCTGGCGACGGCTGGGCGTTTGCCGCAAAGCCTGGATCCGCTTCGAACTGGGGCACGATCCCTTGGAAGCTACGCCGGCCACCTTCAGCTTTCGGCACGCCAACAGCAATGCCCCGGGAAGCACGGCCTCGCACTTCAAGGGCAAGATTCATCTCTACGGACTTCGCAGCGGCTATGTCCCCTCAGGGGCATCGCTCGGCACGGATTGGGCCGACGACCGGCTCACCTGGAACAACGCCCCTGGCAACAACGTGGCCGACGCCAGCGGCTTGAGCGAGGCGGCCGAGTTCCTGGGGAGCGTCGACGTGAACGCCGGCCCCAAAGGGAGCGCGGCGGGAACGTCATTCAGCTTCAGCATTCCCGATGTGTCGCGCTATCGGCAGGCCGATGGCAGCGTGACCCTGATTCTTACCGTGGCCGAGCAGTCGGGTTTCGATCCGAACCTGTATGTCGTGGCTCGCGAGTCGCGCGAGTTTGCTGGCCCTCTGTTGACCTACACCACTGGCGAAAAAGAGTAGATCGAATGCGCTCGATGCGAACTTGCTGCTGGATGAGTCTGTGTCTGTGGGCCGTGATCGCGGCAACAGCCCACTCGGGCGAAGGAAGCCCGAGCAATCTGCTAGCCTATGTCGGCGGCGCTGGCAATCAGCAGCTTCGCTGCGTGACACAGCTCTCCGATGGCACCGTCCTCGTTGGCGGCGGAACCGAAGATGGGCCCCAGGGCCTGGCTTGGCTGGCCCCCGAAGTTCCTCGCCTGGAACTCGCAGGCCCCGCGATCACGGGCGCGAGCAAGCGACAGGCCTTCGTGCTCCACCTGACCAGCGACCTGAGCCGCGTGCTACGGGTGGTCAAGTTCCCCGGCAGCGCGGCCGTCGATGTCCGCGCCATCAAGACGACCAGCGCCCCGGGCGAGCCGACCGGCGTGCTCTATCTCTCGGGGCTTCGCGGCGGAGACGAGACCGCCAAGGTGAAGGGGGGCTACTTCATCGCGCGGCTGGATGGCAACTTTGTCGACCAGGCCCCCAGCAAGATGGTCTGGGTGCAGAACGTCGCCGCCGAGGGTTCTATTGCCCAGGATCAGCCCTGGGATGTTGGCCGCGATGGCAAGGTGGTCTACGCCGAGGGGAATCCTCACAGCTACGATTGGGTGGCCGTGAGGCGGCTCACGGCCGAGGGCCAGCCCGATGTCGTCGAGGACTGGCGGCTTCACTGGTATCAGAATGGCGACAAGCGAGGTGAGTGGTTCGGGTCGCCGGCAAGCCGTTGTCCCCACGGCAAAGTGGTGGAGAGCGCCATCGTTCTGAAGGTCTGGGGCCGCGGAGATTTCCGCTCGTGGACCAAGGAGGACTACGAAGCCAAGTCGCCCGACGGCAATGGCGGGACCAAGCAAGGACGTTGGCCGTACGACGCTTTCTTCGCGGGGCCTTTCGATCCCGTCAATCCCAAGGACAGCCCGCGCGGTCGAGGCTACACCGGCTACGGCTGGCCCAGCACGCCGTGCGGCAATGTGGGGTCCCTCGTCATCGACCGCCGAAACAACTATCTCTACCTGGGCGGAAACAACAAATCGACGTTGCCCAAGAACCCCGACTTCGAGCCCCATGTCGTGGCCATGTCCGACACGGGCAAGCTGCAATGGTGGATGCGGCTCTATCGCGAAGTCCCGCCGGGGCCGGGCGAGACCTACCAGGACAACGTCGACGGCCGGCTCTCCACGCCCGACCAGTACATCGACGCCATGGCGATCGACTACTCGCAGCCCGCTGCGAAGGGCGCTCTTGTCGTACTGGCCCGCTGCCACGGCAACAACGTGATCAACTTCTGGAAAGGGAACGAGATCAAGCATCCCGACAATCCAGGCACGTCGTTTCAGCCCCACTTCACCGGCAGCAACGGCAACATCCACTACCAATGGCTGGGCCGCTTACAGCTTGCCGACGGCCAGATGCTGCACGCCACGTACATCGGTGAGTACGCCGAAGGAGCGAAGGTCGGCAAGCAGAGCTGGCCCGATCCCAATCTCGACGGCTGGCCGATGTTCAACTCCGGCTGGCCCGACATCAACACCACCCGCTGCCGTTCTCAGCTGGCCGTGGACCTGGCCGGCGACATCTATCTTTGCGGCACGGGCCGGCGGCCGATCACGACCAAGAACGCGCTGATGAAGATGCCCAAGTCCAACGAGGGCGAATCGCGGTGGTGCGACTTTGTGCGGGTCTATCGACAGGATCTGACTACGCTGCGCTACAGCTCCATCGTCACCGGCACATGGGACTGGAAGACCAAGGAAGGGGGCTCCGGCGTCTCGCTACAAGCCGCCTGCCCCACTGCAGGCGGTCTGCTGGTGGTGGGCCATTCCACACTCGACAAATCCGGCAATCCAGGCCCGACCGACATGCCCGTGACGAACCGCCCTGCCTGGACCGCGGCCCAACGCTCCGGCGAAATGGGCGTGATTGGCAAGCTGAGCACGGCCCCCTGACGCGCGCAGATCGAAAAAAAGGAAGCACCAAGATGACAACACCCCGAATCGCAGCGGTCGCTTGCGGAATATTCGCCGCCAGCCTGCTCGCGTCATCCCCCGGCGCGGTCGCCGCAGAAGACCCTGCGGCCCTCTTGAGCAAACAGGTCCTCCGGTCGCACTGCGTCAAATGCCACGGTCCCGACAAGCAGGAAGGGGACATTCGGCTGGATGATCTCCCATCCGACGTGAGCCGCGATCCTCGCTGGATTCAGGTGCGAGACCAGCTTCGCGACGGCCTCATGCCTCCGGAGAAGGAACCCCGGATTGATGCGGCCCGATCCGAGGCCATGATCGCCTGGCTGACCGAGCGGACGAGCAGTCGCAAGCTGCGGCTGCCCAACGAAGGCAACTTGATTCCGCACCAGCTCTTGTTCGGCAAGAAGGCCGCACCCGTGGCCTCCTCTCCCGCGCGTGTCTGGCGGCTCAGTCCCGAGCGCTACCGGGGCTTCGTCGAAGATGTTCACCGCGGCCGGGCGACTGGCGTGGTGCAGCCGTTTACCGTTACCGCCGAGCGAGGCATCAAGGACTTCGCAGAGCTGTACGCCATCGACGAGGCCAGCACCGAGGTACTTGTCCGAAACGCCGAGCTTATCGTCGAGGCCCAGACGGCGCACGAAATCAAAGAGGGCAAACCACGCGGCAAGAACGACACCATCGGCGAGTTCATCAAACTTCTGGACCCCGCCAGCGTGCCGAGTCGCGCCGAACTCGAGTCCGTCGTGCAGATGCAGTTCCGCATGGCGATCGGGCGCAAAGCGGAAGCGCATGAGATCGATCGGTTCGTCGCGCTGTACGAAAAATGCGCCGCAGACGGCGATCGCCCCGCGGCCGTGAAGACCATGTTGCAGGCCGTGCTGCTTCGCGCGCAGGCCATGTACCGCTCGGAACTGGGCGGGGCGCCGACTGACGGCGTCGGCCGGACCAGGCTGCCTCCTTGGGAGCTGGCCCGCGCCGTGAGCCTGGCGCTAGGGGATCGACGCGAAGGCGGCATCATGCAGGCCGCCGAGAAAGGTCAGTTGCAGTCTAAGGAAGACGTGGCGACTCATGTGCGGCGCATTCTGGATGACCCCAAGCTCAAGAAGCCCGGCGTGCTGCGGTTCTTTCGCGAGTACTTCGAATACCATCACGCGCCGGATGTCTTCAAAGACAAACCGGCCGACCGAATCAAACACGTTCCTTCCGTCCTGGTCAGCGACACGGATCGCCTGATCCTTCATATCCTGGAAGCCGACAAAGACGTGCTGCGCGAGCTGCTGACCACTCCGCTCTCGTTTGTGAACTACAACACCAAGGTCGACAAGTCCCAGCCGGGCCGGCCGATGGTGGGCGTGCCGTTCGATGTGGTGCCGCCGCCCGACAAGAATCCCAAGAACAAGCCCGACTACCTGGGCGGAGTCAACCAGGTCTACGGGTTCGACGAGTGGCCCGAGAAGCAGCCCACCGAGCTACCCGAGGGCCAGCGTCTGGGCATTCTGATGCAGCCCAGTTGGCTGGTCGCCTGGAGCACGAATTTTGACAACGACGTGGTTCGCCGTGGCCGCTGGGTGCGAGAACGCCTGCTGGGCGGCACCGTCCCCGATCTGCCGATCGGCGTCGTGGCTCAGGTCCCTGATGAAAAGCACCTTACCTATCGCGATCGGCTCCAGGTCACGCGCGAGGCCAAATGCTGGAAGTGCCATCAGCAGATGGACGAGCTGGGCCTCCCTTTTGAGAACTTCGATCACTACGGTCGGTATCGCACCGCCGAACCCGTGCTCGATCTGGAGGCCACGAAAGGGAACGTCGATCCCAAGGGAAAGCCCCTCGGTCCAGTGAATCGCGACATGCCTTTGAACACGTCCGGCACGATCGCCCACAGCGGCGACCCGCAGCTCGATGGTGCGGTGAAGGACCCTCGCGAGATGCTGCGCCGTCTGGCCGATTCCGACCGCGTCCGCCAGGTGTTCATCCGACACGTCTTCCGCTACTTCCTGGGGCGCAACGAATCCCTGGCCGATGCCTACACGCTTCAAGAGATGGATCGCGTCTACCTGGCGAGCGAGGGAAGCTTTAAAGCCTTGCTCGTCGTACTGCTGACCTCGGATTCCTTCTTGCTCCGTACCGACGCGACGAAGTCCCTGCAATCCACCAACACGGGAGCCCGATGATGCGCTCAGAAATAACCCGTCGCAGTATGCTGAAGGGGCTTTCGCTCGGGGCGGGCACCACGCTGCTATCGCCGCTGCTTGCGCAACTGGCCGCCCATGCCGCCGGAGACGAGAAGACGGCCGTTCACCGCCGAGTTGTCTTCGTGGTGCAAAGCAACGGCATGAATCCCAACCATCTGGTTCCCGTCGGTGTCAAACGCCGGTCCGATGGCCGCAACGAACGCCCCACCAACAGCCAGGTCGAAGAGTTCTCGCTCAAGGACAAGACGCTTCACACGGCGCTCGAGCCCCTCAGCCCATTCCAAGATCGCCTGGCCTTGATTCAAGGTCTGTCCGGTCGCATCGCCATCAGCGATCACTCGGCGAACCACGGCGCGCTGGGGGCCTACGGCGCCAACCGCGGAGCGATGCAGCAAACCATCGACTCGGCCGTCAGCGAGGCACTGCCCGGCACGTTCTCGCATGTCGCGCTGGGCCTGAACGGCGGCGAAGGCCCAATGAACTACCGGGTCTCGGCCGCCGGTCCCGGCAAAGAGGTGCCGATCGTCTGCTCTCCCGATCTGGCGTTCAAGTCTCTCTTCGGCAGTGTGGCCGAGGGCTCGGGCAAGGCTGCCTTCGATCGCCGCACCAACCTGCTCGACTTCATGGTCGACGACGTGCGCCGCGCGCGGGCCGAACTGGTCGGCGAGGAACGCCAGAAGTTCGATCGCTACCTCGAATCGTTCGAGACCCTGCACCATCGTCAGCGCGAACTGGTTGCCAAGACCGAATCGCTCAAGAAGGCGGCACCGAAGCTGGGCGAGAAGGCGACGACCAGCACGTCCAGCCTGATTCTTGAAGCGCAGTTCGAGATCGCGGCCGCGTCGCTGACGGCCGGCCTGACCCATGTCGTCACGTTGGCCAGCGGCGGCGGAGGCCAGCAGTTCGGAAAGTTCCCCGAGTTTGACATTCCCGATCTGCATGGCATCGGCCATGGCGCTGCCAATGGCCGGGCCTCGTCCGAGGACTGCTTTGTCGAGCTGCGGCGATTCCACACCAAGCTTATCGCCGGGCTGGCCGCCCGCTTGCAGGCAACCCCCGAGGGCTCCGGCAACATGCTGGACAACACGTTGATCGTCTACCTGAGCGACTCGGGCGAGGCCCATCATCCCAGTCTCTACGAGTGGCCCGTGGTCCTGCTCGGCAATCTGGGGGGTCGGCTCAAGACGAATGGGCGATACTTGCAGCTTCCTCACTACGGCGCGGCGGCCCACCGCACCACGGCCAATCTCTTTTGCACGCTGCTGCATGCCGTCGGCAAACCGCGCGACAAGTTCGGCGTGCCTGACCCGCGACTCAAAGACATCAATCAAAGCGGTGTCGTCTCGGAGCTGCTGGCCTAGGGCCCTGATTCGGTTTGAGCCTTGGGCGCTGGCACCATCCCAAGCTCGAAGCGTCAGCGAGGCGATCCCGCAGAAACTGCTGCCTCGCTTCCGCTTCGAGCTTGTGATGAGGCAAACTCTAGGATCAACGCCGGGAAGGCAAAACCAGCGCGATGCGCAAGCGCGCAAGCGAGGGGAGCCCTCGATCGCGTCGCCAGGAGTTGCACAGCCGCCACCGCCTGGCGAACAAGTCCTCCACTCTCTTCCTGCTCCCTCCCACTTGTGGGGAGGGGGTTGCAGTTCGTTCAAGTTCCCAGGACGAGACGTGCGTAAATTCTAAAGAAATCACATAATCAGATGTAAATCGAACTAATGACATGCTATACTGCATGATGGGTAGAAGGGCAGTATGCGGATCGATCACCCCGGAAGTCCGGAGACCACATTTTCCCCGGAGGGGATTCGGAGCATAGTCCAGGGTTGGCCCGCGCAGCGCGGCCTACCCAGGGTTCGCGACGCCATCTACGCGATTCTTGGGGCAGCCGCTGGCTTCGCCAGCGGCTGCCCCAAGACGACGGGAGAATAAGGGAATAATGGAAACGCCAAACCCTGGGTAGGCCGCGCTGCGCGGGCCAACCCAGGGCTGTGCTCCGTATCCCCTTTGGGGAACAACCTTGGCGACCACGATCAGCATCGCCAACTCGCAAAGTTACGCGCTGGGGTCAGCGCGGGCGCTGAGTTTCAACCCGCAAAGTTACACGGCCCACGATGGATTCAGGCGCACTCAACTCGCAAAGTTACGCGCTGGGGTCAGCGCGGGCGCTGAGTTTGAACCCGCAAAGTTACACGACTCACAATGGATTCAGGCGCACTCAACCCGCAAAGTTACGTTCTCAAAGTTCCCAGCACCCCAGGTGCCCATGTTGCGACTCCTTGCTTGGAAAGGGGAGACTTGAAGTGGGAACCGATGTTCCAGCCCGTGTGCCTGCTGCTTTCAGGCCTATCGTTCACGCTGATCGATCACGGCGATTCCCTTCTGGGCCGCGATCTGGTCGATGGCAGGCAGGGCGAATCGCACCAACTCGGTCATCTCGATGTCGATCGGCGCGCCGTTCTTCATCTGGCAGATCATGTGGTGAGTGGTGTTCTTACGACCGCGTCGTCCGCGCGAAACCGTGGTAGTCAATGACACGGTCCCCAGGTCTTCGAATTTGATCTCGCCCGAATCGATCAAAATGCTTCCCGAGCGGTAGGCGAATCCCTGATCCGTCAGTTTGACAAAGTCCAGAAAGTAGCCGGGCGTGATCACCAGGCAGGCGACACCGCCGATCATCATGGTGTAGCCGGTTCGCTCCCACGAAGTGCGGATCATCCAGCCGATCACGATCAGCCCCGCGGCGGAGACAAGGGTCAGCATCCCGACCCACCATTCATAGGCAAAGTGCTGCGCGCCGTCCGCTTCCCATTTGCGGGTGCAGCCAGCCAACAGGAAAGGCAATACGGCGAGAAGCAGCGATGGAATCCGCACGCGCAGAGAGGCAGCCATGAGAGAGGTTCCCGAGTTCGAGCCAAGAAATGCGCAAAGCAATTTTTGCGTGTCCCCTAAACAGGTCAGGATTCTAACAAACGGGTAAACACGGAGCAAAGCAAGGAGTTTCGCCTGCGGCCATTCTGGCAACGATTCGGGGGGACGCGTTTGCCCGCGCGTTATCGAACACGCTATCATCCAAGGGTTCCCGCCTGTTTCGGCCCGCCTGATTTTCCAGGAGCTCTCTGTGCCCAGCCTGCGGCTCTTGCTGCGAGCGGCCCCCTCGATCGCCCTGGCGGTGATCGCGCATCTGGCGTTGTTGGCATGGCTGGCCCTGGTCTGCTTCCCCTGGATGGCGTGGCGGCAGTCGCGGGCGCAGTCCGCGGCCCCTTCGATGTTCCTCTCGGCCCTGGTGCATGCCGCGCTGCTGGTGGCGCTGGCCCGACTGGTTTGGAGTGAGGAGCGGCCACGCGCCATGCCGCGCGGCGAGTTGCTGATGAGCCTGCAGGAGGAAGACCCGCAGACGCCGGCCATGTCGCTCTCGCCCGAGGTTTCGAGCGATGCGGGCGGATCGGCCAGTGGCGCGGCCGAGGTGCAGGCCCTGGGAGGTTCTCCCGGCGAGCCGATTCACATCGAAGCGATTGATCTTTCGGACCTGAATGTCGAATCGAGCGCACACGGTCGCAGCCTGTTCGACGCGCAAGGCTTGGGTGCCGGTGGGCAACTGGGGCGCGAGATCGGCGGACTGGGTAAAGGCCGCGACGCGAAAGGAAAAGCCGAGGCCGACTTCTTCGGCATCACGGCCGGGGGGAACGATTTTGTGTTCGTGGTCGATATGTCCGGAAGCATGCAGGGGAGCCGCTGGCGGCGGGCTCGCAACGAACTGCGGCGCTCCATCGAATCCCTGGATGAGAATCAACGGTTCTTTATCGTGCTCTACAGCACGGACGCCTATCCGATGCCGGTTCAAGGGCTGCTGGCGGCCAAGAAGCGGAACGTCGAGGACGCCATCCACTGGTTGTACAAGATCGAACCGCAGGGCTCGACCAACCCGCTGCCCGCGGTGCTGATGGCTGCGCAGTTGAAGCCCGATGCCATCTTCCTGCTTTCCGACGGCGACTTCAGCCCGCTGGTCGCCGGGCAGATCTCGGCCTTTCAAACCAAGGAGTTGCCGGTGCACACGATCGGCTTCGAGAGCCGCGTCGGCGAGCGCTCGTTGAAGCTGATCTCGGACGAGACACACGGGACGTATCGCTTCGTGCGGTAGAAGCTGATGGCTTTCTGTCCCAAGTGTCGCGGTACGATGGACTCGCTCGATACGGTATGCTCGCATTGCGGCTACGATTTTCCGCCCGAGCCCGAGCGGCCGGAACAGTACAGCGTGCGCTCGTTGCTGATTCTGACAGTTGCCGCCGCCGCGGCGCTGACCTCGGTCCGTCAGTTCGGCGTCGACGGCATCGGCCTGTCGCTGATTCTGCTGGCCTGCGGCATCCTGGCACTGCAACAGCACTGGAACCTGCCCGCCAAAGAAGATGTCCCGCGGCAGTTGGTTCGAGCCGCAGGCATCCTGCTGCTATTCCTGTTTGTGACCTGGCTCTTGGGCGTCCGCGGACTGATGATGTGCACGATGTGGCTGTTCGCCTGGCTGTTCTTTAGAAAGTGGGATTGAAGGGAAGTGGCGCGGTCGCGAGCTTTCCTCGCGGGGGCGTGGGCTTCCCTTCGCAAAAGAGCGGGCAAAACTTCCATCTTGGCTGAAAATCGCCTAGGACTGGGATTATTGAACTCGCCACGAACGGGCTGGCGCAGCCGGCTCGATAACGATTCCATCGCCCACGCCAAGGTGTCGCTCATGAAATTTAGCCTCGTTCCCTGTGCGGCTTTGATTCTCGCGTTCGTCTCTTTCCCCGCTCGGGCGGAAACGCCGGCCGAGTGGATCAAGAAGAACTACGACGACGTCTTGACCCTGTACAAGCACTTTCACACCAACCCCGAGCTCTCGCATCAGGAAGCCAAAACGGCCGAGCGCGTAGCCGCCGAGCTGAAGAAAGTAGGCTGCGAGGTGACCACCGGCATCGGCGGGCATGGGCTGGTCGGCATCCTGAAGAACGGAGCGGGCCCCACGCTGATGTGGCGCACCGATCTCGACGCATTGCCGGTGGAAGAGAAGACCGAGGTAGCTTACGCCTCGAAGGCCAAGGCCCGCGACGACCAAGGCAAAGAGGTCAGCGTGATGCACGCCTGTGGGCACGACATCCACATCACCAACATGATCGCTGCCGCGCGCTACCTGGCCGCGCACAAGGATCAATGGTCCGGCACGGTGATGTTTCTGGGACAACCGGCCGAAGAGCGCGGCGCGGGAGCCCGCATGATGCTTGAGGACGGGCTGTTCAAGCGATTCCCCAAGCCCGACCTGGCGCTGGCCCTGCATGTGGACAGTTACCTGCCAGCCGGCAAGCTCGGATATCGGGCCGGCTACGCCATGGCCAACGTCGACAGCATCGACATCACCTGCAAAGGCCGGGGCGGTCACGGCTCGGCGCCGCAGACCACGATCGATCCCATCGTCCAGGCGGCTCATCTGGTGGTCGATCTGCAATCGATTGTCAGCCGCGAGATCTCCACCCTGGAGCCGGCGGTCGTCACGGTCGGTTCCATTCACGGGGGGACCAAGCACAACATCATCGGCGATAGTTGCCATCTGCAGATCACGGTCCGCAGCTACACCGACAAGGTCCGCCAGCATCTGCTATCGGCCATCAAGCGCAAGGCCTTGGCTGCGGCCGCCAGCGCCGGGGCGCCGGAGCCCGTCATTGTGGTCGACCAGAAGGAATACACTCCTGCCCTGAAGAACGACGCCAAGCTGGTGGCCCAGTTGCTCCCCGTCTTCAAGAAGCTGCTGGGTGAGGACAAGCTGGAAGAATCGGAGCCGACCATGGGCGGAGAGGACTTCTCGCAGTACGGGCTGGCTGGCGTTCCGATCTTCATGTATCGCCTGGGCTCGGTCGACGCGGCCCGGTTGGAGACGTACAAGAAAGCGGAACGCCCAGCCCCGTCGCTCCACTCGGCGATCTACTACCCGGATCCCGAGCCGACCCTGACCACGGGGCTGATCTCGACCGTGGCGGCGATTCTGGAGTTCCTACCCCCGAAGAAGTAGGTTCCCGCTAGCGAGGCTGTCTTCCTAAGTGTCCGGCAGTGCGCAAGTTGTTGCGGCCGTAATGGGCGAATTGACGGACCTTGAGGGGGGCCTATAATCGAAAGCGACGGAACAAATTACGATGGCTTTTGGATCGATTGCCTCTGGCTCCACTGCCGCAGGTACCGCTCTGCCGTCGCATGCACGTCAGGAGTTTTGGGGAATGACGTCTCGAGGGAGCACTCGTCGGACCCTAGCATCCGCCCCAGGGCATTCTGCCGGGAGCCGCACACGCTCAGGGTTGGGCTGGTTGCTAGTCATGGCTGCGGTGCTGACTGGGGTCGCCCGGTACAGCGCCGCACATGAGCCTTCGTTTCTATTGGCCCAGGCGGAGCCGGCTGCTGAGAAAGCCGCGCCTGATGACAAGGCCAAGGTAGCTGGGCCGGCAGAGAAGCCTGCCGTAGCTCCTCCTGCTGAGATCGAGCCGGGTCAGTTCCCCGAAGCGGGCAAGCCGGCCATGCCGGATCGCTTGCTGCGCGATGGGCAGTTCCTGGTCGTCGAGCAACCGATCAACGACTCGGTTGATCGTCGGGTCCGCCGGTTGGCTGCTGCCGTGGTCGATCGCGCCAAAGCTGCCGAAAAATACCCGGTGATCGTCTTCGAGATCCGCCCTGGCAAGAGCGAGTTCGGCCAGGCTCTGGATCTGGCCGAGTTCATCATGGGCAAGAAACTGCACGGCTCAACCACCGTAGCCTATATCCCCGAGACGTTGACCGGGCATGCCGTGCTGGTGGCGCTGGCCTGCGACGAAATCGTGATGCACGAGAAGGCCCAACTCGGCGAAGCTGGCAAGGACGAAACGCAGATCACGCGCCGTATGCGAGCCGCCTATGAAGATCTGTGCCGCAGCAAGAACACCCTGCCCGAGGCGCTGGTCCTGGGCATGCTCGACAAGTCGCTTGAGGTGCATCAGGTCGAAACGGCCAAAAGCACTGAGTACCTGCTCTCGGATCAGCTCGATGCGACCAAGCGCTCGAAAGAGGTCGTGAAGCGCTCGGGCGAGATGGGCCTGTTCGCCGCGCAGGATCTGCGTGGACGATCGCTGGTGAATCTGCTGGTCCGCGATCGGAACGAAATTGCCGAGCGCTACGGCCTGCCGCGCGAAGCGCTGGTGGACGACCCTTCGATCGACGGCGGCTGGCGCGCGGTGCGGATCGACTTGAAGGGGGCCGCCCAAGGCCGCGCCTTACAGGTGGCCAAGCAGGTCGATCAGGCCGTGGCCGACGGCAAGAACCTGATCGTGATCTCGATCGACAGCGAAGGGGGTTCGCCCGAGGAGTGTCTGGCGCTGGGGAACTCTTTAGCCCGGCTCGACCCTCGCAAGCAACGGACGGTCGCCTACATCCACAGACGCGCCCTTTCGGACGCCCTGATGCCGGCCCTGGGCTGCGATCATATCGTCGCCCATCCCGACGCCGAACTTGGCGGCTCGGGCAATGCCGTGATCGCGCACGATCAGGTGCAAAACTTTGCCGAAAGCGCCGCCGATCTCGCTCGACAGAAGAACCGCAGCCCTTGGCTGGCGGCCGCCGTTTTCGATCCGCAGTTGCAGGTCTTCCGCTACGAGCGCGAAGGAGACGGCGCGATCCGCTACCTCACGGCCAAGGCTGCCGAAGATCAACAGGACGCTGAACGCTGGCGGCGCGGCGAAGAAGTCACCCGCGTCGGCAAGCCGTTCGGCATGACCGGACGCGATGGACACGACAAGTTCGAAGTGGTCTGGGCGCTGGCCGAAGACTTCCACGAGTTCAAAGCCAAGCTGGGCCTGGAAGAAGATCCGCAACTGGCCGAACCCGGCTGGGCCGAGATCCTGATCGACGCCCTGGCCCAAGGCGAAGTCGCCTGGCTGCTGATCTTTATCGGTATGGCCGCCTTGATGGCCGAATTGCACGGAGCGGGAATGGGCATTGGCCTGGGCTGGCTGGTCTCAGGCGTCTGCTTCACGATCTTCTTCTGGAGCCAGTTTCTGGGGGGAACCGCGGGCTGGCTCGAGGTGCTGCTGTTCGCCGCGGGCGCCTGCTGTCTGCTGCTCGAGATGTTCGTGCTGCCGGGGTTCGGCCTGTTTGGTCTGGCGGGCGGCATGCTGGTGCTGACCTCACTGGTGCTGGCCAGCCAGACGTTCTACTTCCTGCCGCAGAACGATTATCAAACCTGGCGGCTCACGAAGTCGCTGCTGATGCTGTTCGGCACCGGGGTCGGCGTGACGGCGCTGGGGGCCCTGATGCGGCACTATCTGCCCCACTCGCCGTTCTTCAATCGGATGATCCTGGCCCCGCCGACCGCAGAAGAGTTGGCGGCCGCCGCAACGTCCGAGAATACCCATTACGGTCAGTCCCCGATCGTGGGCCAGCGCGGCAAAGCAGTCACTCCGCTCGTCCCCAGCGGCAAGGTGCGCGTGGGCGATCGGTTGCTCGACGTGGTGGCCGACGACGGAGGCTTCATCGAGCGCGGGGCCGAAGTGGTCGTGAGCGAAGTCATGGGCAACCGCGTTGTGGTCAAAGCAGTTTAGAACATGACACCGCTTCTGTGGGCAATTCTGGCGCTCGTGCTTGGCCTCGCCTTGGTGGGGATCGAGATCTTCGTTCCTTCCGGCGGAATCCTGGGCTTTCTCTCATTCTCGTGCATTGCGATCGCGCTGGTGCTGGCCTTTATGGACAGCACCCTGACAGGGACGATCTTCCTGTTAATCACCATGATCGCCATTCCCACGATCCTCTTCACGGGGCTTAAGTATCTGCCGAGTACGCCCATGGGCCGGCGCGTGCTTCTTGCGGCCCCCAATAGTGCCGAGGTCCTCCCCAATGCCGACACTTGGGGCGGGCTGGCCGAATTGGTGGGCCAGACCGGGCGTGCCAAGACAATGATGCTCCCCAGCGGTGCCATCGAGATCAAAGGCCGCACGATCGACGCCATGAGCGAAGGGGTCCCCATCGACCCGGGCCAACTGATCCGCGTCATCGAAGTCCGCGCCAATCGTGTGGTGGTGCGACCCTTGGAAGAGGGCGAGGAGATTTCCACCGGCCTTCAGCACACCAAGTCAGGCGAAGTCGATCTTTCGCAACCGATTGATTCGCTGGGGTTGAACCCCTTCGAGAACCCGCTGTCGTAATCAGCAGCCAAGTGGGATGACACCGGGACATCGTTATCCCGTCTCGGCGCTCTGGCGACGGAACACATGCGGCGAGCACCCCACCTCGCGGGCGAACGCCGCGTAGAGCGTCCGCAGACTGGCGAAGCCAGCCTGGCGCGCAATCTGCTTGATCGGCTGCTCATGGGCGGCCAGTTCACGTTTGACGCGCTCGATCCGCAGACGCTGAATCTCGACCGCCACCGGGCGGCCAAACTTCTCACGAAAATGCTTGGTGAGCGTGCGCCGCGAGACGCCGAGCGCGTCGGCCAGACGGTCAAGCGTAATCCGCCGATGCAGGTTCTCGTCGATGTGCCGCAACGCCTGGCGGACCAACGGGTCGTCCACTGCGCGAAAGTCGGTCGAACGCCGGGCCACGACTCCGACCGGCGGCAGCAGAATCTGCGGCGCTTCGGACGCGGGACTTCCAGGGCGTCGCCGCTGGGCGAGCAGTCGATCCAGCAGTTGCGCCGCCTCGAAGCCGATCCGCTCATAGGGGAGTTCCAGGCTGGTAATGCCAGGCTCCGGGCGTTCGCAGATCGTCTCTTCGTTCGACCCGGCCACGATGGCCACGTCCTCGGGAACTCGCCAGCCGCGATGGTGACACATCTCGATAATCACCCGCGCGGTATCAATATGGTAGATGAACAGGCCCACGGGAGGACGCAGCTTGTCCAGCCAGCGCTCGAACGTCTGAAGTCGGCGGCGCCAGTCGCGAAAGCTATCCTGGCGGCGGTCGCGCGGACCCTGCAGGGCCCCTTCGATCACCCGATGAAAGTCGTCGCAGCCGGCCCGCCGCACCGTGGCCTCAAAGGCGTCGGCTTCAGCGGCCGACGCTCGATACGGCGGGTGATAGACCACGCCAAAGTTGCGAAAGCCGCGGGCGAGCAGGTGCTCGGCGCGCAGTCGGCCGCATGTCGCATAGTCGGGAAAGACACTGGGCAAGCCACGGGCGGGCGAGTTGAACCACACGTTGACCACGGGCACGCCCAACCGCCGGGCGTGGCGGGCGCCGCGCGCGGAGATCCGCCCGATCAGGCCGTCATAAGGGGCGGGCTTCGATCGCTGGGCGGCCAGCGTGTGATCCGCCCACTCGTCGATGATCAGCCGCCAGTGCCCATGCTGGCGGGCGTAATCGTGAATGCCGGCAAAGGTGCCTGTGTGACGCTTGAAGGCCTGGCCGATGTCCATCTGCACGGCGACCCGTTTTTCGCTGGCCATGGACTGCTCCGCAAGCTCGATCCGGTATGCCCGAAGTTGCCAAACTTATGCCCGATTATGCCATCGGCAACCGTTAATATCAAAAGCAGAAGTGACAGATACCACCAGCCCTTGGGCCCTTCTCTTCCCCGCCACTCCAATCCAGCGCCGCCATGAAACGAAACCTGCTGATCGCCGTTGCCAGTCTTGTCGTCGCCGTGACCCTGTTCCCTGTTCCGGCGGCCGCCCAGGCCGAGAAGGTCCAGGTCTACATCCTGCTGGGTCAGTCGAACATGGTGGGCCTCGGCAAAATCAAAGGCCCCGAGGGCTCCCTCGAGACTGCGGTGAAGGAGAAGAAAAAGTACCCCTACCTGGTGGACGCTTCGGGCGACTGGGCGGAGCGGAAGGACGTCCGCTATGTACGCGTGATGTCGGGCAAAGGGGGCATGCAGCAATTCAACAATGAATGGATGACGGTCAAGACCTGCAAGACCATCGGTCCCGAGTTCGGCATCGCCCACGTGGTGGGAGAAGCGGTCGACGCGCCGGTGATGATCCTGAAGAGCTGTATCGGCAACCGCAGCCTGGGCTGGGATCTCTTGCCTCCGGGCAGCGAGCGATACGAAGTCGATGGAAAGATCTACGCCGGCTACAAGGATTCGCCCGATTCGTGGGCCAAGGGGACCGAACCCCAGGCGATCAACTGGTACGCGGGCAAGCAGTACGACGACGATGTCGCCCACGCGAAGCAGGTGCTGGGAGACCTCAACAAGTTCTATCCCGGGCAGACGCAGTACGAGGTGGCGGGCTTCTTCTTCTGGCAGGGCGAGAAGGATTGCGGCAACCCCGCGCACGCGAGCCGCTACGAGCAGAATCTGGTCCATTTCATCAAGCAACTTCGCAAGGACTTTAATGCTCCCGGCGCGAAGTTCGTGCTGGCCACTCTGGGCGAATCAACCAAGGGAAGTGGCGGCAATGGAGGCAAAGTGCTCGAGGCCCAACTCGCGGTCGACGGCAAGAACGGAAAGTACCCTGAGTTCAAGGGGAATGTGGCCACCGTCTATTCCAACCCGTTGTCGAAGGGAGGCAGCGGAAACAGCCACTACAACGGCAATGCCGAAACCTATATGGAAGTGGGCGAAGCCATGGGCAAGGCCATGGCCGAGCTGCAAGCGGCCCAGAAGTGAACCGCGTAGCGCCAGCTCACAGGCAACGTCGGATGGCAAATCGATCACCGAGCCAGCTCCGCCACTTCCTCAGGCGTGAGCGCCCGATCGTAGATGCGCACTTCGCGCAACTGCCCGTGGAAAAAGCGATCGCGTAGATCTCCCGTGGCGCCGATCGCCCAATTTTCGTTCACGGAGAGCGATCCGATCGGATCGACGCGCTCGGCGACCAGCGCGCCATTCACGTACAGCCGCCAGGCTTTGCCGTCGTATACGCCGGTCAAGTGGACCCAGTTCCCCAGATCGCCGGGCGCGATCGGCGCGCTCGCCAGGTGATCTCCACCGGGTCCCCACGAGCCCGCCTGGTATTGCCCCGAGCTGATCCGCAGAAAGACGCCGGCCGATGGTTGGAAGCAGTGCCCATGTGCCAGGATGTTTCGCAGCCCAGCGCTGGACTCGATCTTCAGCCAGGCGACCATGGTGATCGCTCCGGGCAGGTCCCACGCTGCGGGGTTTCCCAGATCGATCGCGTCATTCTGACCATCGAAGCGCATCCCTTCCTTTTCACTCAGCCACAGGGGTCCCCCCACCAGCACTCCGGCATTCCCTTCGCCTGACTGATCGTTCAGTTTATCGCCCGGGGGACGCGTGAAGTCCCAATGACCGACCAGTTTGTTCGCGCGCGGCGGAGTGAAACGCACCTTCACGAGCGGCTGCTGGCCGTCCCAGACAACATCTTCTTGGGCGAACGGCCGCTTCGCGCGTGGCGCTTCTGGCGGAGCGTGCCGGCCGAGCTTTGTCGCCAGGATTCCGCCGGTTGCTAGCATCAGGACGATGGCGCCAACGCCGGCCCATTTCCACGCCTTGCGCGGTCGGCTGGGGATGACCACCAGCCGCGTGTCACTCATCGCAGGCACAATTTGCATGCCTTGCCCGATGGGATAGCTGTCGGGGCCGGGCCGATCGGATGCCAGGCCCAGACGTGGCGTCGCAATGCCTGCCGGCGTACTGCTGACGGACTCTTCGGGAAGGACCGAATCGAGCAGCGAACTGAAGTCCGAGTCGGCGTCGAAGAAGTCGCGCAGTTCGTCGGCCGCATCGGGATGCTCGGCCAGGAAGCGTTCGCGATCTACGAACTCGCCCCGCTCGACACGCTCCAGATACTGGGCGATGGCAGCGTCGGCGGCCGCTTCGCGCGCGGCATCGCCGGGGCCGTCGGCCGACGAGCCGTCGCTGGACCTACGGATTGGCATGCCGCTCCTCACGCATCTTGGCGCGCATGGCATACAGCCCGCGCTTCAATAGGCCGGCGGTGGCGGTCGTGCTGCGACCAAAGTGCGTTGCCAGCCGCGAGACAGGCCAGCCATGCAGATAGTGCAGTCGCACGGCCTCACGCTGATCGGGGAGCAGCCCCTCGAGCGCCCGGGCCAGCAGCAGCACTTCCTCGGCCCGCATCAGCCGGCCGCTGGCGGTCGACTGGTCGGCGGCCAGGGCTTCGCTCAGCAGGCTCGAGTCGCCATAGTTCAGCGGCTGCTCGGCGGCGACCGCCCGTTTCTCGGCCCCCGCATGAGCCCGCAGCGCGCCCATCGTCTTGTTGCGGAGGATCGTTTGCAGCCAGCTCGAGAACTCCTGCTCGGTGGCCCCCTGGAACTGGTTGAAGTGCGAACTGGCGGCCAGGCAGGTCTCCTGCACCAGGTCCGAGGCGCTGACCCGCGTTTGCAGGGGACCGCGCAGTTGCTGGGCGGCCGTCGCCCGCAGGCAACTGGCATACAGATCCAACAGTTTCCCTAAGGCCTCGCGGTTTCCCTGGCGAGACTCACGGATCAGCCCGCTGGCGCCGCTCGAGAGACTCACGGCTGCAAACCTCGGCAGAATAAGGGGGGGCGATTGAGCGATGGATCGCGCCGGTCGCCGTACGAAGTGACAGATCTAATGCTAATGCCGCCATGAACTTGAGGCAACAGATCCGGAAAGTTTGTAATTTCCGCGCCCTGTTTACTGGGCCGCTGCGTCTCTTCTAGGGAGGGAGGCCCCCGCATGGCCCGATCCCGCTCACTTCGCTCCTGTCTTCTCGATCGTCGCGTCCAAGGAGTCTCCATGAAGCCGACCCTGCTGCGCCGTGGCTTCACCCTCATCGAGCTGCTGGTAGTCATCTCGATCATCGGGATCCTGGTCGCCTTGTTGTTGCCCGCCGTGCAGCGGGCTCGCGCGGCGGCGCAGCGGATCCAGTGCGTGAACAATCTCAAGCAGATCGGTCTGGGGCTGCACAACTACCACACCGCGATTCGCAAGTTCCCTTACGGCACCAACGGCTGCTGCAGCAACGCGGGCGGAAACTGGACCACCATGCTGCTCCCCTATCTGGAGCAGACCGCGCTCTACGACCAAATCAACTTCAAAGGGAACCTGAAGGATGCCGCTCACGCGACCGTGGTGAAGACGGTCATCCCTGCCTTCATGTGTCCGGCCGATCCCGCCAGCGGCAAGCCGATCATGGAGCGATACTCGCACAATGCGACCCCCGAGATGGCCCTGTGGTATCCGGCCAGCATGGGTCCGATCCACATGGACTCGTGCCCCTTCTCGCCCGATCCGACTCCTTCGCTGGGGAACTTCTCGTGCCAGGGGAACAACTTCGGCACCACGGCCGGCGGCGGGGTGGCGGCCAACTTCTCGGTGGGGGCTTTCGGCCGGAACACGGTCAGCACGCGCATCGCCGACATTCGCGACGGCACCTCGAACACCTTCATGGTGGGCGAGACACTGCCGGGGCACTGCACCTTCATGGGAGTCTTCGCCCATAACTTTCCCCTTTCCGGGACTTCGATTCCGCTCAACATCATGGAGTCGGCCAACGGAGTGAACTGGTACCGCACCTGCGGCTTCAAGAGCCTGCACGGCGGCGGAGCGAACTTTGCCATGTGCGACGGCAGCGTCCATTTCATCAGCCAGTACATCGACTACCGGCTGTACAATAATCTCGGAACCATCCGAGGAGGCGAGGTCGTCTCGCTGCCGCAGTGATGGCAAGCGTGGAGCGTAAGGGCAGCATGGCGATTCAAACGGGGCAATCTCCGGTTCTCTGGGCTCTGGCCTTGCTCCTGCCGCTGGTCGGCTGCGCCAAAGAAGGGCCGGAACGGGTCGCGGTAGCTGGGCAAATCACTTACGGCGGAGGAGACTGGCCCAAGCCGGGTGTGATCTACTTCACCCCGCTGGGCGGTGCGTCCGGCGCGACCATCCATCCGGGACTGGGACACTTCGACGTCCACGGCGACTTCACCGCGCAGACCTTTGAACCCGGCGATGGACTGGTCCCCGGCAAGTACCGCCTGCACGTGGAATGCTGGGAGGTGGAGCCCTCGCCCGACCCGTCGCATGGCCCGCCCAAGAGCTACGTACCGCAGAAGTTCCAACTGCCGGAGCTGGATATTCCGGTGGGAACCAGGGGCCCTTTGACGCCGACGTACGATGTGCCCAAGCGATAGGCTGGCGACTCGGGGCGGTCCGCGTGTAGGCTGTGGGGGTTCGCTCTTCCAGCCATCGCTTCCTCGCTTGAGTTCCCCTGCATGGTCCGCATCACCGATCGGTTCTGCGCTACGCTCTTTGCCCTGCTGATCCTTCTAGCTGTCTCCATCGCCGCGCCTGGCTTCTTGCGCGCTCAAGAGCCCGACAAGAAGCCTGAACCAAAGCCGGAGAGAAAAGCTCCGGCCGCCGTGCCGATGATCCGCTCGACGGTCCGGCCCACTTATGCCATCGGCGGCTCGCTGGTGATTGGTGGAGGGACGCTGACCGAGCCGATCGCAAGCTGGTTCGCCAAGTTGGCGGGGGACGAGCGAGCCCGCATCGTCGTCATTCCCACCGCCAGCACCACGGCCGACGATCCGCCCGAGGCCGTGCTTCAGAAACATCTGGCGCCCTGGGAGAAGTTCAAGCCGGCTTCGCTCAAGATCCTGCACACGCGCGACCGCGATCAGGCCAACAACGACGACTTCATCAAGCCGCTGCGTGAAGCAACTGGCGTCTGGCTGGGAGAAGGGGACCAGATGAAGCTCTCGGCGGCCTATCTCGACACGGCCGTGCATCGCGAACTGAAGGCCCTGCTCGACCGGGGCGGGGTGATCGGCGGCTCCTCGGCCGGCGCAGCGGTGATGAGCGAAGTGATGATCGCCGGCGGAGAGCGCGAACCACGCATGGCCCGCGGTTTTGGCTTTCTGCCGCGCGTGGTGGTCGATCAGCATTGGCTGAAAAAGAACCGCGTCAATCGACTGCTAAGCGTACTGACGCGGCATCCTGGTCTATGCGGCCTGGGAATCGACGAAGAGACGGCCGTGGTGATTCAGAACCGCGACCTTCGCGTGGTCGGCAACTCGTACGTCACCGCGTGCCTCTCTCCCACGGCCGCTCGCCCCGCGCGGTTCGAGGTCTGGAAGGACGGAGATCAGTACGACCTGGTGGCCCTTTGTCGTGCGGCCGAAGCTCGAGCCGGCGCGGCGCATCCGCTGGCCGAACCGGCCGCGCCCGACGTGCCGGGAACGCTGTTCATCGGCGGCGGAGGAGGCATGCCCAAGGAGATCGTCGCCCGCTTCATCGCCGCGGCCGGTGGAGTCGATGCCCCGCTGGTTGTCATTCCCGCGGCACTGGGCGACAGCTTTCCCGCCGAGCCGGGCGAGGTCCGCATGCTCACTTCGGCCGGCGCCAAGAAAGTGACGATCTTCCATCCTCGCTCGCGCAAAGAACTGGAGGACGATGCGGTGCTGGCCCCGCTCAAGGAGGCCAAGGGGATCTGGTTCACCGGCGGCCGGCAGTGGCGATTCGTCGATGTCTTTGAAGGAACGCCCGCCGAGAAGCTGTTCCACGACGTGCTCCGGCGAGGGGGCGCGATCGGCGGCAGTTCGGCCGGGGCCTCGATCCAGTCCGACTTCATGGTCCGCGGCAGTCCACTGGGGAACGAAGAGATGATGGCCGAAGGCTACGAACGCGGCTTCGGCTTCCTGACCGGCACCGCGGTTGATCAGCACTTCACGCAGCGCAATCGTCACCTCGACATGACCGACGTGATGCGGGCCCATCCGCAGTTGCTGGGGATCGGCATCGACGAGTCGACCGTGGTGATCGTGCACGGCCAGCAGTTGGAAGTCGCCGGAAAGAACAACGTGGCCCTGTACAACCGCCGTAATCCGCCCGAGGATCTGAAGGAGAGCGGCCGCGACTACGAAGTGCTGATGCCGGGCGCGAAGTACGACTTGAAGACACGGCGAGTGATCCCTTAGCCATCTGGAACGAATCATGATCTTCTCTCGTGTCAGCTTGATCCTCTTCGTCTCGGGGATGCTCGCGCTTCTCGGCTGTGGCACGCCGCCTGCGCCGCCTGCATTGCCCGGGAAAGAGGCCATGCCTGACAAAACCGCCGACGCCGACGACAAGGCCGAGCCCAAGACGCCTGAAGAGCTTGCCAAAGAAGAGAAGCTGAAGAAGATCTACGACCGGCACATTTCCAAACTGCCGGAGGCCGAAGCTGCACTGGCGCGGAAGCAGCGAATCTGCCCGGTGATGGAGAAGCCTTTGGGCTCGATGGGGACGCCGATCAAGGTCGAGGTGCAAGGTCGGATGGTCTACATCTGCTGCGAAGGCTGCCGCGAGGAGCTTCTGGAAAAGCCCGAGGAAAGCCTGGCCAGGCTTCCAAAGCCATGATGACCCGCCATTCCGAACTCCATCGCTCCGAGCATATCGGCTGGCTCCGCGCGGCGGTGCTGGGGGCCAACGACGGCCTGGTGTCGACCGCCAGCCTGATCCTGGGCGTGGCCGCCACCGAAGCCGGCACCAGCCAGATTATGATCGCGGGCATTGCGGGGCTGGTGGCCGGTGCGATGTCGATGGCTGCCGGCGAGTACGTCTCCGTCAGCTCGCAGGCCGACACCGAAGGGGCCGATCTGGCGCGCGAACGGGCCGAGCTGGCTGCGAATCCGGAAGGAGAACGAGACGAACTGGCCGCAATCTACGTCGCACGCGGTCTGAACCCCGACCTTGCCCGCGAAGTGGCCGTGCAGCTCATGTCGCACGATGCACTCGGAGTGCATGCCCGCGATGAACTGGGGATCTCCGACATCAGCACCGCGCGTCCGGTACAGGCTGCATTCGCTTCGGCAGGCACGTTTGCCGTGGGCGCGCTGTTGCCGCTTCTGATCGTGCCGGCTACGCCCAAGGGGACGCTCGTTCCCGTCGTGGCCGGCGCCTCGCTCATCTTTCTGGCGATACTAGGAGCCGTGGGAGCAAAAGTCGGCGGCGCACCGACCTTCCGCGCCGCCGCCCGAGTCACCTTCTGGGGCGCCTTGGCGATGTTCCTTACCTGGGGCGTCGGGGCCGTGTTTGGAACGACCGTCTCGTGAACGTTGATGACGGTTGTCAGATTCGGGACCTCGAAGGTCTCCGCCTAGATCACGCGATGATCACTTCGCGGCGCTCATACCCTGCCAGCCTTCGCTCGGCATGCTCGCGCTCATGCTCGGGAAACTGGATGTCCGCCAAGGCCAGGTTCGCATAGCGCACCGCTTCCTCAAACTCGCCACAAGCGGCATGGGCCGCAGCCCGTGTGTCCAGCACCGAACTGTTGTCCATGCCCAGCAACTCGTGCGCGAGCCTGGCGTGCTTAAGTCCCTTCAAGCCGTTGCGAATGGACGCGTCCTGCGACGTTGCATAGATCCACGCCAGTAAGTTGTGCAAACGGTCGCTGCGCGGAAAGCGGGCGACACCCTTCTCAAGGATCTCGACGGCCCGCGAATCCTGGTCGAGTTGATGCAGACAGCGAGCTTGCTCCAAAAGAGGACGAAAGTCCGCGGGAACGGCCTGCCCGGCGCGCTCCACATCCGATAGCGCTTCGTGCCAGCGATGCGCAGCCATTCGATCGCGGCCGCGCAACAGATAGGCCTCGGCCAGCGCCCGTTCCTCGTAGCCATCCTTGCCGGCCGCGATGACGCGATCCATCCGTCCTTCCCCCCAACTCGCACCGAACTCGGATCCAAACGCCTGCTCGGTCGCATGTAGATTTAAGGCCGCATTCAGAGCCTCGCGTACGCGATGGTCATTCCCCAACTGCTCGTACACCTGCACGCGCAGCAGATACGCTTCGATGGTCGGCAACACCGCTAAAGCGGAGGCCAGCGCGGCCAGGGCCTCTTCAAGTTGCTCCAGCTTGATTAGCGCGCCGGCTTGAATCAAAAACGCTGTGGCCTCCTTGCGCCCTTCAATGCCGTCCAGAATCGGATTGAGGTTTTCGATCGCCTCGCGGTAGTTGTGCCTGCGGTACTCCATCAGGGCCTGTTGGACCCGTTCTTCGCACAAGCTTTGCGTGGGACTTTCCAGATAGCGATTGAACCAGCCGATCCTTCGATCCCAGCCGACCTTTCTGGAAACAAACGCCCGCAGAGACTGCCAATCTTCGTCGTGAGAAGTCAGTCGCCGTGGAACCATCGTGAAGTTTTTCGCCGAGAAGTAGAGCAACAGCATCTCGCCCGATCCCTTCCAGCGGCGAATGCATTTCCAAGGGGAGTGGAACGAAGCCCCGGCACTGAGGAAGCGAATGCCGGTGTCGTCCAGTTCGATGCCATCGACCCATCGGGTTCGACGTGCGAACTCGAACGCCTTGTCCGCCTTGTTGTAGACCGTATTGAGCTGAGAGGCTTTGAACACGCCCATGATGAACAGGTAGGCACCCGCGGCGAATAGCCAGTGCTCGCGATGAGAAACCAGGAAAGCCGCGAGCAGCAGGAGCGAAACTCCGAAATGTCGGACCAGGGTGTTTGGAAAGTCGGCGTCCAGCCAATAGGCCCGCACATAGTCAGGCCGTTCAAATCGCCCGCTCAGTAGAAATGTCGTGGGCCCGCTGTCGAGCCGCGAAGCGCGCGAGGCGGCATAGGGGTTGATGACCTCGTCGGCATTGCTGCGAAGACTGTCGCGGGAATGGGGTGGAGTCTTGGTCACTCAAGGCACCGTTCGCAGACGATCGAGCAGCGGACGCAGCCCATCGGAAAGACTGATCTCTCGTCGAGCCGCCACATAGGCCAAGGCATCTTCGGACGCGAGCGACTGTGAAAGCACCAGATAGCCCGCCACCACAATAACGGAACGGCTGCGCCCGGCGTGACAATGTACCAGAACGGGCGGTTTCTTCTGCGACAGTCGAACCAGCGCATCGACAGCGTTTTCGTAGTGACGCGGGTCGTTGCCTGCTCCATCAATGAGCTTGAAGGCCACGATCTCGTCCAGGCCGAACTCTGCCGCGCGACGACTGGAGAGCGAACCATCGAGGCTCAGCACCGAACGGAACGCGTGCGAGCGAAGCACGTCAGCGTCGTGCGCCTCAAGATGGTTGCCGATCGCAATCTGTTCGGTGATCCAGTCCATGGTCCTCCTCAGGGAAGGTGAGTTACCTGTTCCCATTCGACATGGCAGCTGAGCGGCATGGCGCTAGCCGCCGGTAGTTACCGAAAGCCAACTTGCTAAATCCGATACCGGAAGAATCCATTCGGAAATGCTTCGCCCATCGTCGGACGTGCTTACACGACTTGGCAGCGACAAATAGGGAACGTTTGCATCGAACGGAATTCTACACTCGTCGAGAAACAGTACGTGATTTTGGAAGCATACTTGAGTGCCATCGACGTAGAGCGGCCACCAGACAATGAAATTAGCTGAGATTGGGTTCGTGATAGATGTGACCAAGCATGAATCCGCACCTTCGATCACGACTCTCCCGACTCCATTGATCCACTGTGCTCGATACTTGTCCATCGTCCAGTAATCAATCACGGACTCAAACGCTTCCACGAACTCGCCAATCTGGATAGTACCGCGGCATACGCGTGTCGTAGGATCGCTCGATCCGTTGAAGCTGATATCGAACATCAAGACCAACTCGTGAGTGGCTCGAGACTACGTTGGCGACTGGGACGTCGGCGGCCAGTAGATGATCGACGGGTGCCCCGAAAGCCGCGCGGCCGCGTCGGCGTTGCCGACAGAGGCCGGAGGCTGCATCACGCATAAGCCCATGTCGTCGAAGGCGTCGTAGTACGCGTCGGGCAGAATCCGATGGCAAAGTATATGCCGCGGGATCGGAGTCCCCAAGACTTGCCGCAGCAGGTCGACGGTCGGCGGTTCGTCAGGAAAGTCCACGATCTTCACTTCAGAAATCGGCAGCGGCTCGCTCGGCGCCGGACGGCACCAAGTGCGGCGCGACAACTGCCACAGTGCGACGCCGCCGGCCACCAACGCCACGTCGACGGTATCTGATCCATCGGCTCGCTCTTCTTCGCCCGCACGTCCCTTGCCCGCTTGCCAGACCGGCAGACCAAGAACGGGAATCGTAAAGTGGAACTGCTCGTGCGGAACGACTCCTTCGAAGAGGACCTCTTGGCGCGCCACGGTCACCAGCAAGGACAGATCTTCTTCGTCCCCGGCGTGCCCCCCGACGCGCCCTCGAATATCCAGAACCTGCGTAGGGTCGTCCGCCGCTCCACCCGCATCCTCGCCCGTCGGGTTCTCCTGCAAATGGACTGCAAACGTCAGCGGCTCCAGGAACAGATGCTGGCGAACTTCCAGCCGCACTTCGCCCAACAGCCCCCCGGCGCGACCGTGCCGACCAAGGCGCGGCAGCTTTCCCTCGGGATCGTCGGGCAGCGCGATCTCCACGGCCAGCTCGTTGCGGGGCCTTAACCGCTCGGTCACGTCCAGCGACGTGTGGGCGAGATAGCCCTCGAGCCGGGCCAATTCGGCACCGTTTAAGCTGATGACGCCGGTGTGATCGACCCCATCCAGCAGCAGCCAGACCCGTTCTTGCGCGGCGATGTTGGTCGGCGCTGCGAAGGAACGCGTGTAGCGCACCCGGCCGCGGAAATCGGCCCCCAGGGTCGCAGCCCAACTGGCCGGCAGGCTGATCCGCCCGGCCGAAGCGGCGGGCGCGCTTTGCGCCGTTTCCAGCACCTGGTACTGCCACGGACCGCGCAGATTGATTTCGTGAGGATGAGGCATGGCTGGAGATTCGAGAGGGTCACATCTTCCACCGCGCCGCTTGTTGAGTTACTGTACCATCGGTCGGGGCGACAGTCAGGTGGGGAACATCGCGGATGATCGAGATCAAGCACAAAGAGACCGGCGCTGTACTCTTACAGGTCGACGCCGACAGTCTGGAAGACGCCGATCTGGCCCGAGCGAACCTGGAAGACTCCGGTCTGTTCAGCGCCGATCTGAAAGGCGTGAACCTGAAAGCCGCCAATCTGAAGCGGGCCGAACTGGCCGGCGCAGACCTGTTCGGCGCGAACCTGGTCGATGCCAATCTGCAGGGAGCCAACCTGCACGGGGCCAACATCGCCCATGCTCATCTGAGTGACACCGACCTGCGGTTCACCAATCTGAGCGATACGAACCTGGAGAAAGCCGACCTGAGCCGCTCCGATCTGGAAGGGGCCAAGATGTCGGGGGCCAATCTGAAAGAGGCCAATCTCTCGCGCTCGAATCTGGGGGACGCCGACCTGAGGAAGGCCCGACTGACAGGTGCGATTCTGGTCCGCGCGAGCCTGGCCCAAGCCCACCTGGAAGGAGCCGACCTGCGCGGCGCCAAGCTGACCGATGCGGGCCTGTTCGGGGCCTTTCTGGCCGGCGCGAACCTGACCGGCGCCGATCTGACCGGGGCGCATCTGCCCGGCGCCGACCTGCGCGGGGCCGACATGACCGGCGCCGTGGTGAAGGACACCGACCTGACCGGAGTGCGCTACGATCAATCGACCCGCTGGCCCGAGTTCAACCCGGCCCAATTCGGGGCCGTGATGGTCCGCAGCAAGCCCTGGTGGAAATTCTGGTAGAGGGCACGGGACGACTCCCACGACGGCCAGGATCTATCGCGGGGGCTGAAACTCGTGGATCTCGGCCTCTCCTTCGAGTCGCCGGACGTGGATCTTCCACCGCCCCCGAAATCCCGCCACGTGCCACTCGCCAGCCAGAGTCCCCTCGCCGTCGTGCGTGCCCAGGTAATCCACCGCGTGCTGACGCAGGTACTGCTTGACGATCGCGACCTGGCCGTCGGGTGCCACGGTTCCGGCCAGCGTGAAGGCCCCAACCACGTCCGTGCCTGTCCCGCGCAGCCGATCGCCGACGAACGCGATCCGCAGCCCTTCCATCGGCTGCTGCCCCAAGCCGCGCTGTTCCCACCAGCCTTCGCACTGACAGGGTGATTCCTCGATCATGGTCCGATCCTCGCTACAGAAACGTTACTTTGCTTCGATCTCGAATGAAACCATGTTCGAGACCACCCGGACGTTCTCTTCGTAAATATACTGCACGGCGTATTTGCCCGGCTTGCTGAGATCGTACAGTCCCAGCACGTCGTACTTCTCCCAGGCCTTGTCTTCGGCGCCTGGCTTCAATGAGTAAGGCACGTTCTTCTCTCGTTGACCTTGGGGGCTGAAGGCATTCCGCACCTGCTTGCCGCCGGCCGTAAGCTCCGGTTCCTTGCCTTCGGAGTTCATGACCACGATTTCGTGATTGGGCCAGAAACCGGAGTGCCAGACCGTTTTAGGCTCGCCCGAGAAATTCTTGATCTCATACGTTACCAGGATCGGCTCTCCCACTTTGAACTTCGTCTTGGCCAGCGTGATCTTGGAACGAAGTCCCTTCGATTCCGGCCCGTAGCCCTCGGCCTCGGGCATTTGGCTGACCTTCGGCTCGTCGGCTGCGGTCAGCGTCACCTGCACATCTTTGGAGCGCAGATTGCCCGTCCACAGGTTTTCGACCTGGGCGAAGGGGAACGACCGCTTGATCTCTTCGGCCTTGCCTGCGGTCGTGTTGATGGCCCGCAGCGTGTAGACGCCTGGCTTGAGCTGAGTGCTCCAGAGTCCGCCGCGCAGTTCCCGCACGATCAGTAGGCTCTTGGGGTCGAGTTGGGCGGTCAGTTTGAACGTGTGCGACGCTCCGGCGGCGATTGTGGGGAACATCTCGGCCGTGGCACGTTTCGTGGCGTCACGCCCTCCGCCCCAGGTCAGCGCCTTGCCGTCGGGGCCGACCATCTCCAACGCGGGCGAGATGTCCATCATCCCCCAGGCAGGAAACACCACCGGCTGCTGCGTGTGGTTCTTCACCGTGCAGCTCAGTTCCATCTTGGCCCCGTCCACCCATTCGATCGGCTGCGCCTGAAACTGCATCGAAAGGCCCTCGACATCCCCCTTCGGCTGATTCGGATCGGCCGGCTTCTGGATGATCTCGGTCAACCGCTCCGTCCGCTCGGCTGCCTTGCGGTCGAGTTTGGCAACGGTCACGGTGATTTCATTCGATTGCAGGCTCCCCGTCCACAGATTGTCGGCTCGGGCGTGTACGAACTGCTTCTTGATTTCGTCGGCATTGCGCTGGGTCCCGTTCACGGCGCGAACTTTGAATGTTCCGCCTTGTTGCAGGTTCCAGCTCCAGAAGCCGCCCAAGTTCCCTTCGATCACCAGGTTGTTCAACTCGGTGATACGCCCCTTGAGTTGGAACAGGGGCCTCTGTCCGGCCTCGATCGTGGGGAAGGTGTCGGCCGACTCCTTGCCGCTCCGTTTGGTCAGCGTATGGAATTCTACGAGGTTGCCTTGCGCGTCGCGGACTTCGATGGGCGGACCGAGTTCCATCACCTGCCAGGCCGGAAAAGTAATCGGCTTGGCCGTGTTATTCTGAACCCAGCAGCAGAAATAAGGGGCGCCGCCTGCCTTCCATTGGGCAGGCGTTTGGAATCGTAACGACACTTCGGGCAACTTCACTGCTTCCACGGCCGGCTGGGCCGGTGCGGCCAAGGCCTGCTTGTTGGCCAGCGTGAAGCGGGCCGACGTGGGCGAGTTGGCCACGAACTCGGCGAAGGAACGCGCCATCCCTTGTTCTTTCTCGCCAGCCGCCAGGCGACGAATCGCCTCTTCGCTCGTGATTCTCGTTGCCAGCGCGCCCGGCTCCGCGGCCTCGAACAACGTCCAGCGGACGTCAACTTCGTAGTCTCCGGGGGCCAGGGTGCGTTCGCTCGCAGCGGGGACGAGCGGCACGACCACCAGCGGATAGAACATCCAATTCTTGCGGCGCGAGCCGTGGTCGCGCCACAGCTCCATGTGGATGATCGCCCGATTGCCGACCCACTCGATCGAGCGAAGCTGCATCGACTCATACAGGTTGAGCTCAGGCCCCACGATCGCCGCATAGACGGGCTGACCTGCGATGGGCTCCTTCAATTCCGGCGCACTTTTCTGTTTTTGCTCAGGCGAGTTCCAGGTCGCAAAGTCGAAGCTCCCTACTGTCAGGCCAGTCCGAGGAGCCTGGTTATTGTCGTAGATCAGGTCCACGCTCGTGACACGCGGGTACTGAAAGGTGCGAACCGCCAGCTTTGCATCGAGTGGCTTCAAATCTCTTTCGAAGATCTCTGGCAAGGCCTTGTTCGGGTCGGACCCCGCTTCGACCGTAAAGGAGACGCTGCCGCTGGACCGCGATGTATCCTCGTAGTTGCGATGCTTCTCGCTGGAGTTGAAGAACATCGACTGCACGTCCAGGGCGAACTCGTACTTTCCTTCGTCGAGTTGTCCCAGCGAAACCGCCTGAATCGTCCGGTAGGTGATGTTCTGAAGCCGAGCCATATTGTCGGTCCATTGCTCGACGTGCACCGTGATGCGGTTCTTAGCCCGCGTGATCGCCACCGGCCGCCAGTAGCAGCCTGAGTTCAGAACCGGACTGGCAAGCCAGGCCACGGCCTGCTTGCCGGCCACGGGGGCGACCTGGGGCAGTTCGCCCTTGATCCGCAGCGCGGCGGAACCATCGATCTTGTCGGGTTTCAGGAACACGGCCAACCGCGGCAGCTTCGAATCCCCTTCCACCGCCGGCGACTGACGAGCTTCGTCGAGAATGTAGACGGGCAGGTACTTGAGATCGGGATTCACGATCGCTTCGTTCAAGGGGGCACCTTTCGCGCCTTCGTCGGCAAAGGCCAGCACATCGAGCGAAGCCGTCGGCTCGGCGGCCGTTACAAATCGAGTGGCGGCCAGCAGCAAGGCCACCGCAGCCAGGGTGGCAATGGCCGCGAAGGCTTGCCAGCGAGGAAGACGCGTCATGGTGATTCTCCGGGGGTTCAGGAGGCCGGCCACACGGTCCTCCAATTTCCAATGAGGGACGAGCAGCCCCAATGCGGCAGCCGGCTGCGCCGACCGATCCAGACGAGGAGCCAAGGCCAGCAGCGTGCGGGCGTAGCCCACGGCGCTAGCCGACGAGAGGACGTAGTTATCGCAGACTTCTTCACGCGCTCGGGCGAGCTGCGCGGCCAGGTAGTGAACCAGCGGATGCGGCCAGAAGAGCATGATCGACACACGGCTCAGCAGGCCTGACCAGGGATGACGTTCCATCAAGTGGGCGCACTCGTGCATCAACACGTCGGCCAGTGCCGCGGGGGGAAGTTCTTCGACCAAATCGACAGGCACGATCACCAGGGGATCGATCAGCCCGGCCGCGACAGGACCGCTGACCAGCTCCGAGAGAACGATCCGCGGCAGGGGAGCGCCCCGCAGACGCTTGCGAACCAGGGCGACGGCCGCCGCCAGCGCGGGCCGATCGGCCGGCGGCACCTGGCGACGAATGCGGGCCAAGACCCATGCCCCGTGAACCAGCCGCAGGGCGAGAAAGAGCGAGCCAGCCACCCAGCCGGCCAGCAGAATACTGAACACCGCCCGAGGCAGATCGAGCGGAGCGGCGCGGACTTCCTGGGGATCGGCAAAGGCGAACGCAGGATTCGGCAGCTCCGACTCTCCTCGCCGATCAAGAAGCGAAGAGGCTGCATGCTCAAAGGGCACCGGTACGATCGCAGCCGACTCGCGAGCCTCCCCGGGCATGTCGTCTTTAGGCTTCATGGACGAAGCGTTCGGGTCGTTCCTTTCTGTCTGGACTCGTTCGGCGCTTCGCACCTGCACGCGGAGCAGTGACCACTCTCCTTGAATCGAAGCGGCCGCCAGCATCGGGCTGATCAACACCGCCACCAGCGAGCCGAGCCAGATCCCGTGCCGCAGCGCCGGATGAAAGCGCGCCCAGGTCCGCGCTGCCAAGGTGGCCAGCATCACCACCCCGGTAATCTGCGCCAAGACAATCAGCAGCCCAAAGGCCAGCGACTCGGAAGCTAAGGGAATGGAACCGATGAGCTCGTTCATGACGGGTCTCCTGCGTCGGCTTTGGCGTCGGGCCTGACTTGCGACTCGGCCTGTTGAATCATGGCCGCGATCCGTTCGGCTTCGTCCTTCGAGATCCCCCGGCCATCGAGCAGGGCCATCACCAACCCCTCGGCCGAGCCCCCAAAGGCCGTGTCGACCAGTCGGCGGACCATATTGCCCAGGGTCGCCGTGCGCGGGACCGCCGGGGTGTATTGAAAGGTCGAGCCCTCGGCCTGCTGCTTCAGCCAGCCCTTCTCGGCCAGCCGGGTCATCAGGGTCAGCACCGTATTGCGAGCCAACGGGCGGCGCTGACACAGGTCCTTCCAGACGTCGGCCACGGTGGCCTGTTGGCGGTCCCAGACCACGTTCATGATCTCCAACTGCACCTCGGAAAGAGGGGGCAGGGGATCGGGTTGCTGCGACGGTTCAGTCATCGTTTTCTCCGGTTCACCCACAGGTGTAGGCAATAGACTGCCGACACTCGTAGTTAGTTCCCCGGCGGCAAGAAATTTCTTTGAAATCGGTAAGTTGCGGCCCCAGCGTACGATTAAGTCTTGGAGCCGTAAGCGTTTTGAGTAAATCCTTGCTGCCAAGGCACTTTTGCCTTTTGTTAGAATTTTGACTGTGGCTGATCCATCGTTTTGTTGTGGTGCGGGCGTCCCGCCTGCTGGCGTTTCTTTCCCGCTTCAAGGCAGGCGGGACGCCTGCACCACAAACGCCTGCACCCTTAGAGCCCTCTCCCATGTCGCACACGCTCAACTCGGTCGACCAGCTCGGGTCTCCCTTCTCCCAGGTGGACGAGCAGGTGTTCGTCATTCCCGAGGGGGGCTACAACGAGGTCGACAACAAGTTCTTCAAGCTCGTCTGCCTGCTGGACGGCGAGTGCTGGCACCAGATCGACGGCGGCCCGCGCGCCCGACTGAGTGCGGGCGATGTGCTGGTCATCCCCCGGCTCTGCGTGCAGCGCTACTGGCCGCTGACCAGCGAGGGCTCGCAGCGGGTCCACGCCTTGCGGTTGATCTGCGACACCGCGCTGCTGCCTCCGCTGGCCAACGACTTCGATCCCGCGACGGACGAACTGCCTGGCGCCGAAGAGTCCGAGGCCACCCTGACGTTGTTCCTGCGCCGCAATCTGTCGAGCGATCAGCATCTGCCTCTGGCGCACGACATGCCGATGCAGACCTTGATGGCCGACCTGCGCCGCGAAGCCGAAGAGCGGGCCCCCGGCTATCGCTTCCGCGTCACGTCCCTCTGCACCACGCTGGTCGTCTCGCTGGCCCGACTGTTGAACCGCGCGGCCGAGCGCGGCATGACCGAGCCTCATCATCGCCGTGTCCGCCTGGTGGCGCAGGCCCGCGAGTACCTGGTGAAGAACCTTGACCTGCATCAGTCGCTGGCCAAGGTGGCCGGGCATCTGCGCGTGAGCGAGGAGCACCTGGCCCGGGTCTTCCGACAGGAGACCGGCAAGACCGTCTTCGATTTCCTGGGCGAGATCCGTCTGGAGAAGGCCAAGACCTATCTGCTCGGATCCGAGATGAACGTCACCGAGATCGCGCGGCAGACGGGCTTCAGCTCCGTCTCGCTCTTCAGCCGCAACTTCAAACGCGCGACGGGCACCGGCCCGCTGGCCTATCGCCAGGAGCGCTGGACCCGCGCCATGCAGAACGACAGCGTCCTGAAGCAATCGATCCCAGGGCGATCCGAGAGCATGATCCATGGCGCCGTGACCGACCGGCGTTGAGGGAGTGCCTTCTTGCCGGATCACGGTCGCCATCTATAGTGACCAAACAGCGCTGACCAAACGGTAACAGCCGGCGGCGGTGGCCAGGACATCGTATTGCACCTTAGCAGGAGAGTTTCCATGAAGATTCACGTCGTCTTCTACAGCATGTATGGCCACGTCCACACCATGGCCGAGGCGGTCGCCGAGGGAGCCCGCCAGGTGCCCGGCGCCGAAGTCACGCTGCTGCAGGTGGCCGAACTGGTGCCCGATGCCGCGCTGGAGCGGACCGGTGCGAAGGCCACGCGGCAAGCGTTCGCCAGCATCCCGGTCGCCGACCCCAAGCAACTGGCCGAGGCCGACGCCATCATCTTTGGCACGCCCACTCGCTTCGGAAACATGGCTGCTCAGATGCGGAACTTCCTCGACCAGACCGGCGGGCTTTGGGCCAAGGGGGCCTTGATCGGCAAGGTCGGCAGCGTCTTTGTCTCGACCGGCACCCAGCACGGCGGCCAGGAGACGACCATCACCAGCTTCCACACCACGCTGCTCCACCTGGGCATGATCGTTGTCGGCGTGCCGTACTCCTGCCAGGAGCTGACGAACATGTCGGAGATCACCGGCGGCTCCCCCTACGGGGCCGGCACGCTGGCCGGCGGCGATGGCTCTCGCAAGCCCAGCGCCAATGAACTGGCGATCGCCCGCTTTCAAGGCAAACACGTGGCCGAAATCACGCGGAAGCTGGTTGGCGGCTAGTCGAATCAGAAGAACGCCGTGGCCGTCTGGCCATAATCTACTCCTTCAACACGAGTTCTTCGGCAGGGGCATCGGCCAGTTGGCGCAGTCCCTCAATCCCCACCGGCGGCTCGATTTGCCAGGGGATGAGTGCCACGCGCGAGGCATGCTTCTGGGCGACTTCGCGCAAGAAGACCGCTTCGTGCCGTTGCCGCGCAACGAGCACCGGATCGTGAACCTCGAGCGTGGAAAGACTTTGGTTGATCACCCAACCAAACGGCTCGATCCCCGCTCGACGCAAGTCCGATTGAAGTTGAGCGGCTTCATGCACCGGGGTCGCCTCGGGCAACGTGACGATCAACACGCGGGTGTAGCTGGGGTCTCGCAAGCGAGGGAGCAGTTCCTGCACGCTGGCCGGCAACTGGCTGGCTTGGCGGCTGATCTCGCGATGATAGGCCAAGGCCGCGTCCAACAGCAGAATCGTGTGCCCGGTCGGAGCGGTGTCCAGGACGACGAAACCCTCGCGTCCGCGATCGACCGCGGCCGCAAAGGCGCGAAACACGGCGATCTCTTCGGTACAGGGGGAACGGAGATCTTCTTCCAATAACGCCCGGCCGTGCTCGTCGAGATTCGCGCTCGAGGCCTCCAGAACTTCCGCTGTGTAGGCCGCGATTTCTGCCTTCGGGTCAATCTTGCTCACCTGCAGATTGGCCAGCGTTCCATTCACGGCGGCCGCCAGATGGGCTGCGGGATCGGTGGTGGAAAGATGCACGGGGAAACCCCGATCGGCCAATGCCACAGCCACGGCTGCGGCCACCGTGGTCTTGCCTACGCCCCCCTTTCCCATCGTCATCACGACGCCGTGGCCTGAGAGAGCAAGGGCCGACAGCGTGCCCAACTGCAAGTCGCTGGAAGCATTTGACGCACTCTCCGACGAAGCGCTTTCTTTCAAACGGCCGGCAGCCACTGCCCGCAACGCTTCCGCGCCCAACAGTCCGAAGGGGGCCAAGGGGACCGTCGTGCGTGGCAAATCGGCGAGCGCCGCCGGGATCTGCGCCATCGCCTGATCTGCGCGTCGCTGCATCGATTGCGCGACAGGGTCGTGGGGGTCCGTAGCTCGAAATACTCCGTTGATCATCAGGTGTTGATTGTGAACACCCAGGGCGGCGAGCTCCCCGCTGGTGCGCGAGGCTTCGGTAAAGGCCGCAACGTCGGCTCGGGCCACGAGCACCAGGGTCGTCAGAGCGGGGTCGCTCAATGAGAGCACGGTTTGTTGATACAGCTGTTGCTGGGCCTGCAGGCCGGCCAGTGGTCCCAGGCAGGAGGTGCCCGTCGTGTTGTCCGCAAGGAATCCGCTCCAGGCCGAAGGCAACGTCAACAGCCGCAGCGTGTGACCTGTGGGTGCGGTATCAAAAATGACGTGGTCAAATTGCAGGGTTGCTTGACGATCGCCGAGAAGTTTGGCGAACTCGTCAAAGGCGGCGATCTCCACAGTGCAGGAGCCCGAAAGCTGCTCTTCCATACTGGCCAGCGCCGCTTGCGGCAGGATGCCGCGATAGGGCCCGACTACTTTCTCGCGGTAGGCGTGCGCCGCCGCTTCGGGATCGATGTTCATGGCCCAAAGGCTGGGCACATGCGGCACCTCGGTTGGCGTTTGTCCGAGTTGTACCTCCAGGACTTCGTCCAGATTGGATGCCGGATCGGTGCTCACAAGCAGCACGCGCTTCCCTCGGTCGGCCAGAGCGATGGCCGTGGCACACGCGAGCGAGGTCTTGCCTACACCCCCTTTGCCGGTGAAGAAGAGATTCCGAGTGGGGTTCCTGAGCACTTCCATAAAGCACCTACCTTGGAAACGAACCGACAAAGCTACGGAATCAACCTAGCAAGAGCCTCTTCCGGATTGGCAACAGCCCGCAGCAATGACCGGGAGTGCCGTCTGCGGTACGGCCTGGGGAGCAACCTGCCCCCAGGACGCCAGCGACGCCCGGTTCGGGTAGGTTCCCTGACTGACAACGCGGCCTTCAGAAACAATGATCGGGAGTGCGTCCATGCTGTGCGACTGCAATAGGGACCGCACATCGGCCTGCTGGGCGAACTCGCGGGGCTGCTGCGAAAGGCTGTAACGCTCCACATGAACCCCTTGGCGACGCAGCCAATCAAGATCGGCCGCAAAGCGCACTAAGGTCTGATCGACCTCGGGACCGCAAACGCCGGTGGAGCAACACATCGGCTTGTCGAATACTTGGATGATCATGACTTTCTCCATGGGGTGTTTCGCTACGCATCGCCAAGCCCGGACGGTGCGCTCGGCAACTCGTCCACGATCTCTTCAGCGAAGTCTCGCGAGCCGAGCAAGTAGAGCAGCAAAGGATGCGCCACCATCTACGGCGATCCGTAAAGGAGGTGTCGCTTTGCGTTGAGACAGGCCGCAACTGGTGGGCAACGCGGTGCTTGGGGTTGCGAAGCATCGCCACGTTCCAAGGATCTGGAGCCCCATTTCAGCGTTCAATCAACGAAAAACGATGCAATAGGGCGGGGACGAGTTGACCGATGTGCGATCTAGCACGCATCTCGGCGAGATTCGCACATGCCTGAAATCCGCCGCCCGGGCTATTTCTTGGTCGGCCCGGCCTTCCAGCCTTCGACCGTGAACTCTCCCTGGGCCCCGCACTCAAATTGCAGCGGCTTGTCCAGACCGACCGGCCTGTCGGCTTTTTCGTTCTTCAACTTGTCCACGTCCGAAACATTCGTCAGCGTGTTGTTCTCGATCGCAGCAGCGTAACTCTCCTTCGAGCGCAAGAGCGGCCGCGACTCTCCCTCGCACTCGATCATGTTGTCCTTCAAGACAATCGTCTTGAAGTCGCACTTGGGATTGAATCCGAACAGGCCCTCCTTGCGCGGCGTCGCCGTGGTCCGGCAGACGATGTGGTTGTTGCGAACTTCCCAGTGATCGAAGACCTCATTGACCCAGATCACCCCGCGGCCCGGATTGTTGACCAGATTGTTGTGGAAGCTGGCGGGTCCTTTGGCCGGAGCGTTTCCAAAACCTGAAATCGCGTTGCCGTGATCTTTGGCCACGTCGAAATCGAACAGATTATGGTCGATCTCGACCCCGTTGCGGACGAACTCAATCGAGTAGCTGTCTTTGAACCAGTTGTGGTGGATGTGGAACGTCCGCCCGCTCGCGGGCACCGGTCCGCCGGCATGCTTGGGGATGGAGATTGTGCCGTGACAGACGTTGTGGTCGATCTCGTTATCCGCGTCGTTCTCAAAGGGGAACTCCATCGAGAAATTGGTTTCGATCGTGTTGTGGTGGACACGGCAGCGCGTCCCTTGCCGGATCTTGATGCCGTAGTACTCCCGTTCACGGGCCATCTGCGTTCGCGTGAATCGGTTGTCGAAGATTTCGCAGTCTTGCATCCAGATGGCGAAGATTCCGCCGCCGGTGATCCCGCCTTTGACCCCGGGCTGGCCTTTCTCCCAACGACCGCCGGCATCGATGAACTCGCAGTCATGAATTCTGGCTTTCTTCATGCCGAATGTCCGGACCCCACTCCATAGCGTTTCTTGGATCCGCAGATGATGCAGTTGCAAGTCCGCGGGGAACCAGGCGAAGAGGGCCCCATGCAGTTGCGGCCCGTGCAAGGTCATGTCGGAAACGGTGATCTCTGCGGAGTCTCGCTTCAAGCGGATGAGATAAGCCTCGGTGTCGAGCCCATCCAGTTTCATCTCGGGGTCGGGCAGGGATCGGGTGGCTGGCTTCCATCCCTTGGCGTTGGTAAGGATCGTCTTGGTCATGCCCGCCCCTTTCAAGGTCATGCGGGCCTTGAGTTCCAGGGTGGCTTCCAGTTCGAAGGTCCCTTCCGCAATCTCAATGGTCGCTCCTTCTTCACCATCGCGGACCGCCACGACAAGTTCCGCGACCGATGCAACGGGTTTAGCGGCTAAGGCCAGGCTCGGAGATGAGACGATAATGAGAACCAGGGCGACAGATCGGACGGCGCGCATGGCGATCGTTTCCAAGTGGAGTGAGCTCTCAAGACAACGGCGTTCGCAAATCTAGCCGATTCCGGTCGGTTTGCCAGTTGTGAACTTGCCTGTTAAGGCTTCGCGCGAACTTCACCCGGCTTGCCGTTCTGCCAGGTCACCTTGCCATCGTCAGCCACTTTGCACGAGAAGGCCGCGTCGTCGGCCCCAACGTTAAGCACGCCGAAGCTGGCGGGGCCTTTGGCCGGAGTGTTGCCAAAACCTCCCTTCGGGCTTCGGACGGAACGCGGACTGGCACGCCGTCCGTGTAACTTTGCGGGTTGAAGCTCAGCGCTGGCGCTGAGTTCAGCGCTGGCGCTGACCCCAGCGCGTAACTTTTCGAGTTGATCGCGCTCTGACGCACACTGGCGATGTAACTTTGCGGGTTGAAACTCAGCGCGGGCGCTGAGTTCAGCGCTGGCGCTGACCCCAGCGCGTAACTTTTCGAGTTGATCGCGCTCTGACGCACACTGGCGATGTAACTTTGCGGGTTGAAGCTCAGCGCGGGCGCTGAGTTCAGCGCCCGCGCTGATCCCAGCGCGCAACTTATCGAGTTGATCGCGCTCTGACTCACACTGGCGATGTAACTTTGCGGGTTGAAGCTCAGCGCGGGCGCTGAGTTCAGCGCTGGCGCTGACCCCAGCGCGTAACTTTTCGAGTTGATCGCGCCCTGACGCACCCTAGCAATGTAACTTTGCGGGTTGAAGCTCAGCGCTGGCGCTGACCCCCAGCGCGTAACTTTTCGAGTTCCACAACATATGCAGCAGGCGCCCTCGCGTGCCCAGCGGCAAACGAAGTGTTGCCTGCTTGCTCCAAATTCGAGCGCCTCCCGCCCTGGGTCCGCTCCCATCAACAACGCTTAAACGCATCACCGGCCTTATATCATTACGCAGTATAGTATATTATCAGTCTGATGTGAAGCGGATGTATGAAGTTTATTGCGATTTCTGACGAGGCCGAGATTCCACGGCGGTTCATCGACTGGTCTGTGTCACGTCAGCGGGGGGACAGATTGCCATGAACGTTCCTGCAACATTCCTTGAACGTGCCAGCGACGTCGACAACAATGCAACCGCTTTGGCCGCCATCTCCTAGCTGCGATGGGCGGCTTCCCTAAGCGGGAATGCGCGCAGCCCAATTGCGAACACCAAGGGGAAGTCATGGCCAAGAAGACCAAGTTCAACAGCATGTATCGCACGACGTGGAGCTCCATCAAGTCGCAGTGCGATCCCAAGGCCCTCAAGCAGTGCGATTTCAGCAAGGGCCTGGGACCGGCGTTGGACAAACTCAGCAAGAACTGTGACAAAGCCTGGGACAAGCCCGAGGTTTCGGACAAGACGTTGCAATCGCTCAAGGGGGAAGTGGAAGGGGTTCAGAAGATCATCGGCAAGTATTTCGCCCAGATCAAAAAGGGGAATGAGACGCTTCCTGATCATGGTCCCAGTTGGTTCAATCTGCACCAGGCGCTGAAGCACGTCGACGAGCAACTGATCGACGAACTCAAGGATCTCGGGGTTCCGGGGTGCAAAAAGCTGGGGGTCTGGCTAGGCAAAGGCGATTTCGCCAAGCCCGTCGTCGAGGGAACGAAGAAGGAAGACGTCGACTTGGCTGGCGACGTCAAGCGGCTGGTAGACAACCTGTCGACGAAGAAAGTCGACGCCATCGCCAAGACCTTGGGGACCAAAGCACCGGGTGCTTTCTTTCCTTATACGCCGCGGATCGCCGAAAGCATCATCCCCCAGGCGAACCCTTTCTCGGGCGCGATCAAGTTCATCGATCAAAAGCTGGCAGAGAAACCGCCGAAGGTGGAACTTGCCAAGGAGACCCTGGGCGAAATCCGGAAGAGACTGGATGAGATCTACAAGATTCTCGGCAAGGACAAGACCAAGCTGAAAGACTTCCTGGAGCTGAAGTTCTACGGGGTTCTCAATACGCAAATTATCGCTGTGGAAACCGATACCAAGTGACGGGGGGCTGCGCACTCGCCCTGCTTCACGGGCAACGAGCTGACCGGGGCGCCCGAATGAAAAGGGAGCAGGGGAAAGGTTCCGATGAACAGATCTGACGGCGCGGGGCCGGGGATTCGCCTGTTCGGTGCGGCGAGTTTTTTCGTCGGCCTGCTGGTGACACTGGTCCTGGGGTACTGGCTCCCTGAGTTCGGGCCGGGCTTCTTCCGCGTCGAAGGGACTTCGAGCGGAGATCTTGCGGGCCGCTGCCTGGCGCTGGCGACCCTGAGCGGGTTCGTCGCCGGCGTGCTGAGCGTTGTCGCGGGCGTGGTTTTGTTCACGGCCCGGGAGAGACGCGTTGCGATCGTCCGGAGGCTGATGAGCGGAGCGGCCGGGGTGTCGCTGGCGATGGCCGGAATGGCGCTGGTGGGCGGGCTGCTGGGAGACTCGAAAGGCGGGATGAAGGAAGCGACCTTGATCGGGCTCGGATTGCCGATTGCGGTCGTGTTGGTCGTGCTGAGCGGAGTCGGAGTGTGGTGGCTGAGGCGACCGGCCCCTTAGCTGAGCGGCAGGGCGCTAGCCGCCGGTAGTAGACCGATAGGTCCATGCGATTGTGGCTTTTGTTGGACGATGGATTCGAACATCGGGGACGCAAGCGATGGGGAATGCGGCGGGCAGGGCCACTGGCGGCTAACGCCGTGCCGCTCCGTTTCGGGGCCAGCGCATTTTGCGGGGGCTACTCGGCGTGGACGGTGCTCAGCTCGCTCGAGACCGCTTCCACTTCGGCCGCGCCGATCTCGCTCATCTGCTCGCCAAAGCCAACCAGCAACGCCAGGTCGGCCAGGCGGTTGATCCGCCGGGGGAAACCGTTGGCCAGTTGGTGCAGCGCTTGCAACGCGTCGGGGGTGAAAATCTCCAACGGAGTGCCGGCCGTCCGCAGCCGATGCAGCACGTAGCAGCCCGTCTCCTCGGCAGAGAGGGGACGCAACAGGCACTTCAGCGCCAGACGTTCTTCCCAGGCTGGCATCCGCGAGATCGTGGTGACCAGCGGCAACTGCCCGGCCAGCAGCAGGGTGAGGTCCGGGCGGCCGGCGGTTTCAAAGTTCAATAGCAGCCGCAGCAGGTCCCAGCAGCTCGAATCCTCAATGAGATGGGCCTCGTCGATCACGGCCACCGCGTGCTTGCCGGCTGCCGTGTTGGCTGCCAGCGCCTTCTGGATGGCACGAACGCTGCCGTCGATCGAGCGGATCTGCTCCGCCTGGGGGCCGCACAGTTCGACCGCCAGCCAGGCCAGCAGATCGGCCGCGGGCATCTGCGGGAAAACCAAGTGTACGAACGGACGGAAGCTCTCGGGGAGCTGCCGGCGGAGCATCTCGGCCAGCAGCGTCTTGCCCGCGCCGCGCTCGCCCGCCAGCAGGCAGGCGCCCTTGCGGTTCTCGACCGTGTAACGAAGTTTCAAAAGGGCCGTCTGGTGCCCTTCGCTGGGATAGTAGAACGTGGGATCCGCACCGTTATCGAAAGCGGGACCCTGCAACTGCCAATGCGATTCGTACACGGGAACACTCCCTCGTCATGCGGAAGTCAGCGAGGCGTCATCAGCCAGAAAGGGCGCCGCCCCAAGCGGCCGCGGACCTCGATCGTAAAAAACTCTTCGGCGGCCGTCCGGATCGCGGCGGGGCTGAATGTGGCCCCGCGGCCCGACAGTGCCGCCTGTTTGCGAACGGCCGTCTGGCAATCGGCCAGCTCAAGCCGGTTGTGGAAAATCACTCGCTCGCTGGTGACCTGACGCATCGCCGAGAAGATCTCGCGATGGGTGGTGAAATGCCACGGCGACTGGTCGCTGCCGAAATACAGATATTGATAGGTGTTGATCAGCAGCACGGTCTGGAACGGCCCGCCGAACTCGCCGATCTTGCGAGCCAGGGCGTCGAGCCGCAGGCAAGCGAAGCGGGCGTTATCGAGGCCCAGGTGATCGCGTACGGCACTGGCCGCGGCCAGCGTGTCCTGCACCGCGTCGATGCCCAAGGCGCGCTCGCAGCCGGGGCGCTGGGCGGCTTCCAGAACGAAGTAGCCTTTCGAGGCGCTCAGATCGAGCAGACTGGTGAGGGGCTGCGGATAGAGGGCTGCGGTCCGCTTGAAGCGAACGGCCAGACGGCAACTGGGGGCCAGACGCCCGGCCTTGATGCGGTAGTTGTGATTGCGCGGATAGCTGTCGCCGATCAGGGCCGCCACGTCGGCCGAAAGGGCGGGACGTTCCGCCGGCGCGGTGGTTTTGAACCACGCCGTGCGGCGAGTCGCGGGCTGCGCAACGGTGAAAGGGGACATAGGCAAACGAGTCTCATGGGGGGAAAGAGACGTAGAGTGCGGCTTGCCGGCCGCTACTGCAGATTCTCCGCGATGCCGAGGACTTCGACGCCGGCGGCTTCCAACTGCCGTTCGGCTTTCAGCAGATCCTCGGGCAATGTCTTGGGACCGTGCACCAGAATGGCAGCGTCGATCTGCGGCCAGCCGGCCGGCGGATCGTTGCCGTCGCTCAGCGGGCCGCCGTCGATCAGGACCAGGTCGAAGTCGCGACGCAGTAGGCCCAGCACCAGCCGGAGCCGCGGACCGCTGGGGAAGCGAGCCACCGAGCCGGGACTGGCTTCGCGCAGCGGCAGGACCACCAGCCCATCGCCGGTCGATTCGACCGCCACGCCGGCCAGCATCACGTCGCCGGTCAGGACGTCGGTCCAGCTATGCTTGGGAGAAAGGCCCAACCGCGCGGCCATCGAAGGACGTGCGAAGTCGGCATCGACCATCGCGACGCGCAGCCCTTGCCGGGCGAGTTCGCGCCCCAGGCAGCACATCAGGCTAGTGCGGCCTTCGCCGCGGGCCCAACTGGTCAGCAGCAGTAGTTTGAGTCCAGCAGCCGTACGGGGCGCGACATGCTCGGCCAGACGGGCCAGTTCGTCGGACGCCCGTTCGCAGATGGCGATTTCGGTCGGGCTCCAGTCGAAGCAGTCGATAACCGTCTGCGGAGTGAGCGTGGTCTTGGGATCGAGCGTTTCGGCGGCAGTCGGAGCGACGGCCACCGGAGTGCGGGCGATCAGCGCGGCGATTTCGCTTTCGAGCGGAGTCTGCACGGCTTTGGGGGCTGGCGCGGGAACGACGACGGCCGGAGCGGTGGCGACGACAGGTGTCTCAACGACCGGAGCGGGCTTGGCCTTGGGCTCTTCGATCGGAGCGGCGATGGCAACCGGCTCGACTGCCGCCGGCTTGGGCGACTCGACGGGCTTCGGCGTTTCGATGCGGACGGGTGCAACTGGCTTGAGTTCGGCCACCGGGGCCTTCTCCACGACCACCGGCTTCGCTTCCACCACCGGAGCGGGCGGAGCCACAGGCACAACCAGCGCGGCCAGCGGCACTTGTGCCGGGGCGGGCTCGGCGGGTTTGGCTTCCTTTGCCTCGACGGTCGCGGGGGCCGGTTGAGGCTCGGCCGCGGGACGGGCCGGAACGTGCGGTCCGCGCAGAAGAGGAGCGCCCTCTTTGCGCTGCGTCGCCTGTCCGAAGGCCTTAGCGAATGCCTTGTCGATCTTGGTCATTGCGCGAATCCACTGTGGGGGTCAAAGGTTCGATGCGGCCCTTCAGGCGAGCCACGCCGGGCATCGCCGGCACCAGCACGGGGCCCTGATCTTGGTTGCCCTGGTTCCCGGAACCATAGGGCGAATACGGAGGGGCCGATTCGTCGGCCATGCGATCGGTCGGAGCGGCCATGTTGCCGTCGCCGTTGACCGGCTGCAGCGAGGTGACCGAACCCAACGGAGGAAGTCCGGTCTCGCCGATTGGCGAGCCCATGAAGACCTCGGGGCCCGGGTCGTGCTCGGCCACCGGCGTGGTGGACATCAAAATATGCATCATGCCGCAGAAGCCCAGCACGCTGGCCACCAGGCCGGGGACGGCCATGGACGGATTCGAGCGGAGCCAGACCAGCATCTGCACGGCCCGAGTGAGTTTTTGAAGCTGCTCGGAGATGGTGCTCTGCTCCGCGGCCTTGCCGTGGATCGGATGTTCGATGGGCACGGCCATGCTGGGCATCGAGGTCGGCTCGAGGGCTTCGACCGGCGCGCTCGAAGCGGCCAGGGCGGGCTCGAGGATGCTGGCCATGGTGGAATCGGGCGAACGTTTCTTGACGGCGGCCTTGGCGGCCGGAATCAGGAAGTTCAGCGCTTTCATCAACACCGTGCGGCAGCGCTCGATCAGGCTGATCGAGGGTTGCTGCGGTTGGTGGACGTTGGGAATGCGGACCAGGATGGGGGCCCGATGCGACGGATCGACCCGCCGGAGCGTGCCCGACGAAGCGGAGCCATCGCCCACCAGGCTGGTCGACACGGTGCTTTCCAAGGATTTTTCGGCCATCGGACGTTGCCCGTTGGGTTGATTCCGGAATCGTTATGCCGGCTCGGCAGACTTTGCCGTGCGCGCCGATTATTCCGCTTATGGCACCTTATCGGCCTGGCGCAGGGGAAACTTTAGGGAGGAAGGATTGAGGATCGAGGATTGAGGGGAAGAGGACGAGGGGCTGGGTGTTAGGTGCCGGGCCGGCAGCGTCCGCGAGCAACAGCAGGCGCTGCTTTGACTTCCAGTTCTGAATCAACGTCCTATCACCTAACACCTATCACCTAACACCTCCCGAACCGCCAGTTCGCGCTGCGTGTCCTTAGCTAGCACACGCTCTTTCCCTCGATCCTCGATCCTCGATCCTTCCTCCCTCACCCCACATCGGGTCGAAAAATCGGGCGCGGGAAGGTACCTTGACGGTTGGCCTGTGTCTATGTCAGTCCCATTGCTGCGAGCTTGCCGAGATGCCCGTCTCTTTCCCGTCTTTCCCAATCGCCCCGCCCCGCAACTCCCAACCGCTGCTCGACGAGATCGCCGAGAAACGGATCCTGGTCATCGACGGGGCCATGGGAACGATGATTCAGCGGCACACGCTGACCGAAGCGGACTACCGCGGCGAGCAGTTTGCCCATCACACGCGAAACCTGCACCTGTGCAATGACCTGCTGACGATCACTCGCCCGGACGTGATCGAGGGGATCCATCGCCAGTATCTGGAAGCTGGCGCCGACATCATCGAGACCGATAGCTTCAACGCCACGCGGATCTCGATGGCCGATTACGCGCTGGAGGAGCACGTTCGCGATATCAACCTGGCGGCCGCCCAGGTGGCCCGTCGGGCTTGCGACTGGATGACCGCTCGAACGCCCAAGAAGCCGCGGTTCGTGGCGGGCTCGATCGGCCCCATGAACCGCACGCTATCGATCAGCGCCAAGGACGACCCCTCGAAGCGCGACGTGACCTACGACGAAGTCGTGGATGCCTACTACGAGCAGATCTCGGCCCTGGTCGACGGCGGGGTCGACATCCTGCTTCCCGAGACGACCTTTGACGTGCTGAACCTAAAGGCCTGTCTGTTTGCCATCGAGAAGTACTTCAACGACCACAACGTCCGCCTGCCGGTGATGGCCTCGCTGACGATCTTTCCCGGCGGGCGCACGCTCTCGGCGCAGACGCTGGAGGCCGCCTACATCGCGATCTCGCATGCCAATCTGTGGAGCGTGGGACTGAACTGTGCGCAGGGTCCCAGCACGCTGCGGCCGTACGTCGAGGAACTGGCCGGGATCTCCTCGACCTATTTGAGCTGCTATCCCAATGCGGGACTTCCCAATGAGATGGGCGGCTTCGACGAGTCTCCTGCCCAAATGGCAGGCACGCTGGCTCAGTTCGCCGACGAAGGCTGGCTGAACATTGTCGGCGGATGCTGCGGCTCGACCCCCGACCACATCCGGGCGATTGCTCAGGCCATGGAAGGGAAAAAGCCGCATCGCCGGCACGAGCGTTCGCATGCGACCGCGTTGAGCGGCACCGAGCCCTTCGTGATCCGGCCCGAGTCCAACTTCACGATGGTGGGCGAGCGGACCAACATCACCGGCTCGAAGAAGTTCGCCCGGCTGATCAAGTCCGGCGACATGGAGCAGGCGGTGGCTGTCGCGCGCGAGCAGGTCGAATCCGGCGCCAACGTCATCGACGTGAACATGGACGAAGGCTTGATCGACAGCGAAGCCACGATGACCACCTTTTTGAATCTGTTGGCCACCGAACCGGCGATCAACAAGGTGCCGATCATGGTTGACAGCTCCAAATGGAGCGTCATTGAGGCCGGCCTGAAGTGCGTGCAAGGCAAGCCGATCGTCAACTCGATCAGTCTGAAGGAGGGCGAGGCCGAGTTTCTGCGTCAGGCCCGGCTCTGTCGGCAATACGGCACCGCCGTGGTGGTGATGGCCTTTGACGAAACGGGCCAGGCGACCGAGATTGAGCCCAAGGTGGCGATCTGCTCGCGGGCCTATAAGCTGCTGACCGAGCAGGCGGGCTTTCATCCCAGCGACATCATTTTCGATGTGAACATCCTGACGGTGGGCACCGGGCTGGAAGAGCACGCCGACTACGCGATCAACTTTATCGAAGCGGTTCGCATCCTGAAGCAGAAGTTCCCTCAGTCCAAGACCTCGGGTGGGGTGAGCAACGTGTCGTTCGCCTTCCGGGGGAATGACCCCGTGCGCGAGGCGATTCATGCCGCGTTTCTGTATCACGCCATCAAGGCCGGGCTGGATATGGGGATTGTGAACGCAGGCCAGTTGGCTGTGTACGAGGATATCCCCAAGGACCTGCTCGAGCGGGTCGAGGACGTGCTGCTCAATCGTCGCCCGGATGCCACCGAGCGGCTGGTCGAGTTCAGCGAGTCCGTGAAGAGTCAGGGCAAAGTTGAGAAGAAGACAGACGCCTGGCGCGAGGAGCCGGTCGAGAAGCGGCTGGCCCACGCCCTGGTTCATGGCATCGTGGAGCACATCGACGCCGACGCTGAAGAGGCACGCGGCAAGTACACGAGTTGCCTGCAGATCATCGAAGGGCCGCTGATGGACGGCATGAGCATCGTCGGCGACCTGTTCGGCGCTGGCAAGATGTTCCTGCCGCAAGTGGTCAAAAGCGCCCGCGTCATGAAGAAGGCCGTGGCCTATCTGCTCCCCTTCATGGAGGAAGAGAAGAAGAAGAATCCCGGCGGCCAAAGCACCCGCGGCAAGATCCTGCTAGCCACCGTCAAGGGAGACGTACACGACATCGGCAAGAACATCGTGGGGGTAGTGCTGGCCTGCAACAACTACGAAGTGATCGATATGGGGGTGATGGTCCCCTGCGAACAGATCCTGGCGACCGCCCGCGAGAAGGGGGTGAACATCATCGGCCTCTCGGGCCTAATCACGCCCAGCCTGGACCAGATGGTCCATGTGGCCGGCGAGATGACCCGGGCCGGGTTCGATATCCCCCTGCTGATCGGCGGGGCCACGACCAGCGCCAAGCACACGGCCGTAAAGATCGCGCCGGCCTACAAGAACGCCACCATTCACGTGCTCGATGCCTCGCGCAGCGTGGGCGTGGTCGAGAACCTGCTGAGTGACGATCGCAAGGAAGCCTTCGCCCAGAAGAACCGCGAGCAACAGGTGCGCGAGGCAGAGGCCTTCCGCAAACGCCAGACAGTAAATCTGGCAAGCTATGCCGATGCCGTGGTGCGGCGTTTCCCCACGGATTGGTCCACCGTCGAGATCTCGAAGCCGGCCTTCCGCGGCACCAAGACCTTCGCCAGCTACCCGCTGGAAGAGTTGGTCCCCTACATCGACTGGTCCCCGTTCTTCATGACCTGGGAGCTGAAGGGGAAGTACCCGCGGATCTTCGATGACGCGGTGGTGGGAGTCGAAGCCAAGAAGCTGTACGACGACGCCCGGCGGCTGCTCGATCAGATTGTGGAGAAGAAGCTGCTGACCGCCCGCGGTGTCTATGGCTTCTGGCACGCGGCCTCGATCGGGGACGACATCGCCCTGTTTGGCGACGCCGATCACACGCACGAGCTGACCCGCTTCCACACGCTCCGTCAGCAGTGGGAGCGCGAGGGTCAGAAGCACTTCCTGGCCCTGGCCGACTTCATCGCGCCGATCTCGGCCGGCCGCGACGACTACCTGGGGGCCTTTGCCGTGACGACCGGCCAGGGTCTGGAGCCGATCGTGGCCGCCTTCGAGAAGGATCACGACGACTACAACTCGATCATGGCCAAGGCGCTGGCCGACCGTCTGGCCGAGGCCTTCGCCGAGAAGCTGCACGCTCAAGCCCGCATCGACTGGGGCTTTGGCGCGGCCGAGGGGCTCTCGACCGACGACCTGATCGAAGAGAAGTACCGCGGCATTCGCCCCGCGCCGGGCTACCCTGCTTGTCCGGACCACACCGAGAAGCGGATTCTGTTCGACCTGCTGCAAGCAGAGCGCCAGACCGGCATCACGCTCACTGAGACCTATGCCATGTGGCCGGCGGCCAGTGTCAGCGGGCTGTACTTCGCCCATCCACAGAGCCGCTACTTTGCGGTCGACCGGATCACACGCGATCAGGTGGAAGAGTACGCTCGCCGCAAGGGGATGAGCACGGCCGAAGTGGAGCGTTGGCTGTCGCCGAACCTGGGGTACGAGCCGTCGTAGGTCACCCTCGATGAATACTGAGATTGTCGCCGAAGCTGCTCGTGCTTCCCTCTCGGGTGCGCTCCCCTTTCCGGAGATTGTCCGCCGGCTCATTGAAACGGGCGTCGAGACCTATCACGTCGATTACGTCGCGCTGCGGATGACGTTCTACAGCGGCACGGGCGAGGTAATGTCGACTCCGCTGCTGTTCGAGGGCCTGCCGACCGTGGCAACGGACTTCGATGCCCCGGCACTCCGCGCGGCGATACTCGACAGCCAGCGCCACGGTCAGCATTTCCGAGACTTCTCTCGACGCGCCATCGAGGCCGGTGTGCAGGGCTACATGGCTTTTCTGCGCGGTCAGCGCGTCACGTACTGGGGTCGCGGCGGCGATCAGCATACGGAGTGGTTCCCGGGAGCGGGTCCGAGTACGTCTCGCTGAGGCATGCCAGGTGGCCACGCTCGGCTAGCCCATCCGCTCCCTTCAAAAAATCTCTCTCTCCCGGCCAAGATACCGGTTTTGCCGGCGAATCCTTCTTTGTACGAGCTTACCTGTCACGCCTGACCGGACCCGGCGGGCGATTCTAACCTCAAGTCTGGCAGCGAGTTAAAGGAGAAGATCATGATCAAGCGAGCGATTGTCGGAACGGCGGCGTTGGGGCTTATGGGGGCTGCCATGGGGGTTTTCTGCTTCGGCTGGGATTCTGCCAGCTATGTCAGCACCGGGGTCGAGTCGGTCCGCACGTCGGTCCGCGACACCGTGCCGGTCGGGTTTGAGATCCAGCGGGCTCGCAAGATGATCGCGGACCTGGTCCCCGACATTCGCCAGAACATGCATGTCATCGCCGAGGAAGAGGTCGAGGTAAAGAAGCTGGAAGAGCGCATCGCCCGGACCGACGCCGAGATGGCCAAGCAGCGCGACGCGATGCTCTCCATCAAGAACGACCTGACCAGCATCCGCGAGAAGTTCGTCTATGCCGGGCGGACCTACACGCAGGGGCAGGTGAAGGCCGAATTGGCCAGCCGCTTCGAGCGCTACAAGACGCAGGATGCCACGCTGGCCAGCCTGAAGCAGACGCTGACAGCTCGGCAGACCGGGCTCTCGGGCGCCCGCCAGAAGTTGGACGGCATGGTCGCCGCCAAGCGTCAGTTGGAAGTGGACGTCGAGAACCTGGAAGCCCAGCTCAAGCTGGTCGAAGCGGCTCAGACGACCGCCACTTATCAGTTCGACGACAGCCGACTGGGTCGGGCCAAGGAGCTGGTCGAGGGGCTGCGGACGCGGCTCGACGTGACCCAGGCCATCCTGAACCAGGAGAACCAGTTTGTGGGTCAGATCGAGTTGGACACGGAGGCCCCGGCCGACATCGCCGACCAGGTGACCGCTTACTTCGACGGTCCCCAGTCGAGTGAAAAGCCGCTGATCGCCAAGACGGAAGCCCAGGGGAAGGACGTCGAGTAACGGAATGTTGCCCGCTGTCCGAGGCTCGGGGGGCGCAAGCCCCCCGGCTTCGTCGGCGAGCTAGTCTTCCGATTTCAAATCTCAAATCTCAAATTTGAAATCTGAGATTTGAGATGACGGAAGAAGCAGAACAGCGGACGCGCAAAGTAGCAGGCACACTCCGTGTGCCGTCCGCTGAACCCTCTGGCGGATGCACATGGTGGAGTGAAACGAGCGCTGGCGGACGGCACACGGAGTGTGCCTGCTACCTTGAAATGACTGCCCCTCGCAACGCGGTACGCTACCATGGAACAGAGCCTGAACGCCCCGCCTGCCACGACGAGTCAATCCGCGAACCTGCGGCGCACCACCTATCTGCGAAAGACCATGACTCTCTTCGGCCGCGAACACGAAACGCACGTTGGCCAGCGATTCCTGCTGTGGGTCGACGCCGTCGGGGGATTTCTGGTCTGCTTGGCCGACGAAGTGACGCTGGGCCAGCCTGACCCGACGCGCGGCGTCGATGTGCCGATCTTGGGGGATCTCTCGGCCCGGCATGTCCGCATCCGTCGCGATGCGGAAGGTTACCTGGCCCAAGTGCGCCGCCCGATCAAACTGAATGGCCGTCCGGTGGAAGACGCCGCGCCGTTGTCGGCCGACTGCGAACTGGAAATGGGCGCCGGCGTGCGGCTTCGTTTTCGTCGGCCGCATCCCCTGAGCAACACGGCCCGATTGCAGTTCCTCAGCCGGCATCGGACTCAGCCCTCCACCGACGGTGTGATCCTGATGGCCGAGTCGCTGGTGCTGGGGCCTGGCCCCGCCTGCCACGTGCACTGCCCTGGGTGGCCGCGCGAAGTGATTTTGTACCGGCAAGGGGCCGAAATCTGGTGCCGCGCGACCGGCGTGCTGGAGATCGACGGCCAGCGTCATGCCGACGGTTGCGGCCGAGTGAGCCTCGATTCACACGTCTCTGGCGACGATTTTACCTTGAGCCTGGAATCCCTGTAGCCCGTTACAACAGCAACTTGTTTCCGCGAGCATCTCGCCTCCCGCCTTCTTGAATCAGTACACTGGATGGAAGCGAATCCCATGCACACGGTAATGGATCCCCCGAAACGCCAGGAGCGAGGTGCCGCGATGAAGTTCACCTACGCTAGCGGATCGAAGACCCTGGCCGGTTACACGATCAAGCGCGGCATCGGGCGGGGCGGTTTCGGCGAGGTCTACTACGCCACCAGCGACGCCGGCAAAGACGTCGCCCTGAAGCTCATCCAGCGCAGCCTGGATGTCGAGCTGCGCGGCGTCACGCAGTGCCTGAATCTGAAGAACCCGCACCTGATCGAGATCTACGACATTCGCGAGAGCGAGTCGGGCGAGACCTGGATCGTGATGGAATATGTCTCCGGCGGCAGCCTGGAGGACGTGCTGAACGAGCATCCGCAGGGACTCTCGCGGGCCGACGCCATGCTGTGGCTGCGGGGGATGGTTACCGGCGTGGCCTGCCTGCACGACCGCGGCATCGTCCATCGCGACTTGAAGCCCGGCAACCTGTTCCGCGAAGACAACCTGGTCAAGATCGGCGACTACGGGCTCTCGAAGTTCATCACCGCCAGCCGGCGGAGTGCGCAAACTGAGAGCATCGGCACGGTTCATTACATGGCCCCCGAGGTCGCTCGCGGCAAGTACGGCAAAGAGATCGATATCTACGCGGTCGGCGTGATGTTCCACGAGATGCTGACCGGAAGAGTTCCCTTTGAAGGGGAAAGCGTCGGCGAGATCCTGATGAAGCATCTGACGGCCGAGCCCGACCTGAAGCCGATCGAAGAGCCCTATCGCAGCGTGCTGGCCAAAGCGCTCGATAAAGATCCCGCGCGGCGATTCGCGTCGATCAACGACATGCTGACTCCGCTGGTACCCACGGCCGTGTTGGTCGATGGCAACGGCTACGCGAAGCCCGCCGCGCCGAATATGGAGTCGCCCACGCGCGGCGAGTTCTGGCGCGCTCCGCTGCCCCAGGCTCCGATCCACCAAGCATCGCCCGGCTTGGCCGCGGCTTCATCGCTGGTGCTGGCCGAGCCGACCATGCACGCGATCACATTGCCCAGCCCGGCCGCGGCCAAGCCCAAGGTCCGTACGCCCGGCGACCCGATCACCGAGTTCTTCGCCGACAAGTGGGAGCGGTTGAATCGCGACTCCACCAGCCAGGCTACGTTCTGGGTGCTGACGGTCGTGCTCTTTACCATGACCCCGGTCGCGCCGCTGATGTGGGGCGGACTGTTCTGGGGAGCGATCGGCTACGGGGTCTATCGCGTGCTGTGGACAATGGCCAACGAGCCGGGCGGTAGCTCGTCGGGCTCTTACGCCCCGGCGGCTGCTCCTCGAACGGAGCAGACCGCGCGGACCGCGAATCGCTGCGCCGTCTTTCGCCGACAGCGGACGGAAGAGTCGATGCCCGCCAAGGGACGACATCAACAGGCCACCGAACTGGTCGCGTCGCTGGTAAAGAGCACCGTCGCTGCCACCGTACTCAGTGGGATTCTGTACTTTGTCATGCCGCTGCTGGGCCCGACCTTCGACGGCGGGGCGACCTCGGGCGTGCCGATGACCATGGCGCAGCTCACGCTGCTGACGCTGGTTTCGATCGTGGGAACCTGGAGCATCCTGATTCCGAGCAAGGCTTGGGAGGGGACCGCCGGTCGGCCCATCGCTCGTCGGGCGGTGCTGACACTGGCCGGCCTGGCCGTGGGCGTGTTCGCCTTTGCGGTTGACCAATACCTGCTCATCGACCTGCCCGGCACGATCACGCATGTGCGTGGCAGCGAAATGGAGTTTCTGACGGAGTACAGCGGACAGCCCACGATCTACGGCTATCTGGCCCTCTTCGCGTTCCTGTTCTTGGTCCCTCGCTGGTGGAAGCTGAGCGATCCAATGCGTCGCACCAGCTTCGCGCTGTGGCCGGTGGCCTTGTGCGGGGTGTGGGGCCTGGTGCTGGCCTGGGGCTGCTGCTTTCCGCAGCCGTTGGGCGTGATGTGGGGTGCGATCACAGCGATGGCCGTGCAGTTGTCGGCCCCGTGGCTCAGCTCGGCCGAGCGCGAGCGCAAGACGGTCGTCCTCTAACGGGAGTTCTCAATGGCTGTCTCCTTGCTGTTGGTGCTTGGGGTGGTCGGTTTCGTTTTGATGGTCTCGGTGCTCGTGGGCATAGCTTCTCTTTCCGGCCGCAAACGCCGCGAAAAGGACTGAACACATGGTGATGGGAATGATGGGACTTATCGGACTGATGGTCGGCTTGGTCATGATCACGCTGGGACTGGCGATGCTGGTCGGGCTGGTTCGCCTGCTATGCGATCGCAAGTCGCTGGCAGCCTTGCTGCTGGTCCCGGTGCTGCTGGGCGGGATGGCGCTTGGCCTGGTCGGCTTGTTGCTGTTCGCCGTACCGACGAGTGTCGAGGTGCATCAACACCCGAACACCCCTCGCAAGGTTGTGACGGAGGGCTGGGTGGAGGCTCCCGCGGAGGGGAGGCCCCTCCTGCAGCGATCGATCTCGCAGGGACCTTCGGGTCAGACGATCACCGAAACATATCTCCTCCCGCCGAGTTCCGAAGTGACGCGCGCGGTTCCTGTCGTGGCCGAGGTCACCAAGATCGAGGACGAGATTGCCCCGGCGACCGTTGTCGCTTCCCCGCCGAAACCTGCCGAACCCGCTCTCGCCCGGTCTACTCCCTCAACGACCACCGGCGAAGAAGTGGTCGCCGCGCCGCGCCCTGATTGGTTCAACCGTTCGCCGGAGTGGATCGAAGGAGACTATCGCCTGGTCGTCGCCTCGGGCTTGTTTCCGACAGCCGCCGATGCCGAGAACGACTTGCTGGCCAAGGCCCGCAAGCAACTGGCCGACTACTACGTGAAGGAACACTCGCTCCAAGAAGAGCACCTGCCGGTTCCCGAGGCCGAGCTCGACCGTCTGGTCAGCAGCCAGGTGATTCGCGATCGTTACAACGAACCGGTGAAGAGCGACGTTCTGGAAACGACCATGTACCGCATGCACGGCCTGCTGGTCATCAGCCCCGAGCTGCGCAGCAAGCTGGACGACATCTGGTCAGCGCAGATCGTTGATCGTCGCCTGGTCCACACGGGTCAAGGCGCCGGCGGCCTGCTGGCCCTGTTGCTGGTCGCCTGGGGTACGTTGAAGATGACGGGACGCAAGCCAGGGGTCAGGGTTCAGGGAGCAGGAGTCAGCCCTCAAGTGAAGAGGTGCTAGGGTTTGGGTGCTAGGTGTTGGGCTGCGACTTCGGCACTCTCCTAGCGCCGCAAAGCGGATCTCGAATCGAAACTTGGTTCGCAACCCGATCACCGTCGCCCCTGCAGCCTACCACCTAGCACCCAACACCTCTTCCTCCCCCCGACCCCTTTTTCCCCTATGTCCCACGAATCCGACCGGCTGCTCGTCGCTCGCGTCCGCCGGGGCGAGGCCGACGCCTGGCAAGAACTGATCGCCCGCTTCGAGGGGCGACTGCTGGCGTTCGTTGAAAAGCGGATCGGCCGCGGGCATCCCAGCGAAGACATCGTGCAGGAGACCTTCGTCGGCTTCCTCACCAGCCTGCCCAACTACGACGAGTCGCGGCTGCTGGAAGGCTACTTGTTCTCGATCGCCGCCCATAAGTTGACGGATCACCTGCGCCGCGAAGGACGCCGGCCGACCGTGCCTCTGGCCGGCGGCAGCGATTCGGGTTCGTGGGATCTGCCGGGCAAAGCCCGCGGGGCCTCGAGCATCCATCGCAGCCGCGAAGACCGCCGCTCGGAAGAGCGGGCCTTGGTGCGGGCCCTGAACGAACAGTTCGAGCACCTGCGCGGCCGGGGAGACTGGGAGAAGATCCAGTGTGCCGAGCTATTGTTCGTACGCGGCTGGGCCAACAAGGACGTGGCCAAACGGCTGGCGATTTCGGAACAGAAGGTGGCCAATCATAAGTTCGATTTCCTGGCTCGGCTCAAGACGGCCGTCGAGAAGCTGGGGCTGCCGGGCGAAGTGCTGGCCGAAGCAGGAGCCGTGCCATGACCGTGTCGCAGGTCGATCTCGAGAACTACCTGGACGAAGCCCTGCCGGCCGAGGAGATGTCGTTCATTGAAGGCGTTCTGCGCGGCAACGCGCGGCTGTTGGCCGAGCTCTCGATCATCATCGCCCGTCGCGACTCGGGCGTACACTCGCTGGGCGAGATCTGGCGTCGGCACCGGCTTACCTGCCCTTCGCGCGATCAGCTCGGCAGCTTTCTGATGGGCGCCATCGAACCCGCGCAGGCCGACTACATCCGCTTTCATCTGGAGACCGTGGGCTGCCGCGTCTGCCAGGCCAATCGCGAGGATCTGGAGCGCCGCAGCGCCGACCAGCCGCAGGCCGCGGAGAGCCGCCGGCGAAAATACTTCCAGTCGAGCGCGGGGTTTCTCTCCCGGAAGTAGCCCCGCGGTGCAGCTTTTCGAGCGGGCGAAGATCTCCTAGTCGGAAACGATGCCGCGAAGGTCGGTGGCTAAAGCCGATTCAGTAAGAAGCGCGGCACGGACTAGCGGAGTCTGCCCGTGCCGGTTGGCATTCTCGAAACGGTGGCAATTCGAGAAGGCCCAGCAGGGGCCAGACAGTGGCACGGCCCAGCAGTGCCGCCCGTCCGGTTCGCCCTTCCCGGCCCCTCATTTCGAGGCACCGTGCCGGCGCGAATTTTCTTGTATGTCCAAGGATTTCGCCTAAACTTGCGGCTCGAAATGGTCTGCTGAAATACCCTGTTAGGAGCACGGCGATGTCGCTCAATCGGGATGCGTGGAAGAAGGTTCTCGGCCAACCCAAAAATCTGGGCTTGAAGGCGGTCGGCGGCACCGGCGTCTCCAAGCTCCTGGACAGCGTCGCCAAGGCCGAAGACGCGCTCGAGCGACAGAGATCCGTCGAACACGTCCAGCACCTGCGCGACGCCCTGAACGACGCGGTGAAGGGTTGCGAGGAAACCATCGGCAAACACCGAAAGCTCTACACCACCGCGTGCGACTACCTGGCGACGGTCGTCAAATCGGCCAAGGCTCGGGTGAAGGAACTGGGTGGCCTGGAGAAAGATCTCAAAAAGGTGGCGACCAAGAAAGTGAACCTCAAGACCCGCTGCCACGATGCCAACATTGCGTTAGGCAAAACCGACATCACCATCCAGGAACTGCGAAGCGCATACACCAGTTTCATCTCCCACGTGGCGACTATCTGCAACGACGGTGCAGAGTTGCAACGCTATTTGCCCAAGCTCTTGCAGGACCGGCGCAGGACACTCAGCGACGTTCTGGACAAAGACAGTACGGACGTTGTGGCGCAGCGTCGCCAGGCCCTCTCGGCGATCAAGTCCATCGAAGACGTGGTCGACCTGGAGTGGTAGGAAGCGACACGTTGTTTCCGCGCCGCGGGCCGTCTTCACCGTTTGTTCTTCGAAACCAAAAACGACCGGCCACTGGCAACCCACGCGATCGTTGTTCCGAGCAGAAGGGGCCGCGTTCACGCGGGCCGAGTTCTCTCAAGAGGGAGAAGCGGCTCGAGTCCGCACGCGTGGCACGGGCAAGCGCAGTCGGGCCGTGCAGGTTGGCCGGAGCGGGTTGCCAGGCTCGATCGGCGACCATTCGAGTTGGTGGCACGGACGAGCGGAGTCTGCCCGTGCCGGTTGGCATTCTCGAAACGGGCGCCTTTCGAGCAGACCCAGCAGGGGCAACGGCTATCATATGCTGGGAGTCAGCGAGAAATTCACCTCGAACGGCACGGGCAGACTGCGTTTGCCCGTGTCACGCAGAGTGCATGACGGCGAAAAAAATGGAGAGCGGTTGCGAACGACTCGGGCAACCTTCGCTTGCCCGTGCCACTCCGCCGTGCCACGCGACCCAAAAATACGTGACGCGGGCGTGTACGAGTGCTACCCTCGCATGCAGTCAGGTTCGGAAATTCTAAGCCATTGCGATCGATGACCAAAACTTCGCGCAAGCACAAAACGGTCCGCCACTTCCACGATCCAGGCGATGTTCACCAGCTAACCTTTTCGTGCTTCCGACGCGATCCGTTGCTCACCAACGAGGCCGACTGCGTGCACCTGGCCGACGCGATCGATCGTGCCCTGATTCTGCATGGGCTCAACTTGAGCGCGTTTGTCTTCATGCCCGAGCACGCCCACCTGCTCGTTTGGCCAACGAACCCCAAGAAAGCGGAGATCAGCGGCTTCTTGAAGAGCCTCAAGATGTCGAGCAGCTCAAAGTGCAAGGCGCGCATGAAACGAGAGAAAGATGAGTGGCTCGCGAAGCTGACGATCGAAGAGCGTCCTGGCAAATACTGCTTCCGATTCTGGCAGGAAGGGCCTGGGCATGATCGCAACTTGAAGACGCCGGCGGCGATCGAAGGCTCCATGGACTACATCCACACGAATCCGGTGAAGCGTGGGCTTTGCGTCCGGGCGGAAGATTGGCACTGGTCGAGTTATCGCCACTACCTGGCGGATCCTTCCAAACGTCCACCGGACAAGCCCACGTTCACCCCCTTGCCAGCAGACTTCGTGGAGCGCGTCGGCTGACGACGACGCTGTCCACAGCGTGGGCGCGTGGCACGGGCAAGCGAAGTCTGTCCGTGCAGGATGGCAAGTGCACCGTGCCAGGCTCGAATCGGCGGCTGTTCGAGACGGTTGCACGGACTAGCGGAGTCTGCCCGTGCCGGTTGGCATTCTCGAGAAGGTGGCCTTTCGAGCAGGCCCAGCAGGGGCAACGGCTCTCACG
>Ga0105046_10000116_pt1 | contig 88181 bp, 71 predicted proteins | sample MAT03_FD_78385 | JGI IMG/M metagenome (GOLD analysis project Ga0105046, IMG submission 78385) | Freshwater microbial communities from Lake Fryxell liftoff mats and glacier meltwater in Antarctica - MAT-03 (megahit assembly) | ecosystem: Environmental > Aquatic > Freshwater > Ice > Liftoff... | reverse complement strand
GACACGTTCCGCAAGGACGTGATCGACGCCTGGCTGCGGGGCAACACCGCGCCGCTTTGAGTGGCCCGCGCTACCGCACGGGATGGTTCGACGCGTCGTGCGCCTGTAGCGCGAGGGTTGATGATTTCATCATCATGGTTTGCATCTTGATGCGCCTGCTGTCAAACTTGGTTGATGCGAACGACGGTCGACCTTGACTCCAAGGCTCTCGAGCGCGCGAAACGTCTTGCTCAAAGAGAGAATAGGACGGTGGGTTCCGTCATTTCAGAGGCGCTTGCAGCGTACGTGACGAAAGAGTCGCCTGCTAAAATGGATCCACCGTTCGAGCTCATCGTGCGCGGCCGGCCAGGCGCACGCTTCCCGTCGGCGCTTGACATAGCGCAAGCCGAAGAGGACGAAGACTTGGCATCGTTGCGTCTGCCAAGATCACGACATGCTGATACCTGACGTCAACGTTCTCATTTACGCGCATCGCGCAGAGTCGCCGGAACATGATCGATACGCGGACTGGTTGACTCGACTTGCCCGAGGTCCAGAGCCATTTGCTTTGTCGGACTTGGGAGCCAGCGGGTTCGTGAGGATCGTGACGAATCCAAAGATTTGGGAAACGCCCACGGACACCGCTGATGCCCTCGCCTTCATTGACCGTTTGCGGTCTCGTGTTAACGCGCGCCCGCTTACGCACGGCCTGTCCAGCTGGCGGATATTTTCTGACCTTTGCGTTGAAGCGAAGGCTCGAGGGAAGATCGTTGCCGACGCTTACCACGCAGCGCTTGCCATCGAGCACGGCTGCGAGTTCGTGACATGCGACGGCGATTTCGCCAGATTCGCAGGACTGCGGCATCGCCATCCCCTTGCCGGATAGCCAATAACCTACCTGTCGACGAGCGGGCTCCTCGCGATAGCGGCTACGGTCCGTTCCAGGTCGCCTTGATGTCCAGATCGCTTGCGGCACGGGGCTGATCGGCGATGACCAACCCAACGACCACACCAACCACGGCCGTCGCCACGATATAACTCCACCAGGGTGGTCGGGTCTTCTTCAGTCCCGTGTGTCGCTGTTTGGCAAAGGTGGTGGGCAGTCCCTCCTCGTCGTCGTCGGCGTGAACACTCAGATCCGGATTCTCTTTTCCCGCCTTGCCCGGTGACAGCAATCCGGCCCGCTTTTCACCGACCGCTTTTCTCTCTGCAAGCGCCTGCACGCGCCCCGAATCGGGATCAAAGGTCGAGTCGAGAACCTCGGTTGCCGATGCGCCCCGATCGGCGTCGAATTGCCATATGCGAAGCATGCCGTTTTCGATCTTCAGCAAGACCAACAGATCCGCGCGTGCCCACTGGGCAAGCTGCGACAGCACCAGTGGCTTTTCGGTCGGTGTGATCCGGGAAAGGATGTTGAGCGCAGAGCCAATCAGCTCGGCTCTGTCAGCTCGAATGCCGATCAAACGAAATACGGTACGCTTCTGGCTTTCCAGCATTTCCAGTCGACGGAAGGATTTTTTGTAGCCCTCCTTTTCAATCTCAATCAACGCTTCACCGCGCGACACCGTGAGCGTGTGCGGCGTGGAACCGCTGGCGCGAAAATTGACGGAGATTTGCGCGTTCGCGGGCTCGCTGTCGATGAACAGCTCGGTTGACTCGGCTGGCTCGACCAGGGTGGCCACGTGGGCTTCCCAGGCCGCCTGCGGAAACCCTTCAGGCGGTGCGTCGGTGATGGCCTTCAGGCGACGCGCGTTGACGTTCAACGTGTCTTTCTGAGACAGCGTTTCCGCACACAAAAGCGCGGTGGCGAAAACGCGAATCAAGAGCGGCTTGGCCGTTGCGCTTGGCACCGCGCCAAGCAACAACACCTCGGCTTCGTTGCCAAGGTTGAGCGCGAGCGCGCAATCTCCCGATGCACGCGCCGCTTCAGCCCGTTCCACAAGCCTGGGCGCCGCAACCTCCGGCGTCTCTCCGGTTTCGAGCAACCGTACCACCGAATCCTCAAGGATGAGCCGCGTACCCGGACGCAGCCGCTGCACTTCGCGTTGCACGCTTGCCACCACGGTTTGCGGCAACGACGCGCCCGACAGGTTCACGACCGCAAAGCGAAGCTCGTCGGCCCTGGCCGCGCGAGGCTGCAACACGTGCAGCATCAAGGCCGCGATGGCGGCGACGGACTTCAAGACTGGAATAAACGATTGAGTGCCCATACTTCGCGGGCCCGCAACCCGTTGAAGCGGATGCCCATCTCTACACTGCCACCTTGCGCGGTCGCAGCCCAGCGAATCTCGCCCGTGACTTCGATGGATTCCGCCTGGGTTGAAACCGAAAACCGGACCAGGACGGGCGTCCGTTCGGGGAGCGCTTCGGTCGCCTCCACCAGCATCCCTCCGAGCGAGATGTTTTGGCTTGTCGCGATGACGGTCTTTCCCTCGGACAATACCTGTACCTCTAGCCGTCGGTCGTATCGGGGGTCGGTTCGACGAAAGTGATTCGACAAATGGTTCCTCTGGATGCGTAGTGGATATCGGCGGCTGCCGTTTGATTCTAAACGAGGATTTTTCTGCGGGCAAACTTCAGTAGATGCAATATTATCAATTAATTCCAGTGTTTACCGCGCTGTCGGCGCGCGACCTGGGTTTGGGTTCTTGCCAAGCGTCCAGGTTTTGGGTTGACGGGGTACGGCGGGACAGGCGTAACTCCCCAACCGCATGAATCCACTTGTCGGCGTCTTCTTTCACTGGTTGGGCGGCCTTGCCTCCGCCAGCTTCTATATTCCCTACCGGGGCGTGAAAAAGTGGTCCTGGGAGACCTACTGGCTTGTCGGTGGTTTCTTCAGCTGGATCATCGCGCCGATGGTGCTGGCGACGCTGCTCGTGCCCGACCTCTGGGGGATCCTGGCCGCGTCACCGGGTCGGAACCTTTTCTTCGCGGCGTTCTTCGGCGCGCTCTGGGGCATTGGCGGTCTGACATTCGGACTCACGATGCGCTACCTCGGCATCGGCATGGGGATGGCAGTGGCGTTGGGCTATTGTGCTGCGTTTGGTACGCTTATTCCGCCCATCTTTGAGGGAACCTTCGGTGGACTCGTGGCGAGCCTGCCCGGCAAGGTGATTCTCCTCGGCGTGTTTGCGTGTCTTGCGGGCATTTTTCTGTCAGGCCTCGCGGGACGTTCGAAGGAGCGCGAGCTTCCCGAAGAACAAAAGCGCGCGGCCGTGGCCGAGTTCAACTTTAAAAAAGGGATCCTGGTTGCGACCTTCTCCGGCATCCTGAGCGCCTGTATGTCGTACGGTTTGGCCTCGGGTGCGCCGATTGCCGCCATTGCCAATCAAAAGCTTGCCGAGGCGGGCGGTGCGGATCTCTGGCAGAACTTGCCGGTTCTTGTGGTGGTGTTGTGGGGCGGCTTTCTCACCAATTTTATTTGGTGCGTGATCTTGAACATCAAGAACAAGAGCGGCAGCGAGTACTTCCGCGGTCAGCGCGACAAGCGTGCCGACAGCACCGAAATGGCAGCAGGGGGTCACGGCCCGGCAGGTGGCATTGCGGCGATGACGGCGCCGACGGGTGAAAAAGAGCGAATTCCGATGCTTCGGAACTACATCTTTTCGGCCATTGCCGGTGTCACCTGGTACTTGCAGTTCTTCTTCTACAGCATGGGCGAAACGCGCATGGGCGCATTCAAGTTCTCGAGCTGGACGATGCACATGGCCAGCATCATCATCTTCAGCACGCTATGGGGCATCGCCCTTGGCGAATGGAAGGGATCGGGTAAAAAGACCAAGCGCCTCGTTGCTGCCGGTCTGGTTGTGCTGGTCGGCTCGACCATTATTGTCGGCTACGGCAACATGCTCAAGGTCGAGGCCGCACCGACCGGCGCCGAAGCGCCCAGTGGGCACTGAAGACGCAAGCGTTACACGGGCAACATCGCACGGGTTGGCAGCCGAATGGACGATTTTCCGAAAAAGGTTAAAAGATGGTTAAAAACAACGAGTTAAAACATTCCAACCGAATTCGAGGGGTCATCCATGCGCGATCTATCGGTCGTTGACGGGCCGGCCTCAGGCTAAAAACGGCAACGGCGTGCTGTTGTCGGCAACCTTGGCGGGGGTGTAGTCGGCCGGGAAGTCGTTTTTCGGCTGGCCGTAGCCCTTCTCGCCGGAACGCTCCCACTCGGAGGCAGGCACACCGACCGCCAGCAACGCGGTCGCCAGCAACCGGTTGTACGGTAGCCCGGGATGCGGCGTGATAGGCGGGGGAACGTTGCTGTCACCAGCCACATTGCTCTGCTCTTGCGCCCGTTTGTTGTTGGTCGCCGCCCTGTTGCGATAGTCGGCAAAAAGCCCGGTTTTGAGCGCTCCCCCGGCCGATCCGAACGTGATGATCGGGGTGCAAAAGAAGTCATGAATCCCAAAGCCCGCCTCCTGCCCCCACATGAGCAAGGAGTTGTCGAGCACCGACTTGCCGTCGACGTCCTCGATCGCTTCGAGGCGCTGCGCCAGATCCAAAAAAACCTCGGCGAACTGGTTGTGACTCGCCCCGACCAACAGGCTTTGTCGATCGGGTGAACGGGCCATGTGAGCGACGCTGCCGTGCCAATCGAGCGCGGTGTCGATCCACTTCGCCTCTTGCCGGCACAACCCCACCCGGCTGGCGTCACACGCGAACGCCGCCGCGACCACCTGGTTGTAAGCTCGATAAACTTGCTTCGCGATATCAGGCGAGTTGTACGCTCCGCCGCCCACGTCGTTGCTTCCAGAGGGCGGCTTGATGTCACCGCACGAGACCGAAGGCGTCGTGGGCAAGATGGCGATCGAGCGCTGCAACTCCGACAAACGTCCGAGGTGCGCGTCGACCCGTTGCTTGTCCTCGGTCGACAGACGGGAGGCGTCACCGAAGCGCCCGCTGCGCATTCCCTTCCAGTGCTCAAGCACGCGGTCGACCACCGCCGTGCGCGGAACCGCCGTGGGCGTGGTGGGTGGCTTGGTAAAACCGTCAAAAAGTTTCGTGAAGAGATCCGAAGGTGTGCCATCGCCGGGCGTGTAGACGACATTGCCGGACTTGGTTTGTGGGTTCTGCCAGCCTTTCGAGATCTCGAGATAGGAGCCCATCAACATTGAGCGTTTCCGCACGGCAGTGCCGCCGTAAAAAGCGGGTGACCACGCAATCACCTGATCGATGGTGGGACGCGAGTTGACCGGATCCTTCTCAGCGTCGAGACCGAGTAGGTTGCCGAGATAGGCGGTGTGGGTGTGGCCGATCGGAGCCATCGAATCGAGCCCAGCCAGCACATTCATCTTCGCCACCATCGCGGGCGTGAGCGCGCTCGACGGTGCGGTGAGCACCGGCGACAAGATGCTGTTCGCGCCTGAGACAGTCGCCTTCAACACACCCGACTGGATGTTGTGTCCGGGATAGGCCTGCACGGTGCTGGTAAGCGTTGATTCTGCGGGAAACATGTTCTCGGTCCGAATGCAGCCGTGCTCGGTATTCATGTAGAAAAAGCGTTTGGGTGCGCGCGCCGCCTGCGCCTCGGCCGCTTTACCCGAGAGGGAAAGCAAGGTGGGAAGCGGGAGCAAAAAGCCGCCCGCGCCCCGGAGAAAATGTCGCCGGTTATTCCGAAAAAAATCCATCGTGCAACTCCTTCATCGTCAGTCAGTTATCAGGGCGCCCGGCGAAAAGCCCCGAACGACGGGTCCCGGGCCAGTGCCACCATTGCCTCGCCGAACGGTGCGCCACGTGCCAGCGTGTTGCGGATCGCTTCAAGGGCGCAGCCATCCGCCGTGTCATCCTCCGCCGCCCGCAGCGAGTACCGGGTCAGCTGGCGCGCCAGACACGCGGGCGTCTTTGCGGAGGTGGCGAGTAGCTTCTGCAAGCCCACGCCATCGCTCACCTCGCGCGTATCACCTTCAAACACCGCCGGCGTCACCCGGGTGTCGACCGGCAACGCGCCGAGGAGCTTTCCCGTGGGATCGATCTGCCGCTCCATGGCACGGGCGCGGCCGAGCGGATCGAAATTCTCGGTGGCAAAGCCGATGTGGTTGATGATCGCGTGACAGGCCGAGCACTGGCTGCGTGTCTCAGTCAGCGCGGTGACCGCCTGCCGAACCGTATACGGAGCCTGCAACGATGGGGCCTCATCGCGATCCAAATTCGCAGGCGGATCGGGGAGCGAGTCGCAAAGAATGCTGCGGCGAACGAACACACCCTTCATGATCGGCCGGGTGGCCAGTGCGTCGGTCATCACCATCCCCATGCGCGTGAGCAAGCCGCTGCGCTCTTCGGGCAACTGCGGCGGTGTGCCTTCCCCGTTCCACGCCGTGACGCCGTAGATCGACGCCAGATCGGCATCTTTGACGTACGACTTGCGTGAAGTGAACAGCTCGGCGATCCCGCCTTCACGAGCCGTGGCGGCCATCAGCGTGGTGAGCTCTTGGGCGGCATGATCGCGCAGAGCAGAGGTGGGCATCAGATCGCCACGCATCAAATCGTAGCCCTTCGTACCCACCTGGGCTTCTGGATGCGGCAACCGTTCCAACCGCAACCACTGCGAGGAAAAGCGATTCCAAGCCGCGTCGAAGCGCGGATCAGCCATCAAACGCCGCGACTCTGCCTCGACACCATCGGGAGCGTCGAGCTTGCCAGCAGCTGCGGCGGCGTTCAGCGTGGCATCGGGCGGCTCTTGCCAGAACAGGTAGGAGAGGCGTACCGCTTTTTCCGATTGGCTGAGTGTGTAGGACGATCCCGACAGGGTGCCCATTGTCTCCACCTGGAAAAGAAAATCGGGTGAAGACAGCAGGACGGTGACGACGTCTCGAAGACCCTCGATGGGGAGACCCGGGGTCTTACCGCCGTCGTTGACAACCGTGGTGAAGAACAAGAGTTCGGTGACGCTGGGCGGCCGGCGCAACACGCGGGTACCGAACGACTTCAGAAAATCCGAGAGGCAGGTGGCGTCGTTGCCAGTGTTGCTATCCGTAGCACATGCGCCCGCGAGCGCGATGATGCGCGCCGGGGTCGCGGTGGCCAGGGTGGCAAACCGCTGCGACACGGCAAGGAAGCCATCCACATGGGTCTGGCCCTCGTTCTGATCGAGTTCACGGAAATTGGCGCCTACGATTGGCCGCGCGGTCACCGGATCCGCGGCGTCTTCCGGCACGCGGCTCTTGATCGTATCGGCGATCGACGCGAACACTGCAGCGCCGTCGCTGAACATACGGGTGAGCACCTTGATGCTGTTGACGTATTCAACGTACGACAGGCGGCGCAGCGCATTGCGCACCGGCAGCAGGTCGCGCTTGCATTCAAACGTCTCCGCCGGCTCCGGAATGGGTGGCTTCTCCACATCAATCATGATGCCGCCACCGTTACGGCCTGAGCCAACCGCGCCACCACGACCTGAGCCCTCGTCTTCGCCGCCGGTCCCTCCCCCCGAGGTCTGGTTGCCGCCCACGTTACCGGTGCAAGCCGCTCCGAAGAGCGCGAGCAGCACCCACGGCCGAATTCCAGGAAGCAATCGGGAACAGGAGTACAGCGGCATTTGACCAAGGTAAGCCGCGACAGTCCGGGGCGAGCCAACAGCAACACAGTCGATCTTCTCAGTATTTATTCGCAACGCACTGCGCTTTTGCGCGCGGGTCCTCTCTACTGGCGTAACAGGCCGCGCGCGCGGCCGATCGCGACTGCCTCGGTGCGGCTCTTGGCGCCTAGCTTCGACATCAAACCACTCACGTAGGTCGCGACGGTGCGATCGGAGATCGCGAGGGCCGCGGCAACGTCGCGGTTGGAGCCGCCGCGCGCGATGTGCTCCAGAACGTCTTGCTCGCGTTTGGTCAGTTCCGCCTGCGACAAGTGGTCCGCCAGTTGCGCGGCGATAGCCGGCGGCAGGTAGCGTTGCCCCGCGTGCACCGCGCGCAAGGCCTCAAGGATGGTCGGGCCGGAGGCTTCCTTGGTGAGGTAGCCGCTGGCCCCGGCGCGCAACGCACGGAAAATGTTCTCATCGCCGTCGTAATGCGAAAGCACCAGACACCTCGCCCGAGGAAAACGCCGCTTGATCTCCTGCAGTACGGCGATCCCGTCCATGCCCGGCAGGCGCAGATCGATCAGCGATACATCCGGCATCAACTCACCAAACATCTTCACACCGGTGGCGCCATCCGGAGCCTGTCCTACGAGGCGCATGTCCTCCTGGGTGGAGATCAACATCGCCACACCCATGCGGGCCAGTTGATTGTCGTCAACCATCAAGATGGTGAAGGGTTCGCTCATTTGGGATCCGCCTCGATGTTCAAGTGTACCACGGTTCCGTGCGGCTCGACGTGGCCGAAGGTCAGTGTACCGTGAACCCGCGCGGCTCGCTCGGCCATGCCAACGAGGCCGAAGCCACCTTTCGGTGAACCGCGCGCCGCCAGTGCAGCGTCGGATATCCCGGCACCATCGTCCGTGATGCGCAGGTGCAGGCTACCCGCCTCGCGTTCCCAAGCGACCACAATATGACGGGCACCGCCATGGCGAATCGCGTTGGCCAACGCCTCCTGCACCAGCATCGGCAGCTCGTGTTCAAGCCCAATATCGGCGAGAGCGCGCGTTGGAACGTTGCGTACCACAAGCTCAATCTTCACTTCGCCGTGGCCAGCCTTGGCTTCATTGATCACTCGAGCGAGCGACGCGGCCACGTCCACCCGGTCCGCCGCCGGTTTGCGCAAATTGAACACCGCCTGCCGAACGTCCAAGTGGCAGCGCTCGACGATCGCCTTGGCCGATTCGAGGATCGAGATCGCCCGGCCACCGGCATTTTCCTTGCGCAGCTCGAGGACCGCCGAATCCACGAACAAGCCGATCGAGGTGAACCCCTGCGCGAGGCCATCGTGCAGATCGCGGGCGATGCGGCCGCGTTCGTCGGCGATCGCCGCGTAACGTTCGCGCAGCCGGATTCCGCGTAACACGAATAGTCCTACCATCATCAGCACCGCGAGCACGAGCGCCGCTCCCTGCACCCATCTGCGCTGCCAGAAAAACGGGAACGCGATCACCGGCAGCGCCACCGCGTGTCCCTCCTGCCCGGTCGCGCGATCGACCACGCGCGCAAGAAAGCGGTAAGACCCAGGCGAAAGCCCCGCGTAGGTGATATCCCGTGAGGCGCTGCGATCCACCCATTCGGCGTCAAGGCCCGCGAGTTTGGTCTCAAAAGCCAGGCGATTGCCGCGCGAAAAATCGGGTGCCGCGAGCCTAACTTCCAAGGTACCGCGTCCGGCCGGCAGCATGATGGCGTCGCGCGCGCCGACCCGCGAGCCCCCCGTCTTGACCGATTCGATCATCGTGAGAGGCAGCGGTGGGCGCGGTGGCAAACTCGGCTCGATGACACCCAAGCCCAGCACCGTGGGTACATACAAACGACCGTCGGGCCCGCGCGCCACCGAAGGCTGGTACCGCGCGATGCATTCGTCCGCGGGAAGTCCATCCTCGACGCCTAACCGCCGCCAGCCTGCCCGGCGGGCCGGATCTCGCGATACCCAAACGCCATTGTCGGAGGTGAGCCACAAACTGCCATCGTGCTCGTTGATGCCGAAGACCCGCAAATTCCGTACTGGCCCCAAGGTGGCAACCGACGTTGCGCGCGCGGTGCCTGGGACAACACGCGCCAGTCCGACCGGTTGGTTGGAACCCACCAGCAACTCGCCGTCGCTAAGGTAAAGAGCGCCAATCTCGTCGCTCAACAAACCATCGCGGGTGGTCAGACAGCGGCCCTGTCGCGTGCCCATGTCCCAGCGACCGAGGCCCTGGGTGTCACTTCCGAGGTACCACACGCCCGGTTCGGTCTCGAGCATCGGCCCGACGCGGCCCGCGCAGATGCCGTCCGCAGCGGTGATTGTCTCGGCCTCGCGGGTCGGATCGCCATCGACGAAGCGCGTGACCGCACCGTCCTGCCAGGCCACGAGGACGTCGTCGCCGGCGCCCCGAGCGATGACGTCGGCCGACCGCTGCTGGCCGTTGCGCTGCATATCGAAGGACTCGACCCCCTTGGCGGTCACACGCAACAAATTCCCCGCCGCCACCAATAGCTCACCGTTGTCGAGGGCCACGATCGATCGCGGCGCGTAGCCAATGAGCGGCCCCACCGGGAAGTGGCGTTCGCGCTTGCCCCCGCGAAATTGCGAGATGCCCAAGTTGGTTACCACCCACAGCGTGCCGTCGCGCGCGGACAACACCGAGAACACGGCCTCGGATAGCACCTCGGGCAACGATCGCACCGGGGCTGGTCCGAAGCGCACCAATCCCCGGTTTCTGCTCGAAACCCAGACGCCACCATCTCGATCGGCGGCGATGGACGTCACCCCGTCGAAACTCTCCTCGGTCGCGGTCACGACACCACTTGCCACATCGAGGAGTTGCAGGGCCTCGGCCGTTGCCACCCAGAGCTCGCCTGTCGGCCCCGCGAATATCGTGCTCGAACCCCAGTTCTTCACGAATTGCGGGACCGCAGCGCCGGGACGAAAAATCCAGAGACCCGCCTGCGCGCCAGCCACTACCACATCCGACGGCAGCGCCAGCAGGGTCGTGACAGCCTCCCCCGGCAACACGGTTTGCACCTTGCCGGCTGCATCGATGGTCGCGAGGCCTTTGCCCGTGCCCACCCAGACGCGTTGCTGCGCGATCGCCAATCCGGATACGAGTGGATCCGGTAGGCCGCGATCCACCGAATAAAGCTCAAATTCGGAGCCGTCGGGACGCGCCGCGAGCAAGCCCTTCTCTGTACCCAACCACAGGCGGCCATCGTCCCCCTCGGCCATCGCCCAGATCCAGGGGTCGGGCAACCGAGCCGTCAACGGCGCCGGTGAAAGCGTGCCGTCGGAGATCGATCGCGACCACAGAGCGGCGCCCGTGCCACGCCAACCCACTGCACGGATCGTCGGTCCCGCGGGGAGCTGCAAACGCGCGGTGCCGGTGGCAACCCACAGAGTACCGTCCCGGGTGACCAGCAAACGGCGCACGGCCGGCGGTTGCGAAAGGCCGACGCTGAACAAATCCATATGGATTCCATCGCTGCGCCACAACCCGCCCGGACCCCCGAGCCAGAAAAACCCGTCGGGCGTGCCCGCCATTGCCGACAAGGGTCCGAAGCGCGCGTCGACCGTGTGTGCAAAACGCCCCGCAAATTGGGCCGCACCCTGCGCCGGCCTGCCGCTCAAGGCGGCGCAACAGGCCCATACAATCCCCGCCAGCGATACGCGGCTCATCCGTTGCCTCGTTATACCCGACCGCGATGGAACGAGTGCCGGACGATCGGCCCGCAGTGCTGACCCGCCGGTTCGAGCGCAAAGCGCTGTGTATTTTCTCACACCCGCCGTATCGCGATCGTTCGGGGCAAGTACCGGTCGCAATCTCGCTATTCGGACATTCGCGATCGGCCTAACGTTGGCTATGACCATGAAGTTCGGAACAGCGCTCGGTCGGACCTTTGCGATTGGATTGGTTCTCGCATTGACCGTCGCCTGCGGCAGCTCGAATAGCCGCGAAGCGACGAACTCCGGTGGAGGCGCACCCTCGGGTGGAACAATGGAAACCGGCGGATTGGAAGCGGTTGGAGCCGGTGGCAGCAAACTGGGAGGCGAGGGCGGCACTCCGGGTGCCGGAGGTACCGGCGGTGTGCCCAATATGGGCGGAACCGGCGCCGGGAAGACGGGCGGCACAAGCGGAGCGGTGGCGACCGGTGGAAGCGGTGGATCGAATTCCGGCGGAGTGGGGGTTTCCGAGACCTGGTTGGTCTCCGAAAACTTCGAGAGCGGCAAGATCGATCTGGCGAAGTGGACCGCACCCTATATGACAGATGGCGCCATCTTGGCGGTTCAGTCCAACCAGGTGGCGCATGGAAAATACGCCATGCGCATCGACGTCCCAGGCGTAAGGCCCAATGGCGGCGACAACGCAAATGCGCAGATCACGCTCAAGGCAAAGCCGCCCGCGTTGACCGGACACGTGTTCCTCCGCGTGTACGTGCGTTTTTCGCCGGCACCGGATTACAAAACGATTCTTTACAAATCTGAGGGTGGCCACACTGAATTTGGGACTTATTCGAGCGGCGGGCCGAGGTTTGCCGTGGAAGTCACCGGATCTTCGGACGCTGGCAGCGGGCCGGTGGTGGCCGACAAATGGCTATGCGTCGAAGTGGAATGGGAAACGGGACCCTATCGGATGACGCTGTACGTGGACGGAAAATCGTATTACAGCCGGACGGGCAATGCGGCTCCGGGTTTCGTCGACATCACCATCGGCTACCAAAGTGGCCACGCGGCACACTACAATTCGGCGATATTCATCGACGATTTCGCCATGGACACCCAACGCATCCACTGCCTTTGATTTGGGCCAACGCATCTTTAAGCGTTCGCCACCCACCGATTCTGTCGGGGAGGCACTAGAATGAAAACATGCGCAATCCAATAGCGATACCGTTCCTGACGCTGCTGGCGTTGATTGCTTTGGTTCCGCCTGGCTGCAATTCCAGCGAGAATCATTCCGGCGGGGTGGGTGGTTCTGCAAATCAGGATGGTGGCAATAACGGCATTGCCGGACAAAGCCAAGGCGGCGGGAACGGTCTGGGCGGAGCCGGGAACTCCGGCGGCAATGGAGGCACAGCGGGCGGCGTTGGTGGAACGGGAGGCATGGGCGGCAGCAAGATGGCGACCGGTGGCAGCGCGGCATGTTTGCTCGGTGGCCCGACAGATCCTTACCCGCCCACGGGAATCCTTGACCCGCCGGAAATTCTCCCAAACGACATTCACATTGATTTCAACGATCCCTCGGATCTCACCAAGAATTTTTTTGTGCCCGTGGGTGCGGCCGATGTGACCGTTAAAGACGGTGCACTGCACATCGCGAATCGGAAATACCGAACGCTTGTGTTTGACACCACGCCGGATGCGACGCCGACAGATTCGTTTGATGACTTTCGGATCTCGTTTCGTTTCAAGTCCGAAGTCGACACGCATGTACCCGCTGCCGGAATGTTGGCTTCGTTCATTGCTTCCAATGTCTGGGTTTCCTTCTTTCCTCAAACGGGCCGTGACAATGCCGTGCGTGTCGATCTGGATTTCTCCGAGCAAACGAATGACAATCTGAAGTTCATTCAAACGGGCGCAAGTTTTTCGGCACCCTCGACGCCAATGAACGGAACGGCCATCCCGGGCACGGGCGTGACCACCGTCGAGACCGTTGATCCGGGTGCGGAGTACTATCTATTTACGCTGATCGTCAAACGTGTTGCAGCGGGCCGTGTTCGCGTTGACGCCTTCATCAAACAGGGTGATCGCATTGCGTTGCAGGGATCGCAGGAAATGGCCCTGGCGAAGACGAGCGGTGAAATCGCCATCGGGGCGTCGCCCGTCAATCCCAGTGAAGGCAAATCCGGGGATTTTATCATCGACGACATCGTCATCCATCGTGGTGCAGTCGACGCGCCAGCCGCCCAACCCGAAGCGCTTTTGTATGGCGCGCAGAACGCGGATGGCTTCAAGTGCTATATCCCGCCCGGTCTCGCAAGGGTGACCGGCGTTTTGTATCACGCGGTCGGTAACTACATGGTGGACCGAACCTACAATCGACGTTTCGCTGAACTACACGGCCTGGCATTGATGGGTGGTCCCAAGGACACGACCAACGCAACCAGCGTGGCTGCAGCCATTGCTGATTGCGCAACCCGATCGGGCCATGCTGAATTGAATACAGCGCCCTTGTTGCTTTACGGATTCTCAAACGGAACACGGACCGCATTGCTGAGTATCGCGAATTCGGCCTCCATGCGACCGCGAATTCTCACCATGCTGCCCGACTCTTACACGCCGGCCAACCACTACCCAGATGCCGCCCGCAAGATCCCCACGTTGATCATGAAGGGCATCCAGGACGAAGGATTCGAAACAACCGAAACACATTTGGCGGCGCTCGCAACCACGCGCAGCGCGGGCGGACACGCATCGTTCATGAACCGGTACAAGTTGGGCCACAACGAGTTGGCGGCATTTTACATCATGTTCCCGGCATTCGATAGCGTCATACGTACCATCCACGCCGATGGTGTGATGCCTTTCGAGCAGATCGTTGAAGACGACGCGTGGTTGTTGCCTACGGCCAGTTGGAACGTCGCTCCAACCGACCCCAGCCCCATGCCAGAGATCTTTTCCGCCAAAGACTACGCCGGCAATGTCGGAACAACCAGTTGGTTCATCGACAAAGACACAGCCTTTACCGCCGCTGCGTTTGTCGCATTCAACCGTGTCATTGCGCTGTCCCGTCCTGCGTTTGGCAAGGTCGGCGACGACCGCAGCGTGCGCATACGCGTCGCGCCGACACATCTTGACTGGACGAAGATCGAAATTTACGACCGTTCCACGTTGGTCGCGACGTTGAATCCTTGTGACCCAATGGTCTATACGTTCAAGAACTTGTCGAAGGGGGTTCACGCGTTTATCGCCTTGCTCTACAAAGGCGGGAAGGCCTATCCCGCGCATCCCTCGACGATCGTCATCAACTGACCAGACGTGACGCTTGTGTTTCCGATGCCCCGTACCCTCAATCGGCGGGAGTCGTCGCAAGACTCAGCGCCGTTGTCTTAGTTGCCAGTGTAATACGATTCACATGGGTCTCCGGCGACGCCTTTATCGCCGCAAAAGCGGTCGACAATTTTCTGAAGGGCCAAGGGCTCGTCACCAACCCGGGACTGGCGGCCTGGACACTTTTTCCGAGATTCATCTTCTGTACGACAAACTGAAGCCGATCATCACCGGACCCATTTGGACAGGGGGAGCGTTGGAAGAACATCGTTTAACTCAACCTGAATCCCCCATCGTGTCGGTAAATGCGGGAAGGTTGTGCCGATGGCAAATCCTGCGTCGCGTCGTAACTGTTAAAGCCAATGCAGGCGATCCGCGGATGGGGTATAACGGCGCCGCCAACGCGACATTCCCCTGAGAGATTTTCCCATGTTTCCGGTGAAGCCAAGCATTTCGGGCGTCGTGATAGACGCCGCGCACCCACGACGAGATCAAACTGACGAGAGCCTGCGGGTGGAACGCGACCGGAGCGATGAGGCGGTCGTGAAGGAACGCGAAACCGTCGAGGAGAAAGCCGACGAGGTGATACGGGTCGCCCGACGGCTTGCGGATGAGGTGGTGCAGACAGCGCGAGATGGCGCCGACCGCGACCTTCACTCGCAATCATCGCCCGGCGCAGGCGTCGCCGCGGAGCGTGCGCATGCGGATTCAGTGCTTGAGGACAATCGATCAAACGAGGATGAGGCGCTCAAAAAGCACCGGTCCGACCGCATGAACTACCTCGCCGATTTTCTTGCGGTCGAACGGGAATCGACTAACCGGGAACTCATCCGCGAACGAGAACACACGGATAAGATCATCGCGACGCGCGATGAATTTCTTTCAACCGTCAGCCACGACATGCGCTCATTGCTGTCCGGCCTCGCTCTGAACGCAGGGCTGCTGGAAAAGCAAGCCCCCGAGGGTGAAGGGGGTAACAAGATCCGCAAATACGCCTCCGCGAGCCAGCGCTTGGTCGCGCGCATGAGTCGATTGGTCAACGACTTGCTTGATATGACCAGCCTCGAAGCGGGTGAGCTGGCGCTCCTGCCCGAGCAGGTGGGCATCGGTAAGATCCTGCGTGACACGCTTGATGCTTTCGAGCCCATCGCCGCGGCCAAGGGCGTCACGCTCGAAGGCGATGCAGTGCCGCATCCCCTCGAGGCAAACTGCGATGGTGGACGCATCCTGCAGGCCCTGGCCAACCTGGTAAGCAATGCGATCAAGTTCACCCCGGCAGAAGGGCGGGTCGGCATCTGGATACGCGCCGAAGAGGACGAAATCCGCTTTGCCGTGAGCGATACCGGAATCGGAATTCCTGAAGACGCCCTGCTGTCGGTGTTCGAACGGTACCGTCAGGTCAGCAAGGACAGGCGCGGCCTGGGTCTGGGCCTGCACATCTCGAAGAGAATCGTGGAAGCCCACGGCGGAAAGATGTGGGCAGAAAGCAAATTCGGGTCAGGTAGCACGTTTCACTTCGCGCTACCCATCGCAAAGAAGAGCTCGCCTCCGATCTGATCCACCAACCCTCACGGACGCGGATTGCAACCCGTCAGCGTCTCCGCGACGAGGTGAGCCAGCGGTAAATTGGCGCTCAGGGCTGCGGACGGCACTGCCCGGGCGAGCGCACAGGCGCGGACGCGATCCGCGTTCGCAAGCGCCGCATCGATCGCGAGCAGCCACGCCCTGGGGGCGGCACGATTGGCCAGATTCAGCTCGGCCAGCACCACCGCGCGCGCCGGATCCGCGCCGGCGCCCAAATAGAACTCGGCCCCGTGATCCGAAAACGCAAGCGGTTCGCGCGCCAGAAGCGCTTCCCATTTTGCGCGCGCCGAGTTCCGATATCGAGCAGCGGTTGTCGGATCGCCATCCGCCAGCCATTGTGCCAAGCGCCCCATCGGCTCGGGATCGTCGGTGTTGTCGGTCAAGCTCATCAGCCGTTGTATTGCAGCCGATCGCTCGCCCGCTTCCAGTTCGAGTTCGGCCAGATGCACATTGGCACTGACGTATCCAGGTAGCCGCCGCACAGCTTCTTCGTAGAGCGGTCGCGCCCGATCGGGACGGTCGGCCGATTCCGCCCACATGACGCCACGCTGAAACTGGACCCAGGCCACGGCGAAGGGAGACACGTTGCTGTAAGCCGATAGTGCCGCCAAATACAAACCATCCGCGCGCTCGAACTGGCCGAGCGCCGAGTATCCAATCGCAAGTTCGGTCAGGGTCGGGTAGTCGTGCGCCGCACCGACGGTGGCCCCAAATTTATCCCACTCCGCCGTATCGATGTTCGCGCGGGCGATCGCAATCGAACGCCGTGCTGTCGCGATCTCGCTGCGGGGTTCGGTCGCCTCGGCGCGTTCAAGCATGGCGAGCGCCTCGTCGAACCGATGCACCGCACTCAAGTAGCGAACCCGCAGAAGAAATCCGTCCGGACCGGGGGCCGCCGTGAGCGCATCCGCCGTGGCCTTTTCAACGTCGGACAATGCCGAGAACCGCCCCTCATAACTTACCTGCGCGAGCAATCCGTCAACCAGGCCGCGGCGAAAGCCCAGCACGTCAGGGCGTCGCAATACCGCGGCCCGCGTTTCGTCTACTTGCTCCGCCAGATTGCGCAGGGCCACCACGCCATCCGTCGTGGGTCCCGAATATCCCAGGGCCAGTGGCGCCGCTGGCTTGACCACCGCCGGCGTGTTCTGACCGGGTGGTTCGGGATGTGCCGAGGGCGCCTCGACCGGAGAGCCGCATTTACCGCACGCCGGAAGCAGGCAGGCGAAAAACAATGCTCGGCGATCGAGACGCCACAGGGACATTTGAGTTGTCTCCTCCGGTTATTTCGCGGGGGACAGCCAGGGGAAGGTCGCGAGGTCAAGCGTCGCGTCGGCGTCCTTGGCAATGGTGTCGTCCACGCCCGCGAGCACGCCGGCCGCGAGCACCGAGTAGCTCCGTTCGATCACGTCGTCGTTCGGGGTGCGGCCACCACAGCTGCTGGTGACGTTGGCTGGAGCGCCGGCCCCGAGGACCAGGCCTGCTTCGACGCCGAGGTAGACGCCGCACATTCCCGACACGGAATTGATGTAAAGCCGATCATCGGCCAGCACCCCCGCGAGGAATGAATAGCGTGCACCCGATTGATTGGCGGCGAACTGATTGCCGCAGTTGCCGTCGAGCGAATCGAGGATCGCGAGATTTTTCTTCACCTCGGCCGAGAACGATCCCCAGGTGGCGAAGGGGGCGAAGTTGTAGGCGTCCTTGACGGCTTTCTTCGCGGTGTCAACGCCATCGAAGGTGCCCACGAGAGCCGTGGCGATGGCCGCCCGACCCATACGATCAATCTGCACACCCAAGGTCGGCGGATTGCCCGCACCGCGCGGTAGGCTGGATGGGGCCGCATCGCCGAGTACGTCGGCCGAAGCATCGCCCGATGTCGAGCCACCGGTTCCTCCGAGCCCGGTTCCGCCCGTGCCCCCCACGCCGGTATCACCGTTGTTATCGTCGCCGTCATCATCGTCACAACCCGTGACGACCGCCCCGAGGCCAAGACTCAGGCAAGCCAGAGCCATGAAGGAACTCTTCATCAATCCATTTTTTCGGTTATTGGTTTTCATGATTAATTTCCTTATTGGGCGCGGTGAGTGCTGGCGGAAACGGCAAGCAGGTTGCCCTTTTCGTTGACCAAGGTCTTGTCGAGCTGGACCGCAATCGACAGGACGTTGCTACCGGCAAAAGTGTCCTTGGCCGGTTTGGTATTGTCGGTGGACACTGCGATGGAGCCGCTGCTCTGCAGTTGCTTGACGAGCAGACCTGAGGTCGCGGCGTCAACGGCCGGACAGCCGTTGGTGTCGAAGGTCAAAGCGGCTGCCGCCGCGACAACCTTCTTGACGGTTTCCTGAAAGCCGACCAATTCGAAGAAGAACGGGTCGTTGCGTCGACCGGTGAACACTTTCATCTTGCCGCTTGTGCTGGTGAGCGTATCTCCCAGATTGCCGGTGACGTATTCGCTGCCCGCCCAACATTCAATCTTGCCGGCGTCGTATGACTTGCAAATTACTTGGGTCGTTTTGGTGTCGGCCGAACCGTAGGTGGGCATCGAGGTCACGTGCATTGCGTAGGTCACGGCGGTCGAGAACGTCGTCGTTGCGCCCACCATGTGTCCCACGTTGAGGATCAGATTGAGTTTGCTCGCATCCGACGATGTCCAGGCAAACACGTCCGTGATGTCGGCGGTCTGTTCGCTGGTCATGATACCAAGCGGGTCGAGGTGATCCGCTGCGCGACTTGCCTGCGGAACCCAGACGGCAGCGATCAACGCCACCGTGCAGCCCGCGATAAGCCATTTCGTTGTGTTCTTCATTTTCCAGTGTTCTCCATTTATGGTTTTCAGACCCATTCAGGTCTAGCGGCATCGTTCTATGCCGATCCCGCGGGCCGGAATACTAGCACTTATCGTGCCGCGCTTAACCGCGTTTAAACGGCTAACCAACGGAGAACATGGAAAATCGGTCACTGGCACGTAACGACGCGCGACTTGGATGTCGCGATCGGCGGGGCGGCGGGCCGAACGGGGCCCGCGTCAAATCGTAGCACGAAAATCGGGCGTGCCGGGTGGCGGCACGCCCGATGGATCTGGATTAGCTGTTACTTTCCGTCGCCATCCGAATCACCGGGAAGGGCGCGCTCGATGCGATCCCAGGCTTCGCGGCTGGCATGTTTTGCCTTGTCCCATCCAAGCTTTGAATTGCCACGGTTGCTTTCCCATTGCTTTCCCATTGTCGGCTCCGCATCTTCGAACCGTCGGGTAGTGGGTTCGCGTCCACGCGATTCCCAGCCATAGCGGTAGGCGGGAGCGTAATCGTCAAAGCTCGACCCCGATGCGTAGGAGCGGCTTGAATGGTTGGTGCGCCAGTAATCCTCCTCGGCCTTGGGGTTGATGCTCGCTCCGATCGCTCTGCCTGCGGCCGCGCCCCCGGCCAATCCGACCGCACCACCGATGACTGCGCCGACGATATTTCCCACGCCGGGAATCAGTGTCCCAAGGGCTGCCCCGGCCGCCGCGCCGCCGAGCGCGCCGACACCAGTACCAACATCGGATTTCGACAGGTCTTCATTTTTCTGTTTTGAGTGGTTCATGTGGTTTCTCCTGATGGCTCGTCACTTCAAGGATCGTGCCAACCCGTGAGCACCTGCTGAACCGCCACACGCGCACGGATGTTCCGCCATGGTGACGCCGCGATTCGCAATCGCTACCTCGGTCGCGACCAACGGGCTTCCAATCGAACTGTCATGAGTGCCTAGGGTTTCCTTCCGTTGCGTTTGCCAAATGGCAAGAGCAACGCTGGCGTGAAGAACATGTCGGTGATAAGCGCAAGCGAGAGAATGAACGCCGTCAAAATACCGAAGTAGAAGTTCGGCATGAACGAAGCCATCGCAAAGCTGGCAAAGGCACAGATCAAGATCCCGTTGGTCGACAAGAGTGCTGGCCCGGAGTGGCTCAGGACCTCCTTGAGGGCCGGAAGCGGCGCGATGCCCTGTCGTCGCAAGTAGGCGAAATTCGCAAGGACGTGGCTGGTATCGTCGATCGAAATGCCGAGGCAAATGCTGGCGACAATCACGGTGCCGATGTCGAGCGGTTGACCAATCACGCGCAGCAAGACACCACCCGCAAAAAGCGGAACAATATTGGGAATCATCGAAATGAGCCCGAGCGCAAACGAGCGCAAGAACAACATCATGATGACGCCAATGACGAGATTGGCACTCCAAAGCGAGGTCAAAAACGAATCCACGACGTATTCGTTCGTGTCCTGGTAAAGGAAATACTTCCCGGTCACGTGTGCCTTCAGGCCAAGCGACTGGGCGCGTTCGATGACCTCTTTGACGGCCTTGATGGTGTCGTTTGATTTCGAGATCGTGTTGAAAACCGTTACACGAATCGCATCGTTGCGGACCGTAATGCGATCATTCACATCCATGCCCTGTGGCAATCCCAGCGTATAAAGCAGCAGCTCTTGCGCGATGGCCTCCCGGGTCTCGGGCAGCTTGAAAAAGGCGTGGTCGTTGCCGTTCAAGGCCTTGTGCATCGATTTGAGGATGTCGACGATCGAGATGGCGCGGGTCATTCCGGGCCGCGCCTCGATCCACTGTGAAAGCGCATCAACCTTCGACATGAAGACAGGATCCTTGATCCCATCCTCTGCGCCCGAGTCGATGGTCATCTCGAAGGCGCGTGAAGTTCCAAGGGTGCGTTCAACAAAGTCGCTCGCAATGCGGGCGGGAATATCCTTGCGGAAATACTTGAGGGGATCGGCGCTCACCTCGATGCCAAGCGCATAATAAAGTGAAGCGCCGGAAAGCAAAACGGTGATGACAATGATCGTCAACTGGCGACCGGCAAGGTAGTCGACAAAGGCGCCTGCGCGACGGACGGTCGTTGCCCGTTTTTCCGGCGGCTGCGCCTTGACCTTGATGGGCAACAAAAATAGCAGCGAGCCAAGCACGAACTGCGACAGGAACCAGGTAAACATGGTTCCAAATCCCGCCATGATTCCCATGGTGGCAAGTGGCTTCAGGTTTGCCATCGAAAAGCTGAAAAAACCAATCGCCGTCGTCAACGAGGTGAGGAAGGTGGCTAGAAGATTCTTGGTGAGTGCGTAGCGGGCGGCCGTTTTCCGCTCCACACCTGAACGCAGCGCACCCAAAAAAGTGATGAGCAAGTGCACCGTGTCGGCGATTCCGACTGCGATAAGGATGGTCGGCACCGCCGTGCTCATCGCGGTTTGCACCATGCCAAAATGTCCGGCGAGGCCAAATGAAGCCCCTGTGCTGAGGAAGACAACCAGCAAAGGCAGTACGGTTCCGGCGAAGCTTCGCAGTAAGACGATCAAAAAGAAGGCGGCGATGCAGATCGCCATCGGAATCAGCGTTTGCACATCGGATTGTGCGGCCTCCTGAAAAGCGTAGGTCAGCGGGGGTCCACCCACAATGTAGATTTTGTGATCCGTGCGTCCGCTGCGTGCGACCAGATCATTCAGAAAATGGGAGATGCGCGCGATGTCGCTTGTCCCATCGAGTCCGGGTCGCATCCGTCCTCCGACGACCGCCACCGTGCCCTCCGTGTTGACGAGGAATCGGGGCAAGGTTTCGTGAGTGAGCGCGATGATCTTGCGTTCGGCAAGCAACGCGGGCGTAAACGTGGCGGGGATCAAAGGCTCGATGACGATGTCGTCGTCCTGACCATGGACCCAGTTGAAGTTGGTGAGCGAGTCGACCCGTATCACATCGGGGGCCAACCACAGCGCCGCGGTCAGCTGCTGCAAGAGCGTGATGCTGTCGGTGTCGAAGATCCCCGATGGGCTATGCACCACGAGCGACACGGCATCGTCGTTGCCGAAGCGGCGCTCGAAGGCCTCGAACGCCTTTAGTTTCGGGTCGTCGGAATGGAAAAATCCCGTGTGGGTGAAGTCTGCTCTCAGCTTTCCAAGTCCTGGCAAAAGCGCCAAGACCGCCACAAGACCGATGACCAGCGCAACGACGGGACGCCGGGCGATGAAGCCGACGAAGCGGCGGTTCAAGGCGGAAACCTGTAGAGCTGTAGGGTCGGACATGGCGTGGGTTCACGATTGAAACCCAGATTCGATGCCGGTGCCAGCGGCTCGTGCGCCGAGACGGGCTATCGTTTTTTGCGAGCACGCAACGCGAACCCCAGCATCGTGCCTCCGAAGAGGACCAACACGCCCCCCCACCAGAGGTTGATATTGCCGGCCAGTGCCGCGACTTCGGGTGGCGTCTCCGTCACAAGCCCGTATCCGGAGAGGACGATACCGTCGACAAAAAACATCGCTCCGATGGGGAGTCGAACATCCAGAGTGACTGCTGCTGACATTGGATCTCCTAGAAAAATATGACGTTCAGGCAGGCTGTCATTGCCAGCACCACCACGGCCAAAAAGATCGGACGCTTCCACAGGGGCAAATCGTCCTCTTTGGGTTTCTCGGTTAACGAATAAACGAGGCCCTTCAAATCTTCGTCGGTCTTGTTTTGCTTCGTGGCCAAAGACACGACGATGGTCACGACCATACAGGCCGAGAACGCAAAGATGGCCGTCCAGAATCCCTGTGCCATTTCACTGCGATAGTTGTGAATCACCATGAAGTAGCCACCCTTGACGCCGACGTGAGCGCCAGCGGGGAGAGACAGCCCATGATGGGTTGCCGCCGCAAGGGTTCCGGCCACGAGGCCATAAAAAGCGCCATGTCCGGTGGCACGTCGCCAGAACATGCCGGCCAGGAACGTGGCAAACAACGGCGCGTTGACGAACGCGAAGACCAACTGCAACACATCCATGATGTTGTTGAACTGCTTGACGACGAGTGCGGCAGCCATGCTGACGGCGATGCCGACCACGGTGGCGATCCGTCCCATGCGCAGGTAATGGGCATCCGATTGTCCGGGCTTGATATACGACTGATAGATGTCGTAGGTCCAGACGGTATTGAACGCGGTGACGTTACCGGCCATGCCCGACATGAACGAGGCCAAAAGTGCCGTCATGCCAAGGCCGAGAACACCGGAGGGCAAAAACTCCTTCAGCATGAGTGGCACGGTGCGGTCGTAGTTCAAGCTGCCATCGGGTTTTACCGGCAAAAAGCCGCCTTCTTGCGTGTAGTGCAACGCAATCGCGATCATGCCCGGCAAGATCACGAGGAAGGGAAAGAACATCTTTGGCACGGCGGCGTAGATGGGCGTGCGGCGTGCGGCGGTCATGGAATCGGCGGCCATCGCGCGCTGGACGACCAGAAAATCTGTGCACCAGTAACCGAAGGACAACACAAACCCAAGACCCATCGCCATGCCGAACCATTCGACGCCCATCGGATTGGCGGCCGAGTCTCCCAGGTGTTGCCAGGACTGGGTCATGGCGCCCTCGGCGTAACCGTTGCCAACCGCAACCTTGGTCAACGCGCCCTGCAACGCGCCCCATCCGCCGACGGACTTTAGCCCAAGGAAGACAAGCGGTGCGAGACCGAAGACGATCAAGAAGAACTGCAGCACTTCGTTGTAGATGGCCGAGGTCAGACCACCGAGGCCGATGTATCCAAGCACCACCACGGCCGCCAACACCATGCTGAAGGTGTAGTCCCAGCCGAGCAATTCACGGGTGAGCTCGCCCATGGCGTGCATCGAGGCGCCGGAAGAGAACACGGTCATCGCGGCAAACGAGATGGCGTTGAAAGCGCGCGTTTTTTCGTCGAAGCGCAGCTTCAGGTATTCGGGCACCGAGCGCGCCTTCGAGCCGTAATAAAACGGCATCATGAAGATGCCGACGAAGACCATCGCGGGGATGGCACCGATCCAGTAAAAGTGGCTGGTTGCGATGCCGTACTTGGCGCCGGAGGCTCCCATGCCCATCACCTCTTGCGCACCCAGGTTGGCGGAGATGAAGGCGAGGCCGGTGATCCAGGCCGGAATGGAACGGCCCGAGAGGAAGAAGTCACTGGAAGTCTTCATCGAACGCTTGAGCGCGTAGCCGATGCCGAGGACGAAGAGGAAGTAGACGACCAGCAGCACGTAGTCGACGGATCCGAGGTTGATCGTGGTGTTCATCAGGTTCTCTTTGCGGGTGCGGAACGCCGCATAATAGGGGAAAACGCCTGGACGCAAAGGGCTAAAGCCCGCTTTATTGCGGTTCCGGACGCCCGCTTTTTGTTAAGGCATGGCAATCGAGTGTCCGGGTGCGTTATTTGTGGGGGGCTCGTGCGGGTTGCGACCGGGTCGCCTGAGACGATGCGCGCATCATCGATGGTGGTCGCCAGGCCTCCGAGTATACTTTGAGTATATTCATGCCAACCAGCGTACACCTTCCCAAACCACTGCTTGCCGCCGTTGATAGCAGAGCACGGGCGCTGAAGATCAGCCGCAATCGGTTGATCGTCCAAGTTCTCGCGCGTGAGATGAGTCGGGGCTCCGCCTGGTCCCCTGACTTTTTCAGTCGGCTCGCCGTTCCGGAGCCCGGAATTGCAGCCGCAACAGAGGAAATGGTAGAGGCGATCACAAAACACAGGCGGTCAAAAAATCCGGTGCGCCTGTGAGGTACGTGCTGGATACAAACGTGGTTTCTTTGCTGATGAAAGGCGAGCCGAAAATCGTCGAACGCCTCAAGCGGGTTGCGCGGGAGGACGTGTGTATTCCCCAGCCTGTTATTGCTGAGATCTCGTACGGGATCCAGCGACTGGCTCGGTCGAGGCGGAAGGATGCGTTGGCGTCCAGATTCGAGATTGTGAAATCTGAGATTCAACGTGTCGAGTGGTCGGACGACGTTAGTGAGGCATTCGGCGCGATCAAATCTGCGCTTGAGCGCAAGGGCGAACGGATCGAGGACTTCGACGCTGCGGTGGCAGCGCATGCGACTTCCCTCGGGTGCACCCTCGTCACGGCGAACATGAAGCACATGCTGCGTGTGCCGGGACTTGATATCGAGGACTGGTCGTCCGGCGCGGGTTAGCGGCTGGGGCTCCGTTTGTTTCAGGTTCGTTGCGGAGGTGCCACGAAACCGACTTGCGAGTTCAGCCATGATGGCGGGCTTGCGCGTTGCGTACGCAGTGCTTTCATGCAATCAAAGAACCATCGCTTTCGACTGATCGTGCTCGCCGTTTCGCTCGGCGGGTTTGCATTCATGCGGTCCGCGCCTTTGCTTGCGCAAGAGGCCGACGCCCCGACGCAAGATGAGGTCTCGCTGCAGGTGGGTGAGGGCAAGCCGTTTTCCCTCGAACTTGGCCTTTTGGCCGGTGCGCACTTTTTCGCCGACGATCTGGAACTGGGCGTCCCCGATGCGCCGGGACTGGTCTCGTCGCCCGAGCATGGCTCTGAATTCGGATTGCGATTGGGATTGGGCTGGCGGTCGCAGTTCGCGGCTGAAATTGAAGCGGCTTCGATTCCCACCAAGGACAGAATGGCCGGTCTTTCCACGATCATCACCTCGTACAAGGCGCACGCGCTGATCCATTTCCTGGGTGGACGTTTGCGTCCGTTCGCGCTCGCGGGCGGCGGATTGATGCAGGTGGCTTCGACCGAAGGGGCCCGTGGTGTTGGCGCTATTCCGGGGCAGGGGATTCAGTTCCGGGATCTCGATCCCGAGTTTCACGTGGGCGGGGGTGTGACGTACACTGTCACCGACCGAATCGTAGTGCGATTCGATGCGCGTGCGATGTTGCTCCCGGATAATCAGAACGGAAATTCCGTCGACTGGGAAACCCTGCTCGGTGCCTCGTACGCGTTCGGCTTCGGATCGGGCGCTACACCCGAGGTCGCATCCGAGCCGGTCGTGGAACCTGCACCCGAGCCCGAGCCGGTCGTAGAACCTGCACCCGAGCCGGATCTGCCATCCGAGCCCGAGACGCCGCCCGAGCCTGAATTGCCGCCTGCGACGCCCGTTGCAACCGTGGCCCCGGCGGCCGGTCGAAAGGCTTTGCTGGAACCGGCACCCTTAAACGCGCCGGCGGCATCGGTGCCGAAGGCTCCACCCAAGGCCGGCGATTCCGACAAAGATCTTGTGCCTGATGACGTGGATCGATGTGTCGATCAACCGGAAGACCGTGATGCGTTTCAGGATTTCGATGGCTGTCCAGACTTCGACAACGACAAGGACGGGATCGTGGACACCGCGGATCGCTGTCCCTACGAGGCCGAAAACTTGAACGGCTACCAGGATGACGATGCCTGTCCGGACGAGCTTCCCGTCGAACTGCAACCGCTCATCGGTGTTGCGGACGGCGTCCAGTTCGCGGCCAAATCGGCGCAAATTCAGACCGAAGCGTTCGTCGTGCTCGGCAGTCTGGTTCAAGCGCTGAACAAGTACCCCGAAATACGAATTCTCGCCGAAGGCCACGCGTCAGGCGAAGGCGATTCAAAGCGTGAGATCAAGCTGGCGCAGGCGCGTGGCGATGCGGCGCGTGCGTTTCTCATTGCGCTCGGCATTCATCCGGGTCGCATCGAGGTTCAGGCCTTCGCCTCGGATCGACCGATCGCGTCCAATCTCGGAACGCGGGCACGGGATCGCAACCGACGGGTTGTGTTCAAGCTCTTGCCTCCAAAATAATTGAGCTGTCCTTCGCACGACGGGAGCCTCAGGATGGGCGGATGCACCGGCAGCTCGAGCGGGGGATCGGGTGCAGGCAATTCAGGGACCGCTGGCGCGGCGATCGGAGGTCAAGGTGGCACCGACGTGGGGACGGGTGGCACGGTGCCGAATGATCCCAGTGTCGTAACACGTTTAACCTTCGACAGTTTGGAGGACCTTGACGCCAACTTTTTTGTACCCGAAGGCGCGGAGGCAGTTCATGTGAAAGAGGGAGCGCTTGCGATTGACTACGGCAAGCCACGCACCCTCATCTTCGATCGCAAGCCGGATTCGATACCCACGGATTCGCTGGATGCGCCGGATGCGCCGGATGCGCCGGTTCCGCCGGTTTCGGTCACAACCCGTGGTTCGATTGGGAGCCCGCATGTCTGGGTGTCTTTTTACGGCGGGGCCGATCGCAAGAATGCGGGACAGGTCCATCTGAGCTGGTCCGAGGTTGACGAGGATCGCATCAGCTTCAGCACGGGAATGGATCTCGGCGCAATTGCGACCAAGGGGACCGAAGTTTGGAGCAACGTCGAGTGGAATCCCCTCTTCAATGGCGATGTGTACTACACGTTGAAGGTGGTGTTGCGTCGCTTGCAGGGAACGGGCGAACTGTGGATTGACGATCTCGAGATTCGCAAAGGTGCAGAAGCGCTGGATGAACCGGTCTACACGGCCGTGACGCTGTCGGGGCAGCCCGCCCGGATGTATCTGCCTTCGACGGCCCCTGTGAAAGGCATCCTGCTCCTGGCACCAGGTTCAGGCGGCTCGACGGTGCCGTCCGTTGAGGGTGAGGCGAATCGTTTGTTCGCGCAACTGCACGGGTTCGCGGTTATTGGATACAAGAACGGATTGCCAAGCGGCAGCTTCGATGCGCTCTTTATGCAACTTGGACAGATGGCCAACCATCCGGAGTTGTCGACCGTTCCGATCGTCATGTACGGCTTTTCGGCGGGCTCGATCGACATCACGTCGTATGCGAACAGCCACGCGACGCGTGTCATTGGTTTGGTGCCGGATGCGTACGCCTCGCCATCGGCGCTCACGGGTGCCGCGCAAAAGATCCCTAGCCTATTTCTGCTGGGGCAAAACGAATCGGATGCGGCCCAGAAGCAGACATCGATGCAGCAGGTTCGCACCGCCGGCGGCGCGGTGGGCTTCTTGAAAAAGCAGGGCTTGCCGCATACCCCCAAGGGTTCGGACACGATCTTCTTGCCGTATCTGGATCGTGCGATTGCAACGCGATTCGCCAGTTACACGCTGCCGGTCGAGGCAACGGTATTGGCCAACGGATGGTTGCTCGACAATTCGTCGTACAGCGGACTTGCGGCCGGGGTACCCACGCCCGTTGCCAAGATCGCAGCGACGGCAGATTTTGTTGGCGACGCGAATGCCGCAACCTGGTTGCCGGGCCAAGACGCAGCGATGGCGACCGCGGCATACGTGACTTATGAAAAAGCCCTTGCGATTTCTCCGATGCCGCACGGAAAGGCCGGCGAAAGCCGCACCGTCACGTTGCGTGTGCGCGACGACATGAAAGATTTTACCGAAATCAAGCTCTTTGATTTCGCCAAGCCTCTGACAACGTTGGCCGCAGGCGCGCCCTTGACGTTCGCCTGGAACAACATCCCCACGGGATTGCACGCGCTCAGTGCCCGGATGTCACGGGGCGGAAAAGAGTACAGCTCTTTCGTCATCACCGTGATCATGGTGCCGTAGCGGGGAGACGGACCAGAGTTGAATCCTCACTTTGTGCCCCCCCCGATGCAATTTCAAAACACTGCTGACTGCCACCTATGTTCATCGAAACCGACACTCGAATAGTCGGCCGATCGCATCCGCTGCACAGAGCAGATCAACAGGGGATCGCTCAGGGTCAGAGCCCATTAGTCTTGCTGGACCTGGTCGGGCTCTGGCCTCTGGTTTTTTGATGGCCAACGCCACGCTTCGCCACGCTACGAGCTCTGAAACAGCGCCGCAAAAAAGCCCATCTCCCCTTGGGCTGCGCTACACTGTCAGGTCTTCACGCACGGATTCCCACGGATGTTGCCCGCCGCCGACACGAGACGCAGACGAACGTCGCTTGCCCAACATCGGCGCGACCCAGGTTCGTGTCATCTCGGCTGCTCGGCTGCTGTCGAATCTGCCGTGAGGCCAAGGCACGTGCGTCTCGCCATCGAGGCCGCGAAAGAACGTAGATTCTGGTGGGGCGCCAAATATTGTTTGACCCGCTTTAGAGTCCGTCGGTCTCGTTGGGTGCATGAAGCCCTCTCGATTGGCGACCTGCCTGGCGTTGATGACCATCCTGGTCGTCGGTTGGGTCTCGGTTGTTCATGGCACCATCATGGTGGAAGTTCCCCTCGATACCCTGTTGGTTCGTGCCGATCTCGCCGTGCGTGGGACCGTGCTACGGACCGGGACCCGCGTGTCCATAAGAGAGGGCGTTCTCGACCCGAAGACGCATGTGTGGATTCGGGTCGACGAAGTTTTGGCGGGAACGTCGGCGCCGCCGGTTGTGCACCTGATTGAAGAGGGTGGGCGCTACGAAGGCGTCGAGACCGTGGTGTCGGGTTCACCGCGCTACGCCGCGGGTGAAGAGGTGGTGGTGTTCCTGATCCGGATTGCGGGGCAAGCGGATGTCTTTGCCACGCTCGAGATGACGCAGGGAAAGTTCAGGATCGTCAAGGACACAAAGTCCGGTGATCGGTTGATGGTGCGTGATTACTCCGAAGTGTCGATGGCAAGGTGGCGCCGAAAGCGTCTTGAAATATCCGAGGCGTCGGTGCAAAAACCGATACCACTCGATACCCTGAAGTCGCGGGTGCGCGTGCTGCGTTTGTCGACGGGTGAATCGTCCGAGCTCCCGCAAAAGGGGCAGCGATGAACCGTCGCAATGCACGCCGGGCGGCGGCCGTAACTTGCGTCGCCCTCGTTTTTTTTGTGCGCGCGCCCATCGTCTGGGCCTACGCCTGCGTGACGACCTCGTGTGCGCCCCATTGCGAATCGCCGGTGACCTACAAGCTGGGGCTACCCTCGGCCGATCTCGGTGGCGCGACACAAATGCAGGTGCAGACCGGAATGGAAGCCTGGACCAAACCCGCCTGTTCAGCGTTGAAAACGCAGTTTGCGGGTACCACCACTGTGCGAGCCGGCAGCGGCAATGGCATCATCGAGTGGATCGAGTCGGGTTGGCCAAGTGGTAGTGGTACGATTGGTGTCACGACCTCTCGGATCTCGCGCGGATGCATTTCGTCGTCCATGGTCATGAACGGGGTGAATTTTCGCTGGGTTGCAGGGAACACGAATCGTGGCGAGGTCAATGCGTTCACCATCATCGCACACGAAGGAGGTCACTACTTTGGCCTTGGGCATTCGAGCCTCAAGTCGGCCGTGATGACCCCGTCGTATGCCGGTGGCATCGTGGCCATCGGCGCGGACGACGAGGCAGGTATTTGCAAGATCTACCCCGGCGGAGGTGGAGGCGGGATTCCAAGCGGCACGGGCGGCGTTGCGGGCTCGGGCGGGGGCGCGGGAACTGGCGGTGCCGGTACGGGCGGTGCGGGTGGTGCGACGGGTATGGACAAGGGCCTCCTGTGTGCGGCCTGTGCCGTTGCGGCGGATTGTTCGGCAGGCGATTGTCTGCGCAACGATGAAACGGGTGAATATTTTTGTGGTCAACCCTGTGGCGGTGGTTGTCCTTCCGGTTTTCAATGCGTCAGCATCAATGGCAACACGGCATCAAAGCAGTGTGTTCCTTCGACGGGGACCTGCAAAGGTATCACGCCACCTGTCGTCATGGCGGGTACAGGTGGTGTCGCGGGCAACGGCGGTGTGAGCGGCAGTGGCGGTATGGGCGGTGCGTCTCCCACGGGTGGAAACAGCAGCACGGGCGGAAACAGTGGCATGGGCGGAACATCAGGCGGCACCGCGGGACAGGGTGGTGGATTGTTCATGCCGTCGTGTCGCGCTGACGACGACTGTGGCGCGAACGAGCGCTGTAATTCCAGTAGCAGCTGTGAACCCATCGAACCGGTCACGGTTGCCGATGGTGAACACTGCGAGATCAATGAAGACTGTCATTCGCAACTATGCATTGAACACGACAAGGACAGTTTCTGCTCGCGCCTGTGCGCATCGAACGCCGATTGTGTCAGCGGATTTTCGTGCGCCAACAAGGGCGGCGAGCGGGTCTGTTTGCCGATTGGTCAATCTGCAGGGGCTGGCAAGGTGGAACCCGACGGACCGGTCGTGGGCAGCGCTGGTTGCAGGATGGCAGGACGCGCAGACACAACAACGGGCCACGCCGGTTTGGTGCTCCTGTTCGCGCTTGCGTGGGCCATCCGAAGGCGCAAGCGACGTTGAGCGCGGTCGCGAGTGGGTCTATAGTCGCGGGCTGTGCCAGGGTTTAAAACCGCGCGTATGATCACGCCTCGCTTTGCGGGTCGGTTTGCGATCGTGGTTGGGACAATCGTGGCACAACTGGCCATGGCTTCGCCTGTATTGCGCGTCGTGGTGGTGTGCGAAACTGGCGCGTCGTGTGTTGCGTTTTCGGAACGTCTTCGCGGTCAGACAAGCGATTTGAAGATCGAGGTTCTCGATGCCGGGCGGACCGTTGCCCGAGGGGATTCGTCACCGTTGCCGCTCGAGGTGTCGATTGCCGAAGTGGACGAGATTGCAAAGTCATCGGAGAGCGCTGTCGCCGTGTGGTGGGCCAAGGGATCGCTCGTCGCACTAATCCGAGAGCCTGCGCCTGGTCGGGTATTGGTGCGCGCGGTCGCTGCGAACGAGGTTGCAAGCGACTGGCAGCCTGACTCCGCTGAACTTGAGGCGGGCTCGCTCATCGCGCGTACGGCCATCATCGCTGCCATCGAGGGCAAACCCATCGGAGAGCCACGGCAAACCTTGGTGCCCAAACCGTCACCCGGCCCACCTGATACGCCGTGGAAGATCAGCGTCGGACTCGGGGCGAGTTTGCACTGGGATGACGTGCCGCCGAGTCGAGGCGAGGGTCTTGAGATTCGGGCCGCGACGAGGCGCGGTCCCTTCCGTTTGGGAGGCCAATGGACGGAGCGGCGCACCGAAGATCTCGACCTTCCCTACGCGAAGGGTACGCTGGCCGGTCGCCTGTTGTTGGCGCTCGTCGGTTTCGATCTGCGCGTCAAACCGACTTTCACCCTGGGTCTTGAAGCACGGGTTGGCCGACTGACTTCCAACATCAAGTCCTCGACGGGCGCTTATCGAGATCCGATTGAACTCAACCGCACGACAGTCGGTATTGGTGCTCGTTTTCATTTCGTATTGCTGCCCACCCAGGTTTCGTTGTGGGCCGCTATCAACCTTGACCACGTGCAAGATCCCATCGTCATCGGCGTTCGTGACGCTGCCGGCTTTCGCCCCATCTGGCCCATGGCGGCGAACCAACCGTCGATTGGCGTCGGCATCGAATACCTTTTTCCCATCGGGCGGTGACCCGTTTGGCAGTTTCTCGGTCTCCATGAAGGCGAGCCCATGACGTTTTCGTTTGCCCTCCTGCCCGCGGAATCCGTGCCCCCTCCGGGCGTCCGTGCCTCGGCTTCGGCTCCGTCCGACTTGCATGGTAGGAATCATGGGGTGTCTGTGCCGCCGACCTGCGAAGAACTGCTGCCCGGAGCGATCGCAGGCGATACGCTGGCGTTGCAAGCCCTGGTGACAAACCTGCTGCCGCGGGTGCGCAACCTGATTCGCTACTTGGTCAGGCGCGATGCCGACGTGGACGATCTCATTCAAGAAGCGTTGCTCACGGTGTTGGCGGGTCTGCGGAGTTATCGTGCCGAAGGCGCGTTCGCCGCCTGGGTGGATCGGGTTGTGGTACGTATGGTGTTTCGCCAGCTCAGGCGATTCAAGAACGAACCATCCCGGTCGCTCGGTTCGATACCCTTCGACAGTGATACGCTGGTGGCTGACGCTCCGGCGCCGGACAGTTACCTGCATCGACGATCCCTGGTGGCTGCACTCGATCGATTGCCTTTCGATCAACGGCATGCGCTGGTTTTACACCACGTGCTCGACATGACCATTCCCGAGATTTCAGAGCAACTAAACATCCCCGTGGAAACCGTTCGCAGTCGATTGCGCCTGGCCGCACAGAAGATGCGTGAACAACAAGCACGGAATTCGGAGGAACGCTGATGAATTTGGACGAAAATCTTTCGTTGCCACCACTCGACGACAGTGATGGGCCTGCGACGCGTATCCCAACGACGGCGGCCCGTGCGCTGGTGCTTGCGACGGTGAACGTGCATCAAGCAAAATCGCTGCCGGTTGTCCGCCGCCCGTTCCGACTCGCGGCCGCCGCGATCGTGTTGCTTGGCTCTTCGGCTGTGGTGTCGGCGGCCTACCTGTTCCGTTCACAGTCCGTGGAAACAGCGCCATCGGTGAATCGGCACAGACGTTTGTCGCCCGCCGTGCCCGAGGTGATACCGCCACCAAAAATGGATCTACCCACGGCCCCCGAACCCGACGTGCCGTCTAAACGTGTGCATCGCCCCGGAGCATCAGCCGAACTCCCATCACTTGCCCCCGCGACGGCCGATCTGCTCGCACAGGCCAACCACTTGCGGGGACGGGGCAATTGGCGGCAAGCGGCGCAGAAGTATTTGCTGGCAGTTCGCTCCGCGCCGAATTCATCCGAGGCCTACACCGCGATGGTGGCCGCGGGTGCATTGCAACGCGAGAAGTTGAACGACGCCCGGGGTGCCATCGCGCTGTTCACACGCGCGCTTGCCAGTCACCCCACCGGTTCTCTTTCCGAAGAGGCCCGCTGGGGACTTGTGGAAGCGTATCATGGCTTGGGTCGCGTGGCGGACGAGCAACGCGCCCTCGAGGCCTTTCTCGCGCATCACCCTTCGAGTGTGTTGGCAACGGAAGCGCGGCAGCGGTTGCACCTGAAATAAGACGTTCAGGGCGCGCGTATTTGGTGTTACGGTATCTCACTTTGAAAACGCCAATCGCCTTGTGACCGGGCCCATGAACGTTGATTCGAGGCTTCCCGATTATCGACGCGGCGAGATGCCCCTCTTTCCGGGCTGGGCAAAAGCCCTTGGTCCCGGAATCGTGTGGATGGCGCTTGCGCAGGGCTCAGGTGAGTTAATCTGGTGGCCTTATCTCATTGCGAAATATGGCCTCGCCTTTCTCTTTCTTCTGTTGCCTGCGTGTCTTTTGCAGTGGCCGCTGACCTTCGAGATCGGCCGCTATACCTTGTTGACGGGTGAAAGCATCTGGACGGGTTTCTTTCGGCTATCGCGTTGGTTTGCGTTGCCGCTGTGGTTGCTCATGCTTGCGTCGTTCCTGTGGTTCGGCGCGTTTGCCTCGGCCGGCGGTACCGCCATGGCCGAGCTCACCCATTTACCTTCCGGATTGTCACCGCGCGGCCAGTCGTTGTTTTGGGGTTACGCCACCATCGCCGTCTTTGGTTTCGCCGTGTGGAAGAGTCGCGCCATCTATCGCCTGATCGAGCGTTTCATGATCGCCGTCGCGATGGTCACGGTTGGTGGCTTGATTGTCGCATGTACCCACCCAAGCGTGCTACAGACTTTGCCTTCGTTCTTGCGCGCCATGGTTTGGCCCGCCTGGCCGCCGATCCGTCCGTTTGAAGCGAGCGACACCTCGACCCTGTTGACCGCGGTCACCTTTGCGGGCCTCGGTGGTTTCTGGACCTTGTTCTATTCTTACTGGGTTCGCGAAAAGGGCGTGGGCATGGCCGCCAGGCGGTCTCACCCTGTGGCATCAGTTGAAACGCAACACGAAACTCCCGCCATCGTTGCAGGAATGGTGCCTTCCGACACCGACGAAGCGCGTCCGCGTTTGCGGGCCTGGACGCGATTTCTTGTCGTGGACTCTGGCTTTGGCATCGTCGGCAACATCATCACGACCTTGCTGACCTGTTTGCTTGCTTACGCGGTTTTACTGCCGAAGGGGCTGTTGCCTGCCGGCTGGGAGATCGCCACGGTACAAAGTGAGTTCTTCGCCTTGCGCTGGGGCGCTTGGGGCAAGCTACTGTTCCTCGTCGTTGCAGCGGCTTTTCTGGGCGACACGTGGTTGTCCACAGCCGATGCGGTTGCGCGGGTGAACACCGACGTGGTCCGCACGGTCTTTCCGAGTGCACGTCGTAGAAGCGAAACCCGCTGGTACTACATTTTCTTTTCGATTCTGACGGCAATCACCTGCGCCACGATGCCGCTCGCTCAACCGGGTGCGCTCATCGTCTTGTCGGCGGTGATCGGCTTTTTCGGCACCGTGGTTTTTTCAATCGCGATCCTGATTCTCAACCACCGCGTCCTGCCGCGCTCATTGCCGGCCTTTGCGCGGCCATCGCGCGCCGCCGGGGCGATGCTGGCGGTGTCGTGTACGGCGTATTTGGCACTGGCAGCAGCGTATCTCTGGACGCTGATTCGGTAAGGCTCAGCCTGGCAAAAGAAGCTCTTGTTCCAAATCCCGTTGAAGCTCTTCAGGCGAAACAACGATGTTGTCCTCTTTGTGGGCAAGCACCGGAAATACGGCAACCTGAACCCCATCGCCTGCCATGCCTGGCAGCCATCGCTTGATCCAAACCGCCAGCTCAATCGGAGCTGCTCTGGTATTCGTCCAGTCGCCGGTCGCAAACACCTCGGCGTAACGTTTGTGCGACCAGACCGGCATCGCCCGATCACCTTCATCGTCATCCATGCTTACCCAGCCGCCCAGTGTCCGAAGACTCCACACCTCTTTCTGCTCTGCCGCCTGTCGTACGAAATGCGCGTAACGTTCTGCGCCCGGCAGTGCTGTGACGCTCTGGAACTCGTCGTCTGAAACTTCTTTTGGCATTCCAGTGGTCGATCTCATACTCGGCGTATCCCGCGGAATCCTCTCGCGGCGTAGTACGATTGCGCGCCGTTGTGATACACGAAAACCTTGCCGTAGCGTCTGTCGCAGAACAGGGAGCCCCCGAGGCCTCTCACGTCGGCGGGTGTTTTCACCCAGCTCGAAGTTTTTAAGTCGAACTCGCCCTGCTTCTGCAGATCGCGGTACTGTTCCTCGGTAAGAAGGTCGATGCCCATCGCGGCAGCCGTTTGCTCCACGCTGCTCTCTGGCTTATTCTCCTTCCGAGACTCAAGCGCATCACGGTCGAAGCACAGACTTCTGCGTCCTGCTGGGCTCTCTGCCGAGCAATCGCAGAACGTGAAACTACCCGTCGCCTTGTCCTGGCCGATGACATCCGGTTCACCGCCGGTCTCCTCCATCCCGCGCAGCGACTTCAGTGCCTCGGGATCAGCGTCGAGCCTGGCTTGCACCTTGTCCCAGGCGATCCCCTTGTGTCGATGCGGGTGCTTTTCAAAGCGAGCCTTCAGTGTCTCGAGCAGCTCTTTCCGTTCTTGCACTTTCATGGTTCCCCCGGCGTTTGGTGTACGGGCGTCGAATGCGGTTCGGATCCCCGTGGCGGGGCTTTCGGCGTATATGCGATTCAGGGTGAACACCTCGCGCGACTCACTGAAGGATCGGGGCCACCTGCGGTGAGCGCAATTTGTTCTTATACGCTGTTTCCAAGACGCGCCACGGTCGTGGCTTCGGTGGGAAGAATTTTCGGAGGATGGTCCAGTTCGCGGAGGTGTTCCCTGGCGCCGCCATAGCTGATTCCCCGCCAAGAGCCGCTCAAGCGACTCGCACCGCCTTACCCTCAGCTTCTTCCCATCGCGGGGGTTAGCGCCACCGCCTGCTGCCGAAAGGGGCGCCTCATCGGCCGAACCCTCAACCGCGGGCAACAACGCCTCCAGCGCTTCGATATGCACTGTCGATGCGTACGGCCTTGGCAACAAAGATGCGCAGCTGCAGCAATTCCGTCTCCTGTCGCAACGACGCGTACGCCGCTCGCAGGTGATCAGCCTCGTGCTGAAACCGTACGACATGAGACTTACGACAGTTCGTTCGGTGTTTTGCCCAAGTCGCCACGTCCATTTGTGCAACTCCTGCGCAGATGATCCTCCCGCAGCACAGTAGTCCTTGGCCGTTTCCCCTCGCTTTCGCCATTCCCCGATGCGCTGGCTCCAGGGCTGTGCTGCGTTTGTCATGCGCATAACTTTGTGCGGCTCAGGGGTCGTCCGCTAGACACGTCCGCCCTCGGCTATCCGTATGGAACATCAAGTTCCTGTGTGATAAGTTTGCGCTCATGGCGCCCAACGACCAGCCTCTTCAGAGTCGCCCCGAAGCGACTGCGTTCACCGTGAGGGAGCTGCTGGCGCGGGTCCGGGCCGGGAAGGTGCGGGTGCCTGAGTTCCAGCGGCCGCTTCGCTGGGGAGCTCGCCAGAATCGAGATCTACTCGACAGCATTTGGCGGGGCTATCCGATCGAGGAGCGGCGCTCGATTCACCTTGCCCGCGCAAAGGGGAGACGATCTGTGGATCATCAAGATCCCTCAGGCTGATATGCCGCTTCTTCCCCAGATAGAATGCGTGACGATGCAGTGGGCCCGTGCAGCGGGGCTGACGGTCCCCGATTGTGAGATCGTTGCGGCAAGTCAGTTGGTTGGAATGGACGCCTTCGTACGCCAGGGCGTTGCGGATGTGTTTGCGATTCGTCGCTACGATCGATCCGCTGACGGCATCCGGACGCACCAGGAGGATTTCGCACAGGTTCTGAACCTGATGCCTCGACACAAATATGGCGACAGCGGTCCCCTGAGGGCGAGCTTGGTCGGTGTGGGGCGAATTATTCGCGACGCTGCGGCAGACGGGGCAGTTGAAGATTTTCTGAGCCGGGTGGCATTTGTCATTGCCAGTGGAAATACCGATGCTCACCTAAAAAACTGGAGCTTCGTCTATCACGGCAATGACGTGATCCCTTCGATGGCCCCTCAAGAGGCTCGCCTTGCCCCGTCCAGATGCGGCTCTTCAGACAATTCTTGAAGCCATCTCGCAATTCCGTTCCGTGTGGAGCGGCGTGGCAGCGGACGCACCGGACATCCTAAAAAGCGCCCTTCGCGAGCACTGGCGGCGCACCCCAATTCTTGCGGAGCTTGAAAGCGACTTGCCCTGGTGACGTTGCCCTTTCTCTCAACCTCCGCCGCCTGCGCGACGAAAAAGGTATTAACCAGCTCCTGTCTCGGAGACCAGCGGGCCAAATGATTCCACGATGTTAGGACCTGTGGGCGCGGCGGGGCTCGAACCCACTACCCCCGGCTTCGGAGGCCGGTACTCTATCCAGATGAGCTACGCGCCCTTTTCGATGGCAGAGTAGACGTTTACCGCGTGTGAAACCTCGGCGCAAGGCGGCGGCAGGTTTCTCGCACAACGCTTTCCCACTTTTTCCCCCTCGATTGTTGAATCCATGGTCCTGAAGTACTTGCGTGCAATTATGTGCCTTGCGTCAACATTCTCGGTTTCGTCTTCTGCGCTTCTCGCCGGTTGCGGGGATGGCGTGTTTACGACGGTTCAAGGAGAAAGCAGCGCCCGCGATGACGCCGCTTTCGACGCCGCCACCGCCATCGATGCACCCATGCTCGACGATGCCGGGATGCCTTTTGCAACCAACGATGTGACCCCCTTAAACGGCGGTTGCGTCTCGCTGCCTCGCGTAACTGTTTGTATTCCCTCTGGGGCTGTCGTCCAGCGCGCGACGATGTCGTTGCGCGCCTTCCAAAACGAAAACATCGAAGCCGCCTCGGACACCACCGCACCTGGGATGTACGTGCTTCGCGTCGAGATCGAGCCCAAGCTTTTGAGGATGGGAACCGAGTATTTCCCTTGTGTTGCGTTTGACTACAATGGTTTCGACACCAGCGACGTGGTCGGCGCACAGTATTTTGATCGACAGGGATCCCGAGGATGGGAGCCTCTTTTGTCACACGCTTGTTCTCCGATGACCGACAAAGTTGTCGGCGCCATCGCCGAGGCGAACGAACGACTCACATCAGGCATCATCATCACGGCGGCACAGAGTTGCAACACGGGATCGGACTGCAAAACCAATTACTGCTCGGCAAAAGTATGTCAGTAAAATCGGCGATAGCAGAACCAAGAGCTGGATGGCTGGGCACGGTGGCCATGAACCCCGTGCCTCGTGAACGGGGCCCTGGTGGGGCGCCCGGCGCCGTCGAGCGCGATTCCACGCTGGATGAGGCCAGCCTCAGCGACATCTACCGTCGCTATGCTCCCGCGATTTACGCCCATTGCAAACGCCTGCTTGGATCCTCCGCCGCCGGGCGCGATGCAACGCAAGAGGCTTTTGTTCGCGTGCTCACCCGCGGACCGGGACAGCTCAAGGGTGAAGATGCCCTTCGTTATGTGTATCGCGTTGCAACCAACGTTTGTTTGAATCAGCTTCGAGAACGCAAGGTGCATGAGCGCGCGGTGCCATCAATGGTCTTGCGGGCTTCGATGAAGGGCAGCTCCGAAAGCGCCCATGCCGATCGCAATTTTGCCTCTGCGTTGCTCGAGCGTTGCGACGATACCGGCAGCACCATTGCGGTGATGCACTACGTGGACGAGATGTCCCAGGTTGAGATCGCGCAGACGCTTGGCATTACCCGTCGTACGGTTTTTAACCGTCTCAAAAAGATTCAACAGGTCGCCCAGGACCTGATCGGCTGGCGTTCGTCCCCCAAAGGGACCATCACCGACGAGCCCCCGGGCGACGACGATACCGGAGGCTCCTTCCTGGGGGAGACCTAAATATGAACACGAACACCTGTCCTTCCAAATTTGAACTGGCCGAACGCGAGTCGCTCGGTACCCTGTCCACTGTTTCGCAACACACGGAAACGTGTTCTCGATGCCAATCGGTGCTGGCCGAGTTGCAGGTTGCGCGCAACGAGTTGCTCGGATTTGATCCCGTGTTGCAGAGTCATCGTGCCGCGCAGAACATTCTTGCCGAAGTTGCAGTTCGGAGGCAGCGGGTTTGGCGCCGCTGGACGTTTTGGCTTCCAGTTGCCTTTGCCCCAGCCGCCGCAGCGATGTTGTTCTTCGCATCAACCGCCGTACCGAAAGCCGATCTGCTCTTGCAAGACAGCCAAACTGCCGTTACAGGCGTTCGAGCCAAGAGCTCGTCGCTAGGCATGCGGGTGTTCTGCAAACGCGGTGACACCCAGTTCGAGGTTGCCGACGGCGGCGAGTTCATAAAAGGCGATCGCCTTCGCTTCTCTTATACAAAGGGAGAGCGCGGACACCTGACCGTGTTCAGCGTGGATGACGCTGCGAACATCTCGGCTTTCTATAAAGATGGTGAACTGGGTAGCCAACCTGCCGATGTCGGCACTCAGGTGATGTTGCCGGGCTCTGTTGAACTTGATGGGCACAAGGGGTGGGAGCGTGTCTTTGCCCTGTGGGCGCCGCAGCCCATCGATGCCCTGGCTGTTCGCAAGGCGGTCGATTCGGCCCTTGCCAAGGCCGGTGGTGATGTTCGCAAGATCACCGGGCTTCCGCTCGACAACGATCAGGTTTCATATCTTCTTCGTCGTCCGTAGTTTCGTCGACCATGCCAAAAAACGTCGTGATTCGCCGTTTCGCGCTTGCTGCCGTTCTGATGTTCGGTTGGCCGGAGCCGCATGCTCAGGCGCAGGAGCAGGAACGCTTTGCGATGGTGGTGGGCAACAACGTGGGCAACAAGCCCGAGCGCTCGTTGCAGTTCGCGGAGAGCGAGGTCGCACGGCTCGCCGACATTTTGAAGGGGTGGGGCTCGTTTACGCGCATTGATCTGTTGCAAGGTGATGACGCGGGCGCCATGCGCGCTGCCTTGACCCGCCTGCGTGATTCGCTTGCCGCCGCGCGCGCGCAGGGCAAGTCGACGATGTTTTTGTTTTACTATTCGGGCCACGGTGACAACGAGGCGCTTGAGATGGGCGGGACACGTTTTGCGCTGCGCGATTTGCGCGCCTACCTTGAAGAGCTGCCGGCTGACGTGCGCATGGCGTTTGTGGACGCCTGCCAGTCCGGTGCGTTGACGGGCGTCAAGGGTGGACGTCGCGCGCCGGCGTACAAAGTTCAGGTGGCCGATCCGGGATCGGTTTCGGGTATGGCGATCATCACGTCCTCGACGGCGAATGAATTGTCGCAAGAATCAGACGAGCTGCGGGGTTCGTTTTTCAGCCACAACATCATGTCGGGTTTGCGCGGTGCCGCCGATTCGTCGCGCGATGGACAGGTGACGTTGTCGGAGCTGTATCAATATACCTTCGCGCGCACCCTCGCCAACACCGCCGCCAGCCTCATTGGTGGTCAGCATCCGACCTACGAGACGCGCATGGCAGGTACCGGCGAAGTGATCCTGACGCGGACCCACTCAAGCGACGCACAGATCACGTTCCCGAAAGAGCGGAACGTTTCGTATTCCGTTTTCAGCGGTGGCAACGTGGCGGCCGAGGTCTTATCCGACGAAGTTCACGACCTTTATCTGGCGTTGCCCGCGGGAACTTATCGTGTGGTTCGGCGCGCGATCGGTGGATTGAGGGAAAAACGCTATGAACTGGCGGCCGGAAGCTCAACCGCATTACGGCCCGAGGCCATGGGCCTGGTTGCGATGGAAACGGGACGGCAGCGCAAGAAGGGTGGCGGCATCGCGGGGACGCGCGTGCTGGGGGTACAGGGCGGCATCGAGTCGGGTTCCGTGGGCGGAACGTCTGTGGCGCATGGCAATGCGGGACTGTCATTCATGGTCGCGACCGAGTGGGCCTCGTTGCGATTTCGCGCAGACTTCTCCCGCTTTGACGGTGTGGCGACCGATGGCGGCGGGAACGCAGTCACGGAGACCTCTCAGTTCCTGCGAATCGTGCCCTCTCTCGACGTGCTCCTGCCGATCTGGGATGGTTCGACCTTTGCGTTCCTGGGTGGCGCGAGCGTTGGCACGCCGTTCATGCGACAAACGGGTTCGTCGGAGGTTTTGCCGAATGGCGCCTCCACGGAATTGGGATATGCCATGGCTGCGGTCGGCAGCGGCCTTTACCGCGCGGGCGGCGGTTTCGAGGTTTGGCTGAATGTTTTTGCGGGTGGCGAAAGCTTCAAGGAAGAACGGTCGCGCGTCTACCGGGCTTCGATTTCCACCACGCTCGGTGCCGGGTTCGCGTTCTGACTGTCGCGTGACACGCTACGTGCCGGCTAAAGCTCAGAAAGTCCGCCGGTTGCGATCGCGGGGTCGGTCGCCTTCCCAAAGGATTCGATGGGGGCGCCGAACCACTCGGAGATGCGGACAAGGAGCTTGTTGTTCGAGACAAGTGTTGGCTTGTTGCAATACTCCTGCCCTGCGGGGCAATCCGTGGGCAAAACGATCCGGCGGCCGGTTTTCACCTTGCCGCCGAGACCGCCACACAATAGCGTCATCGGGTTGCGCAAGCTGTGGCGGGCCGGATCGCCCATGTCTCCCGAGGCGTAGATGACGGCGTTGTCGAGCACATCCGCAGCGGCAAGTTTTTGCATGAGCCGGGCGAGCTTGCCCACACTGTAACGGTTTTGCACTGCCAGGCGCTGCCAGGTTTCCGGCCGACCCGTCGTCACCTGACCCCCGTTGTTGACGGGAGCGTCAAAGGTATGGGCAACGGCGTTGTGAACGTCTTCGGGATATCCGGGAATCAATCCCGTTCGCGACAGATCATTCAGATAAAGTGTTGCGAAACGGGTCAGATCGCAGGCCATCGCCTGTGCAAGCAGATCGATTTGCAGATCGGTGATGCGATCAAAGTTCGGTTCGCCACCGTTGTACATCTGCAACTTGTCGATCTTGGCGGGCGCGGCACCCGGGGTACACACGATATCGGTGGGAAGGAGACGTTTCTCCAGGTCGCGCAGCGCGGAAAGGTGCTGTTCAAGCTTCAACTTCTCGGTTGTCGCAAGGCGCGTTTGCAAACGCCCAATGTCCTTGCGAAGAAAATCGAGGACACTTTGGCCGCGACGGCGCTTGCGTTCAAGCGCGGCTGCGGCGGCGGGGCTTCCATTGACGACAAAGTCGGCAAACAGAACGCGGAAGGTTTCGGAGGGGTCGATTATCTTGGGAAGGGGATTGCCAGTCGAAGCGTACGACAGGTTCCAACCCGATTCGGTTGCGCGATTGCCAACCGCCAAAACCAGCGAGGAAAGTCTAGTTTTTGCCCCGAGGCCCTTGTCCACGGCGAGGTATTGATCGAGCGACGGCCCCGGCAACAGTTGTCCCTGGGGTGCACTTCCGGTGAGGATCACACACGAAGCGTCGTGACCGTTGGTGGATTTTTCGATGCCGGCAGACAGATCCATGCCCTCAATCGATATGATCTTGTCCTTGAAGCTTTGACCGTAGGTCACGGCGTCGTCGAAGGGTGAGAGCACGGCGTCGGTTCCGGTCAGTGAAAAGGCGGTTTCCGTCTCGCCCGTCTTGCGATTGAAAAGCGGTGCCGCGACCCCATGTGGCAAGTAGACACCGATAAAACGCAAGGGTCCATCTCCCGTTGCAGCCTGCGCAGCCGAGTTTTCGAGCAGACGATAAAACGGCAACGCGACCGCGCCTTGACCCACCGATCGAAGAAACGCACGTCGAGAACGCATCGCATTTTGAAAAGATTTCATGGTGCTAGGGCCGCTTTCGCAAGATGAATTTTTTGTCGGTGATATAGGACAAGAGCAGTGTTTTGATGTTGGCCCGATCGGTCGGCGAGCGTTTCGCAATGGCATCGGCAAAAGCGTCGTCGCTGCCGTCAATGCTTTGCGCTGTCTCGAAGCGGAAAAGATTCCGAGCGAAACAATCTTGCACCTCCGGGGCGCTGCCGAGGCGCACTGCAAGTTCCGAACTGTCGGCCAAGGGTCCATCGATTGATTCGCCTAGGCCATCGAGGATCGAAGCGGTCTGAATGGGTTTGCCGTTTTCTGCGATGCGATTTTCGCCCATGCCGTCGAACCCCTCGAAGGAAAATCCAAGGGCATCGATTGGTTGGTGACACGAACGACACGCCGACTCTGTCGCATGCACGCTGAATCGCTCTCGGGTCGTTTTCCTGGGATCCGGATCGGGCGGAACGACGTTTAGCTGCAATTCGGCAGGAGTGGCAAGGTGCACGCACAGGAGTTGGCGCAACACGGTTGCCCCACGAACCACGGGCGCGCTTTCCTGATCTTTGCCGTGCACGGCGAGAAATGCCGCTTGATTGATGATTCCTCGGCGCGTCGTACCCGCAAGTGAGGTTTTACCGTCGCGGGTTTCACCGCCGTAGAACGCGGCAAGAGCTGGGCTTGCGATCGTGTAATCGGCCGAGATGAGTTCAGAAAGATTGGCGTCGCCGTCAAAGAGCACCGAGCCGATAAAGCTGCGGCTTTCATCCTGCATTGCCGTTCGCAATCCGTCGAACTTGGGGTAGACCGTGTTGTTCTTGCCGAGACTCGCAATGCGATCCAGGTGAAGCCACTCTTGGACCATGCGCACCATCTGGGCGCGTGCGGCCGGCTTCTCCCAGAGACGCTCGCCCTGTCGGCGGCGTTCCGCCGCGTCGTCAAGTGATCCATCGTCCGCCGCGGCTCGCAGCTCGTCGTCCGGTGGACCTCCTGATACCGCCATAGCGAGAGAGGTTGCGATCTCGTGTTGGGTCAGTGACACCGTGGTACCCCTGGCGGAAGCGTCGCCGAGCTCGGTCACGTAAAGAAAACTGGCGGACTGCATGACGCCCGTGAAGACAAGTGAGATGCCGTCTCGAAACGTACCACCTTCTATGCCGCTGCGATACAGGGCGAGCAGATCGACACGTTCGTCATCGGTTATGGGTCGCCGCCATGCGCGTTGCGCGAATGCGCCAATGATGGCGATCGCGCAAGCCTCGTCGGCGGCGGATGCCGCACAGGGTGTTGCCTCCAGGAGGCGATCCACGGTGGATTCGGCTTGCTCGGAAGTTGCGGTTTCCAGTTGCGAAGCCAGGAGCGAATCGACGGCTTGATCCGCATTGGCGGTAAAGCCCGACTGTCGAATATCGGGTGCCATTTTCGGGCTGATGGACACCGATTCCGCCAGCAGATTGGAAATGGCAGCGTCGATTTCGACCCCGGACAACCTGCGAATGCGGGTGGGCAACCAGGCGGAACCGCTGGTCGGCGTCGGGACGTCGGGCTGGAAGGTCACGTCCTTCGTCACGTTCGAGCCGGAACAGGCAAGCGCGGACGACAGAAATACGAAGGCTGTCAGGCTCGATCGATTGACCATCCGTTGTACAACACGGTGAGCCTGCAAAACGTGAAACCAAATGCGAAAAAAAAACGCGTTCGGCCAGGCCACAAAGTCACCGCCGCGACCCCTGCGATTTCTGCGGTGAGAGCCCGGTTCCGCGATGAGGCAGCCATTGCGGTGCATCCGCATTCATGCTGAATCCGAAAAAACGCGGGGCCGCGAAGTATGTTACCCAAAGGTGGACATGCAGGCGCTCAAACGGAAGACAACGACATGCTTACTCGCAATCATCGGTTGCCATTTGGGCCATGCGAGTCCCCTTCATGCCGATTCGCCGATACCGATAAACGGTGAGGAAGCGCCCGCGCAATCGGTTTGGTTGGAAACGATCGATCTGTCGGGCATGAAGACAGGATTCGGGTTGCCAGCGATTGCCACCACCGTTTCTGGAAATCCAATTTCGCTTGGAGGAATCGCCTACGCACACGGCGTTGGGACCCATGCAGACTCGGAGTTCACAATTGAGTTGAATGGCAAAGCACTTCGGTTCCTTGCGGACGTGGGTATCGATGACGATCTGAAGTGCATCAAACGCATCGAACCTGCGTCGCAGCCGGACGTGACTTTTTCGGTGTGGGCGGACGGAAAACTGGCTGCCACCAGCGGGTCGACGGGACTCGGCGCACCACCCGTTCGCCTCGATGTTTCGCTCGCGGGTGTCAAGCAACTGAAGCTGGTCGCTATAAAAAAGCCTGGCACGCATTTCAATCACATCTCGTGGGGGGGCGCGGCGATCGTTTTGCGGCCGGGTCAGACGCTGTCGCGAAATGGGTTGCGTAAGAGACGCGTAGAAACTGCGGTCTCGGATTCGTTGGTGCTGTCCGATCCCGATACCGTGTGGTTGGACGAGCTTGACCTGAAGTTGGCGCGGATGAACCCGGGAAACCTTTGGCTTGGCGGAATCGTCAGCAGAGCCCCTGTGAACGCCAAACCCATTCGGGGAATGACAACGGCAGAAGGAATGCCACTCCGAATGGGGTCAACGATCTACCCGCATGGTTTGGTCGCGTCTGGTGAAAATGAGATGTGGGTGGCGCTTGACGGCACGGCACAGCGATTCGTGGCACGGGTTGGTTTCGACACCAACTTCGGTTGCGGAAAGGTGAATTCAAGTGGGCGCGCGTTATTTCAAGTATGGGTCGACGGTCACCCCGTCGTCCAAACACCGTTCTTGCACGGATACAGCCAACCGTACGACGTGTCGGTCGATTTAACGGGAGCAAAGCTGTTGGTACTCAGCGCCGTGAGCGAAGGAGGCGATGCGCTTTGGGCGGGGGCCCACATTCGATTGCGCGATCGAAACTCCAAGCGGCCGAAAGTCATTGCGCCCGCTCCGGCTGGTTCGGCCGTTCTCGCAGCCCGGCGACCCGACGAACTTCGGATCAACGGCGCAGGTGTCGTGGGCGCAACGCCAGGCCGACCGTTCCTTTATCGCATTCCCGCTACCGGCAAGCCGCCTTTACATTTCGAGGCTGACCGTTTGCCGCCGGGGTTGACGTTGGACGCATCGACAGGTGTGGTGCGAGGACAGTTTAGAAAAAGTGGAACGTTTCGAACGGCGTTCACGGTCAGCTCCACCGCGGGCAGCGTCCGCCGAAACATCGAGTTCGCAAGCGGACGGGACAAACTGGCCCTGACACCGACGATGGGGTGGAACTCGTGGAACGCATGGGGGATGGCGGTGAGCGACGCTCGAATTCGAGCCGCGGCCGACGCCTTGGTTGAGTCGGGTCTTGCCGCGCACGGTTACCAATTTGTAAACATTGACGAAGGTTGGAGCGGAGAGCGCGAGGCCGATGGAACTTTTCGCGCCAACGCGAAGTTTCCCGATATGCCCGCGCTGTCAGCATACGTGCATGAAAAAGGCTTGCGATTGGGCATTCATTCCTCTCCGGGTCCAACGACCTGTGGGGGCAAAATGGGAAGCTTTCAACACGAATCGCAGGACGCCCAGCTGTGGGCGCGATGGGGCATCGACTATTTGAAATACGATTGGTGTTCGTATGGAAGCATTGCCAAAAACGACAGCCTTTCCGAACTGAAAAAGCCTTACGTGTTGATGAAAAAAGCACTCGAAGCCACCGGGCGTGATTTTGTCTACAGTCTGTGCCAATACGGTATCGGAAACGTATGGAATTGGGGGCGCACCGTCGGAGGGAATCTTTGGCGCACCGGAGCAGATATCATCGATACGTGGGCCAGTCTCTCGGATCTTGGTTTCACGCAAGCAGGTCGGGAATCCCACGCCGGTCCGGGCGGATGGAACGATCCCGACATGATGATCGTTGGCAAATTGGGGTGGAGCGATGACGTTCGAGCCACGCGATTGACACAACACGAACAAGTTACCCACATGACTTTGTGGGTGATGCTGGCAGCGCCTTTGCTGCTCGGGAACGATCTGACGCAGCTTGATTCGTTCACGCTCGATCTTCTGCAGAATCCCGAAGTCAACGACATTCACCAGGATAGACTGGGACGCCAAGCCAGCCGGAAATTGACCAGGGGGGCGCTGGAGTACTGGATAAAACCTCTTGTCGACGGTGCCGTCTCGGTGGCCGTTTTCAATCGCGGCCAGCTTGCGATCGTGGCACCTTTGTCGGCACGGGCGATCGGAATCAAGGGTGAAAAGCCAGTCCGAAATGTTTGGACGCGCACCGATCTCGGAAGTTTGGAAAATGTTTCTTCAATTGAAGTTCCGCCGCACGGTGCGGTTCTCTTGCGGATCGGTCGCCCAAGATCGTAACCCAACGCTTCCCGGGTCAAAAACGGGAAAGCGTAACAATAAATAAAGTTCCGCGTTCTGTGTTTCCCATCCACGACGGGTGCCTTGTTAGCCCCGGTGTGAGGAAGCACATGAACCGCACTCTGACCACATCGCTGGTACTGATCCCGATTCTTCAGCTTGGATTCGGCTGCGCATCGGATACACCCACGTCAACCTGTCCGGCCCCCAAGGGCACCGAGATCTCGAATTTCGAGGACGGTGGCAACGGTGTTGCTCAGATCGAAGGCCGAAATGGCGGCTGGTACGTCTACAACGATGGTACCGGCAAGCAGCAGCCCGCGGTCGGAAAGGTCTCGCCCACCGAGAACGGCGCGTGTGAAAGTTCCTTCGCGTTGCGTACCACAGGCGTGGACTTCACCGAATGGGGCGCCGGTATCGGCACCGATCTCGCCACGGACAAGAGCAACAAAAAGACGGCTTACGACGGCAGCCGATACAGGGGTGTGCGTTTTTATGCACGCTCTGGCGCGGGTCCCATCGCGGTGCGCGTGAAGATTCAGGACGCCAATACAACCCCCGAAGGTGGCATTTGCAACGACGCAATGGCGCTTTGCAACGATGCCTTCGGCAAAGACCTGATGATCACTGCCGATTGGCAGGCCTACGATGTCGCCTTCGCTGACACTGCGCAGGAAGGCTGGGGCGACAAGTTTTCGGCAGTGGATGGCAGGCGCCTCTTCGGGATCCAGATTCAGACGCGTACATCTCCGTTCGACTTTGCTGTCGACGAGATGTCCTTCTACTAGTTTTCAAGCACAGGTGACACCACGCTCGTGGTGAACGAGCAGCGTCACCTGTGCTGCGGTTTCTCTTGCCTGTCTCGCTTCGTCACGCCTGGGACCGTGTTGGCGAAGCGAGGCAGGACCCCTTTTTGTCGTATTCAACCCCCTGTTGCGAAAGCTCCATTCATGAAGCGCACCCTGTCTTTTGTTTTGTCGGTCCTCTGTCTCGGCACGCCTGGCGTGGTGCTTGCGCAAGCCGCGGAAGAGGATGCGGAAGAGCCCTCGGTCGAGTCGGCTGGTGCAGAAGAAGCCGACGAAGACGAGGCAGTGCCGACCTTGACGGTAAAGCCGAAGCGTCAAGTAGCGCGCATCGGTATGGCAGCCGACGCCACGCTGGTGGGTGGTCAGACCGCGGGGGTCGAAGGTGGCGGTGACGGAACCTGGAAATTCAACTTCAAGGGTTTCATGCGCGCACCGATGCGCCTCAGCCACGGGACGCTCGGTGGTGAAACGCAATTTCACTCGCCTCCGGTCGTGCCCGATGCCAACTTCACGAACTGGCAGTACACCAACAACCTTCCCGGTCCGTGGGTCGAGATGCTGTTTCAGTACGGCAACGACAAGGTCAAGATGACGACGGCGCTGGCGTCGTACAACATCACTAGCGGCGGTTACCGTGAATTGCAGGCGCAGCTCGGCATTGACCGCGCGTTCTTGACGCTCAATTTCCCAGAGGCGCTGTCAGAACTCGGTGGCCTGTCGTGGAACGTCGGTGTGTTCTCGGATGCCTACGGTTCTGCTGGTCGCTACGACGCGGGCATGTACCAGACCTTCTTGTTCGGAAAGACGCGCATCGCTGGCGAAACTCTGCGCGCCAACCTGTTCGTAGGTGACGATTTTACGCTTCTCGTTGATCACGGATTTGGCAGCAAAACCGATCAACAGCACTGGACCGACCGTGCTGTGGCCGCCGCTCCGGGTGATTCCTACCAGGCGTACGAGCCCTATCCGGGCCCGCAGCAGCAGGGCAGCACCTTGTTGCACCACGCGCATCTCGCACTGGTGTACAAGGATCTGCTGACGACCACGCTTCACTACATGGACACTTGGACCCGTGACCAGCGTGCCACGGCTGGTCAAAAAGACGGCAAGATTCAGATTGTCGGTGTCGATACCAAGTTCAGCGGTGGCTGGATGGGTGAGGGCTACATCGGTGTGTCACAGATCAATGCGGCCAACGCGGTTGCGGTTTCGGATTCGATCGAAGTGTTGCATTCGCAGGGCGGTTGGCAGTTGGCGAACAACTACCTCGGCTCCGACGGCAACGGCAAGGTGACCTCGGTCCTGTTTCAGTATCGCTTCTCGCTTGCGGCCTTTATGTTGCGCCCGCAAGAGTGGTGGGGCGACGGAACGGATCTCGTGGTGCACCTCTTCGGTATGTACAACAAGGTGGATAGCGGCAAAGACGTGCCACTCAATGGACCAGGAAAACAGAAACTCAAGTTCGGAGCAGACGCCATCTACACACCGTTGCCCGTCCTCGGGTTCGGTGGTCGTTTCGACCTGGTTCAGCCTGATCTCGACAACTCGCACCGCTCGTTTGCGGTGTTGACGCCGCGGATCGTTTTGAAGTCGAATTACGTCACACACGAAGAAGTCAGCATCATGTACGCACGCTACTTCAACAAGTCCGAGACAATGTTGCCGTTTCCCTTTGGTGGTCAGGGTGCACCGTATCCGGCTCCCGGTCCGGATGACGGCGTGTTCATGGTTCAAGCCACGATGTGGTGGTAGCCATGAAGAAGGCCATCGTTGCGAAGTTTGCGGTTTCTTCTCTGCTGCTGCTGTCGTTTGTCGGCTGTTTGCCTGTGGCAGGACAGGGCGGAGGAAGAACGGTTCAGGTGTCGGGGCGCAAACAAAAGGGCATTTTGGGTGAGCCATTTTATGACGGTCCCGACAGGGGAATCACATCGAACAACCTTGTTGGAAATGCGAGCTTCAACGATGGCACCAGCTTGCCGTGGACGGTGTCGTTCACGGCCCCGGCCGACGGCGCAGCCGAGGTCAAAAATAAATCGCTGTGCGTGAATGTCAAGAACCGCGGTCTCAATAACTGGGATGCTCAACTTCGCCACCGAGAAATGGTGGTGAAGAAGGGTCACACCTATGTGATGCGATTCAAGGCCTTCGCTTCGGCGTCGATCCGCCTGCGCGCCAAGGTCGGGGAACAGGGCCCGCCCTATCGCGAATACTGGGTTGGCAATCTCAAGCTCGACGAGAAATCGCGCACCTTTGAGGGCACCTTTGTGATGACCACGAAGGACGATCCGATGGCCGAGTTCACGTTCCACTTCGGCGGCAACCTTGCATTCAAGGCTCCACAGCCCTTCTTCGTTTGCTTCGATGACGTGAGGCTTGAGGATACCGATTTCGTGCGCGCCGCACCGCCGCCAGCCGAGGCGCCGCCGCTTGTCCGGGTGAATCAGGTTGGCTACGCCCCGCAGCTCGCAAAGTTCGCGACCCTCATTTCGGAAAGCCGCGAACCGGTGCAGTGGAGGTTGCGGGATTCTGCTGGCCAGGACGTTTCCACCGGAAAAACCGCGGTTCACGGCGTGGATGCCCCTTCCGGTGATTCGACGCACGTCATCGATTTCAGCAGGGTGGATCGCACGGGAACCGGCTTCGTCCTGGAAGCGGCTGCAAGCAAGAGCCATCCCTTCGACATCGGCAAGAACATCTACGAGACGATGGCCGCGGACGCGTTTCACTTCTTCTACCAGAATCGCAGCGGCATCGAGATTGCGATGCCCTATGCCAAAAAGCCCGAATGGGCCCGTCCCGCAGGCCATCTGTCGGACAAGAAAGTTCCCTGCGCCGAAAGCGCCGGTTGTGACTACAGCCTGGATGTTGCGGGCGGCTGGTACGACGCCGGTGACCACGGCAAGTACATCGTCAATGGCGGCATCGCGGTGTGGACTCTCCTCAATCTTTGGGAGCGTTCGCAACACCTCGGCGGCAGCCACGCGTTGCTTGACGACGGCAAGTTCGCAATTCCAGAACAGGGCAACAAGGTTCCAGATCTGCTCGACGAGGTCCGCTGGAATCTCGACTTCATGCTGAAAATGCAGGTCCCGGATGGCCAACAATTTGCCGGCATGGCCCACCACAAGATTCACGATCGCGAGTGGACCGCGCTTGGACTTGCACCCCACGACGATCCGGTTCCGCGCTTCTTGCAACCGGTATCCACCGCTGCAACCTTGAATCTCGCTGCGGTGGCAGCGCAAGGTGCCCGCATCTATCGACCCTACAACGCGGCTTTTTCCGATCGCTGTCTGCAGGTTGCCGAGAAGGCCTTTGTGGCGGCCCAGAAAAATCCCAAACGCTTCGCACCGGGTGGAACCGTCGGTGGCGGTCCGTATGACGACGTAAACGTCGACGACGAATTCTATTGGGCAGCCAGTGAGTTGTTTGTCACGACGGGCAAGGATGAATACCGGAACGCCATGGGGCGCACACCCTTCTTCCTGAAACTCTCCGCCCATTTGCAGAACGCCAAAGAAGCCGGGATGGCATCACCCATGAACTGGCAGGAGACCGAGGCTCTTGGCACGATCTCGTTGGCGATTGTTCCCAACAAGCTTTCGGATAAGGATCGGGGACAGGCCCGTTCCAGCATCGTCGCTGCGGCAAGGGAGTACGCCGCCATGGTTGAACGCCGCGGCTATCGCGTGCCGATCGAATATGGCACGAAGAACATGGCGGCATGGGGCTCCAACTCGATGATCCTTAACAACATGATCGTTTTGGCGCTCGGTTACGATCTGTCGGACGACAAGAAGTTGCTCGATGCCGTCGTACAGGGGATGGACTATCTGCTCGGACGCAATGGCATGGATCAGTCGTATGTGACGGGCTACGGCGACCGCCCGGTTCGCAATCCACACCACCGCTTCTGGGCCAAACAAGTAAGCCCCAAGTTCCCGTCGGCGCCTCCGGGCATCGTTTCCGGTGGACCGAATTCTGGTCTTGAGGACCCCTACGTTCAGGCCGCAGGCCTCAAAGGGTGTGCCGCCGAAAAGTGTTACGTCGACCACATCGAAGCCTGGTCTGCGAATGAGATCACGATCAACTGGAATGCGCCTTTCGCGTGGACAGCAGCCTTTCTGGACGAACAGGCCGGCAAGCCGAGGAAGTCGGCAGCGCCAACGCCCACTGTCAATGCAAAGACGACAAAGCAGACAAAGAGGAAAATGCAATGAATCTTCCCATAAGTAGCACGAGTCTGATTTGTCTCGGCTTTTCTAGTCTTGTTCTGTCGCTGACGGGTGGATGCGTGATGCCGGGTCAAAAGCCGGCGCTGTCCTCCTTGGTCGAGGCGCAGGTTTCCGAGTGTGACGACGAGGCATTGATTGACGATGGTGAAGACAACAACAATCAGGGCGCAGTCAAGGCGGGACGCGGTGGCTACTGGTACACCTACGTCGACGACATGGGCTCGACCGTGAATCCGCCCGCGGGCTCCGTCGGCGGTCAGTTCACGATGAGCGAAGGCGGCGCACAGAACTCGCAATTCGCCGCACGTATGAACGGAGTACTGGCAAGCGGCGGCGTGACCTTCGGCGCGATGGGCGTCAACTTTACCGATCCGAAGGACGTTTACGACGCCTCGAAATACGGGGGTGTTTCGTTTTGGGCGAAGCGCGGCGCTGGCAGCATCGACACCGTTCGCATCAAGATGCCCGATACCAACACCGACCCCGAGGGTGAAAACTGCAGCAAATGCTTTGACGATTTCGGCACTGACATCACGGTGACGGAGAGCTGGAGAAAGTTTGTCGTTCCATTCTCCAACCTGCGACAGCAAGGCTGGGGCGACAAGAAACGCACTGTCGACAAGGGTCAGTCCTTCGGTTTGCAATGGCAAGCGCAGGTGCCGGGTGCCAGCTACGACATCTGGATCGATGACATTCGCTTTGTCGGTTGCGAAGGATGAAGGCGCACCGAAACGGGTTGATCCTCGGGTCGATGGCGAGCCCATCGACGGGACGCTGGTCCCCCATCGAGCCGCTGGTGCCCGTACCTTCATCCACGTAACCCTGTAAACAGGTTGATGCGGGCGCATTGCGTCGTAGATTTCCCGTTTTTACTGTCGATGGTGTGTAACGGGAAACGGGGCGCATTTCGCGAAACAGCATGACCAGCACAGGGTTCCAATCGAGGGTGATCTTTGCCAGCCTGGCGATGTCTTTGTCCTTGCTGGCGATTCCGGCCCAGGCGGCGCCCCAGTCTGAAACCGTCGAGCAAGCCTCGCGGGTTCTTCAATTGAACCGCGATGCGATGGAAATGTTTGGCGAGCTCGAATTTGAACTGGCCGAGTCGACACTGAACCAGGCGGTTGCGCTCGTCGATGGCTCGGCCGGGCTTGGCCGTCATACGGTTGCGGTCAAAACCTTCATCAATTTTGGAATTGTCTATGCCGTGGGTTTGAAAGACCGCGACAAGGCGGCTTTGCAGTTCGGCCGCGCACTGGCCATCAACCCGAGCGCCCAGTTGCCCGCAGAGCAATCAAGCCCCGAAGCCGTCGAGGCTTTTTCGATCGCCAAGTTGCCGCCCGATAAACGTCCTGTCGCAACGCCGCCCGTTTTGGAATCGGTCGCTCCGGTTGCAAGCACCGGGGGCGTGCGTGCCAAGGGCATGCTGCCTTTGCGTTGCCCGGCAAGCGGCGAGGTCTTCGCAGGCGATGATGTGACACTAAAATGTATAACCCAGGCGGGTTTTGAAGCGACTTCGGTTGTTCTGTACTACAAAGCTATCGGCGTTGAAGAGTTCGAGAGCGTGCCGATGCAAGCTTCGCGATCGCGATCGAACCGCATCACCTGGATGGGGCAGATCCCGGGCTCCGCGGTGCAGGGAACCTTTTTGCCCTTCTATTTCGAGGCCCACAGCGAGCAGGGCGAGACGATCGCCACGGCGGGGCGTTTCGATAGCCCGAGCCTCATCTCGATCAAGGGCGCTTTCCTTGACGATGGGCCCTCGGCGGCCCAGACGATCTCCAACAAAGAATCGGACGAAGATCCCCTGGTCCGCAAGGGACTTGGGCAAAAGCGTCCCGAAGCGGCGGCGCGCGATGGTCGCTTTTTCATGGGACTTGGCCTGGGCTCGGGGTTTGGATACGCAGCAGGTCCTGGCGTTGAAACGTACCGCGAATACGTCCGCAACTATACTCCGGGCATTGCCGGCTACGGTTTGGGCCACGGTTTGCCCGAGCTTGGCCTCTACGTGTCGCCGACCGTTGCGCTCACGCTGCAGGGTCGCATTCAGTATATCCCACGGCCAGACAACGCGACCGCCGGTGGGGCCACCCTCGTGCTCGCCCGTGCTTTGTTTTTCACGGATTCGGGACCGAACCGTTTCTATGGTTCCGTATCGCTTGGTGGCGGCGAGGGCTTTCGTATGGTGGTTGACGCGCGAACCGTCAGCGGCAAAACGGTGCAAGATACGGTTCGTGGCGGCCCGATCGTCGCGGGCGGTGGCGTGGGTGGCAGCTTCGATCTCTTCACGACCGATGGCAATGCCATCTGCAGCTGGATCATCGAGGCCAACCTGCTCGCGGGACTTCCGGATTTTTCACTCGGCCTCGACTTCAACACCGGCATTCATTACGCCTTCTGAGCGGCTCATATCCCCAGCGCGAAAGGAACTCACCTGTGAAACGAGCATATTTTGGGCTTGGCATTCAAAGCGCCCGGAGAAGGTGTCGATGATGTTTGCGAACTTCCGATCGCTGTGGCTGGCCGTTGCCGCTTGTACCGTTGTCTTTTCGTCTGGGTGTGAAGGTGACACATCGGTGTTGCTCACCGTCAAGGGCGAGCCAAGTCGTGTTGCATCGCTGTTCGGTCGGGTTATCGGTCGCACCGGGCCGGTCGGTCCGGTTCACCGTTTCTCCAACGGTGAAGTTGTGTTGCCGGGGACGATCCTGATTCAGACCAGTGCTTCGACCTCGCGCCTGGGTATCGTACTCTGGGCGGAAGACGGTTCTGGCAAAATCGTATCACAGGCGCGCAGCGGTGTCTGCTTTGCAGTCGCGTCGGGATCGCAATCGAAGTATCAGATCACAATGATGCCCGCACAGGCGGGATGGTCCGCAGCCATTGCCGATCAATGTTATTGCAACGAAACGATGCCGGACTTGGACATGTGTCCGCCCGGCGGCATTCCCGACGACATCAAGAACCAACAGGGCGGCACGTCGGGTACGGGAACGGGTGGCAATGGCGGAGGCTCGGGCGGCACCGGCGGCGCGCAAACGAACGGTGGCACGGGCGGCACAGTCCCAAGTGGTGGCACGGGCGGCACCACCCAGACCGGCGGCACGGGTGGCAACCCGGTCACGGGCGGCGCCGGCAGTACCGCAACGGGTGGGACAGGTGGCACGGTCGCGACCGGTGGTGCAGCCGGTGCAGCCACGGGCGGTACCAGCGTTCCTGTCACCAACAGTCTGTTCTCATTCGATACCGCCACGGACTGGTCGACGGATGGTGGTACGGTTGCGGTTGATACCGCCGTCAAATCCCAGGGCACCGGATCCATTGCGTTCACTGTCGCAAGTAAAACCGTGATTCGCAGCCGATCCTTCGCAACCAGCGAAGTTCCGGGTGCCACCTCGAAGATCAGTCTTGACGTGTATTTCGAGACTGCGCAGGGCAACCAGTCGAACATCCAAATGTGGTTCGAATGCGTCGCTGCCAACGTCTACAACGGATACGTCGAATACAAGGCGACCGGTGGCATCGCGGCAAAAACGTGGACCTCCGTCGTATTCACCATGTCGGCGCCGGTCGCCGCGGCCTTCCAGGGCAACTTCATCGGTTGCAAATTGTGGATGGATTTTGAGGCAACGGGCCTCGTGCGCTTCGACAATCTCGGATTTGTGCCCTGAGATTAATGCGGCGAACGCCCAGAATCTTCTACCCGCGTGCCACTTGCACTCGGGCATCGTTAAACGCCGCTTGACCGCCGAGATCCGCAAGGCCCTCGGAAATCACCGTGTTTGCGGTGTTGCCGTTCTTCGTGTGGTGACCCCAGAGTCCCTTTGGCAAGACGACCACACCGGGTCGGGTCTCGTCGGACACGCGCGCCAGCGTTCGAATCTCGCCAAGCGTGTTCCAGATGCGGATCTCGTCGCCGTCGGCAATGCCGCGTTCCCGGGCGTCGTCGGCGTGGATGTGCAGCGCAACCGTCTTGCGGCGCAGGCTTCCGAAGGTTGAGCTGATCTGTTTGGCAAGCGCAGGTGAAATCAGAGCGAGTGGGTAATCGGCGTCACCCGGATCGGCCTTGTAGCGATAAAGCCCGCCCGCTTCAAGATCGAGTGATTCGGGAAAGAGATGCATTTTCTGATCGGGCGTCCCGGGAAAGGTATCTTTGAACAAGACGGGATTGCGCGTGCGCGGCGGTGCCGCAACGCCCTCAGTTTGTAGCTGGCTTTTCAGGACTTTCCCGTCGGGATGCGAGGCAAAGATCGCATCGACCATTTCGTCGTCCGTGTTCGGATCGCCGGGCCGTTCCAGATCGAGGCGGCGCAACAATTCGCCGAACAGTTGATTGTTGCTGCGCGCCTCACCAATCGGTTTGATGACCGCGGCACTGTCGTACATTCGATTGACGCCATACCCACGGCGCAGATCACGGTGTTCGAGAAAGGTGGTCGCGGGCAAAATCACGTCGGCCAGGGCGGCAGTTTCGGTCATCACCTGTTCGTGCACGACGACAAAAATATCCTCGCGCTGTAGCTGGGCCCGCACCCCAATTTGATTGGGCGTCGTTGCCACCGGATTCGCGTTGTAGACGAACAGCACCTCAATTCCAGGATTCTTCGCGGTTCGCAGAATCGAGCTGAGCTGGCTCATGTTTAGCAACCGTGTTTTGGGTTCGGGCTCGGCGATGGCCGCATTCCCGTTGATGGACCAGGACGCATCGCCATTGGACATGGTGAGCCCGCCCGCGCGAACGCCAAATTTTCCTGCCACGGCCGGAATGGCCATGATCGCGGCGATGGCGCTGCCCCCGTTGCGGTTGCGCTCCACGCCCCAGCCGATCCGTATCACTGCGGGAGTGGCTTTGGTGTAGAGCTCCAGGAATGACTCGATTTGCTCAGGTGTGATGCCAGCCGTGGCCGCAGCCTTTTCAACCGACCACTCGGCAGCGGTTGATCGCAGCTGCTCGGCGCCCGTTGTGTGATTTTCGAGGAATGTGAGGTCCGCATGATCCCGTTCCCAGAAGGCGGTGAGTATGGACAGGGCCACCGGCAGATCCGTTCCTGGTCGCACCCGTAGATGCAGAGAAGCCCTGCGAGATAGAGAGGTGGAACGAGGATCCACCACGATTAACTTTGCCCCGCGTGCGAGTGCGCGATCGATGATGGGAATCAGGTGAATGCCGCTCGCCACCGGATTGAAACCCCACACGACAATCAGATTCGCGTGTTCGTAGTCTTCCAGTGAAACGCCCGGCATCTTGCCGTACAGCCCTTTTGCAGCGGCTCCAGCGGCGGCGGCACAGAGGGTGCGATCGCAACGTGAGGCGCCCAGTCGATAGAAGAAGCGACGGGCCAGAGCGCCCTCGCTGAGCCAACCATTCGAGCCCCCGTAGTGATACGGAAAGACGGCCTCACCCCCGGAACGGGAAATCGTGTTGCGAATGGTGGTGCTGACAAGAAGAAGCGCTTCCTCCCAGGTTGCCCGTCGGTATGAGCCCGAGCCCTTCGGGCCGGTGCGGACGAGCGGGTGGGTGATGCGATTGTCGGCGTAGACCAGATCGGCGATGTTCCGCACCTTCGTACAAATGAAGCCGTCGGTGATGGGCGACCGGGTGCCGCCCTTCACGCGGGTGATTCGGCCCTCGTCGTTGAGCTCGACCTCCAGATCGCAGGTGTCGGGGCAATCGAGCGGACAGGCTGTGTGCACGGGACTAGGAGGCATGAGCGGCAATTTACCCCGATCGCTCGAAATAGTGGTTGATCTGTCAGAGGATGTAGGTTAAATGCGGTCTCACCTTACTTAGTCCTACATTAGCTCCTCTTCTTATTCTTGAGCTTGAAAGCCTGTCATGACCCCTCCGGCACCCCCGTGCCGGTTGGGCTGGCTGGCAGCGGTGTTGTTTTGTTTTTCCGGCTGCGGTGCCACCCCATCCGAGCCCGAAAACCCAACACCATCGAATGATCCCACCGCAGTGATGCCGTGGATGGCACCCGAAACGGCGGCCCAGCCCTCCGGCTATCGGCCCGTGTCCACGCTGGCGGGCGACTTTGTCGGGACACTCGTGCTTGAAACGCCGACCGGCGGGTCGTTGCGCGTCGAGGTGGAGGCCAGGGCTCGCCGCCCGGATCCGCTTGCGACAGAATGGGACCTGTTCTTTTTCGATTCGACCCGGACCCTGAGCCCGACCGGTGTGATTGGACTTGTGGGTGGCTCGGGCAGCTGGCTGGCAAGCGAGTCCGATACCCATGTGTTGCGATTGGGCTTGATCTCCCTGTCGGAGGGAACCCTCGGGACGCCAGGAGCATCCGTGTTTCGCCATGATCGCACCGGTGACTTGCGGGGTGAGATGTGGTTTCGCATGCCGACACCCGGTGCGGACTTGTCCCCGATGCGCGCGCGATTTTGGTTGAAGCCGGTCGCTGCCGCGCCTTCGGCCTGCGAACCCGAGGCGGACTTCGGTACCTGTTCGGCGCACAGTGACTGCGATGTACGATCGGGCTTTTGCCTGGCGGCGGGGACACGCCACCAACCCGGATTCTTTTCTACGAGCGCCGAATTGGTTTCGTACCACAAGGGCATATTTGATTGGGGTTTTGGTCCGAGATTGCCCGACGACGTTCCGTTCTCGGCGATCTGGTGCGCGGGGACACAGATGGAATTGCGCGGGCAGTGGACCTCACCTTCGATGGGCTCCGACGTGTCGCCATTTTTGTCCATGTCGGGCGATGTGGCCTGTTTGGATCCACTCCGTCCGGGCTTGCGCGTCTCGGCCCGGGGTCCAGTGCCGCTTGTGGACCGCGTGCCGCAGGGTGTCGTCGATGTCCAGATGCGCGAGCTATGTTTGAAAGAGTTGGTTCGCAAACCTTCGGACAACGCGTCGTACGAATCTGGAAGCATGGACTTTCACAACTTTCGCGACGGATTCCTCGATTACGATGCCGGGTGCATCAGCCTTGGACACTTTGCGGCGCTTTACGAATCGGCTCGTTACCGCGCCTATGACGATGGGCAGGACGGCAGCGGTGTGCATGCCAGAAAAATTGTGCAACGGTTGCTGCAACAGTGGTTGCACGTCCATCGATTTCTTTTGACCGGCGCTTCGACGCGGCAACAGGCATTGCAAACTTTGGAGCAAATGAAGGCGGGATGGGCGTTTGTGATCGGTGCCGTGGGCCACAGCGGGATTGTTTTCCTGTTGGATGTGCAAGTACCCGACTACCGTCGCGATCTGAAATTCGGTTTCTGCGACGATACCGGGTCTTGCCTCGATCCGTCCTTGCGCTGTCAAAGTCCCGAAGAGGCCTGCTCTCTCGATAAGGGACAAACGGTCTGTGCTGCCCGTCGTTGTGTGCTGAACCAGTCCCACCGCCATTCTGGCCAGGAGCAACCCGATGGGGCGGTGCCTTTGCTGCTCGAAACGCTCGCTGCGCATCTTGATCTGGCTGAAAGAACCGTCGACGCCGGGTCGCTCGGTGAGATCATGCGTGTGGCCTTGCTTGTTGAGTCGATTGCGAATCGGCTCTACCAGCATGCCTCCGTGCAACAGGCACCTGTTTGGGCAAGCGCCTATGCAACCGCGGTTGTTCGGTATCGAACGGCGCGGACCCGGGTGTGGGCGACCCTCGGTTTGGTTGAGCCGGGTTTCCCCGGAAAATTCGGCGTCGAGGTTTCTGACGCATTGTGAACTCGCAGCCCGGGCCGGGATGCACTACCATCCGATTATCTTGAAGGACGACACTTCCCCAACGGCGACAGGCGCGACGAGGCCTGCCGTGCTGCCCGGTACCAACGAAAACTGTTGGTGTGGAAGCGGCAAGAAATACAAGCGTTGTCACCGCGATCTCGATCGGGGTGAGGAGGTCAAAGGGCCTGTGCGCCTTCGCCCCGGAATCGTCAGCTCGAAACGGTTCGTTCCACCCGAGATTCCACGCCCTGATTATGCCGAGTCCACGCGACCGGGATACTCAAATTTCCCCGAGATCAAAGACGCCGAACGCATCGTACGCATGCGCCGTGCGTGTCGGGCCGCGGGTGAGATTCTGAAAGAGGCAAGTGCCCTGGTTGCGCCCGGAATCACCACCGATGCCATCGATGCCTTTGTTCACGAGGCGACCTTGCGTCGAGGCGGTTATCCAAGCCCACTCAACTACCGCGGCTTTCCCAAGTCGGTTTGTACCTCTGTCAACGAAGTCATTTGCCATGGCATTCCCGACAGCCGTCCGCTTGAAGATGGCGACATCGTCAACCTCGACGTGACCATTTTCCTTGATGGGATGCACGGCGATACCAGTGCTACGTATTTGGTCGGCAACGTCGATGAGTCCTCGCGCAAGCTGGTCGAGGTCGCGCGTGAGTGTTTGTATCGCGGTATCGAAGCGGTCAAGCCTGGTGGCCAAGTGCGCGATATCGGCAACGCCATCGAGGCCAAGGTTCGCGCGCATGGTTATAACGTGGTTCGTACCTATTGCGGACACGGCATCGGCGAGACCTTCCACACGCGCATGCAGATCCCGCACTACTACGATCGCAAGGCGACCCGGGTGTTCGAGCCCGGCATGACCTTTACGATCGAACCCATGATCAACCTGGGTGGTTGGCAGGATGCGCTTTGGGATGATGGCTGGACCGTCGTGACGGCCGACGGCAAGCGATCGGCACAATTCGAACACACCTTGCTTGTGACCGATACCGGCGTCGACATCCTTACCCAGTTGGCTTGAGTTCAGCGGGGATAAGCTAGCTCAAGCGACCTCGCGTGTGATTCACAATCGCGAGATCGGATGCGGCATCTTCGTCGCGCCGGGTTTGGAGCTGATGGGCTTGCGATTCGATCCGCTGGCGGTGTTTCTCGAGGGCTTCCCGCTGCCGACGGGCTTCGACGAGGACTGCCATTGCTGCGGATTCTCTCCATCGCGTTGGTTCAAGTTTCTCCCGACGGTGGGTCTCCAGACGATTCGTCGCGTCGGTCAGCGCGTCGGCCAATCCCTTCAAGAAGGCTTGTTCCTGCAAAGCCGCCTCGGCTGACACTGGCAGGATGCGGGCGCGATCCTCGATCTCCTGGCGTCGATTTTGTGCAATCGATGCGGCGTTGCCTTGCAGGCGAGTTCGCTCACGCTCGCATTCGCTAACTGCGGCCACCGCGAGCGCCAGTGCCTCTTCTGCCGCCTTCTCGGCCGAAATCCGCAGCACCAGCAAGCTTTGCAGCGGGTAATGCATGGGCACAGGAGGCCACCATAGCGCGTATTTGGACCCACGTGCCGACGACGAAGGCATAGGCAAAGGAATTGCGCTCGGACGCATTGCGGCTTAACCTAAACGCGTGGTTAGCGGCAGCGCTCAGTCTTTACTTCGGCGCTATCGCATTGAGCGATATCTGACGGAGGGTGGCATGGGAGCCATCTACCTTGGCAAAAAGCTGGGGGCAGGCGGCTTCGAAAAAGAAGTTGTGCTGAAACAGCTTCTGCCCGAGTTCACGAGCCGTCCGGAGTTTCGCGACCTGTTTTTCCGCGAAGCCAAGATCTCGGCGTCGATAGACCACAGCAACATCGTCCGGACCTACGACCTCGTGCGCTCCGAGGACGCGCTTTTCATCGTGATGGAGTACGTGGTCGGTACCGATCTTCGGACGATCGCGTGGCGCGCTCGCCTCAAGAAAAAGCCGATCTCGGTGGCCGCCATCCTGCACATCGGAATGGAGGTGCTTGCGGGTCTTGAATACGCACATTCCCGCGTGGATACCCAGGGCAACGCGATGGGCATCATCCATCGCGACGTGTCGCCCTCGAACATCATGTGTTCGGGCCACGGCGACGTGAAGCTTTCGGATTTTGGCATCGCGAAGGCTCATTCCTTTGCGTCGGTATTTTATCGCGTGCGCGGCAAGGTGGGCTACATGTCGCCCGAGCAAGCCCACAACCGCAAGCTCGACGGCCGCAGCGATTGTTTTTCGCTCGCCGTGTGCCTGTACGAAACGTTCATTGGCGAGCGATTGTTTACGGGCGATCTACAAACGCCACCTGAAGAGGTGTACCGCAGGGCGCTCCCGCCGCTTGTTGAACGACGGCTCGATGTCCCACTGGAGCTACAGTCGGTGATGAACCGCGCGCTCTCCACCTCGCCCAATGATCGGTATCCCAGCGCCGCTGCATTCGCGCAGGCGTTGCGTGATGTCGCGGGAAGCGTCGGGATCCTCTACTCGGCACCGCGTCTTGCGGCAGAGCTCGCGGAACTGCTTGGTCCCAACCCGGAGCAATGGTCGCGCAGCGATTACGCTGTCGGTGATACGGAACGCCTTCCGATGGGACAGGCCGGGGCAGGCGGTGGGTTGCCATCTGTTGTTGATGATCGCATTGGGCAACTTGGCATGGATCGGGATGCGCTTGCTGCCCATCGACCGGGCAAACCATGGGAGCGCACCGAAACGTTGCCCCCCCATGATCTCACGGCGCGTCGCACGGAAGATAACGTCCATCCGGTTCCAAGCGGAACGCTCGAAACCCTCGCCATGTCGTCCGCAACCATGCCAGCGATCAATTTACCGATGGTAAGTGAAGCGTTTCGTGTGCCTCCTCCGCGCAAGAAAAATCCGCTCGTCTGGATTCTTTTGGGTCTCGCAGGGATCGCCTGTGTTGCGTTTTTCCTGTGGCGAAAGGCTGGTCCGTGAAGGACAACCTTCCGAAGTCGCCGACGCGGGTCATCCATCCGGACGCCGGCGTCGTTCGGCAATCGGGCCGGGGACGTCTTTCGGTGATACGGGGCCCCGACCGGGGTGAGAGTTTCGTGGTGGGTGCGTCTCCCACGCTCGTGGGCGCAGGCCCCGAATGCGGCATGCGCCTCACCGATCCCACCGTGTCGCGTCGTCATATCGAGATCGTGTTGGGCGACGAAGGGCTGGTGGTTCGCGATCTGGGTTCCACGAACGGTTCCTATGTTCGCGGGGCTCGCATTCGTGAGGTCGTCCTTGACTACGGAACCGAAGTTCAAATCGGTCATACGGTTCTGAAGTACGTTCCCGATGAAGAGGTCGTTGAACTCGTCCCCGCCGAAACCGATCGCCTTGGCCAGCTCATCGGCAGCGAACCACGCATGCGCCAGCTGTTCTCCTTGTTAGAGGACGTTTCGGCAACGGAAGCCACCGTCTTGCTTGAAGGAGAAACCGGAAGCGGCAAGGAGCTTTTCGCCGAGGAAATTCACCGGAACAGCCCGCGCCGCAAACACCCCATGGTTGTGTTCGACTGTGCGTCGGTTCCACGTGAGCTCATCGAATCGGCGCTGTTCGGTCACAGGAAAGGGGCATTTACGGGTGCCGTGTCCGATCGCCGTGGCGCTTTTGAAGAGGCCAATGGCGGGACACTGTTTCTCGACGAGATAGGCGAGCTGTCGATCGATTTGCAGCCCGCGTTGTTGCGGGTGCTCGACAAGCGCATCGTGCGTCCGGTCGGCAGCGACGTCTCGCAGAAAGTAGATGTTCGGGTGGTCGCGGCCACCAATCGCGATCTACGCAAGGAGGTCGCGGCCCGTCGGTTCCGCGAGGATCTGTATTACAGGCTTGCGGTTGTGCGCGTGACCGTTCCGCCGCTGCGCGATCGCCCGATGGATGTGCCCCGGTTGGTGCGCCATTTCGTCGAGCAGTTTGCCCCGGGTCGGGGCTCCACCATCACCGACAAGGACATAGAGCGATTGCAACGCTATGAATGGCCAGGCAACGTGCGCGAATTGCGCAACGTGGTCGAACGGGTGGTGGCGCTGTCCCGCGGTGGCGCGCTTCTTCTGTCGAGCGCGTTGCCAGAACTGACGACGCCCCTGCCCGGTGCAGAGATTTCGCTCTCCTTGCATCTGCCCTTCAAGGACGCCAAGGCCCGCGTGGTCGAGCTCTTCGAGAAGGAATACCTGAAGGGCTTGCTCGACAACCACCACGGCAATCTCTCGGCGGCAGCACGCGCAGCAGAGCTGGATCGCAAGCACCTGCGTGAGTTGTTGCGAAGACACGGCCTGCGCGATCCGGGCGACGGGTAGGGGATATCGAACGCCATGATGATCCGCCGTGGTTTGCCAAACGGATGTGCGCAATGAAAATTGGCTTGGCGACGACATTCGTTCACGCGCTGTGTTTTGCGCCCGCGGCGGAACCTACCTACCGCGTGATGGGCCGTTGCGCCCGGTGATAAACTCTGACGATTTCAAGCAGATCGTCGTGCCGTTTGTAGTAAATGCGCAACGGCGCCAACGGCCAGCTCCTTTCGAGCGAATACGGCATCGGCTTCAATTCCCTTGCCCTGTCGCAACGACTGCAAACAGCTACTTCGCGTAGCGAACGCTAACCGTCTTACGGGCAGCAACATCAACTGGCATTGGATACTGCTTGAAACGCCACGGCACAAAGATCGATACGACGTGTTTTCCGGGAGGCACCTGAACCTGCATGGGACACAGCAATCCTGTCTCCTTGCCGTCGATCAGGATCGGATACTTCCCGGCTTTCTCGCACTCCACGGAAACCGTTGCGGTCCCTTCGGACCACTCTTGTACCGGCACGAGCTTGTACGTTTCCTTGACCGATAGCTTCGCTTGGTCGAGTTCGATTTCCATCATCTGGAATCCCGGCCGGATCAAGACGAGGGTTTTGTGACGATCGCGCACGTTCACCGACAGCGGTGAAATCCCGCGCGAACCGCCGTTCACCCAGATCTCGGCTCCCGGTGGATCGGTCGTGAGCTCGAACACCAACTCCCCCGCGGCATTCCTCTGCGCGGCACCGCCCGCTGAAACCGCCTGTACCGCCGCCCGTGTGGGCGCAATCGCCACTTCAGGCGCAGGTGCCACTTCAGGAGCAGCAGCCAATTCAGGCGCAATCGCCACTTCAGGAGCAGCAGCCACTTCAGGCGCAGGTGCCACTTCAGGAGCAGCAGCCAATTCAGGCGCAATCGCCACTTCAGACGGAGGCGCCACTTCAGGAGCAGCAGCCAATTCAGGCGCAATCGCCACCGGTGCCACCGCCTCCGGTTTCGCGACGGGGTTCACCCCTTCGGACTCGGGTGCGGACAAAGCCATGATGCCAATCGTCGCGACCAGTGCCGTGGTCGCAAGGGTCGCAATGAGTCCCTTGTTGCGTCCGCTCTTTCGTACCACGAATTCGGACGTTGGCGAAGGCGTCGTCAGACGAATGCTGTCAGGATCGAAGGCGCCTGTTGTGCTCGGGTGGGTATGTGCAATGGCAGCGATAGGATCGTCCGAGAATTCCAGGTGATGGACTGCGTTGTCCACCGCCGACGCCGCGGGAAAGGCATCTTCCACCGGTCGATTGCTTGCCATCGCTTTGGTTGCGGCGGCGATCTGGTCGGCCGCATGGGCGCCCTGAACACCGGGCGCAAACAGCGCATCGACCTCGCCGTCCTCGATGCCAAACATGTTGATGGCTTCGCGGCCCCGCGGCGGTGGCGTGGGTGCTCGCGATGGGAAAACGCGCGGGATCCCCTCGTCCGTTTGACTCACGGAAGCCGCGTCGCGGACGCTTGGCTCCATTTCAATCATGTCGTCGGCGGTTAGCAGTACGGCCGACGACGTGTTGGGGCTATCAAAAAACACAGGTGATTCGAGTTCGGCGGTCTTGGCGGGATCCTGGGCTGCTCCCGGAATCGATCCCAGCTTTGGATCAAAGGTACTGCGGTTGAGCGGAACGTCTTTGCCACTCGGAACCGGCGTCAAAAAGTGGTGGCGCTTGATGGCCGACGCCATCGATCCGGCCTCGGCCTTGGACGGTCGGGTGGGCACCTCGACGAGTGGCATGGCTGGGGGGGCAGCGAAGGCATGTGCGGGCCGAGGCAGCGGCGCAGGCGAGCCCGTCGCGGGTGTTGGGACACCACCTGCTGTGTCTTGCGAATGAAAATCGCTCCGCTCACCGAGGGCAGTTTTTTCGTCCGACGTGATGACCTTCGGAGCGCCTCCGGTGCGCTCTGCGGAGAATCGGCTCTTGGGCTCGCCTGCCGTTCGTTCGGCATCGAACAGGTTTTTGGGCTTTCCTGCCGTGGCGGCAGCGTCGAAGCCTTTGCCGGCGCCGCTCGCGGTGGGTGCCGTATCAAACTCGGCTTTCTTGTTGGCGGGCATCAGCGGCTGGCCAAACGGAACAGGTATCCGGGTCGGAGGGGGGGCGGGGAAGGCGCGCGGTGCAGCGGCGGCGCGCGGTTTCGGATCAAAACGAGTGGACGGCTTTTCGGTTTGTTGTCGCGAACGACTCGACGGTGAATCAAACGTGTCACGGAGAATATTCCGCGTCGGCACTTCGCCAAATCCCGGTGGTTTTGTGGCCGACGCGTCTTCAAACGGATTGAGGGGCGGTAGCGCCTCTGACGCGGGGACCGGAGTCGTGGCTTTCGGCGTCGGGTGCAACTTTCTCTGACGCAACGATTCCGCCGGTGATGGGATGGTGGTGTTTTCGCGATCCCGTGCCCGAGAATCCGTGAAATCGAGGCGGCGCGAAAGTGCGCCCAGTTCCGAGCGCAACGCAGTCTCGGACAGCGATCCGGAAGCACCGTGTAGCAATTGCTCTAGTTCGGAGGCGCTCGGTCTTGCCGAGGGATCGGGTTTGACCATGCTCAAGATGGCGGACGTGAGCGTCTCGGGAATCTGCGACAAGGCCCGACCGAGATCGGTTGAGCTGCGTGGATTTCGTGCGGAAGGAGGGCTTTTGCCTGTGGCCAGTTCAAACAGCATTGCGCCGAGCGCGAAGACATCGCCCTCTATCGAGCCATCGCCTGCCAACAACATCTCGGGCGCGGCATACTCGGACAAAATGCGTCGGCCGCCCGAGCCACGGGTAGGGATGACCGCATTGCGCAAACCGAAGTCGACCACCTTTACCTGGCCGCGCGACGTGATGATGACGTTGCCGGGACCGAGAGCGCCGTGAACAAGGGGAGGCGCGATGGAATGCGTAGCACAAAGTGCCGCCGCGATCTCTGCCCCAATGTGCGCTATCAGAACCGGCAAAGAGGAAGGCAATTGTTCTCTGTCACCCGGCGCTCCGGAACGAACCAGTTTGACGAGGGCGCCGAGGTTGTTGCCGAAGACGAATTCGGTAACGACGTAGGTTGTGCCGTCGGGCAAGGTGCCGCAGTCGACAACCTGCGCGATGTGGGGATCTTTAATCGCCGTCGCGCGGCTCGCGAACTCGAGTAGCCGTTGCGAGGCATCCGGCCGGAGACCGGACTGGGCGTTGTTCAAGGCCTTGACGGCGAAGGCGCGATCAAAACCAGCCAGGCCGTGGGTGCGGGCGCGCCACAACTCGAAAGGTGCTGCTCCGTCGAGTTTTTCCTGGCACAGAAAACGGCCGAACATCCGGTTTTTGGCGTGGGTTTCGGTTGACCCTGGGTCCATTGGATTCGCGCTCATGGAATGATCCACAAGGTGTTACCATCGGATGAAAGATGGATTTTCTGGACCGGCTCAAACTCGCCGGCCGTCAGGCGCGCCGGGGTGCCGACAACCTGGCTGTCTATGCGCGTCATTTGCTTGAAGGCAACCGCGCACCCCACGTCTCTGCCACCGCGGTTTCGCAGTGCGTCGCATCGGAATCGGGCTCGAGGGTTCCCGTTCTACTCTTGCAAGGATACTTCGCGAACAGAGGCTCAGTTCAGTTGCTTGCCCGGCGCTTATACGATCGCGGTTACGTGGTTTTCACCTACCGTCTTGGCGGGCTGAACACGGGCGATATTCGAGACACAGCGGCGCACATCGCCCGAAAGGTCGAATCAATCGTCGAACAAACCGGGCTGCAGCAGGTCGATATCGCTGGCCACTCCATGGGAGGCCTCGTGGGACTTTTCTACGTCAAACAGCTCGACAGAAAACGTCGGGTCCGAACCCTTGTTCTGTTGGGTTCGCCCGTCGGGGGAACCTGGTCGGCGCTGCTGGGTTTTTTCGCCGAGCCGTTTGGTGCCGCCCGCCAGTTGCTGCCGACGAGCACTTTTTTGCGAGTGCTGAAGGAAGGACCGCTACCCGAAGGTGTACGCCTGTTCACCATCACGGGGCAAAACGATTGGTTTGCGCCCGTTCGAATGGCCTTGTTGCCGGGGGCGCAAAACATTATTTTGCCGACAACCCATTCCGGACTTTTGGTTGAAGAAGCAACTGCCGATGCACTCGATCGCGTGCTTTCAGGTCGCTCACGAGAGGATATTCGTACAACTGGCTTTGTTGACGACCCGGGGACATCGCCATAGTATGCAAGTGATTGAGCAGGTTTAGGCCATAATCGCGGTGCAAGAAAACGAAAAAACGGACGCCCCGAACGAGACCGCTCTGTGGGCATTGAGGTTCATCTCCGGCAAATACCAGGGAGGCGAGTTTCCCTTGCGCCCGAACCGCGAGATTGTAATCGGCCGATCGTCCGAGCTCGATATGGTGCTGGTCGAGGACATGGTCTCGCGCAAGCACGCCAAGATTCACACTGAATCGACCGCGGTGAGCATTGAAGATCTGGGTTCCACGAACGGAACCTTCGTCAACGGCGAGAAAGTCCGAACCGTTGAGCTCAAGGACGGCGACCGCATCCTGATTGGGACGTCGATCATCAAGCTCGTGGTGCTCAATGGTGAAGCGGTCAAGAACAACCTGTCAGAAACCGAGGCCCGGTCCAAAATGCAAGTTGAAGCCAATCAGCGACCCCCGTCGCGGAGCATGTCGGGAAGCATCGACGAGATTCCGTTGCCCGATCTGATTCAGCTTTTGTCGACAAGCCGAAAGTCTGGACAGCTTGTGCTACGAACCGACCACGGTACCGGACGCATCTTCTTCCGCAAGGGTCAGATCTACTTTGCCAAGATCGACGACAGTGGTGACAGCAATCCCCGCAAGGTGATGTATCGATTGCTCACCTGGAACTCCGGCTTCTTCGAGCTTGAGCAGGGTGATGAAATCGCCGTTCCCGCTGGCGAAGAGATCGACGATTCAACCGAAGCGCTGCTGATGGAAGGCATGCGCCAGATGGACGAGTTCGCGGTGGTGACCGAAAAACTCCCGCCCCTTGCGTCTGTCATCACAATTCCGCGTCCGCTGCCGGTTCGCCTGCGCGATCTGACGCCCGAGGAACTCGACGTGTTCGAGCTCGCGCTTTACGGCGGAACGTTGCAAAGCGTTTTCGACAGGGCGAAGGCGCCCGATCTGGCCACCGCCGAACAGCTGCAATCGCTGCTGAAAAAAGGTGTGGTTCGCGTTTAGGCGAGCGACCCGGTTTTTGCGCCCTTGGTCCTGGGACGCGTGTTCGATGGCGTCGGATGTGTGGAATTTTACGGAAAAATCCACGCATGCAAGAAGGTCGCTGACCCCCTACACCTTCAGAATCAACCCCTCGGCAGCACCCATTACCTCTAGTTTCGAGCCTCGGTCGGTAACCGCGGCACGGGCCCGTGCGACGAGTGCGTCGACTTCGCCATCGGTATAGTCCTGATCGTAGTGCACGAGGGCAAGCTTCTTGGCACCGGAGCCGATCGCCGTTTCGAGTGTTTGATCGAGCGAAGACAGCTGGCGCGTTGGATAGCGCGAGCTGTCTTCGGGGGTAAACGAACACTCGTGAATCAGGAGATCGACGTCGCGACAAAGTTCCTGGATCTCGGCATGCGTACCACTCAGTGGGCTGCCATGGCCGACGTAGGCGATGGCCTTTTTTCCATCTTGCAGGCGATAGCCAGCGGCACCGGGTGGGCCCCCCAATATCGGACACGCGCGCAGCGTTGCCGTGCCGATGGCGATGCGATCTTTGTCCAGCGCACCGACAAGCTCGATCGCGGAGGCCATGTTGCGATAAGTTTGCACCGGGAAGTACTGCGCAGCCATCTGGCCTTCCAGCACGGTTTGAAGTTCGGCCGCGCTGCGTGCGCCAACCACCGTAAAACGGTTGCCCGGAATGTAGAAAGGCCGGAAGAACGGGAAACCCTGAATGTGATCCCACTGGGCGTGGGATAGCACCACCGTCATCTGACCCTGTCCCTTGCCAAAAGGCGTCGACATGAGGGCATTGCCGAAGTTTCGGGCACCCGTACCACAGTCGAACATGATCGGTTCGCCGCCCGCGAGGGTCACCGAAACGCAGGGCGTGTTGCCGCCGTATCGGACGGTGCCTGGTCCCGGCGACGGAATCGATCCACGAACGCCCCAGAAGGTGATCTCCATCAGCGGGATCCTCCCAGTGGGAGCTGCAATCCCTCGTAGGCCGCACAGATCGTCAGATTCGGTGCCACGGTTCGTGCAAGCTTGCGCGCGGTTTCAAGCATCGCATCCACCTCGTCGTCGCTGCGTTCGGGGGCGTGGTGAAAAAGCGCGAGCTTGCTCACGCCGGCTTCGCGGCAAATGTCGATGGCGTCCATCGGTCGCGAGTGTCCAAAGTGCGGCAGTATCTTGTAGTCGTTGTCGGTAAACATCGTGTCGTAATCCACGAGATCGGCGCCTTCACATAGGCGCACGAGTGACGAGCGCATGGCGGACAGTTGATTGCGGTCGCCGATCGGCAATTCGACATCGGCCCCGGGTGCCTTCGCGATGAATTCCTCACCAAAGAGGATCTTTTCAAACGGGGCTGTGTCTGAAACGTAGACGACCTTGCAACCATCGCCTGATATGGCGTAAGCGGTCGCGACATAGGGATGGTTGAGTCGAGCGGTTGCAATGTTCAACTCGGCGATCGGAAAGGTGGCCTCGTCCGGCAGTTCACCAAAGTCGATGGATGCGCGTGTCTCGTGAAACGGAATCGGAAAGTAGGGCGTATCGGCCTGCATGGCGAGCACCGTTCGCAACCGCACGTCGTCTCGTTTCCGGGCGAAGATCTGCAGCCGCGCCTCGGGGTTGTAAAGCGGCGAAAAGAACGGCAACCCCTGGATGTGATCCCAGTGCGTGTGGCTGATGAGGATGTACGTCGAGCCAATCTTTTTTCCCGCAGACTGTGCCTCTCGCACGATTTCCTTGCCGAGAAATCGAATGCCAGTCCCGGCGTCGACGATCACCCGGGTGCCCGCATCCGACAGGACCTCAACACACGAGGTGTTGCCGCCGTAACGAACGGTCGATGATCCCGGCACGGGCAGGGAGCCCCGAACACCCCAGAAGCGAACTTTCATGACAGCGCGAGCCAATGCTGGGTGGCCTGACAGCGGGTACGAACGGACCTCGCTCTGGCTTTTCGGGTGGGACGGTTCACGGGGGAAAAGTTATCATCAACCCCACCGTTGCCGCAAAAGACCGTTTCAGCAATCTTGCCTAAAAGCCCAGTTCCTTCAGAATCTTGAAGTAGGTCTTGCGGTCGTGGGGTTGGTTCAGGATGTAAAATTCCTTGCCAACGAGGCCCACGCAACCGAGGCAGTAGGTGCAGTCCGAACAGTCGTAGCACGCGCTCAAGTAGGCCGAGGCGTGGCAGTTTTCGCAGCCAATCAGGTGCGTGCAGCCGTGGCACGCAGCGCAATCGACGCTGTGCAGGCATTCGGTGCAACCCCGACACCGCTCACAGTGGGTACAACGGTAACAGGCATCGCAGTCGACACAAAACAGGCACTTGGCCGAACTGGAGCAGTCTGTGCACTTGAAACTGCCCGGGTTTCCCCCTGGGGAAGAGAGGGTTTTGCGCAGGGTCTCAAGCTGCGTCTCGAAATCTCCGGGATTCATGGCCGCGCACTATACGGGAAAGCAAAGGGGGCATCTCGAGGATTTCCGGCATCGGAAATTTTGCTTTTAATAACAACGGCTTGGAGGTCATTTTTCGAATCGATGCCCGCTCTGAGGCGGCGCCTTTTGTGCCCGGTTTCGAGAAGGATCGAGCGCCACCGCTTCGTTGTGGTGGCCGACGGGCTCCAAGAGAGGCGGGTCCCGAGGGTCGCGCGAGCCATCCCCGTCGAGCGAGGCGGACAGCTCCGGTTGTTCTGACGGCGTTGGCCCCTATAATCCGTCGGCTCATGTCAGACCAAGAGTCCGGTGAAAGTGTTACTTCCACCAAGAAACCAGCAAAGCCACCCCGTCTTGCGCGCACCCGAAACATCGGGATCGTGGCGCACATCGATGCGGGCAAGACCACCGTATCGGAACGGTTCCTGTTTCACTCGGGCCGTATCCACAAGTTGGGCGAGGTCCATGACGGCGAAGCGCAGATGGACTGGATGCCGCAAGAGCGCGAACGCGGCATCACGATCACAGCCGCTGCAACGACGCTCACCTGGAAAAACCACGAGCTGCACCTCATCGATACGCCCGGCCACGTTGACTTTACGATCGAGGTCGAGCGCTCGCTGCGCGTGCTGGATGGCGTGGTCGTGGTGTTCTGTGGCGTGTCGGGTGTCGAACCGCAATCCGAGACAGTCTGGCGGCAAGCGGACGGATTCCATGTGCCACGAATGGCCTTCATCAACAAGATGGACCGTCTGGGTGCTGATTTTTCGGCAGTTGTCGAACAGATCGAAAAGCGCCTCGGTGCTCATCCCGTGCCGATTCAACTGCCGATTGGCGCGGAGGACACATTTGAAGGCGTGATTGATCTCGTGGAGGAGCGCGCCCTGTATTTTTCCGGCGTCGAAGACGAAGAGCCCCGGATCGAGGCCATTCCGGACTCGCATGCAGCGCTTGCGGCCGTGGCCCGTGAAAAATTGATCGAGGCCTGTGCGGATATCGACGATGCGCTGGCGACGGCTTATCTCGAAGGTCAACCAATCGAGATCGATCGGCTCAAGGCCGCGATTCGGCAGGGATGCGTGCAGTGCAAGATGGTTCCGGTACTGGCGGGCTCGGCGCTGCGGAACAAGGGGGTGCATCCGTTGCTCGATGCCGTGGTCGACTATTTGCCGTCGCCGCTCGACGTGCCGCCCGTGCACGGGGTCAAACCCGGTACCGAAGAGGTGATCGTTCTTCTGCCACAAGACAACGCTCCGCTTGGCGCGCTGGCATTCAAGGTCCAGATGGACGAAGGCCGAAAGGCCGTGTATTTGCGCATCTATTCGGGTGTCATCAAGGCCGGGCAAGAGGTGTTGAATCCGAGGACCGGTCGCAAGGAAAAAGTAGCACGGCTTTTCGCCGTTCATGCAAATCGACGTGAGAAGCTTGAAAAGGCGGGCGCGGGCGAGATCGTACTTGCCATGGGTCTGCGCGATGCGGGGACCGGTGATACGATTTGTAGCCCCGAACATCCGGTCTTGCTTGAACGCATTGGCATTCAGGATCCGGTGCTTGGACTTGCGGTCGAACCCAAAACCCAGGCTGAAAAAGAAAAGCTTGAATTTGGCCTTTCAAAACTGGCTGACGAAGATCCGACGTTCCGCTACGGCGACGATGCGGAGACCGGCCAGACGATCATCCGCGGCATGGGCGAGTTGCACCTTGATATTCTGGTGGATCGCCTGCGTCGCGAATACGGCGTCGAGGTCAACGTGGGTCGGCCGCAGGTCGTGTGTCGTGAGACGCTTGCCGGCGCTGGTGAAGGTGAAGCGCGCTTTGAACGCGAGGTTGAGGGCCAGAAGTTGTTTGGCCACGCGGTGATTCGGGTTGGGCCGCGTGCGCGCGGCTCGGGCAATTTGCTGCGGCTTGCCCTGCCACCTCCGACTGCGATCGCGGGCGGCAAGGTACTCGAGATCCCGGCGGCGTTGGTTGCAGCCACGATGGATGGAGCGCGTGAATCCATGACCTCGGGTTTGCAGGGATATCCACTTGAAGACATCGAGGTCGCGCTCTGCGGGATCGAATACCATCCCGAATCGTCGGGGATTCCGGGTCAAAAGGCCGCGGTTGCCGAAGCCCTGCGCAAGGCGTTCCGTTCGGTGGGGACGAAACTGCTTGAGCCAATCATGCGCGTCGAGGTCACCTCACCCGAGGCCAGCGTCGGTGATGTACTGGGTGATCTGAACCAGCGCCGCGCCCAGGTTGAAGACGTGGGCTTTCGGGGCAATCAGCGCATCGTGTTGTGCAAGGTTCCGCTGCGCCGCATGTTCGGTTACTCAACGGATCTCCGCTCGGCGACCCAGGGTCGTGCCAGCTTTTCCATGCACTTCGATCGCTACGACACCTGGGATTGACAGATTTCTGAGTCGGGCCTGCGGGCAAGTGACGGATTTTACTGTCGCCGGTTGTCCGATCGGGGGTTGGAACGGGACTTGCTGGTGGATGGGGACATGAAACCTTCTGTATTTGCGTGGTTGGCGCCGACCTCTGCCCTCATGGTGTTGATAGCCTGTGGCGAGGGTGACAGTTTCGATCCAGGCACGGGCGGGACGGCCAACGGCAGAGGAGGGATTGGAAGTGGTGGCCATGCGAGCGGGGGCACGGTCGGAACGGGCGGCGGCAGTGGTACCAAGCTTTGCAATGGCGCCGTGTGCGACATGTTCTGTGAATTCGGCAACAAGGTGGATGCGAACGGGTGTGAGCTATGCGCGTGCAATTCGCCAACCATTTGTCCTGCGATTGCCTGCTTACTTGATTGCCGATACGGCTTCGTCAAAAACAGCAATGGTTGCGACAGTTGCACCTGCAATCCACCCCCCGTCTGTGGTGCGAATGCGTGCGGACCCCCGACGCCCGGCGCGGTGTTGTTTTGTCCCGACGGTTCAATACAGCGCGAGATCTGTGCGCCTTCGGGCAAGGCCGAACAATGCAGCTGGAACCGGGAAGCCTGCCCACCCACTTGCGACCACTATCTCGACCTCGCCACCTGCGAGACGCAAACGCGTTGCCAGTGGCTTGCCCCTGGGTGCAGCGGCACCGCGTTCCCCTCGGCGAAATGTTTCGAACGCATCAACGTCAACTGCGCCGAGCGAGCATCGCCGATTGGATGCACGAACGGGGGCAAGTGTACCAACGTCACCGTTGACCCCTGCGCGGGTCGTCCGAACGTGATTTGCTTGACCTGCGCAAGCCCCACAAGCGTCTGTTTGTAGCCGCCTGCGCGCGGCAGGCTATCGACGCCGACGGTTGCGTGAGAGGGCGAAAGCCAATGCCCCGGCCACGAGGAGGAGTCCTCCGGGAGTTGTGTTGCGTTTGTTGATGCTGCAGCCGCCGTCTGATTTGCGGTCGTCGCCGCCACCGGCGCTGCCCGCCTCGCCGCCGGCGCTGCCCGCCTCGCCGCCGCCGATGCCCGCCTCGCCGCCGCCGCCCTGTCCGGAGCCGCCGCCGCTTTTGCTGCCGCCTGTACTTGCACCGCCGGTGTTGTTGTTGCCACCCGTGCCGATTGCGCCGCCCGTGTTGCTGTTGCCACCGCTGCCCGTGGTGCCGCCTGTGCTGGCCGTACCACCCGCGCCACCCGTATTCATCGCCGGCGTTCCTGCGATCTTGATGTCGGCGCAGTGCAGGTAAAACGCGTTGGCATAGGCGCGGCCGGGGTCTGCCATGACTTGCGTCACGCGCAAGGTGCAATTGTCACACACAATATTGGGCAGCTTGACCATGATCTCCCAGGGCAACTTTCCGGCCTTGCCGTCGTGCAAGCCCCAGTAGTCACGCAAGATCCAGAGGCTGTTGCCTGCCTCCACGGGCTCGACAACTTCCTTGGGGAGATCGGCAAGCTTCACGGTGCCACCGTTAAAGTACTTGTAGATCGTGTTGTCGTAGGTCGCCTTGTCGAGATAGCCAAAGCTGTCGTCACCGGTGGAGTCAAGCTCGATGCGGAAATATCCCGGGTGAGGGACGGTTTCGTTCCATTTGAAAAGGATGGTTTCACCGGGCTTGAACGTGGTGACGGCGGCCAGGTTGCGCGTGCCGCCGCACGGGCGCGCAGCGTATTTGATATCGTCCTTGCCAGGGACGCGCGGCTTCGGCATCGACAACAAGATGTGCGCGTGGGCAACCGGGGCCATCGCCGACAACAAAGCAACCGCGAGAAAATACCGTCCGAACTTCATGGATAACCTCCGGGCCAGAAGGGGCGATCGAGTCGACCGCCGGTGCCGATGTATTACAGCACATTCGGCCGGGCCTGCCTACCCGGGTCGCGTTCGATGCGTACGTCGGCCGGGTGGTGCGCACCCGCTTCATCACAATGCGGGGATGAAGCGATGGAAAAACGTGAGCCAGAACGAAACCGGATTCACCAACCACACCACCGATTGGAGCGCGATGATCCAAAAAACGGCGATCGCTTGCGTGGCCAGCGCCGACGGGGCATGGAATTTTTGGACCATCGGCACGAGCAACACGGGAAGGATAGCCCCCGCGTGGTGCCAGTACCCTTCGTAGCCCTGGAAATCCGACAAGGCGATGGCCGTCCCCACCATCACAGTGCCGAGTGCCAGCCACTGACGCCGTGCAGCCAGTACCACCATGACAAGCGTCGAGATCCCAATCGCAGTTTGCATCGGGGAATGCGTCCCAATGCGCAACGACAACGGCGGCGCGGTCGCACGCTGGGCCGCCGTCACCGGGTACATCCAGTAGAAGGATACGAGAACCAGCGCGAACGCGAAGGCGCACCAGGCCACCGTTGCCCAATCACCTTTCTTGAACGGCCGTTGGTGCCAGGCACGCCACGCTGCCAAAATTCCGAGCGGCAGAAGAATCACTGCTCGGTAGTGAAGAAAGGCAGCGCCGGCAAACCACCGCAACGCGCTCATCGGCCTGTCTTGCGTCAATCGCAACACCACCATGGCCCCGCACCCTAGCCAAATCGGATCGTAGAATCCCGAAAGGGAAAGATGCAAGAACTCAGGAACAGTAATGAGTCCGAGGACAAGTCGAAACCCTGGCGGACCAAGCGCAAGACATTTCAACCACGCCACCAACCCCAGGCAGGTGAACAGCAATAAATAAGCAATAGTCCATTTGCCGAAAATATTGGTGGGCATCGCCACGTAGTGGCCGAGCAGCGCCATGGGCATGAATAGACCGATTTGACCCGGGGGATAGGCGAGCGGCATGTGCCCCCAGTTGTGCTGCGCATGGGGATACGCGACGTCTGCCGTCGAAACGTTCAAGGGCACTCGGTAAAGCTCGAAGCCCTTTTTCAAAAACACATGGGAGGTATATGCGTGGCGAATGTGGTCGTTGAAGATGCTTGCGATGTCGCCGGTCGGAGAGTTTGTCCGGTACGGAATCCATGCCGCGGCCAAAAACAGGACCAGTCCCGCAAGCCAGGGCCAGCGCGCGATGACACCAAGCTTTTTTGCGCCTTGTTTTGTCTTCCCGGGAGCGTCCTCCATGCGCGGCAATATATCCAACCTGTCCGCAAAGGCCAAGCGCAGCCGATGCCCTACGGTGCCGGAGCCACATCCACAAAGATCGGATTCGTGACTGCGAACGGGACCGTGCCCGCGGGTTGACCCGGCAGGGGCGGACACTTGTCCTTGCCCCAGGCTGAATCGTAGTTGTAGACGCCGACCTGGTAGATCGGAAGTACGTCGCTGCCTTGTGCTTCTGCCGTGATGAAACTGTCCGTGGAAATAGGTCCAACACGGGTTTCAAAGATCTGCGAAAAGGCCGTTCGCGGTGTCCGTTGCACGTTCCATTGCTTCACAATCTTTCCCCCGACCCGCAAATTCACCTCGTCGACGTCGATCCAGTTTGCGGCCTGTACGCGCACGCGAACATTCGCGCTGTTGACGGCACCGCGATGGATGTCGCCTTCTCTCAATTCACCCATCTGCACGGTTATAAAGGGGCCGGTGGTGACGATCGCTTTTTGTGATGACAGCGCCGCGACGACCGCATCCGTCGAAACGGAATACAATTTTGTATCGTCAATGCGAACAAAAGTCCGCGGCGTTCCGACCACGATTCCGGAACTGAAATGGCTATCGGACACAGCCGTGCCGGTATGCACCATGCCAAGCTCCAGCATGCGATACCAGTCGTCGATGGTCTCTCGCAGCAACGAGCCACATACGGACCAACCATTCAGAATTTCCATCGCTGGAAAATTTTGGTTGCATGGCGGCGGGAGCGTTCGATCTCCCGTGACCCAGGGACCGCAGTGCGCGGATCGCATGTAACCGCCGTACGCCATCCGTCCGTGAGCCATGCTGATCCACGGGCGCCCAGGAAGGTTGGCGAACCCTTCAAAATACTGGGACGGATCGGCTATTGGCAACTTCGCGAAGGCCACCAGGAAGGTGGCTTCGTCGGCGGCTTCTCGCAAGAGTCCCGTGAAGTGCGAGCCGATGCTGGCGACTTCGACTCCAACAAGACCGGCAAGCGGAGCCATGGTCGTGCGCGGCCAAAGGCCACGGATGATCGGAGAAAAATCCGTCAGGCGATCGTGATCGGCAGACATGAGAAGCTCAAGGCCAGTCGTGGCTGCCAGGATCACCTGGTTTCGGCCGGGCGCGCCTGCGTCCGGAGACGCGGGCGAAGAATGCACGTGAAAATCAGCCGATCGGTATCCCGTGGTGTCGACAGAGCGTCGAAGTGCTACGTTTAGACTGCGGGTCCTCGACAAGTCGATCGTCTCTTCGTGGGTGTCGTATTCGATCCCGCGCGACACAACGATGCGGTAGGAAATTGGCTCAAGAACCGTCGTGAAGTCTCCGGACTGGAACGGGTTGGGAAACACATAGGGTTTTCCGACCGGGACCGAGCCTTCGCCGTTCCAAAGTGCCAGGCCGTGAGCGAATGCGAGCACCCCATGGCCAAACAGTTGAGCGGAGCGGCCTTGCGACCAGCCCGGTCGGTCGATGATGTTGCCGAACGCAAGCGCCTCGCCTGATTCTTTCAAAAACGTGATCTGCGCGGGGACTGGCTTGTGGGTGACGGCGTCGACGATCCGAATGCGCAACAGATCGTTTTTCGGATGGACAGGCCTTGTCAGTCCCCAAACCAGGAAGAAGACAAGGGACGCTATCCCCACCACGTATCGGAATGATCGAAGCGGCATGTGGGGTGATCAAACGGAACACTAACACAAAGACCGCCCGCATGTTCCGCGTGGCGTCTTGACCCATCCGGGGATTGACGTCCTGAGGGTTGATTTTGAATTGGTTCTGGGGCACACAGAGTCGTCTTGCGTTTTGTTTCCTGGCTTGCGCGTCGGCGTGCGTGGTTTTTGGTCCCACTGTTTTTCACGGGGCTGGTGGCGGCGGTGTGGGCGCCCATGTTTTCCGGAGAATCCGGGTTCGGATGGGATCGCGTCGATAGTTACTGGCCCGATCTTGCGTATCTGGCGAACCAGTTCCGAAAGTTCGAGTTTCCGCTGTGGAATCCCCATGAACGCGCGGGCTATCCGGCGCACGCCGATCCACAGCCCGGATATTTTTACCCCGTACACTGGATTCTCGCGATCGGCGGTGCGCTGGCCGGCAAGGTGTCCTGGTGGATCGCGCAGGGGGAGGAGTTGCTCCACGACGTGGTGCTTGCGTCGTTGATGTACGCCTATCTCAGGTCGCGAAAGTTCCACTGGTGCGTCGCACTTTTTGGCGGCGCCGCTGCCGCAATCACCGGCCCGTGGATGAGCGACAAGACCAACAATTTTATGGAGTCGATGGCCTGGACGCCGCTTGTCTGGATGGCCTTTGATGCCGTCCTCGCACGTCCACGGCTTGTATCGGCTGCGGGCCTCGCGGGATCGTTGTATCTGGCGGTCAGCGCAGGGTCGCCGCCGGGCTACTTCTATGTTTTGTTGATGGTCGTTCCCTATGCGGTGTTCCGCAGTGGCGCATGGTTCATCATCGCACCGAAAAGCGATCGCAAACGGATCGGTCGCCGCCTGATCTTCATGGGGACCGCCGTCGGCATCGCGTTCGCACTGATGGCGGTCGTGATACTTCCAGGCCTTGAGCTCACGAAACATTCCACCCGTGCGAACGGCCTGCGCGACATCGGCTACGCCGTCGATGGTTTTATTGGTTGGCAACATTCCCTGATCGGACTCGTTTCTCCGACGGGCGGCACGTGGATCACCTACATGGGATTGTTCACGGTGCTTTGCGCACTGGTGGGCGCAACCTGGGGCGCCCGTCGCGATCAGGGTAGTTCCGTGATGTTCCTTTTGGGCGCTGTGTTTTTTCTCGTGCTCGCGTTCGGCAGCCAAACGCCTGTGCTCACGTGGTTGGTGCTGCACGTGCCCGGTTTCGACATGTTCCGCGTGTGTGCGCGATATCGCATTCTGTTCGGCATCTATATGGTTCCGACGGCAGCGTGTGGTCTACAGGTGATTGTGGATCGGCTTGGCACTCGGCCCCATCTCCGGTCGGCGGCATTGTCGGGTATGGCGGTTGGATTCTGGGCCCTGGTGTTGTGGATCCTCAACGCTTTTCCGAACATTCACCCAACGGATGCGCCTCCTGTTGCGCGAAGCCACACGATGCTTGCGGTGGCGGTGGGGTTGACCTTGCTCATTGTCTGGCTACCCGGTCGCTGCAAAACGATCGCTGCCTTGCTTGCCCTGCCAGCGTTGTTTATCGATCCGCACGGGTTTGCGCACGTTCATTCCCGCGGTTTCGAGCCACGGCAGCTTGATGCACCCCGGTGGCCCGAAGTGAGGGGACTTCCAGGACTGTACGACTACCGCGTGTATGACGAATTCTGGATGGAGCCGCGGTCGGGTTCGCGTTTGCTTCTGCGTGAGATGCGCGGCTACCAGAACTTTGATCCGTTGGCGACGACTTCGTACCGGGAGGTGATCGTGGAAGCCCGTACCCACCCGCAACTGCTGGGTGAGTACAACATCCGCTACATTTTCTTCGATCCGCACTACCGGATGGGGTGGACGGCCTCGACCTTTTCCCAGGCACCAACCCTCATGTTGCCCGACGTGTTTCGGTTGGTATCGCCCCACGTTGTCGAGGTGGCCCATCCCGCGCCCTGGGTGGCGTGGTACGGCGGCGTGAAGGCGGTTCCCGGGACCGCGGTAATTTCGACCCTGGGTACGATGCGCGATCACCGTGGTGTTCGTGTCGGCGCGGTCATTGACGAGGCGTTGCTCGCGGACAGTGCCAACGCAACGTGGTTGCGTCCCCTGATGCGCGCGTTCGATGCAAATCTGGCTCCGTCGGCTGTTGCGGGTCGTGTAACACGTTTCAACGCCGATGCCGTGTCGGCGACGATCACCGTACCAGAGGATGGCCTGGTGGTCCTGAATGAAGCGAACTACCCCGGATGGGAGGTGTTTGTGGACGGCCAGCAACGGTCCGATGTCACCGTTGACGGCCTGTTGCGCGGCGTGCACGTAAACAGGGGCTCGCACGAGATCCACTGGCGCTACAACCCGCCGGGATTCTGGTGGCAGATTGGCCTGTGGTGGCTCGGGATGGCCATCCTTGGCGCAGCAGGGGCGATCGTGCTCTGGGAGAACCGTCGTTCAAAACCGACACCGAGAAAGACGCACGGCCGCTTCATCGAGGACGGCGTCTGATTTCGCGAAACAAAAGCGAACCAGCGGCGGCGTATCCGCGGGGTTTGCATAGAATGCGGACGGTGGAATGGCCGCGACACCCGCCTCAAGTAGCAGGTGTCGGCAGAAGTCGACATCATTGGGAAACTCGGTTTTCGAGATGTCCGCCAACAAAAAATACGAACCCGCGATCGGCAGGCAATTCAGGTTGGCTGCCGCAAGGCTGTGTTGCAGTTTCCCTCGCCGCACGCCGTACGCTTGCACGAGCGACGGATAATAACCGTTCGTCTCAGCCTCTTGCAGCGCATCGGCGGCTGCCTCTTGAAAAGGCGTGGCGTTGCAAAATGTGACCCACTGATGCGTCGCGCGAATGGCGTGCGTCAGCTCGGACGCCGCCAGCGTCCAGCCGATCTTCCAGCCCGTCACCGAAAACGTTTTGCCGATGCTGTCGATGGTCACCGTCCGGTCGCGCATGCCGGGACGGGTGCAAAGGGGCACGTGGACCGCATCGCCATAGACCATTTCGCTGTAGACCTCGTCCGAGAGCGCAACGAGATCATGCTCGACGCAAAGCTTCGCAATGAGATCGAGTTCGGCGGTGGAGAAAACTTTGCCGGTGGGATTGTGCGGCGAATTGATGACAATGAGACGCGTACGCGGGGTGATGGCCGCGCGCAAGGCGATCTCGTCGATGCGAAAATCGGGAGGATGAAGCTGCACAAATCGGGGACTCCCGCCTGCCAGCCGAACGTCCGGCGCATAGGCATCGTAGGCGGGCTCGAACAGAATGACCTCGTCACCAGGATTGCAAAGTGCCAGGGTTGTGCAGAAGAGTGCCTCGGTTGCACCCTGCGTGACCGTGATCTCGGTGTCGGCATCAAAGCCGGTTGCGTGCTTTTTCATCCACCGCGCGGCGACTGCATGGCGGAGTCGCCCGATGCCGATGGCGGGCGCGTACTGATTGTGGTTGGCGTCGATGGCGCGCTTGGCGGCTTCCTTGATGAACTCGGGTGCGGGAAAATCGGGAAACCCCTGGCCGAGGTTGAGCGCCTTGTGGACGAGTGCCAGGCGCGACATCTCGGTGAAGATCGAGGTGCCGAAGCCTTCGATCCGAAGGGCCGCCCGCGCGCGAAGGTTGGCAGGATCTGGCATCAGATCTCCGTCTTGACCTTAAACGATCGCTTGATGATGCCGAACCAGAATCCGACGCCGACAAAGATCGCGGCAAGAATCGCGACCGGCGTCAGACCCGGGTAGTTGTTCGGCACAATCATGCCAAAGAGCATGGGTCCCGATGCGAAAAGGTTAAAGCGAGAGGTTCGACCTGCCGTCAACGCAAGTTGTGCTGCGTTTTCCGGTGGCTTGCCCGAGATAAGTCCTCCCAGCAATGCACGTTGGCGCGGCCAGATAACGAACCAGACGTTGAACCACATGATGCTGCCCACGAGCGAGCCGAAGAGCATCCAGATCCCACGGTTGGTGAGCTCGCCATTGTGCATCAGCAAGTGTTGATGCCCGTACTTGTACCCGAAGAGCAGCCAGCCAAAGACAAAGGTGTACATGGCACCCATGCGGAACCAGTAGTGAACCCGCAAGAGCAACTTTGGATTTACAATCAGCTTCACGTCATCGGGCAGGTCGCGCTGAAAGGGGATGTTGATGAGATTGAAAAAGAACAGCTGTCCGAGCCAGACGATGCCAAACATGATGTGGCCCCAACGGAGGACGACGGCTATCAAGGACGATGGGTCTTCAAGCATGCGTGGATCCTTTCAAGATGGCGCTCGCGGCAAGCTAACACAGAATTTCGGCGCTGGCCGCTGCGCGAAAAGGCGAAGGTTCTCGCACGGTTGAGGTCTCCATCCGGAGTGAACGTCGGACGCGGCAAGCGCTTTTTCCGCACCCCGGCCGGTATTCGTTGTATGGATGAAGGTATGCCGCGTCGGCACTTCACCGTGGTCGAGATTAACCGGATGATTCCGGAGCTTGAGGTGATTTTTACCGAAGTGATTCAGCTTCACGCGGGGATGCGCCGGGCCGAAGTGCGCCTCTCGCAACTCGGCTGTTCGGCCACACGCGAAGTTCTTTCGGGTGAAGACGACGGCGGCTCGCCTGAACTGCGCATGGCCAAAGGGATGTTGCGCGGATTCTACGAGGCGCTTGTGGATGGTCTCGGTCGTGTTGCGGATCTGGGCGGCGAGGTCAAAGATCTCGAAGTGGGCGTGGTCGATTTTCCGGGGCGCCGGGGATCCGAAGAAATTTGCCTGTGCTGGAAGCTGGGCGAAAAACGCCTCGGACACTGGCATACAGGGGCTTCGGGTTGGGCCGGTCGACGACCGATCGATCACTTGGTGCCACTTGAACCTTCGCCGCTTGATTGAGATGACGAACCCCAACGATGCTCAACGGGCTGCACTCGAAGCCGCAATCGAGTCCTTGTTGAATGCGACCGGCCTCGACCCAAAGACCAACGGCGATCTCACCACGACGCCTGCGCGGGTAGCGAAGCTGTGGCAAACCGAGTTTCTCGCGGGATACATGATGGATCCCGTGCAAATCCTTTCGGAGCCGGTGCTCGGCGAAGCCGATCCGGACGTGGTCATCGTGGGTGGACTGCGCTTTCACGCCATGTGCCCACACCACCTCGTTCCGTATCGCGGCGTGGCGCATGTGGCGTACATCCCGAACGGCAAGTTGGTGGGCTTTGGTCGCCTGGCCGATCTGGTGGAATGCTTCACGAAACGGCTCACGTTGCAGGAGCGCGCGACCCATCAGATCGCAGAATCCCTCAGTCGTGGTCTTTCGGCAAAGGGCGCAGGCTGTGTGATTGAGGCCGAACAGATGTGCCTTGCTCTGCCTGGAGAGCGCCACGATCAATCGGGCGTTGTGACGAGCGCTTTTGTAGGCGAAATGTTGCACCGACCGGATTTGAAGGCCCGTTTGTTGGATGCGGCCCGTTTGGGCGGCCGACGCGGTTAATCGCACTTGCCGCGAGCCCTTGGGCAAACCGCACGGTGTGCACTAGATTCCTGTCCATGGACCATCCGAAAACGTCGGCAGATGCGCTCAGGGGTCAGGTCGCGGTCGTGACCGGCGCCTCGCGAGGCATCGGTCGCGCCATCGCGGTGACGCTCGCGAAGGCGGGCGCATCGGTCCTCGGGTGCAGTCGCACCGGGGAGGGCAGGGGCTTTCTGGCCGACCTGCCCGATGCCATCGCCGATCGCTGCCGATTTGAAGCCTGTGATGTGCGACGGTTTGACGAGATCGAGCGGTTTTCAAGGCGAAACGTCGCACAGTTTGGCGCGGCCGACATCCTGGTGAACAACGCCGGTGTGGTGACGCGCTCGAATGTCGAAGACACAAGCGAGGCCGCGTGGAATGACGTCATCGCGGCCAATTTGACGGGTTCATTTCTGATCACCCGGGCTTTTCTTCCCGGGATGAAGGCAAAAAAGAGTGGACGCATCATCAACATCGCGTCGATCGCCGGGCGGCAAGGAACCGCGATGTTGAGTGCCTACTGTGCTGCGAAACACGGCGTGATTGGCCTGACCCGCGCGGTTTGCGAGGAAGTTCGCGAATATGGCATCGCGGTCAACGCGGTTTGTCCCGGCTCGGTCGATACCGAGATGCTGCGCGTCGGGATGCCAGGCGGCGTTGCCCGGATCACGACCGCAGAGGTGGCCGATGTGGTGCTCTTTTTGGCAGCGACGGCACCGATTACAATGACGGGTTCATGCCTGGATGTCTTTGCATGAGCCGTTTTGCTACACTCGGTTCTGTGAAACAGCTATGGTTTTTCGGGTTGACCGCGTGTCTTTGTGCATGTGCGGGTGATTCCAATCCGAAAGTGGGTGTTGGCGGTGGCGGTATCTCCGGCACCGGGACTCGGATTGTTGTGAGCTCCGACGTGCTGCTAAGCGGTGCCACGGATGGGGGCCCGCGACCGCCTGTCGGAGTGGGTGTCGGTCTTGCGGATGCTGCCCCGGCAGACTCGGGTGGACAGGGTATGGGCGGAACCCCCGGAATGGATACCATGGCCGCGACCTGCGATCTGGTGGCGCAGAACTGCGCAAAAGAACTCGCCTGCTACCGAAGACCAACCGGTGGTACGGTTTGCGAGGTGCCAGGGTTTGCAGCGGAAGTCACCCCCTGTGCGGCGGATGCGATTTGTTCGATGGGCCTTGTCTGTGTCGCGGGCGAATCCGGCATCGCCGGGTGTCTGCCCGTGTGTGATCCGCAGCTTGCGCCCTGTCCCGATCGGCGCGCTTGCAGACCCCTGCGCGGTTACGAGCCAGCGGGTTACTGCGAATTGTGAGTGCGACGATCGGCCTTGAAGAACATCAGGTGTTGCCAGGGCAATCGATGGTCTTCGCTTTCCAGGACAAATCCGCCAGCGTTTAGTTCTTTCAAGATCTGGGCGCGCGACATTTTGTGTAACGCTTTAATCGGGACCTTGGGGTCCTCGGCCCGAAACTCAACCAGGACAAGGCGCCCCTGCGGTGAAATCGAGCGATGAAATTCGCGTAGCATTTCGGTCGGATGCGACAGTTCGTGATACACATCGACGAGCAGGGTCAGATCGCAAATCCGTGCGGGCAGTCCCGTGTGTTTCTCGGTGCCGCGCACCGGGGTGATGTTCAAGATGCCCGCCCGGGTGGCCCGTGTTTTCAGGAGCTCCAGCATCTCGGGCTGGATGTCGACGGAATAGACCCGACCCTTGGGACCGACGGAACTGGCCATTTTCAGACTGTGGTATCCGTTGCCGGCCCCGATGTCACAGGCGGTTGTCCCTTTTTTGAGTCCGAGCAAGGCATGCAAGGTGTCAGGATGTTCTTCGGCTTGTCGCGTGGGTCGAGTGAGCCACCCGGCCCCTTCGTGGCTCATGGTGGGGGCGATGGCCCGACCGTGATGATGGGTGGGGGCGGGTTGTGTTGCGAATGGTGGTCGGGTGCGTAAAAGCGCGATCGCATCGACGTAGGCAAGGCCCATGGAAAGGCCGTGTTCGAGCAACGGTTCGGCTTCGATGAACTTGCGCGGCAGATATCCAAGCCGGTCGAGTCGGGGATGCATCGAAAACGACACGAAACTGCCGTCTCCTTGCGGCACCGCGTCCCATCCCCAGACGGCACCTTTTCCCTCTCCTTCAGAACAAACCCCGCGCAACGTTTTGCCGTGGCCAACATCCCAAATCCCGTCGAAGGAAACGAAGGGAAAGCTTGAGCCGATGGACCATCGCTGTGCGGCACCAACGCCGACTGTTTCAACCTTGGGGCTTGTGGTAATGCGTTTCCACCCGGGCACGGCCTTCCAGCTTTGAGCGTCACTCAGGAACGTTGAGAGCGATTCGGCGCTGTCGGGTACTTGCCAGCCGATCTGTGCAAAGAGCAGCCGCCCGCCCGGCGCGACTTGAACGAGGCCCGTGGGGACTGTGTTTCCAAGGATGCCTGTAATGTCCACGAGATCTGCCGTTTGCAGCCACGCTGGCAAGGGCGGTTGTGGCTCAATGAAGGGTCTTCGCACAGAACGCGTTTCGTCGGGTGCGGCCAAGATCGCCATCGCACGCAACACGACGACTGCGGCCGTCACGGTAATGGCCGGTGTTGCGAGTTGCTCGCGATCTACGAGGCGTCGCGTGATCCAATTCGCATCACGCGCATTGACCGTCATTTTCAGCGTCAAGATGGAATGCTTGCCGATGGGATGCACCTGAAAGTCCAGCCGTCCGGGGGCGAAGGCACCCCGTTGCAGGACTAGCGAAACGGTTTCAGCTGTCGATGCAAGGCGAAAAGCGCCCTGCAAGTTGGCGGCGGGAATTTCAAGCTCCCAGTCGACGGCTTTCGTTGAAACATCGACCCGGACGAGTGAGGGAACAGCGCGTCGGTAGTTTTCGACCTCGACCAGCATTTGCCGAAGGCGCCCGGGCGGTGTGTCCACCCGCATTGCGACGAACACCTCGTTGCCGGGAGCGTCGCCGATCCGTACCACGACGGAGCCCACCGGCGTCACGGCAAAAGCACGCTGCAAGGCGTTCGGCTCGGGCGCGACGGACTCGGCCACCGTCAGGTTTCCCTGCCCAAACGCCAACCCGCCCGTCAAGAGCAGGGAAAGGAGCGGCGGCCAAAAACGCCGTGCGGCGGTCATGCAATTCATGCTAGCTTGGCCGCGCAATTTCGCAGCCCTTTCTTGTGATGGATCTTCGCCGTTCGCGCCTTGCCGTTCTCCTGGTTGCAGCCCTTGTGTTGCTTGCGATCGTCGAGTCGGTCAACGCAATCACCGCGCCG
>Ga0105046_10000114_pt1 | contig 88766 bp, 71 predicted proteins | sample MAT03_FD_78385 | JGI IMG/M metagenome (GOLD analysis project Ga0105046, IMG submission 78385) | Freshwater microbial communities from Lake Fryxell liftoff mats and glacier meltwater in Antarctica - MAT-03 (megahit assembly) | ecosystem: Environmental > Aquatic > Freshwater > Ice > Liftoff... | reverse complement strand
CTAGGAGGATGTCTTGTGGTTTGCAGTTCGATGAGGTTTCGCCTGAGAACGGGTGCAAGCGTCAAACGTGAACCGGGGCGACGTTTGGAGTCCCGTCGGTGGATTGGATCGCTCGCCAATCTCGCGTGCCAAATTATCGGCCGGAATGTCGGGATTCACGCGATGGCTCCCACCTCTGCGCCCTCTCGCCGTCTGTAAAACCTCCGGGGCTTAAGTCTACTACCGAGCAGGAAGGTGGCGGAGAGGGAGGGATTCGAACCCCCGGGAGCTTTCGCCCCAACGGTTTTCAAGACCGTCGCGATAGACCACTCTGCCACCTCTCCGTTCGTCGCGGGTCCCCAGCGTCGACGACTTCCGGGAGCGCTTCAATCGCGATTTTTTCGGTAGAAAAATGCCAGCCAGGTCCCAAGGGCGGCCAGCAGCACCAGCCACCAAAAAACGCGCAGATCGCGTGCAGCGCGTTCGGCAAATGCCTGCAGACCTGGAAAAATCAAAAACAGCCCGATCAGGATCAGGACGGCTGCGACAAGCGAACGATTCCGATTGAAAGCCACTGGATGCTTCCGGTCGAGCCCGGATCGAACGGCACCACTAACCTCGGGAAGCGTTCAACGTCCAAGCGTTCTACTTCGACTGCGGGGGGAGCAGCGCATTGGAGTTACCGATGGGGAGGATCAAATTCGTTGCCGAGCCGCCGCTGCCGCCACCGCCGATGACGAGGGGCGCGCGACCATCCCATTTTTCGACGATTTGGAGTTGAATCAAACCCGGCGTCTCGCTCAGCGCGAGACCGCGAATACGGATAGCGTCGGCTTCGCCCTGCGCTTTGATTTTGGCCGTTTCAGCTTCGATCTGCGCTTTTTGTTGGGTGAAACGCGATTTCGCGGCTTCCTGTTCCTGAACCATCTTCGCTTCGATCGCCGATTCGAGTTCCTTAGAAAGGGTGATATTCTCGACGACCAGGTCCTCGATGAAAAGGAGGTCGCCGATCTTTTCTTTTGCCGCAAGCAACGTCTTGTTTTTGACGTCTTCGCGTTTGCGGACGATCTGCTCTGCGCTTTGCAGGGCGGTCACTTCTTTAAGCGCTTCCTGGACACGAGGTGCGATCAGGCTTTCGAAAGGATCTCCCGCGTAGTCTTTGTAGACCTTCACGATCATGGTCTCAGGAATGCGATAGAGAACTCGCAGCGTCACATTCACTTGTTGCAAATCTGATGAATAACATTCCGACTCCAAGATCTGTGTTTGCTGACGAACCGTGATTCTCACCAAGTGCGACGCGAAGGGTATTTTTGTACCAAATCCTTCGGGCCTAGCCTGTTCTTCGACTTTCCCGAGGGTCACGAGCACCCCGCGTTCCCCGGGTTGGACCACATAGGCGCACTGCGCGAGTGCCAAAACGGCGACGACGATGATAATTCCGAATCCGACGAGTTTTCCGGGGTTCATAGTCACGCACACAATAAGCGTGACTTTGCTGCAGCAAGCTTTGACCGCTCGGAAGCATGAGCGAATTTTCCACTAGCTAAGGGGTCGGTTCACACGAGTCGAAACTGGTCGCCGCGTCGGAACAGGCCGATCTTTACCCCGAACGCAGGATGCTCCGTGAGTTGTCGCCAGCAACACCGTTTCCCATGAGTGAACCAAAATGGACAGGTCATGCTCAGTTGCGGGGCAGAAATGTAAATTGCATTTAAGTTGCTTCTTTGAGTTTAAAGCAGTTAATTTGCCTATATGGACCAAGAGAACTCCGCTCACGAAACAGTCGGCGAATTGCAGGGCCTTTATGGACCCTTTACGTTTCCCGAAAAGCTCCTGCAAAAGGTCTGGCTGAGGGGCGAGTTCGACCATGAGCGAGCCCTCACGGCGGACGGGCGAAAAGTGCGGATTGTCTATGCGGGGCGTTGGAACCGGTTGGGTGGGCCCGATTTCAAAGGAGCGCGTCTTACGCTCGACGGTGTGCCGGTGACCGGCGATATCGAACTTCATCTGCGAATTTCGGACTGGCGGACGCACGGTCACGCCCAGGATCCTGCCTACGACCAGGTGGTTTTGCACGTGGTCCTGTTTGCAGGCGACAGTCCTGTCACGGTAGGCTCGGGCGGGCGGGTCATCCCCCTTTTGGTCCTGCTGCCGTTGTTGCACTACGCCCTGGAGGATTACGCGGCGGATGCGGCGGTGGAAAAACTGGCGGATCGGTCCCCCTCGCGGGCGCTCGACGATTTGGCTGCGTTGCCGCGAGAGGAGCGCCTTTCGCTTCTACAGGGACACGCTGCCGAAAGGTGGCGCCAGAAGCTCCATTTTGCCGGTCTTCGGGTAGCTCGACTCGGGTGGTCGGAGGCCTGCCACCAGACCGCGTTGGAGATTTTTGGATACCGCTTCAATCGGACTCCGATGCTGCGGATTTCCGGTGCATTTCCCCTCTCGGTCTGGAGTCGGGACGCCTCGCCGGTCGAGGAGGCCTATGCGAGAGAAGCCGGTCGCTGGAGCGTTCAGGGGGTGCGGCCGGCGAACCGACCGCTTGTCCGGCTCCGGCAGTACGCGGGGTGGGCGAGGGCGATGCCGACGTGGCCGACGACCTGGTCCGAGTGGATGCCGCCCGAGGTCTCCCCGATCCCTCGGACCGGGACCGATTTTTCGTTGGAAAGCCGAGCGTTTCGGGATGACCTTGGACAGACCGCGGTGCGGCGAATTTTGGCAACGACGCTTTGCGGGGATGTCCTTTCGGGCCCACGTTTCGATACGTTGGTTTGCAACGCGCTTTTGCCGTTTCGAGCGACTTTTGGCGCGGTAGAGAGCGCGCAGTCGTTGTGGTATCATTGGCTTCCCGGCGATATGCCCCCGCAGCTCGTAAAAGTGTTGCAGCAGCTTGACCTTATTTCACATCGCCAACCTCTTTGTCACGGTCTCGCCCAGGGTCTGCTCGGATGGTGGATTCGGCACGAGAAAACGTGCGCGCTCGAAAGCGTCCGATCCTGAGTCCTTCGGGGGCGGAGGGCTTGACAAGCGTTTGCGCGGCAAGCTTACTGCCCCGTTATTAGTTACGGTCACTTTCAGTGAGGTGGGCCTTTGGCCCGCTTTTTTTTTCCCTTTTAACAACAAGCCCTATGAGCAGCGAAATTCTATCGGTCCTCGAGTATATGGAGAAAGAGAAGGGGATTGGTCGCGCGGATATGATCGCGGCGATTGTGAATGCCATCAAGGCCGCGGCCTTGAAGGGGGTTAATTCTGGGCAGGAATTGAAGATCGAGATCAATCCGAAGAACGGCCAGCTCAAGGCTTGGTCGGTATTGAAAATCGTCGACTCCGTGAGCAATCCGCGGACGGAAATTCATATCGAGAAAGCGCAGGCCGTTCGTCCGGGTGCTCTGATCGGCGAAACGATCGAGAAGGAAATCGACCCCGCAACCTTGGGCCGGATTGCAGCGCAGACGGCCCGTCAAGCTGTGATGCAGCGGTTACGTCAGTTCGAGAAGGAGCGCATTTACGACGATTTCAAGGACATGGTCGGCAATATCGTCACCGGCACCGTCCGACGCAAAGAGCGGAACGATATTTTCATCGATCTAGGCAAGGCCGAGGCAGTCCTACCGGGCAAGGAGCAAGTCCCCGGCGAAGAGTACCAGCCGGGTGACCGGATTCGTTGCCTTCTTATGGACATCGAGAACAGCCCGCGCGGTCCCGAGTTGGTGCTGAGCCGTGCCACCCCCCGTTTCGTGCGTCGCCTCTTCGAAGTCGAGGTCACTGAAATCGCCGACGGTACTGTGAAGATCGAGGCGTTTGCGCGCGAGCCCGGTTATCGTACAAAAATGGCGGTCACCTCCAAGGATCCGAAAGTCGATCCGGTGGGTGCCTGCGTGGGGGCCCGCGGCGCTCGGGTGAAGACGATCGTTCGGGAGCTCAACGGCGAGAAGATCGATATCATCAATTACTTCGCCGATCCTAAGCAGATGGTGATCGAAGCATTACGTCCAGCCGTCCCCCGCGAACTGCAATTCGACGAAAAAAATCGTCGTATCCTTGTCCGCGTGGTGGCCGACGATCTCGCGGTCGCGATCGGCAAGGGCGGAAAGAACGTCCGTCTGACCTCCCGTCTCCTGGGTTGGCGCCTCGAAGTCGAGGAATTCAAGATACAGGTGGCGGATCCGCGCGCCCTGGGTATCAATACGTTGGTTTCCGCTTTTGGATTCGATCCCGCGCTCGCGGGCCGACTCTTTGCCATCGGTGTCAGTTCGCCCGCCGCCTTCGAAGGCATGTCGGTCGACGACCTGGTGAGCGCGAACTTCACTGCCGAGGAAGCGGGCGCAATTTTGGCTCGGGTTAATGGGCAGACCGCTTGATCCTGTCCCTTCGATTAATTTCCTGTCCGTCACCTTCGCACCTGCCACCCCGCATTACTCCCGCGCCCAGAACTGAACGATGAGCATCCGTATTCACGAATTAGCCAAGCGATATAACATGGAAGGCAAGGAGATGTTGGCCTTGCTGAGAGAGCGTGGCTACGTGTCCGCGGATACACGGTCGGTTTCGAGCACCGTCAGCAAGATTTACGAGGAGGAGGTCGAGAAGGAGTTTTCCGCCAAGATGCCCAAAGCGGACGCCCCCGCCGCCGTCGCGACCGTCGACGAGCTGCCTCCGGCGGCCAGCGCCGAGCCCTCGAAATCGCCTGTGGGCGTTTTTGTGAAGTCGAAGGACGACGTCGTTCGTGCGCGCGAAGAGGCGAAAACCGCCGCGATCGTCGCGGCGCGTCCTCCTTCACCCGTGCCCGTGGTGGCTGCCGTGGCCCCTGCCTCCTTGGCACCGCCGCCGGTTCGTCCCATGGTGTCCGCTCCACCCGCTTTGCCCGTTCGCCCGCCAACGCTCCCACCCCCGGTTTCCCGGCCCTCTCCGCTCACGCCGCCTCCCACCGCGATGCCGCGGCCGGCCATGGCGTCGACGAGCTTTGCGCCGCCGCCCGTGCTCCCGCCTCGCGTGTCTGCACCGGCTTCGTCGCCTGCAGCGTTCACGACTTCCGCGCCGGTGCCACCGCCGCCGGTCGTAAGAGCCCCGGCTCCTCCCACTCCGGCGCCGCCCGTTTCCCAGGTTTCGGCTCCTCCAACGACGCCAACGCTGCCGACCCGTCCGACTGCGCCTCCCGCGGTGCCTTCGTTCGGCGCGCGCGCATCGGCGCCCCTGCCTCCCGGCGGAATGGCCACGTCGGCCGCGGCTTCCACGGCCGTTCCGGTCGCGACGTTCTCTCAGCAGGGCGATGTCAAGGTCATCCACATGAAGCCGCCGATCGTCGTGCGCGATTTCGCGACGGCTCTCGGACTCAAGCCCTTCAAACTCATCTCCGAACTGATGGAGATGGGGATTTTCGCGTCGATGACTCAGAGCCTCGACGAAGGTGTCGCGGTCAAGGTTGCCGACCGGCACGGCTACCTCCTGGAAATCAAGCACCGTGGCGACGCAGCCACCCAGCAGGCCGCCAAGGAAAAGGAGAAGGCGAAGCAGGTTAAGCCGACCGTCGACGAGAGCGCCAATCTCGTCACTCGTCCGCCGGTGGTCTGTATCCTCGGCCATGTCGACCACGGTAAAACGTCGCTCCTCGATGCGATCCGCAAGGCGAACGTCGCCGCGGGCGAAGCCGGTGGCATCACCCAGCACATCGGCGCCTACCAGATCGAGCACGCGGGTCGAAAGATCACTTTTCTGGACACGCCCGGTCACGCCGCCTTCTCCAAAATGCGCGCGCGCGGCGCCAACGTCACGGACATCGCGATTCTGGTCGTCGCCTCCGACGACGGGTTTATGTTGCAGACCGACGAAGCGCTGAAACACGCGCAGAACGCGAAGGTCGCTCTGATGGTCGCGGTCAACAAGATGGACGTCAAAGGCGCGAATCTCGAGCGCGTGAAAACGCAGATGCAGGACCGCGGAATCGCTCCCGAGGACTGGGGCGGCGAGACGATCACCGTGCCGGTATCGGCGATCAAGGGCACGGGCCTCACCGAACTCCTCGACTACATTCTGCTGCAGGCCGACGTGATGGAGCTGAAGGCCAATCCAAAAGCGGAAGCCGCCGGCATTATCATCGAGTCGCAGATCGACGTGGGTCGCGGTCCTTTGGCCACGGTCATTGTCCAACGGGGCACGCTCAAGGTCGGCGACGCTCTCGTTTGCGGTCCCCACTGGGCCAAGATCCGCGCAATGTTCGACGATCGGGGGCAGACGATCAAGGAGGCACCTCCGTCGTCTCCCGTGCGGATCATCGGATGGTCCGGCACGCCCGAAAGCGGTGCGGTTTTCCGTGCGGTCAAGAACCCACGCGAAGCCGAAAAATTAGCCGAGGCAGTCGAACACGAGGCGCGCAAGGAAACGGGGACTCAGGATGCGGCCCCGAAGAACGTTTCGGTCGAGCAGCTTTTTGCCGATATCGCCGCAACGCAGGCCAAGACGCTCAAGGTCATTATCAAGACCGACGTGTTCGGCTCCTCCGAAGCGGTGCGCAGTGTGCTCGAGGGCATCAAGAGCAACAAGGTTTCGCTCGAAATCGTTTCGACCGAGGTCGGTCTCGTGACCAAGAACGAGGTGTTGATGGCCGGCGCGGCCGGTGCGGTCGTCATCGGTTTCAATACGAAACTCGAGAACGGAGTGACTCCGCTCGCAAAGCATCACAAGGTGCGCGTCGAGACCTACGGGATCATCTACGAATTGGGCGACAAGGTTCGCGAGATGATGGCCGACCTCCTGGATCCCGACCTCAAGGAGGTCCGCACCGGCGCTGCCGAAGTCCGCGCGACCTTCCCGCTCGCGAAGGGCTTCGTGGCCGGTTGTCTGGTCACCGAAGGCAAGATCAACCGCAATTCCCGTGCCCGCGTTCGTCGCAAGAAGGATGCGGTCTACGAGGGCAAAATCGAAATGCTCAAGCGCTTCAAGGACGACGCGAACGAAGTTCGCGCCGGTCTCGAGTGCGGTATCAAGTTGGACGATTTCAACGGCTACGAAATCGGCGACGTGATCGAAGTCTTCGAAGTGCAAAAAGTGCGGGCCTCGCTTTAATTTTCGCCGACGATTTCGAAGCAGCCGACCCTTCGTACGTCGTCCTCCGACCGAGGGCGGCGTGGCGGGTGTGCCGGTCCGCAGTCGGGTCGCACCTCGAGTCACCCTCAACGCATTTTCCCGTGTCCAATCGCACGATTCGCATCAACGAGCTCGTTCAGCGTGAAATGAGCGACTTCCTCCGTAAGAAGTACCAGTCGGAGGCCGTGACGATCACGATCACCGCGGTGGAGATCGAAGCCGACCTGCGCACGGGACGAATTTTTGTCGGCGTGATCGGGAACGAGGAGCACGCGGCCGATCGGTTGCGCTGGTTGAAGCAGCATTCCGAGGAGATCCGGCGCGAAATGGGCCGCCGCGTGGTTCTCAAATGGAATCCACGCTGGGAATACATTCTGGACGATTCCGGCGAGCGGGGAGCGCGTATTTTACGAGCGATCAATGCGATCGAAGCGCGCGAGGGCAGGTCCTTGTCGGAGGACCCCGATCATCCGAACCCACCTCCTCCGGGGAAAGAGGCCTGAGTCATGGCTGTCGAGATCCCGACGGACCCATTTTTCCCCGCGCTTTCGGCACGGTTTGCCGACCTGCTGCCGCGATTGAGCGGCAAAACGATCGCGGTTGTCGGTCACGCCCGTCCCGACGGCGATTGCATCGGCTCCCAGGTGGCGCTCGCGCGCGTGCTCCGGAATCTCGGCCATGCGACCGTCTGCGCGAATCCCGACCCGGTTCCTCGACTCCTACGGTTTATCGCCGTGGACATTCCGTTTCTCAAGCCCGACGAGCTTCACCGCGACGCTGTGGCCATTTTCGTGGACTGCGCGGATCGCGCGCGGGCGGGAGACAAAATGAAGGCGCGGTTTGCGCGCCCGATGGCGAATATCGACCACCATCTTTCCAACGAAGGCTATGCCGAGTTCAATTTCGTCGATACGTCGTCGTCGGCGACCTGCGAGATCCTCGCCGGCCTTTTTCTGGATAACCGCCTGCCGATCGACGACGTCTCCGCACAGGCGCTCTTCACCGGAATCGTCACCGACACGGGTCAGTTCCGCTTCGGTTCGACCTCCCGAAGGACGTTTTCGATCGCCGCAGAACTCGTTGCGCGCGGGGCGCACCCGTCGACCGTGGGGTTGGAATTGTACGAGCGCGAAACGGCTGGAAAGTTGAAACTCCTGCAGCGGTTTCTCTCTTCGCTGCAGATGGAGTGCGGAGGACGCGTTTGCGTGGGCCTTCTTCCGCGCGGCGTGTTCGAGCAGACGGGCACAAGCGCCGAGGATACCGAAGGTCTGGTCGATTACGCGCGCAGCATCGACGGCGTCGAAGTGGGCGTGCTCATCGAAGAGCGCGAGGGAGGCATCAAGGCGAGTCTGCGCGGGAAGGATCCTGCTTACCGTCTCGATCGGATCGCGGCGCAATTCAACGGCGGCGGACACGCCTGCGCGGCGGGCCTCACTCTCGATAGGACGACCGCCGACGAGTTTCGCACCCGACTCGTGGCGGTGCTGGCAGAACGAATCGCGGCGGCGAATCTGGTCAAAGCCGGACATTGATCGTGCTCGGTCCTATCAAAGATCTAGACGGGGTGTTGCTGATCGACAAACCGACCGACCACACGTCGCACGACGTGGTTGCGCGAGTCCGCCGCAAGCTCGGCATGAAGCGTATCGGCCATGCAGGTACATTGGATCCGATGGCGACGGGTCTGCTCATTATCCTCGTGGGCAAGGCGACGAGTGCGTCCCAGTACCTGATCAGCCTGGACAAGGAATACACGGGTACGATCAAGCTCGGTCAGGTGACGAATACCCAGGATGCGGAGGGAGAGGTCCTCGAGACGCGGCCCGTCCCGGTCTTCTCCGAAGCGGAGATTCAGGCGGCGATCAAACCGTTTCTGGGCGATCAGTACCAGATTCCCCCGATGTTTTCCGCGATCAAGATCGACGGCGTGCCCCTCTACAAGTCCGCGCGGAAGGGGGAGGACATCGAACGCGAGCCTCGCTTCGTTCGCGTGATGAGCTGGGAGATCACCCGTTACGCTCCCGACGAGCTCGATTTTATCCTACGCAGCAGCAAGGGCACCTACGTGCGCACCCTCGCCAACGACCTTGGGGCGAAATTGGGCTGCGGCGCCCATTTGTCCGCTTTACGCCGGACCGCCACGCACAATTTCGGAATTGCGCAGGCGCTGACCATCCACGAGTTCGAGGCGATGGCGCGCGCGGACATCGAAAGCCGCCTCATTCCGGTGCGGACCGCGGTTCCTCCCGGTTTCGCTTTGTGAACGCGGCTCGAACGTTTGCGGGCGTACACGAGGCGAGGGCGTTTCTGGCGAAACCCCTGCACCTCGCGATTGGGATGTTCGATGGGGTTCATCTGGGCCATCAGGCGGTGATCGGTGCCGCCGTGCGCTCGGCGGAGGGCGCGGGCGGAGTTTCCGCCGTGTTGACGTTTTGGCCCCATCCGAGCCGGCTCTTTCGTCCGGGCGAGCCCGTTAAGCAGCTGCAATCGCCGGAGATTCGCGCGCGCCAGTTGCTCGGGCTCGGGGTCGCCGCGGTCATTACCCAGCCGTTCGATCGCGCGTTCGCCGCACTCGAGGCGGAGGCTTTCCTGCCCTTTTTGAAAGAGACGCTGCCCAGTCTCGCCGCCATTTACGTGGGCGAGAACTGGCGCTTCGGCCGGGGGCGCCGCGGGGACGTCGCCGTGCTCGTCTCCGAGGGCAGGCGGATGGGAATCGCGGTTTTCGGCGCCCCCCGGGTGAATCGCAACGGCGAGCCGATCAGCAGCACGCGGATTCGATCGCTCGTGGAGACGGGTGGGATCGCGCAGGCGAATTCGCTTTTAGGATACATCTACTTCGCCGAGGGGACGGTGGCGCCCGGCAAGCGTCTCGGGCGCACCCTCGGGTTTCCCACGCTGAATGTCCCGTGGAACCCCGAGTTGGTTCCGCGACTAGGCGTCTACGTCGTGCGGATAAAACGCATGGACGACGATGCAGGGCGCTGGCTCCCGGCCGTCGCCAACTACGGGTTGCGCCCCACGATCGAGAACGACACGCAACCGCGACTCGAGGTTCACGTTCTCGGTTCCTGCGACCTGGTCGAAGCAGACCCGGTGCGTGTCGAATGGCTCTCGTTTCTGCGGCCAGAGCGAAAATTCGCCGGCCTCGACGCCTTGGTCGCACAGATCGGCGTCGATCGAGCGCGGGCAGAAGCCTATTTTTCCGAGCAACCGGCCTGAGATTTTTTCTTGCACCCACCCCCGGGTTTCCTGCTTACTCGCCGACCGTAAATTTGTGGACCTTTAGCTCAGTTGGTTAGAGCGTTTCCTTGACATGGAAGAGGTCACTGGTTCGAGTCCAGTAAGGTCCACCATCGGCGTAAGTAGCTGATGATAAGGGGTCAAAATATAATTAAGGGTCGTAAAATAGCCCGACTGGCAACGAAACTGGCAACGCGTCTCGCGTTTTTTTCATACGTTCTAGATTGTGCCGAGAAGAGTGGGCACGCTTATGGGTACGTGCGCGTTGTTTTCATAATTTTGGCGATTGCCGGTTTCTTCGGCTGCTTGTTTTGGATCCACCAAAACCCGGAGGAGGTTGAGCATTACGTGGAGACTGTCACTGCAGTGGGTTCTCTGATCCTCGCGTACAAGTCCGAGCCTAAAAGACTTTCCAATCTCTTCCCTCAGTTCGTGCATAGACACGATCTGTTTGTAGCGGTTGATCCTTCTAATAATTACCGGCCATCGGGGAGGCGTGATTTCTTGACTATTCACAATGATGGCGATGCTCCGATTATCGCATTCGCGATTAAGTTTTTGCCGAGGCCAAGGCAGCCCGCCCTTTTCCTTCATGACTGTAAGGAGCTGGGATTGCTCGAATTTCCGAGGATTTTCCCGGGGAAAGACTTTGAGTCGGAAGTAACGATTTCTCACGATTCTGGCACTGAGTTCGACTTCGAGTGGAATTGGATTGAACGTGGCGAGAAGCGACATGGCCGGGGTTCCGCCCATTGTTAGCACAAGAAAGCCCCCGCCGTTTCGGGCGAGGGCGCGGTGTCGGGTTGAACCGGCCTTGGTCTATTCGAGATCGCGAGCCGGGGCGAACGCAGCGCACCAACGCCAGCGTCGAAACCGTCAACCGCGCAACCGAGGTCCGCCTTCTGGCCGAGCGGCAGATGGGCGCGTTTTTGAAGGACATGCCGAAGGCGACGGGCGGTTGGCCGAAGAAGTCTTGCGGTAACGAATCGGAACCGCAAGACAGGCCCACTTTCCGCGAAATCGGCACTACAAAAATGCCCACGTTTCCGCGTTTTTGACCCTTTTGACGAACGCACGTCGATTGCGTGTTTCACGTTTAGACGTGGATGAATATTCCACGTCTCGAATTGGCCGCACGCTGGCGACAGGCTTTTCAAAGGTGGGGAATTTCTCCACCGGCGCTGGTGCGACGATTCTTTCGTCTCTGCGCGTTCACTTTCTGAACGCAGGACGAGAGACACATTTTGTTGCGCAGGCACGAGCGACACAATTTGTGGCGCTGATGGGCGTTGCAGATCGCAACGCTCGGGCTGTACAAAAAGTACACGTCGGGGGTTGGCAAAACCAACGCTCGGGGGCGTTACGGATTGTTACGGGCGGCGACGGGCTGGAAAAACGCTAAAGCCGTAGCACTGGAAAATTTCGCTTAATCTCTGGAATTTACTGAAGGGGGAATCTTGGGCAGGCGCTCTTGCCGCACCCACAGGCCAAAGTCTTGCGCGACAGCTACTTCAATTTGTGGTCCCATAACCCCAAACTTCTGCGCGGCTGCAGCCAGCGCGTCTTGGTACTTTTTCATAAGTACGTCTTTGTCCTTACCTAATCCAAAGCGCAGGTCGTATTTCGCTTCGTGAAGAGTGACGATGATTTCAGGCCTCACCGAAAATCAAATTCTTTAGAGATTTGATTTCTGGCTTGGTAAAGCCGTGATGCCACTCGCGAAAAGATTGTTTCAGTTCTTCCACGTAGGCCTCGATCTGATCGCGCGTGACATTGAATTTTTGCAATTCTTCCACGGCAAATCCTCGAGCCGAAAAACTCAATGCGCTTCCCAGCGACACCAAAGCGCCCAGACAAATTGCGTGAAACTTAAAATCAAGTTCATTAGGGGTGCCAATGATGAATCGTTTCATCTCGACCTTCCGAAACATTTTAACCGCTAAGTCCCACTGGAATAGGGTCTTTGCGAATATAGCACACTGCTCTTCTCGCTGAACCTCTTCGATCAGATCTTGGACTGACTGCCAATCGTTAGGGGAGATAAAGTTGGGGAAGTCTGTTTGCTGGGTTACCATAAATAGCCATCGCTCCTCTTTCCTGTGGATCAATCGACCAACATTGGAGAAAAGTTATTTTGATCTACTGTTCCCGCAACACCCGCAAGCATTTACGCCATTCGTGTTGTGGATCGCACTCCATTGCTCGCCCATAAATTGAGCATAAATCTCTACGTGAAGCACTTGGGCACAAAAAGCCCGCCCCAGACGCCTCCGGAGCGGGCAACAACCCAACCCAAAATCCGCCGATGAAATGGCGACGGAAAGTAATTAGACTTCGATTGCGTCGGTAACGCCGATCGAGTCGGTAACGATGATGGGCACGTCTTCGTAGTGCGTCGGCAACGGCGAAAGCGCGGGTTGGTCGGGACGGACCGTGCCGGACCCGTAAGCACGAGGGTGCGGCTTGCCTGCAACTGTTTGCGCGAGCGGCGGGACATGAAGATGGCATCGGGAACGAAGCCAACGGGGAACGTTTCGAACATGTCGGCGAGCAGTCGGTCGTTCAGTCTGCGGGCCTCTTCCGTAGTCAGGTTACAAATACGGCGCACGCAATTCTCGTGCCCGAACTGTAGTCCGATCCAAGCGGTGAGGCTGGATGTAAAGGCGTCGATCTGCCGGCCGGCGACGTTCGTGATGGTTTCTTGCCTCCATGGGCGCAGAGTGAACCCGCGATTGTTTCCGCCGATGAGAGTCACGTCTTCTTCACCGAGTTTGACGGCGTACACGCAAGATCCTGTTTGCGGAGTGGTGCCGCCTGCGTCGCTTGTGATCGCGTCGCCGTTTGTAGTCACGGTACCGAACGCCGTTGCAGCCTTCAAGCCTGGAAAGCCCTTCTCGTCGCTCGTAACGCCGTACCAGACCTGAGTGCCGATTGCGCGCATTGACGCCATGGTAACGCCAGAGGCTTCGAGTTCTTTGACGTGGTCCGCGCCTTGCTCGTCGGCATCGGCGACGGCGGCGTCAACCGCGATCTGACCACCGAAAATGAACGCCTCGATGACCTTCTGCTCAAAGGTGGATTTCGAAGGCGTCTGGCCTTCGTTGGCGTTGCGGAAGCCGACCGTTGGGAGGCCGGTGCGAATGCCCGTCTTGTAAGACGTGCCTTTGATCGTGCGAAACGGAAATAACTCCGCCTCGGGAGAGTGGCGGATGTTCGCCTCAATGAGTTTTAACGCGGGGTCGTTCCCGTTGAGTTTCGCGATGTCGAGTAAGTTGAGTCGGACCATGGTAGTACGTGTTTGTTGGTGATTCTGGTAAGAGTTGTTTCAGCTCGCGGCCGGCTTGTTTCGGAGCGCGAGCGTCGAGAGTGATTCGAATATCTCTATCATCAGATCGATTGCGCCGGCCTCGTCTGGGTCGGTTCGCTTCAGTTCCTCGTAGGCCTGGATATGGTCCTCGACGTCGCCCTTGAGCAGTTCGTGGATTCGCGGTGCTACTTTGTGGCAAGCCGTCACGCAGAGAAACTTCGCGCCGCCGATGGCCTTGGGTGTGTGCGCTTTGTTCTTCGTGTGGTGACTCGATGCTTGCGGCGTGGAGGTCGCTTGCTTTCGGCTAAATCGGTCTCGACCTTCGCTAAGACGGCGCGGCTTCTCTTCATGCGTTCCGGGTGCGCCTTGAGCGTGGCCCTATGGGTGGCGAGGTTTTCGTCTACATTCATCGCCCACGACAACGGACTCCCCATCGAGACGTTGGGCGGGAGGTCGAAAACTTGGGTCATTATCAAATCCTCGAGTCCGGCAATCCGGGCCTCGATCGATGCGGGCCACGTCTCCATGTCGTCGAGGGCGCGGCGCATCCGCTCCACCTCCTTGGTGAGGTATTGGATCTTGCGTACCTTCTGCGCTGCCGCCTGTTCGCGTGCACGGGCCTCGATAAGCTTCGACTCGTATTCCGAAACTTCACCGGCGGCGGCGGTTCCCTCGGCCATGAGGGCCGGGGCAGGGACTTCGAATTCAAGCGGCGTCTGTGCCCGTGAAATGCGGAAATGAAGGGCAACCGTGGCGTTGGTGGCCATGCCGGCACGGCGGCGGAGTTCGGCGAAGAGCAGAGAATTGAAAGCGGGACCCCCCATGCCCAACTCGATCGCCAAGCGTCCGCAGGCAAACCGGAAGTCGTCCGCCTCATCGGGAGTCCTGCACCCCTGCGCGGCGATGAATTTGCCGAGGTGCTCCTCGAATGGGTCTCGTGTCCGACGGACGGCGTTGGACTGAGTGGAAGGTGGCATCGTATACTACCGGGGGAAACGCACCAAAAGTTAACCTGTACGCATATCCGAGGGAGGATTACGTAGGGAGAGTCTCGCCATAAAGATTAACCTAGACGTGTGCGGCTCCGAGCATCCGAGCAAGCGGGCAAGGTCAAGCTGTGTCCTGGTCACAGGCATCGCACCGAGTACCCAAGCCATTGCCAGGACGCGGCGGCCGGCACACTCGGGACGTCGCGACTCCGTGGCGAGGTCGATGACGCGAGCGGTTGCCTCTCGTGCGGCGAGCAATACCGCGGTGGGGTCCACGTCGAACGCGTCGTAAGTCGACGATGTGACCGGTACCCTGCGACCGTTTTCGAATGCGTGGTCCATATATCAGACCTTCCCCCGGTGAGGTTCGAGGATGCGACAGCGTACCGCGTCAATCTCTGCCGCTACTTCGTCGACCGGCTTGCCGGCGAGGCGTGCGGCAAGTTCGTGCGAGAGTTCGCGGCGGATCGCCTGCGCAATCTGTCTTCCGCGGAATTGTTTCCCCTCGGTCTCGCGCTCCGTCAATTCGGCGAAGGTTCCCTTCACGCGGGCCACGATGTGCACGCCAAGACGTAGCGGTGGCTCCGGTGTTCGGCTCGATGCATCGTAGGATACCGTATGGTTTATTTGCTGCACGTTCTCTTCGAGGAAGGACACGAGATCGCCGGCTCTCACGCGGCCATTCCTAAAGGCCATCGAACCGAGAGAGCGTGCGGCGAGAAGGAACCGTTCGTTCAGCCTGAGAACGGCCGCGGCTTGGGGATGGAATCAAAGGTAATGTGCCTTTTCATGTGTTGGTCGGTTGATGTGTGGGTTTTTCGAAAAACGCTTCTCATAGCCGCGTATTGCACTTTTTTGACCCCTGCCTAGCGATAGGGCCGGGAAAAGAATCCTTACCGGCGGCGGGTATCTGTTCCGATTTACGGATACCGTCCTTGCCCCATTGCGTGCCCGCTGGCGCGCCGAAGCACGTTGCTGCGGTGTTGGCCCTCATGGTGTGTTGCGTGGTCATTGGCTGCGACGTAGGACCGTCTCCGATACGGCGAGGAGTACGCCGTGCCGGCGGATCCACGGGCCGGATGCGTCATCGACGAACAGGTCGAGCCGGGTTGCACGTTCGGTAGATTGGGCTTCGCGGTAGCGTTGGCCGTCGACGAACGGCGGTTCGAGTGGGATCAGTAGTGGTCTTGCCTCGGTGTCGGCGGTCGCTGTGTTCGCGGGTGCGGTCGGCGCGGTGGGTGCCGCCGATGAAATAGCGGCCGGTTTAGCCTCAACGATGCCCACCTTTGGGGGAATCGGCGCAAACCGCGGGTCAGGCTCGTTCGTCTCCCGCCAATCCCGCCAATGGTTATAACTCTCTGAAAAACGTATATGTTTTCCTAAGGGTTCTAGACATTGACGGGATTGGCGGTTTGACGGGAGTGTGTCCGATGTTTGCATCAAGCGGCCTTTTGTTGGTCTGCGATGAAATAGACCGAAACCTGTTTTTCTGCGGTCTCTGAGTAACGCTTGGTGCGAGTAACAGTGAAGCCGTCGACCTCGATGGAATCGTTTCCACCGAACGCGACGGCCATGATCTTGCCAATCGCCCGAGCAACGTTCGGTTCGTCGGCATCGGGTTTGACGTTCGGCGGCAGGATCTCGCCTTCAACAGCGAACTCCGCCAACTGCGACGGGTAGAACTCGCCCATGCGGTGGGTATCTAGGAGTGCGATACAGCGAACGAAGCCAGTTGCGGCGCGGATCGCTTCCGCGAGAGCGGGCGTCTTCGTGGCCATCGAGCAGCGGTGCCGCCCTCAGGAGGTTTTGGACGATCCAGTCCAGCGATTGCGCCCACTCGCGGAAGTCGTGTCTGTGCTCTCGGGTCCGAGGCTGTCCTCGTGTGACCCACTCGGCAACGATGGCGAAGACGCACCCGAGGAAACGAGGCTGGTTCGCGACGATGTGCTGATGGATGTCGCCTTCAGGGAATTGGGCGAACGTGTATCCGGCCGGTTTCTTCCTGATGCGAATGATTGATCCCCGGTTCGCCAAGTCCCGTGTCGTCTCAACGCCGTTCGAGGTGAGCATGAAGATGAATCCCTTCGAATCGACCTGAACCTCTCCCCGGTGCGGTACGCGCGCCGGCATGGAACCGGGTGCAGTCAAGACAGCCTCCAAGTAGGCGGAATCAAATCGACCGCGAAGGTTGTCGAATAGAATGAACGGCCGGCCATCGACAAGCTTTGGCCCGATGGATTCATCGAGCCCGCCAACGCCTCCAGTTTTTCGAACTACGGTGTTGGGCGTTTCGCGGTAAACCGCAGCGACGCACTTTTGCCGGTACGTCTTGCCTGACTGCGACGAGTCGGCTTCACCCAAGTCAATAGGCAGATGTCCCGTCAGCCGCCCGCCGAATCGTAGCGCTGGCGAAATGAACGAGGCGAGCGCGCGGCTTCGGTCGCCTTCGGATGGAAAATCGAAATCTTGAACGAGCTGCACAATCGTCTCGACGGCCTCGTCGAGTGGAACGCGAGGCGGATTTTCTCCGCCTGCAATGAAGATCCCTCCGCAGGTCGGATGCCAGCCCGGGCCAAGGACGCGCATTGCCCGGCCGTCGTTCACGAGCACGGGACAACCTGCCAGCCGGTTGACGGTGGGAGGCAACTCGCGGGCCGGGAGCGAAACGAGGAGTGCTTTGGCAACCTCGTCCGGGCAGAGCGTCGGTTTCAGTACGCGGGTGCCGTCCGGCATCGATCTGTGCACATATATATTCGCGTAGGCCTCCAGCCGACTGCGGAATTGCGATGAGTCGATGGGCTCCAGTCGATGTGCGCCGTCAGAATCCTTTCCGATCTCAACGATGCGTCCTCCGCGGTAAAACAGTGTCTTCGTTTCTGCAATCCGGCCAAAGATAGCCGTTGCCGACTCGTTGATCGATAGATCGGCGCTCGGCAGGATCAGCGTGGATTCATCGTCCAGCTTCGCGGAAGGCTGCGCCGGCTGACGCTCCTCAACCAGTTGTTCGATGGCAGCGCGGAGCGTGGTTCGTGGCAGCGTGGCGTGTGCGGCGGCGAGCTCTTCGATGGACGCAAGTGATAGCGGCTCGCCTCTGTACGCGGCGGCGAGCTTCACCAGCCGTTCCCGAGCCTTGTCGAGTGCGTCTCCAGTCAGCCGACCAAGCGCATCGGCCGCGCGACGCAAGAGCCTGACGGCGAGTGCGGCCGGCTTGGTGTCGCGCGTGACAGGTTCGGCTTTATCGACTATCGAACGCCAGTGCAGGAAACGCGTCCCCGTGGATCTCGCGCAGGTCATCGGGCGCTTTCGGGCCGTCGAGTGGTATCCTTGGCAGTATTACCGGCACGCTGACGAGTCCCGCGATCTTCACGGCCTCGCGGCTGAAGTCGGGAATCAGGGCGGTGTCTGAATCTCCACAGAACGCAATCCTTCCCGTCCGGACGACGGCGAGCGACTCGGTGAGGTCGGGCAGTAGTTGAAATGTACTCACGCGCAAACCTCCTCACACCGTCGACACGCGGAAGAAATTCCACCGATGCCCGCTGCGACAAAGCCGGCGTCGACGAGCGCCAGCGCCTTAAATTCGCCTTCCACCAAATGCAGAGTGCATCCCGGCACGAGCAACTTGCGCAGTCCGGGCGGGTAGTAGGCACGGGCACCGCTCCCGCGGGGGGAGAGAAATTTTGCGCTGGTAGTCGGAAGGTCGAGACGAAGCCGGACAAACGGATTTCCATCGGGTGTTCGCATCGCCGACCCGTCCAGCTCGTGATATGGGATCAGGATGCCGGCGACTTCGTAGCCGACTAAGCGCTTGGCCTCGATGGCGTCAACGTGGCGGATACCGGCCGCGGCGAGCACTTCGGGCGAGATTCCCGGGCGTCGTACTTGACGTTCGGCGTTGTCGCTCACAGATTCCGGAACGTTGTAAGGTCTGTTTTGAAAAGAGCCTCGGGTTTCGTGCCCCGGGGCTTTTTCGTGCAAGGGTGGTCCGTTCATGTTCGTGTAGTCGGAAACTGGATATGTTGGCTTTCGATGAAAGCTTGAGCCGCTTCGTAGTGGTCGTGCTTCATTTGGTTGTGACGAGCGATTGCCGGGTGGTCGCCGTATCGCGGCGCGTATCCACGTTGCTGAGCGGCGAGGTAGGACAGAAGGTTTGCCCGTCCGCTGCGTCGCATGTCGCGGAGGAGTGCTGTTGTCTCGTCTTCGGTGAGGCTCAGGACGCAGCCTCCGAGTTGGGCACGTAGACCATTGCAGACCGAACGTAGGCCAGGACCTGCTGGACCGGGATGAACGTCCTTTCCTTGAGGTTTCCGGGACGGCGGAGACGGGCGAGCTTGATCTTGCCCTCGGCCTCCAGCCGATAGAGACCGATTCGTGACTGGCCGGTGAAAGGTCAGAGCCCCCGGGTGGGGAGCGGCGCGAACTCCGGGCAGTAGACCGGAGCTTGCGAGAGGGTTACGGTGTTTTGTGTCATGACGTATTTGGTACGCCGTCATAAAACCACAAAACCTCTCGCCCTGTATTGGGCGTCAAATCGGGGGATTTCGAGCCCCCCTAGACTTTGACTCCTAGAATCCGCATTCTCTAAACGTTTTCCACCGCTTCGGGTCTGCTTTGTCCAAGCAAGGGAACAGGCTCCTAAAATAGTCCCGCGCCGAGTCGCGACGATTTTCTATCCACGCAGCATTTTCTGACTTCTCGGCGTCCTGTCGCCACCCTGACAGACCTTCTCTCTCTAAGATCGGAATGATTTCCTCCTTCGGATGAGCCCACCTCAGCCGCATGATCGCAAGGCTGGCGAGGCGGCCGTGATAGGCGGTTGCCCGGCCCTTCCCCTTTCGCTCGGGGTTTGCTGTCGTGTTCTCCCCCCGGAGGTCGGCTAAGTGCCGAGCCATAGCTTCTAGGATTTCGTCGTCGCTGTAGGTCTTGAGGTCGAAACGGAACGACGCGATGCAAAGGCGGCCCGATGCCCATTTTCCACCGTCCACGTTTCTCATGCTCTCGGAAACCTCCGAGTCAAATACTGCCTCTTTGGACGAAATTCGTTTGACTGCGTCCGCGTAGTGTCTCCCCTCTGACAAAACTGGTATGATCTTTTCACGCGCGAGACTTTCGTCTTCTCGTTCAGTTTCCCCCACGGCTCCCAAGTTTCCCCCATCGGCGCTTCCCGGGCAAACTCCCAGCCGCAGACAGCCGCGGCGTCGGTAACGTCTCGAAAATCCCACTCCGTCCGGTCGAGCATGTTCATTTGGTGATGTCTGGCAGTCCTTGGATCGCCCTGCGTTTCGATTCCTCGTCGACATGCGAGTAGTTCGCCGACACCTCCGCGGAATCGTGGCCTATCAGGTCGCGGGCCACCAGTTCGGTCACGCCGGCATTCTTCAGCATCGAGGTCGCGGTGTGGCGCAGCGAATGGAATGTCAGCGGGCTCGTAGCCCGCGCCGCCGATCGGCCGATGCCCTTGGATTCGTCCTTCCCAAGGCGTTCTTCGGCCAGGCCAGCTTTAACAAGTAAATCGTAGAACCCCTGAGACACGCGGCCGACGTCGCCGTCCTTCAGAACCAAAGCGGACGTCTGCGGAAAGACGTAACCCCTGGGATCGTCGGAGACACGTGAAAGCATGTCATCGGCGAGCGGTGTGGCCATCGGGATGATTTGGTCCCGGCCGGTTTTCGACGTCGTAAGGGAAATTTGATTGCCGGCAAAATCGACGCTCGCCCAAGTCAGCAAGCAGAGGTCTTTCAATCGTTGGCCCGTATAAAGGCCGGCCAAGATAAGGCCTCGCCACTCACCGGTTGCAGAGACCATTAGGCGCTTCAACTCGCCAACTTTAAACGGCCGCCGCGTACCCTTTTGCTTTTCAAAGACGGGAACGTCGGTTGCGGCGTTCTTTTCGACGTACCCGCCCACCCGGGCGGAATCCAGCATGACGCGGACGATCTTCAGTTGATTGCTGGCCGTTCGTTCGGTCGTCCGACGTCGGACGGCGTTGCGGAATGCCATCACGTCGCTGCCGGTGATGTGGCTAAGGGGTAGGGTCGCCTTGGCCTCCAGGTACTTCAAAAAAGCACGCGCGGCCGTCCGGTAGGCCAGGAACGAAACGCGAGCAACGCTAACCTCCTTTTCTATGAGCCACTTTTCGACGTACTCGGTGAGGGTGGCCGATTTCAGGGGGTCGCCGGTCAGCCGCTCATTCAAGTCTGACAGGACCCTTCGCATTTGCGACTCGGTGGCCTTGTTTTTGTGTGCGCGTTCGAGGTCGTCGGCGATCTTCAACGCCTCCTTGCGTTGGGTGCTCTTGGTGCTGACCTGGGTCCTGGTGCCGTCTTCGCGGTAGAAGCAAGCGAACCAATATTTGCTTCCCAATTTCCGGCGAATTGATGCCATGGCAACGACACTGGCAACGTATCATGTCATTTTCAAGTGTTTCATTCCGTCTTTTACCTAGGTAGACAAGATTATACGTAGTAGGTTTTTGAATCACTGGTTCGAGTCCAGTAAGGTCCACCATTGGCGTAAGTAGCTGATTATTGCAGATAAGCGAATTTCAAGTTTTTGGGAACTTCCGGATTTACAGGGCGACTTGCAGCGCGCCCCAGAGCATTCCACCCTGTGCCAGATCTTTTCGGACTGTCTGCCTCCGATCGTTTTTGCGCTCGAAGTGCCGCCGAAACAGGGCACCCGTGGGACGTGTCGAGGGCCGCTGACTGCGGCATGTGCGCACGGTCATCCGGTGGATCGCGGCCGCACGCGCCGGTAGCGGACCTGTCGTCGGCACTTGAGGTATTGAGGAAAGAGTCCCAAGGCATATGATCCGAGGGCGTTCGACCGATTGGGTGAAGGCTAAGAAGACTACCGACGGCCCTAATCGTTCGGTTTTTTGACGGCAAGCACCGCAGACGTTTAGGCGTTCCGGCTTCCGACTCGACGATCTCGGTTCGGAGTCCGGACTTCAGCCCGTTCCGTCGATCGCAACCTTCCAGCGCGGCCTGAAGGCCGGACTCCAAACCCAATCCCGCAGATCCCGCCCGATCCCGACTCGACCATTCTCGCACCGATACTCTTCGAATCGGTCGGTCGGAGAGTATCCAGGTTATCCTGCAGAGGGGCTGCCTAAGCCGACGGCGCGATGTTCACTTGCGTGACACCGCGAAAGGGCTCCGAGCGAGGGCGGCGAGGAGATCTGCCGGCTTGGCGGGTTTGCTGAGATAGTCGTCCATGCCGGCTGCGAGGCAGTTTTCCCGATCGCCGACCATCGCGTTGGCGGTCATGGCAATGATGTGGAGCGCGGGAAAACGCTCTCCGTTCCGATGTCGCGATTTTTCCCATACACGAATGCGACGCGTCGTTTCGAAACCGTCGAGTTCGGGCATGTGACAGTCCATCAGGATTACGTCGAATGGCTGGCTCTGCACGGCAGAGAGGGCTTGCTGCCCGTTGGCGACGATCGTGGCTCGATAGCCCAGCTTTTGCAGCTGCATCCGGGCGACGCGCTGATTGACCGGATTGTCCTCGGCGACGAGGATGCGAACGGTCGAAAGGGCCGCGGTCTGCCGGTCGGACGGCATGCTGTCCGCGATCGGCGGCGTCGCGCCGCAGTCTTCGCCGGCGGCGGAAATCGCCTCTCGGAGAGGTCCGGGTCGGATCGGTTTGGGCAGGCATTTCACCCGGGGATGTGCCTCCCGTTCCTTCCGATTCGGCTGACGATCGACGGACGTCAGGGAGACGATCTGCAGCCGACGGAGCGAGGGATACTCCTCGATCGCCTCAGCGAGTTCCACGCCGTTGAGGATTGGGGTGGCATGATCGAGGAATGCGAAGTCGAAGGGATCTGCGGACTCCGCCGCGCCCAGCAGCAGATCCACCACCGCATCGCTGCGATCCACCGCGAGCGTGCGAAGATTCCATGACTGGAGGTGATGGATAAGAATTTCGCGACTGGTACCGTTTCGGTCGACTACCAGCGCGCGTTTTCCGGAGTGTTCTGGCGACGGCAGCGTTCGTACGAGACTCGATTTTTGAACGAGAAAGTTCAGTTCGAACCAGAACGTCGATCCTTGTCCGACGCAGCTGTCGACTCCGATCCTTCCGCCCATCAACGCCACGAGTTGTTTGCAGATGGCAAGACCCAGTCCGGTTCCTCCGAATTTTCGTGCGATGCTTCCGTCCGCTTGGGCGAAGGGACGGAAGAGCTGCGAGCGTGCTTCCGAGGAAATGCCGGGTCCGGTGTCGCGGATGGAGAAGCGCAGTTGTGTTTTGTGCGGAGTGACCGAGAGGTTCTTGACACGCAGAACGACTTCGCCTTCGGAGGTAAATTTCACGGCGTTGCTTACCAAGTTAAGCAGCACTTGCTGAAGGCGATGAGAGTCGCCGATCAGCCCGACGGGCACGTCGGGCTCGATGAGGAAGGCGAGTTCGATGCCCTTGGCGTGTGCCTGTTCCGCAAGGAAACCGACGCACTTTTCGACCGGATCGGCCAGATCGAAGGGTTCGCTTTCGATGGAGAGTTGCCCGGCCTCGATCTTGGAAAAATCCAGAATGTCGTTGATAACGGTGAGGAGCGATTCGGCGCTGGTTCGAGCCGCCGACGCAAGCGAGCGTTGGTCCGGATCGAGCGGCGTTTCCGCGAGCAATCCGAGCATGCCGATCACGCCATTCATCGGCGTGCGGATTTCGTGGCTCATGTTGGCGAGAAACGCCGATTTCATGCGGGTCGCGTGCACGGCGTCGTCCCGCGCCGCGGCCAAGCTTTCCTCGAGTCGTTTTCGCGCGGAGATATCTTCGATCTGCGAGATCAAATGAATCGGCGCATTTTTGTCGTCGCGCACGAGCGAGGCCGTGAGATTGATCCAGACAATACGGCCGTCGCGGTGAAAGTACCGCTTTTCCATCCGATAGAACGAGCGCTTGCCCGCCAGAAGATCTCCGACATTGGCCACATCCAGATAAAGGTCATCCGGATGGGTGATCTCTTGAAACGTTTTTTGCATCAGGACCTCTGCGGAGTACCCTACGATTTCGCAGATCGCCTGGTTGACACGCAACCAGCGGCCATCGAGTCCGACAAGAGCCATCCCAATCCCGGCAAACTCGAAGGCGGATCGAAACTGCTCCTCGCTCGCGGCGAGTTGGCGAGAGCGTTCGGCGACGCTTCGTTCGAGGCGCTCCGACGTGATTTTCTGGTCGTGGACATCGGTAGAGGTGCCCACCCAACGGACGATTTCTCCGGTCGCCTCGTCGGTTTGCGGTTGCGCCCGCCAGAGATGCCAGCGGTAGACCCCGTCGTGTCGGCGGAGACGAATCTCCCCTTCCGTGGCCGTTTTTTCGCGGATCATCGCTGCCCAGAGTATTCCCGTTCGATCGCGATCGTCGGGATGGCAGACGCGATCCAGGGCTGGGACGACTTCGCTTGGGGAGAGCGCGAGGAAGACGCACCAGGCATGGTTAACGTTCTCGATCGTGCCATCGGCAGTGGCGGTCCAAACGAGCTGAGAGGTGGCGTCCGCGAGGAATTGAAGGTCGACGTCGGTAGGGTGCCCCTGTTCTTGGGCGGATGCGCTCGGATCCGGGTGATTCGATGGACGAAACTGGGGGGATTTATCCCGATCGGTGCGGGATTCTCGCGTCGCTTTCGAATCGTTCCGCTCTTGGGCGGAGACCTCCAATCGATGTGAATGCGCGAGTGACACTTTCCGGCTATTAATCGGCGGAGCGAGGGATGTCTTTAGTTTGGTCGCTGATTTGCGTTGAGTCCACGCATTGCGCGTCGAGCCTGTTCGCAGACGACAAACCGCAGATTTCGCTGTAACGGTCAGGCCCTTGTCTGGCCTGTTGGGGCGGGTACAGTTCTGCCTCCTTTCTTAAACATGTTGATCATCTCGGATCTACACGGTTGTTACGGCACCTTGCGTCGTCTGTTACGCAAATGTCCGGACGAGCAAGTGGTCTTCGCCGGCGATCTGGTCGACCGAGGACCCTCTTCGCGCGAGGTGGTGGCGTTTGCGATGACGGAGGCGATCCCCACCGTAATGGGGAATCACGATCACATGATGCTCTCCTTTCTGCGTAAGGATGGCATCTACGCATATCACGATTGGTCGATGAACGGCGGAGACGAGACGCTGTTCTCTTGGGGCGGGCGAATTCCTCCTTCGATTCCAACCTGGCTGGGAGGGCTTCCCGCTTTTCTCGAGTTCGACGAACTGCTCGTTTCCCACACCGGTCACGGCCTTCTCGCGGAAGACAATCTGTTCGTCGCATTGTGGGAACGGGAGTTTGTTTTTCCCGCCGACGGTCGCTTCCGCGTTTTTGGCCACACCCAGCAGGAGAAGCCGATCGTCACCGACCGCTTCGCGTGCATCGACACCGGTGCGGCCTATGGTGGAAAACTGACGGCGCTGCAGTGGCCGAGCCTAGCGATCTTTCAGCAGGCGTATGACGAGACGCCGCTTTAGGTGGCCTCGCTTGCCGCCTGCGAGCGCCCGAACACGCGGCGCATCGAAAGCAGAACCAGGAAGAGCGTCAGAAGCGAATTGATCGGCATCAGGATGGCGGCGACCAAGGGATTGACCTGTCCCGTGACGGCGAGACTCACCGTCACGAGGTTATAAAGAACCGAAAAAACTAGTACTAGGTGCTGGGTCCGGCGTCGAACGGCGTCGATTTCGAAGAGAGCGCGGATTCCACCGATGCCGTTTCCCAGATAGTAGAAGTCGGCTTTCCGTTCGAGAACGCCTCGGTGAATCACGGGTGTGCCACGGCACAGCGCCCGATCGAAGGCGAGGCTGTCGTTGGCTCCGTCTCCCAGCATCAACGCATCGTTGCAGGTGTGGCGCGTGAGCCAGTCGGCCTTTTGCTGCGGGTCGAAACCGCCGTGAGCATGCTCGGACGACAGCCCGAGTGCCTCGGCGAGGCTTTCCACCTTCTTCTTCCGGTCGCCACTGAGGATGGCTACGGACAGTCCCCGTCGACGAAGCGCGGCCAATTCCGATTTCGCGTTGGGGCGCGGAACGTCGACAAAGTGAAACCGCGCAATCCGTTTTCCGCTCCGCGCGAAGATCGTTCCGCCTTCGTCGTCGTTCGGGGTGCGCCAGCCCGGATCTCCCAGCGACCAAGCTCCCGATTCGACCCCGCGACCGGGCGTTTCCGCCACCTCGGCCGACGACGTGGGAAGGGCGCCGCGGGCCAGTAGCGTTTGCAACAGACTTTGACCGATCGGGTGGGCGCTGTCGTGTATCAGGGCGACGAGCGCACTCCGTTCGGGCGTCGTTAACGATTCGAGCGCTTCGGGATTACGTAGAACCGGCGTCTCGAGTGTCAGGGTGCCCGTCTTGTCGAAGACGACTTGGCGCACACGGCCCAGTCGCGACCAAAGGGTGGAGTCGCGCACATAGACTCCGCGTTTTCGCAACGCCACCGTGGCGAACTCGTCGGTCAGCGGAAAAGCGAGCGCAATGGCGCAGGGGCAGGAAACGACGAGGACGGCCGTCACCACCGCGCCCGTCCGTAGCGCGTCGTGTGTCGTGAACCACCAGACGAGCCCGGAGACTACGGCGATCGCGAGAATTCCCACGAGGTAACTGCGTACGATCAGGTCGAGGAACGAACGGCGCTCCGGCGACCGTTCGTTAGTCTCCAGCAACTGAGCCAAGAGCGATTCGCGCCACGGTTGTAACGCGTGGAGCGATACGGCTGCACGGTTCAGGCTCGCCGCGCCGGAGGGGACGCGTTGTCCCACTCGGAAAAGGCGGGGCTCCTCCTCTCCATTGATGGACGCGAGCGAGAACGAACCTCCGGCGGTGTCCAAGCGCGCCTCGACCGGATTGACCTGACCGGAGAGCAGGGAGTAAGCCATTCCCGCTTGTATCGTTTCCGGGGAGATCGACGCTCCGGACGCGAGGCGGATCGGTTGAGTCTGGGGTCGCCCGCTCAGGAGTCGGCGGCGGTTGTGTTCGACCGCGGCCACTTGGCTCCAGCGTCCGATCAACATGAGAAGGATAAAGGCGGAGACGAAATCGAAGTAGACGAACTCCTCGTGACCGCTCATCCAGCCGTAGATCGATCCCAGGTACGCTCCGAGGAAACCGATCGAGATCGGCAGGTCGATGTGCACGGTACGCGCATGTAACGCTCGTGCGGCCCGCTCGATGAAGTAGGTTCCCCCCACGAGCATGCTGAGCGTGCCAAAAACCACGTTGAGAAGCGCAAACAATCCGGCCCATTCGTCGGTGCTTGTCATCCCGAAGTAGCTGGGAAGCGAGAAGAGCATCACGTTCATCGTGAAGGCGGCGCAAAGCCCCATCCGTTTCACGAGGGTACGGCTCTCGGGTCCGTCGACCGTTTCGCCGACCGGACCCATCGTATACCCAAACGACTGGAGCTTATGGGCCAAGGTGTCGGCCGAAAATTCCCCGATCGTCCACCGCAGGCGGATCGTGCCGTACTGGACATTTGCGACGACCCGACGCCCACCCGGTTGTTGTCCGAAAATCCGCTCGATCAACCACACGCACGCCGCGCAAGAGACGCCCTGGAGAGAAAGCGTCATTTCAGCCGCGGGTTCCGTTCCCGCGGCCGACTCCGCGGCGCGTTGGGCGTCGCGCAACCACGTGGTGTCGCGTGCCTGAAAAACCGCCGAGTCGGCGGGCGCGGTGACCTCGTCCTTGAAGCGGTAGTACGCGTCCAAACCGTGTTCGTGCACGAGGCGAAAAACATAGCTGCAGCCTTCGCAGCAAAAGTCCGTTTCCTTCCCGCGCCGCTCGATCGGCGGCGAACCGCAGTGGCGGCAGGCGAGGCGGGGTGGAGGAGCGACGGGAGCGTCGACGAGCGAGGGGCCCATTTCAGAAGCACACGAAGTTGAGGGGGTTCGGCCCGTCGAAACCGAGGGTGGCGCGCAGTCGCCATCCGACGATCGCGGCGACGGAAAGCCCGAGAACGATCCGGAGGCGACCCAGCCAAATGGGCGGGAGGTTTTCGCGCATCCACCGGAAATGCGTTTGCACCACCCAAAGCAAGGGGACGGTGCCGAGTCCGAACGCCAACATTTGTTCGGCTCCGCGCAACCAAGAGCCCGAGAGGAGCCCGAGCGAGAGCACGAAGTAGAGCGGCCCGCACGGGAGCAGCGGTGTGCCCAAACCGAGCGCCGCCGCCGCCGCCGAGCGCGAGCGCGAGCGCATCCAGGTATGCAGCGCGAGACTGAACCGGTTCAGCGCAGCGATCTTGGGAAGATATCGATCCCATCGAAACGCAAGAGCGACGAAGACAAGCACGAGTGCCCACGGGACCCATTGCAGCACGGATGAAGAGAGCAACAAGAGCGGAACCCGTCCAATACCTCCGGCGAGTGCCCCCAAAAAAGCGTATGCGCCCAGGCGGCAAAGATGATAAACCGCGATCGCGGTTCGTGGGTCGGAGCGATCGCCGCCACCGGGCACGAGGCTGCACGAGAGCGGCCCGCACATGCCCGCGCAGTGGAGGCTGGTCACGAGCCCGGCCACGAACGCGGACAATGGCGAATTGATAGCGGCCAGTTCCATGGACTATTGGCGCAGCGGCACGCCGACGAGGGGTACTTCTTCGACCGGATGATTCGACGCGATCATGAACCAGCCGGTCCATGCGGCCAATTGCACGACCATGAGTGCGACAAACCACACCCAGACCCGAGAGTCTCGTTTTTTAGCGTGGGCCATTTTTTTGTTTTTCGTCTTCCCGGAGCAATCCGGGGTCGGGCCCAAGAAATTCCATCTCGCGGATCAGCGGCCGTCGGCCTTGGGTATCCTCGATCCTTACTTCGAAACGAAACGGGCCGGAGTACCCTCCGCGCGGCTGTTGGACGACGAGTGGCTGCACGCGTTCGTCCATCCCCGCGATGAGTACGGTGTCTTCGAACCCAACATGAGTCGTCCCCGCGGGCGCGGCAACTTTCAGGGAGAACAGGCGGGACTCCGATCGCTTGTTTACGATCCTGACGAGAAACTGGTTGCGGACCGTTTCGCGATCCACGACGTAGGGAGCGCCCATCATGCGGGTGATACTCAGGCTCGCGGGTTTCACGGTGGAAAGCGCCCACGCGCAAACGCCCGCGCCGACCGCCAGGAGACCGAAGTAGAGGATCGTCCTCGGGCGTATCCATTCGGTTTTGCGTCCGGCGAAGCCGTTTTGCGAGTCGTAGCGGATGAGTCCTCGTGGCTTGTCGACTTTCGTCATGACGTCGTCGCACGCGTCGATGCAGGCGGTACATCCGATGCACTCCATCTGCAGTCCCTGGCGAATATCGATCCCCGTCGGGCACACCTGAACGCATCGATTGCACGCGATGCAATCCCCTGTATCGGGAAGCCCAATTCGTCCGCGCGGCTCGCCCCGCTCGGCATCGTAACCGACGACGAGCGAGTGATCGTCGATCAGGGCGGATTGAATGCGACCGTACGGGCAAATGACGATGCAGAGCTGCTCGCGAAACCACGCGAAGTTAAAGTAGAGAATGCCCGTTGCGACTACGATGAAGGCGAAGGCACTCCAGTGTTCGGCGGGCGCGGCGGTGATCATCGCCCAGACGTCGGCGATCGAAACGAAGTATGCGAGAAAGAGATGGGTGATGACGGCCGAGAGCAGCAGGTAGATCGTGTGCTTGGCGACGCGCTTGGAGATCTTCTTCGCCGAGAGCGGTTCCGTCGCGAGGATCCGACGTTGCACGGCGTCCCCATCGATCCATCGCTCCACCCTGCGATAGACATGATCGAGAAAAACGGTTTGGGGACATGCCCAGCCGCACCAGACGCGTCCCAGCAGTGCGGTCACGAAAAAGAGCGAGAAACCCAGGCCGGTGATGAGAAAAAAGAGCAGCCACATGTCTTGGGCGGCAAGGGTCAATCCGAAGAGGTGGAAGCGCCGTTGCGCGACGTCGAGGAACACCGCGGGGAAGCCGTTGAGCGTGATCCAGGGTAGCGAGAGGTAGAACGCGACGAGTGCCAATGCACAGACGCGACGTGCCTGCGTGAAGCGACCCTCGGGATCCCGGGGAAAGAGAAAGTCTCTCGAGCCGTCCGATCGGATGGTGGTGACCGAATTCCGATCGGGCGTCGGGGCGGCGAGGCGATTGGGGGTGGTCATCGGAGGTGCGCAACGAGGCGAACGGGCGTGAGCGGGCAGAGTTCGGATCTCGCCGCGCTCCGCGCGCGGCGCTGCCAAAGGGAGCGGAGCGTCATGGGGTAGCCGCAGGCGTCCGCAGAATGGGTTCGCCCTCCCGGTGAACACTCAAGAGGAAGGCCGTGACCTCGCTGATTTTTTGCGTTCCAAGCACGGGTCCCCAGGTGGGCATGCCCTTCACGATGACACCCTTTTCGATCACGTCGTGGACTTCGATCGGCCTGCCGCCGTGGATCCAATTTCGGTCGGTGAGATCGGATCCGATGGCGGTGGGATTTTCGCTCTTACCGCGAAGGCTGGGGAGATGGCAGGCGGCGCAATTCGAGAGATAGACTGTCTTGCCCGCTTCGACAAAGGCGGCGTTGCGGCTCATTTTCCAGAGGCTCTCGTCGTCCATTTTGGCAACGGACAGGCGCTGCCTCTCGATCTGGCCAAGGGCTGCGGTCACGTCCTGGACCCCGGTCGGACCGACCTTCAGCCATTGGTAGTAGCCCCAGTAGATGGCTGCGTAGACGATCGTCGCATAGAGAGTGTAAAGCCACCAGTTCGGGAGGCGCTTGTCGTATTCGGTGATTCCGTCGTAGACATGCGGGCGAACGTGCTCTTCAGGCGGAAGGGGCGGGGGAGGAGTCATGGCGTGCAGCTGGCGTCGCGGTTTGGAACGGAAGGTTTTCGAAGCGCTCGATTTGAGGACGCTTCATGCGCAGGGCGCGCCAGGCGATGGAGAGGTAGATCGAGGCCGCGGTGAGAAACGCGCTGACGGTGAAGAGGGCGGCGGATTGTTCGAAAATAAGGCGCTTGAACATAAAAATGCGGGTTTAAGGAAGGAGACGAGCGACCGCCGCCGGGCCAACCGGCGCTACTGCGAACTCCGAGCGGCCGAGGGTTTGCAGGTAGGCGATCATCGCGACGATCTCCTTGTCGGGTGAGACGAGCGCGCCTGCCTCGCGAAGGTCCCTGGCGACGGTCTCGGCCTGTTCTTTGGCGCGCCGTTCGATCTGTTCCGGCGTCCAGTTCGGGTACGGCACGCCGAGTTTGCGCTGCACGGCGAGCTTAGAGGGCAGGGCGGCGAGATCCGTCTTATTCACGAGCATGGAGGCGTAGCTGGGCATGTTCGATCCGGCGGAGATGGAGCGCGGGTCCTCCATATGACGAAGGTGCCAGACATTCGGATACTTGTTGCCGACGCGGGCGAGATCGGGACCATTGCGTTTGGAACCCCATTGATAGGGGTAGTCGTAAATGGATTCTCCAAGCCGGGAGTAGTCGCCGTAACGCAGCACGTCGGGGACCAACGTCCTGATCATCTGCGAGTGACAGGTATAGCAGCCCTCGCGGATGTACAGATCGCGTCCCGCCAACTCGAGGGGGGTGTAAGGACGCTGCTTGCGATCCTCGAGATTGGAGGCGCGGCTGGTAAGGACGGTGGGGATAATCTGAATGAGACCGCCGGCGAAGACGGCGATGACCGTTAGAATCGTAAACGGAGCGACGTTCACCAACAGCCGTTCGTACCATCCCGACCACGACTTGCCCTTGGATTCGAAATGGACGCAGGCGAGAACGACGGAGAGCATCAAGCCGACCAGACCCGCGAGACTCATGGCGTCGCCGCCGAACATCCAGGCGCAGGCAAAGCCGAACCCGAGCACGGAGAACGCGACGGGAGGATTGAAGAACGTTCCGAGTACGCCGAGCCGGGCATTCGAGAGCGGGTGCGCTTCGACGCCCACTTCCTCGTCCGCGAAGACCTCGATGCTGCCATTGACCGGACGAGCGTGGCGAACGGTGCGGTAGACGTTCCACGCCATCAGCATAAAGCCGACGAGGTAAAGCCCGCCGCCGATCACCCGCATAAGCATCATCGGGCGGATCGTATTGAGGGTGTCGAGGAAGTTCGGATACGCGAGGACCGTTCCCTGCTCGATGGTGGCATTGAGCATCAACCCCTGGGTGATGCCGCTGGTCCACATCGCCGCGACGTAGAGAAGGATGCCGACGGTCCCGAGCCAGAAATGAAGATTGGCCAGGGCGGTGGAGTGCAGGGGCTTGTTCCAGAGCCGCGGAACCAGCCAGTAGATCATGCCGGCGGCCATGAAACCGTTCCAGCCGAGCGCGCCCGCGTGAACGTGGCCGATGATCCAATCGGTGTAGTGAGCGAGGGCGTTCACCGATTTGATCGAAAGCAACGGGCCCTCGAAGGTGGCCATCCCGTAGAAGGTGACGGCCGCGGCGAAGAACTTGAGCACCGGATCGGTGCGTAGTTTGTGCCAGGCGCCGCGCATCGTGAGCAGCCCGTTCAGCATTCCGCCCCACGAGGGAGCCCAAAGCATGAGGGAGAAGGTGACGCCGAGCGTCTGCAGCCATTCCGGCAGCGAGGTATTGAGAAGATGATGCGGTCCCGCCCAAATATACACGAAGACGAGCGACCAGAAGTGAATGACCGAAAGGCGATACGAGTACACCGGGCGCTCCACCGCCTTCGGTATGAAATAGTACATGATGCCCAGGATCGGAGTGGTCAGAAAGAAGGCCACGGCGTTGTGCCCGTACCACCATTGAACGAGTGCGTCCTGCACGCCGCCGAAAACCGGGTAGCTGTGCGTGAAGCTGGTGGGCAGCGACAGATGGTTAACGATGTAGAGCATCGCCACCGTTATGATCGTCGCGATGTAGAACCAGATCGCGACGTAGAGGCTGGGTTCGCGACGGCGAGCGAGCGTCCAGAAGAAATTGACGCCGAAGACCACCCAGATGAAGGCGACCGCGATGTTGATGGGCCAGATCAGTTCTGCGTATTCCTTTCCGCGGGTAAGGCCGAGAGGCAGGGTGATCGCCGCGGAGAGAATGATCGTCTGCCATCCCCAGAAATGCAGCTGCGAGAGAAAATTGCTGGCCAAGCGCGCCCTGACCAGTCGCTGCGTCGAGTAGTAGATGCCCGCGAACATCATATTGCCCACGAAGGCGAAGATCACCGCATTCGTATGCAAAGGACGCAGTCGTCCGAAGGTGAGATACTCGCTTTTGAAATTGAGCCTCCAGAAGCTGAGTTGCGCGGCGACGAGAACGCCGACGAGCATTCCGACGATCCCCCACACCAGCGTGGCGACGAGGAATTGCCGGACGACCTTGTCGTTGAACTCGAGGGTTATTTTTTGGGCGGGCATGTTGAATCGACGAGGCGGGAGGGAAGTGGTGGAGCTCAGTGGCCTCGCAGGCAGCCGGCGCACGGTGGCCGACTGCCGTCGTGGCAACCGCATCCTTCACGAGAATTCCGAGCCGCAACCACGCGAGGCGTTTCCTCGGCCAACGGCAACAGGGAGTCCCGCGCCGCGCCCCCAATTCGGCTGCGTGCGTGTTCGCGCAGAAAGAAGATGACGAACGACAGGACCAGCGTGAGGCTGACCGTCAGGGTGAGGGGAACGACAGGCATGGGAGGAGGGAGGGAAGAATTAGGGTTGTCCGAGGGGGGCGCTCGTTGTGGAAGCGGGTACGGGATGGGGGATCGCGAGGTGTTTCTGCGCCGCGTCGCGGTGGGTGGGGCTGTGCTTGAGGAGCTCTTTCGCTTCTAGCCAATGGTCGAGTTCGCGACCGCTAGCTCGATCGCTTTCCAGCCAAAGCCAGTAGGCGACATGTTGAATTTCTGCATCGGTGGGTTCGATAACGTGGGATCTCTTTTGGTTTTTCATGGGACCTGAGTGTGCGTGAAGGACGCGGCGGTCAGGCCGCTGCGGATAGACGTGCGTTGGTTCCGTGGATGCGTTGGCGGTAACGGGTGGGCGACACACCGGTCACCCGTCGGAAGACGCGGTTAAACTGGGAAAGAGATTGAAACCCGGCGGCGAAGGCGGCCTCTCCGATGCGAGTCTGAGAGTGAAGGAGGGCCTTTTTGGCCGCTTCGACCCGTGTTCGGGCCACGTAGTCGGTGAATGTGAGGCCGGTGGCGCCTTTGAACAACTTGCAGAAATAGAACGGGCTCGTGCCCCCGGCCTTGGCCACTTGGGGGAGGGAAAGTTCTTCGACCAGGTGGTCTTGGATAAAGCGGCGGGCCCGCGTCACTGCCATCGGTTCCGCGGTGCGCTCGGCGACCATCATCTCGTTGCTGAGCGCGGAGAGGTGACTGGCAAAACTAGCCAGCAGACGCAGCACGGCGTTGTAGCGGGCACGGGTGAGCACGCGTGTAGCCAGAAACGCTCCGATCAGTTCGGACCGGAAGTGCGACGCCGAGGATTTCGAGAGCGTCGTGACCATCGTCGCGACGTCGCGCGCGTTCGGACGCTCGAAGCGGATTTGGCCCGTCTGAAGGTAGCCGATCACCGCTTCGCCGACGCGGATCGGGATCGTCGATTCGATCAGGCCCGCGAAGCAGGAAACGGTTCGGGGTGAATCCCAGGGTCCGCTCTCGAGTCTGCTCTGCATTTCGTGGCAGCCGGCGCACGCGTGGGCTTTCCCGCGCAACAAAGCGCAAAACGGGTTGAGGTGACGCGAGCCGGTCATGGGAGCCGAGAACGATCCGAGGCGGCGGAAAACCAGCGGAAGACCCGTTGCCGTTTCGAACGCTTCCCGGTAGTCCTTGAACGTCTCGGACTGCTCGATTCGAGAAGCCACTTCGTAGTCTTTCCGGGTCAGGGCAGCCCGGTTGGCAGGGATTGAAAGAGGCGCATCCATTGCGATCCCAGAATATCCGCTAATGCGGGAAGGGGATATTGGGGTTGTGGCGAAATCGAACTAAGGGATTTTCTTACCGCTCTAAGGATTCCACTTACGGCTCCGGACTTGCCCACAAGGAGAGACGGGACGAACGTAGGCCGATGGCGGCCCCCGTTACTCTCCCCTCCGACGAACGTGCGGTGCTGGAGCGCGATCTGCGGGCGACCGTGAAGGAACTACGCGATGTCAAGGCGGCGCTCGACGAGCACTCGATCGTCGCGATCACCGATCCGGCGGGCAAAATCACCTATGTGAACGACAAGTTTTGCGCGATTTCGAAGTATCCGCGCGAGGCGTTGCTGGGTCAGGATCATCGCGTGATCAATTCGGGACATCACCCTAAAACCTTTTTTCGAAACCTCTGGGCGACGATCGGGCGAGGGCAGGTCTGGCGCGGCGAACTCAAAAACCGAGCCAAGGACGGCACGTTTTACTGGGTGGACACGACGATCGTCCCGTTCCTGAGCGACTCCGGTCGTCCGCTGCAATACGTGGCGATCCGAACGGACATCACGAAGCGGAAGGCCGACGAAGCCGAGCAGAAGCGTTTGGAATTGGAGATCCTCGCGATTTCGGAACGCGAGCGCCACACGATCGGAGCGGATCTTCACGATAATCTCGGCCAACGACTGACTGCGCTCGAATTGATGTGTGCCGCGTTGAAAGCCGATGCGGGCGATCGACCCGAATTGTCCCGACCGCTCGACGCGATGGGGCAAATGCTCCGTGAAACGGTCGCGCAGACGCGCTACCTGGCTCGCGGGCTGGTTCCGGTCGGCGAGGGTCCGGAGGCACTTTTGATTGGGTTGGCCGAACTCGCCGAGCGGACCAACGCCTTGGGGAAGATTGCCTGCCGCTTCGAGGCGCCGGACGTTCTGGTTCTACACGATCCGGTCGTCGGGGGGCATCTTTACCGCATAGCGCAAGAAGCGGTGAATAATGCGGTCAAGCATTCCGGCGCGAGCGTCGTTTCGATCGAGCTCAAGCAAGGTGCGGAAGACATCGTCCTGACCGTTTCCGACAACGGAGCGGGCTTGCGCAAGAAGTCAGCCTCTCCCCGTGGCTTGGGAATGGGAGTGATGCAGCATCGCGCCAACGTCATTGGCGGCGAGTTGTCGATTGCCACGAAACGAAATCGAGGGGTGACGATTCTCTGTACGGTTCCCGTAAAGGCTAAACGATGAAATCTGGCAAAAAAACTGCCGCCGCCGACGTTTCTTCTGTCCAGGCGGATGAGTCGGCCGAGCGGAAACGCATCTTGTTGGTCGACGACCACCCGTTCATGCGTGCGGGTTTGCGACAACTGATCGATCGGCAATCGGACATGGCAGTGTGTGCCGAAGCCGGTTCGCCCGCCGAGGCGTTGTCTCTGCTGGCGTCGTCCAAGCCAGACCTAGTTTTGTCGGATTTGACCATGCCCGGGCGGAGCGGACTCGAGTTCATCAAGGACCTCAAAGCGGCAAATGCCTCCCTCGCAATCCTCGTGGTGTCGATGCACGACGAGTCCGTCTTTGCGGAGCGTGTCCTGCGCGCGGGAGGGCGCGGGTACATCATGAAGGAAGCCGGCGGAGAGAATCTGTTGGCTGCCCTTCGCCAGGTGCTGCGAGGAGAGGTTTACGTGAGCCCGCGGATGTCTGCCCGGATCCTCGATCGGATGTCGACCGGAGGATCCCGCGGCGGGAATTCGCCGATCGAGAAGCTCACCGACCGGGAGTTCGAAATCTTTCAGCTGATCGGGCAGGGCAAGGGCTCCAAGGAGATCGCCGCGCAGCTTAAACTGAGTTCGAAGACTGTCGACGTGCACCGGGCAAACATCAAAGAAAAGCTTGGCCTCTCGGATGTGACGGCGTTGATCCGCCACGCGGTCCGTTGGGTGGAGACGCAAGCGACCGCGTGATGCGGATGGAGGTCCGGGGAATGGCGTGGGTAGTTCCGCAGGATATGCGCAGTTTTTGGGAGGCAGTGCGCAGCGCACCTACGTAAAATGAGCTAGAGTCCGGGCGATGGAAACCGAGGCTATGGCGGGTCTTGCCACGGAGCGTGCTCGGATCCACGCAATGTGGAGCGCATTATTGAGGACGCAACGCCCTTCGAATCCGCTGAAATCGCCGGAAGCGCTCATTCCGCTGATCGCTTGGGCACTGGACGAACTTTTCTACGCAGTCGCCTCCAGGCCGAGTTCAACCCCGGCCGAGGTCAGTCCCGGCAACCTTACGGGAAAGGCCTGTTGTGGGGAAAACCCGTACGACTTTTTCTTCTCTGTCGGTTTTCAGGCGGTCTTGGAAGGGCTCGTACGTTCCCAAGCATCTTCGTTCGATCTTTCCGCGAGTGAGCGGGACGATTCTCTGCAGATCGTTCGGCGGGCTTTTTTAGGGATCTCCGACCGCGAACGCGCAGCGTTTTGCGGGATTTGTCGGCATGGATTCGCCGGTGCAGGGCGACGGGACGCTCCGGGAGCGAACGAATCTTGAGCGACGGGGCGTTGCGGGGCCTGCGTCGCTGCGGCCTTTGCGCTAGCAAGAGCGGACAATTCATGCACTGTTTCCGTCAAGCGGCAGCGAGCCCTTTCGATTATTCGGAGCCATGTTGGCGTATGCGCGTCTCTCTCTTCAGCACCAAGATTTACGACCGGACATTTTTCGATGCCGCCAATCGAACGCACGGGCACGAGATCGTGTACCTCGAACCGCAGCTGACGTCCGAGACCGCTTCGTTGGCGCGCGGGTCCGATGCGGTCTGCGCCTTCGTCAACGACCAGCTCGACGGCTCGAATCTCCGCGCGCTGGCCGAAGGAGGCACTCGGATCGTCGCATTGAGATCGGCGGGATACAATCACGTCGACCTCAAAGCGGCAGCCAACCTGGGCCTCAAGGTCGTGTACGTGCCGCGGTATTCGCCGCACGCCGTCGCAGAGCATACGGTGGCGCTTATGCTGGCGCTCAATCGGCATGTGCACCGTGCGTACAACCGCGTGCGGGAAGGGAATTTCGCGATCGACGGTTTGCTCGGCTTCGATTTTCACGGAAAAGCGGTGGGGGTGATCGGCGGTGGACGGATCGGTCTTTGTGTGGCGCGGATCATGGCGGGCTTCGGCTGTCGGGTGATGATTGCGGATCCGGTGCCGTCGCCCGATGCGGTCGCCTCCGGATTCGCCCTGTGCTCGCTGGACGAGCTGCTGGCTGAATCGCAGGCAATCACGCTGCAGTGTCCCTTAACCCCCGCAACTCGCCACCTCGTGAACGAGGACAGCATCGGACGGATGCGTCGGGGCGTGATGCTGATCAACACGAGTCGTGGTGGATTAATCGATACACGGGCGGCGATCGACGGTTTGCTCGCCGGGCAGATCGGCTACCTTGGCATCGATGTGTACGAGGAAGAAGCGGCGCTGTTTTACGACGACCGCTCCGACGAGATTCTCAAGGACGCGGTCTTTTCCCGGTTGCTGACGCTGCCGAATGTGTTGGTGACGGGTCACCAGGCGTTTTTCACCGAGGAAGCGCTCACGACGATTGCGGAGACGACGCTGGCGAGCGTTTCGGATTTCGAGGCCAACCGCGAGTGCCGCTTCGCTCTTGGTCTGCCTTCAGGCACATGAAGGGACACTGTGAATCCCGAGTCTCCTGCCGTAGCGCAAATCAAACTTCGGCTTCGCGATCTCGCGCACTTGTTCAATTCGCTGGACCCCTCGCCCTTCCTCGACCGGGATTTGGACCGAGACGCCGAAGAGTTCATTGTGAGTTGGGCGCGCGAGCTGCCGGCGAACCGCGAGATTGAGCTGAGCATCCAGCTTGCCGCGGCGCCGCCTTCTCCAGTGCCTGCGATCACGGAAGCGGTGCATCGCTATTTCGAGACGCGAGCCGCGATGAAGCAGCTCGAACTTACGCAGCTGCTGCGTACCGGGCGGGTGAGTTTGATTGTGGGCCTAGCCTTCTTGGGAGCGTGTCTCACGGTCAGCGAATTGGTCCTCTCGCGGTCCGGGGCGATGGCGACCGTGGTGAAGGAGAGTTTGATCATCGTCGGCTGGGTGGCGATGTGGCGTCCCTTGGAAATCTATCTTTACGACTGGTGGCCCATCCGAGCCCAACGGCGGGTTCTCGAGCGTTTGGCGCGCATGCGGGTAACGATCACATTGCCTGACGGAAAGCCGTGCGTCGTCGTCGAGGAGAAGCCTCGGAGCTAGAATTGCTTTGGGCGCACACTTTGACCCAGGCGCCAATGAAAGGGAGTCGCGTTTGGGACGTTGGGCAAGGTCTCGAGCGTTCCCTGCCACGTCTCGCTTGAAAGAGGGGCGGTTTTTTGCGCCTCTGACGTATGCTTCAGTCTCTCCGGATCAAGAACCTCGCTCTGCTGGAGGAAGTATCCCTCGATTTCGAGGAGGGGTTTACCGTGGTTACAGGGGAGACCGGGGCCGGGAAAAGCATTTTGCTGGGTGCACTGAGCCTGCTGGCGGGCGAACGCGCCGATAAGACGATTATTCGCCAAGGTGCACCCGCATGTGAGGTCGAAGCGTCGCTTCACTTTGTGGATTCGAAGCGGATCGATGCAGTGCTCGCCGAATTGGAACTTCCGGCTACAGAGGATGGGTTGCTCATCCTGAAGCGCAGTTTGCCCCGAGAAAAGGCACCCAAGCTGACGGTGAATGGCAGCCTTGCGACCCTCGCGGCGTTGCAACGTCTGGGCGAATATTGGATCGATTTTCACGGTCCGAGCGAGCCGCGTCGTTTGCTGAAAGAGAGCTGTCAGCTTGAGCTGCTCGACCTCTTTGGAAAAACCGAGGCGGCGTTTGAAGCGTATCGCGGTCGCTATGTGTCGTGGCGAGCGTGTGTCGCCGAGCGAGAGCGCATCGCACAGGAGACTCAGCTCTCGCCCGACCAACTGCAGTTCTTGGAAAACCAACTCGCGAAACTGAATGCACTCGAGTTGACCGATGAGGCGATCCAAGCGCTCGAGCGGGATTTTCAGCGACTGAGTCGTGCTCAGGAACTTGCCGAACTGGCTTCGGCGCTGGCAAGTGGCCTGATGGGTGAGGAGGGCGCGACCGCACGCGTCTCGGCATTGGTGCGTGAAGCGCGGACCCTCGAGGCGATCGATGCCGCCAGCAAACCGCTGGCGGATCGCTTGGCGGCCGTATCCGTGGAGCTCGCTGACTTGAGCAGCGAGTTCGAGCAATTGGCGCAGGAGTTAAATTTCGATCCAGATCAGGTGGAGGACGTGACCGCGCGCATGAATGCGTGGCTGGACATGAAACGGCGGTACAGCGGCGATGTGCAGGCGGTGATCGGCGCGCGTGCGGAGTTGAAGCGTCGATTGGCGTTGCAGGGAGATCTCGAGGGTGCGTCGGCGCGGTTGGAGTATGAAATCGCGGAAACGCTGCGTGCAGCCCGGAAAGAGGCGTCGCGCCTGCGGGAGTTGCGGGAGAAAGCAGCCAAGGAGCTTTCTAAGATCGCAGCCAAAGGGATTGCACAGCTCGGTTTCAAGAAGGCCGATTTTCAGATCGAACTCGTTCCCTTGACGGAGTTGTCGCCGAGTGGCGACTGTCGCGCGCAGTTTCTGTTTTCGCCCAACGTAGGTGAAGCGCCTCTACCCTTGAATCGGATCGCCTCGAGTGGAGAACTCGCCCGCGTGATGCTCGCGCTGAAGGCGGTGCTGGCGGACTTGGACGATGTGGCCGTTTTGGTCTTCGACGAGGTGGACGCCAATGTCGGCGGGGAAATCGGGCGTGTCGTGGGCGAGAAAATGGCCGGCATCGCGAAGTCGCACCAGGTACTCTGCGTCACCCATTTACCGCAAGTGGCGGCGCAGGGTGACAGCCATCTGGTCGTCGAAAAGGATCAGTCGAAGGACCGCGCATTCGTCACGATTTCACCGATCGGAAAGAATCGCAAAGCACGCGTGAGCGAACTGGCGCGTATGCTCGGCGATCGAAATGCAAAGAGCGCCCTGGCCCACGCCGAAGAGTTGTTGCGCGGAGCGAAATGAGCCGGGGCCGGGTTTCGAACGGTGAGGATAAAATGCCCGACGGACACCCGCCTAGGGCAAAGATCGATTCCCTTGCGCTGAAGAAAGTTTGGAGTCCGGCCTTGAGGCCGTCCGAAACTCGGTTGCAAGCTGACCGGACGGCCTGAAGGCCGGACTCCAAACGCTGCCATCGGAGCTCCGACGGGGTGCGAGGCAATTTATGGTGCGAAACGATACCGAGCGATATCTCGCTCGGCAAGATGGAGGGCACCGCATTCTTTTTGGACTAACTCCCTTGCGCTGAAGAAAGTTTGGAGTCCGGCCTTGAGGCCGTCCGAAACTCGGTTGCAAGCCGGCCGGACGGCCTGAAGGCCGGACTCCAAACGCTGCCATAGGAGCTCCGACGGGGTGCGAGGCAATTTATGGCGCGAAACGATGCCGAGCGATATCTCGCTCGGCAAGATGGAGGGCACCGCACTTATTTTTGGACTAACTGGAAGCCGGGTTACTTTTTCAGGGACGCGCGAAGGTCGTCGAGCTGGCTGGCCGAACCGAGAAGGACATTTCGGCTGGCGATGAACTTGGCGTACTCTTCGATGAAGATTTTGCCCGGCGGGCGGAAATCGAAATCCGACGGCTTGTCGCGGAAGTATTCGCGGTGGACGCGGGTCCAGACCAAACGGCCATCGGTATCGATGTTGATCTTGGTCACGCCGAGTTTGGCGGCGGGCAGGTATTCGGCCGGATCGACGCCGACGGAGTCTTTGATGCTGCCGCCGGCGGCGTTGATGCGGCCGACCTCGTCCTGTGGAACCGAGGACGAACCGTGCATGACTAGAGGGAAGCCGGGGAGGCGGGCTTTGATTTTTTCGAGCACGTCGAAGTGCAGGGATTGTTTGCCCTTGAACTTGAACGCACCGTGCGAGGTGCCGATCGCGCAGGCGAGGGAGTCGCAGCCGGTACGCTTGACGAATTCCTCGGCTTCGACCGGGTTCGTGAGCGTCGCGTGGCCGTCCTCGACCTGGATGTCCTCCTCGACACCGCCGAGCATCCCGAGTTCGGCTTCGACGGAGATGCCTTTTTTATGCGCGGCGTCGACGACACGTTGGGTGATCTCGATGTTCTTTTCGAAGGGCTCATGCGACGCATCGATCATCACGGAGCTGAAAAAGCCCGAAGCGATGCAATCGTAGCAGGTGGCCTCGTCGCCATGATCGAGATGGACCGCGTAGATCGCATCCGGAAAGATTTCACCGGCGGCGCGGATGATGGCCTCGAGCATGCGCTTGTCGGTATAGTTGCGCGCGCCTTTGGAAATCTGGATGATGAACGGTGCCTTGGATTGGATAGCGCCCTTGAACAGACCCATGGCCTGTTCGGCGTTATTGATATTGTAGGCGCCGATGGCGTACTTGCCGTAGGCGTGTTTGAACAGCTGTGCGGTGGTGACGATCATAGGCGTTAACGAGTGGCGAGGAGACTGCAGCTTAGCGGGGCTGCCGACTGGCGGACAAGGGTTTTATCCTCGGTAATGAAAATGATGCGTCCGAGTGCCGACGAGGGGGCTTGAGGTGGGCCCTGCTGTCTGGAATCCGTTTGGGTCGGAACCGACGGCAACCGGACCGTCGAAACTTAGGCGGAATGCCGGGTGGCATCTCTGACGCAGGTAGGGGGGAAACCTCGGAGGGATTCTACCGGAGGACGGAAAAGGTAGCAGAGGGAAGAGGGCAGACTGCCGAAATTGAAGCCGCGCGCGATCGAGTGCAGATTCCGCCGATGGAAGGGAATCTCAAAGGCAGAGGATCGGCCCTGGGGGAAAGATCGGCGGGTCGTGACTCGTCATTCACTGGGCGGGATCGATTTCGCTCGGTCGCTTGGGTTGCTCCTCTGTGCCTTTGTGTCTTCGTGGTGACTCTTCGAATCGGTTCGGAGGGTTGCCACTTCGATTAGCGGGGAGGGAATTCGAACTCGGTCTTTTTCTTGTCCTTGGAGAGGACAAAGTAGGCGCTGAAGGTCGTGCCGCGTTTTGACATCAGGCCGTCGATGAGGCCGGTCCGACCGGTTTCCACGAGACGCTCCACTTCCTCCACGGGAATCTCTTTCGCGCAGATCAGCTTCTTCATCTCGAAGACCACCCGCGGAGTGCCGTCCGCATTGGTTTTCGCGACGACGAAGGCATCGGCGGTCTCGAGCAGGTCGCCGTCGTGCATTTTGCTCTCCCCCAGTTTGCGGGCCTTGGTGAGGTCCAACGGGGTCTTTTTGCGCGGCGCCCGAGGGGTGCCGTCGGCGTTTTTGGCGCCTTCGCGCGGTTTCCGCGGCGGGAACTCCCAGGCGATTTTGGCGCCCTGCCGGAGCAGGAAGGCGTCGAACGGCCGGCCCTTTTTCGAAATGAAACCCTGGATGAGGTCCGTCTTCTTTGCCTCGACGAGCTGAATCGCGTGTTCTCGAGTAATCGGCTTTTGACACATCAGCCGACCGACTTTGAAGATTTCCTTCCACGTGCCGTCATCGCGTTCGCGCAGCACATAATTCGTGGGAGCCTCGCAGAGTTCCAGGCCGGTCTTGGGATCGACCCAGAACGGTTCCAGCGTATTCACGTCTACCTTACTGCCGAAATCCAACTCCGCCTTGCGCTTTCCTGGATTCTTTTCGTCGTCGACGATCTTGATCTTGGAGGGAAACCGGTTACCGGTCTTCGCGGAAACGAATCCGTCGAGCGGTCCGATTTCGCCGGTGGCGACGAGTTGGCCGACTTCGCTTTCCTCGATTTTTCGACCGCTCATCACCTTGTAAATCATGAGCGTGCCGTCCTGGGACTTGTAGCCGCGCAGGGTTTCGTACATCGGCTTGCCGTCGGTCGGGGAGATAATTTCGGTCGTACGCGAGTTTGACTGGTCTTCCTCGAACGTCTTGGTGCGATCGACGATGCCCTTGGTCACTTCGACGATTTCGGCCATGAAGGTATCGCGCTGGAATTTGCCGAGCTCCATCTGGCGCAGTTTGTGTTCCCACTGTCCCGTCATGTCGGGTTTGGTGAGAGCGTCGGCCTTTACGGCGGCGAGGAACTCGATGAGGGATTCCGCCTTGGCGGTCGGCACCAGTTCGCGCTGGTTGCGCTCCATGTACTTCTGATTGATGAGTCCGTCGATCGTGTCGGCGCGCGTGGCGGGCGTTCCCAGCCCGCGCTCTTTCATGGCCTCGGCAAACTCTTCGTCGTCGATCAGCTTGCCGGCTCCCTCCATCGCGGAGAGCAAAGTGGCTTCCGTGTAGCGTGGAGGTGGCTTGGTGGTTTCCGCGTGCAGCTTGGCCTCCGTCGTCGTGGCTTTGCCGTTGTCGGCGGGCGAGAGGGCCGGAAGGGCCTTGGAATCCGGAGAGTCGTCGTCGACGGTCGTCTTGCCGTAGACGGCGAGCCAGCCGGGCGCGGTGAGGACTTTGCCTTCGGTTTTGAAGGCGTGACCGGGAGCGACGGTGCCGATCCGGGTGGTGACGTCGAATTCGGCCGCGGGAAAGAACGTCGCGACAAACCGGCGCGCAATCATGTCGTACACCTTGGACTCCATCTCATCGAGATTCTTGGGCTCGGTAGTGGTCGGGATGATCGCGAAGTGATCCGAGATCAGCGCATTGTTGAAAATGCGTTTGTTCGGGCGAAGCCAGCCTTGGGCGAGGACGGTTTTGGCGTGGCCTCCGAGATCGCCGACGAGATTGTCGAGCGTTTCGCGACAGGTGGGAATGTAATCCTCGGGCAGGGCGCGCGAGTCGGTACGGGGATAAGTGATGACCTTGTGACGCTCGTAGAGGGCCTGGGCGATCTGCAGCGTCCGGCGAGCGGGCAGGCCGAAGCGGTTGTTCGCCTCCCGTTGGAGAGTGGTCAAATCGTAGAGCCGCGGGCTCGCCTGATTGGCGGATTTTTTTTCCTCAGTGACGGAGGCGACGGGTCTGCCCTGGCAGGCAGCCAAGACGGCCTCGGCGACCGCCTCTTGCCAGATGCGATCGATGCGGTCGTGCTCGTCGTTTTCCGCCTTCTTGAAGTTCGGGCGTTGGTAAACGCCGTCGTAGATGCCTTTGGCGATCTTGAACTGCGCCGTGATCCGCCAGAAAGCGCGGGGCTTGAAATTGCGGATTTCCAGTTCGCGAGTGAAAACGATCGCGAGGGTGGGGGTCTGCACGCGACCGACCGAGGCGACGTTGCCCGCGCGGGAACCGAACATCCGCTTGGTGATGGCGCGGGTGCCGTTGATTCCGATCAGCCAGTCGCTTTCCGAACGGCAGCGGGCGGCGTCGGCGAGTCCGGCCAACTGCGAGCCGTCGCGCAGGCTGCTAAAGGCTGCGAGAATACCCCCCTTGGTCATCGTCTGCATCCACGCGCGTTTTACGGGAAGCTTACATTTCGCGAGCTGGTAGATGTAGACGAAAATCAGCTCGCCCTCGCGACCGGCGTCGCACGCATTGATCACCCGGTCGATATCCTTCCGGGCGAGCAGCTTTTTCAAGAGATCGAAACGATCCTTCGAGTCGGCGATCGGTTTCAGGCCGAATTTCTCGGGAACGATCGGGAGCGTTTCCAGCCGCCAGAAGCCGTATTTCTTCTTGTCGATGTCCTCCGGCATCTCGAGTTCGACCAGATGTCCCACCGCCGACGAAACGACGTATTCGTCGTTTTCGTAGACGTCGCCTTTTTTGGGAATGTTACCGAGCGCGCGAGCAAGGTCGGCCGCGACGGAGGGCTTCTCGGCGATGACAAGAGACTTCATGAGTGGGCGAGGCGTTAGGCACCGGCGGCGCCAATTTCAAGGATTTGTTTCCGCGAGCCATCGGGGAAAGCCCGGGTAAGGCGTCGCTTTTTCGCGCGTCGGGAGGGCGCGCGCACCGAGGAGAATGCTTGGAAAATTAGGTGCAAAAAAAAGGGAGCGCAAAAAAATGCGCTCCCGGTGACCTTGACCGACGACACCCTCAAGCGGAGGCGACCTTGGGCGTTTCGGCGAAGGCGCTGTCGAGCGCCGCGATCAATTGGGCGATCGTTTCGTCGGTTTCGTCGCCCATATTGGAGATACGAAACGTCTTTCCCTTCAACTTGCCGTAGCCGCCGTCGATCACGAGTGCGTGCTTGGATTTGAGCGTTTTATTGAGGGCACCCAGGTCGTAATTCAGCGTGTTGGAGAAGCAATTGAGCGTGCGGGAACCGAAGCGTTCCGCGGGGAAAAGGGTAAAGCCCTTGGCGGCGCCCCACGCGCGCATGGTTTGGTTGAGACGCAGGTGGCGGGCGTGGCGGACCGGAACGGTTTCGCTTTCGATGTCCTCCAATTTCGATTTGAGGGCGTAGATCAGGGGAATGACCGGCGTGCTCGGCGTCATCCCCTGTTCGTGGTTTTTTTGGAACTCGATAAAATCGAAATAGTAGCCGCGCTCGGTCACTTGGGCGGCGCGTTCCAGGGCGCGTTTCGAAACGGAAATCAGCGAGAGGCCCGGCGGGAGGGCGAGGGCCTTTTGCGAGCCGGTGACGATGACGTCCAGGCCGAGGGCGTCTTTCTCGATCGGCAAGGCGCTGAAGGAGCTGACGGTATCGACGACGGAAATGACGCCGGGAAATTCGCGCAGGACAGCGGCGAGCGCGGGCAAATCGCTCATCGTGCCGGTCGATGTCTCGTTGTGGATGATCGTGACCATGTCGTAAGCGCCTGTACCGAGCTCCTTGCGCAAGGCTTCGGGATCGACGGGCTGACCCCAGTCGAACTTCAGCGCGCCGGCAGCCTTTCCGGCGCGAAGAGCGACATCGTTCCACTTGTCGGAGAACGCGCCGTTCATGCAATTGAGCACCTTCGTGCGGGTCAGATTGCGAATGGCGCCTTCCATCGCACCCCAGGCGGAGCTGGTGGAGATGTAAACGGGATCCTTCGTGGCGAAGAGGGACTGCAGCTTCGGCTGGATGACATTATAGAGCGCCACGAAGTCCGTGCTGCGATGGCCGATCATCGGCTGGGCCATGGCCTGCAGCGTTTTATTCGAGACCGCGATGGGGCCGGGGATGAACAATTTGTAGCTCATGGGAAAGGAAAGGGCGGAGGGGCGAGGCAGGGACCGCGTGCGGGGTCGAAGGTCTCTAGATATTTGTGGAGATGGAGTTGCATGCGATGGGAGAGCCCGCCACAACCGCCACACAATCCCTGTAGCGAAAAGTCCGTCAACCACGTTTACCCCCCGAACCGAGCATGTCGTCCTGGTTGAACAAGAAGCTCACGGCCTTCGAGGAATACACGATCGACGTGATCTTTGGTCGGCGGGAGGACGCGGGCGCGACCGTGTATGCCGGTTTCCTGCAGGCCCTTTCCTACGTGTTCAGCGGCGTTGTGCAGGCACGTCTGTGGCTTTACCGGCAGCGGATTTTTCACGACCAGCCCCTGGGTTGCCTGGTTGTCGTGGTGGGTAATTTGACGGTCGGTGGAACCGGAAAAACGCCAGTGGTGGAAAAGTTTGCGCGTGCCTTGCGAGATCGGGGGCGAAAGGTGGCGATCCTCTCGCGCGGGTACAAAAGCAAGACGCTCTCTCCTTGGCGTCGGGCGTGGAATGGAATGACGCATGCGGCCAGCCCGCCGCCGCGAATCGTGAGCGACGGCGAAACCGTCCTGCTCAATAGCGAGGAAGCGGGCGACGAACCCTACATGCTGGCGCGGAATCTCCCGGGGGTGGTCGTGCTGGTGGACAAAGACCGCGTCAAGGCGGGAGCCTTCGCGATCAAGCGTTTCGGGTGCGATACGCTGGTACTCGACGACGGTTTTCAATACCTGCCGCTGAAAGGCAGCCTCAACTTGTTGCTGGTCGACAAGACGAATCCCTTTGGCAACGGCCACCTTTTGCCCCGCGGAGTCCTCCGTGAACCGATCAAGCACCTCCGCCGCGCAAGTTATGTCTTCCTGACGAAGTCGGATGGGCGCCGCGACTTGGACATCGAAAGCACGATCAAGGAGTACAATCCCGCCGCGGATATCATCGAATGTGCGCACCGTCCCATGTACTTGCATCGCTTCGGCGTCCCAGTGGACTCGCCGGAGGCGAAGGCACCGCTTTCCTTTTTGCGTGGTAAACGCGTCGGTGCGTTTTGCGGCATCGCGGCGCCGGAAAGTTTCGAGAAGTTTCTGCGGGACCTCAGTGCGGATCTGCGTTTTTCGCGGCGCTTTCTCGACCACTATCGCTTCGGCTACGACGACTTCGTTTCGATTTTCAGCGAAGCGTTGGAGAAACGGGTCGAGATCCTGGTGACGACGGAAAAGGACGCGGTGCGCATTCCCGACAACCTGCCGTGTCCGGTTCCGCTGTACCACCTCCGTTTGGAAATCGAAATCATCCGAGGTGCCGCCGATTTCGACGAAGCGGTGGGTCGAATTTGTTTTCCGGAAAGCGCCGGGCGACAGCCGGCGCGGTGAGGGAGCGAACGGGCCCGCCCGCTACGCCTTCTTCTTCGCTTTCCGCCTCGAGTGTCCGGCTTGGGCGATGTTGAGATAGGTTTTGTTCAACATCTGGGACTCGTAGAGTTCGAGCAGGCGGACGCCCTCGCGAGGCTTCACCATATCCTTGCGGGTGGCCGCGTCGATTTGGGCCTTCATGCGACGACAGAGTTCTTCCTGCTGATACTGCACGCCCTCGATGACGTCGGCGATCCGGCTGCCGCTGAGCGCTTCTTCGATGTAGAATCCGTTGGGCTCGTCGGATTCCAGGAAAACATGCACCTCGTTCACGCGCCCGAAGAGATTGTGAAGATCGCCCATGATGTCCTGGTAGGCACCCGTAAGGAATACGCCCAGGTAGTAGGGTTTGCCGTCGAGGGGATGAAGATTGAGGTAGTCTTTGGTGTCCTGGAGGTCGATGAAGGTGCTGATCTCGCCGTCGGAGTCGCAGGTGATGTCGACCAGAATTGCATTGACCGTCGGTTTTTCGTTCAGCCGGTGGAGAGGCGTGATCGGAAAGAGCTGACCGAGAGCCCAATGGTCGAGAAGGGACTGGAAGACCGAAAAATTGCAGACGTATTGGTCGGCGAGGAGTTGGTGAAGATCGCGCAACTCTTCCGGCTGATAGCCGGTATCGAGGTTCTCCTTCGCGAGCCGCTCGCAGATCCGCCAGAAGAGTTGTTCCGCAGCTGCCCGGTTGCCGAGGTCGAGATAACCGAGACTGAAGAGCGAAATGGCCTCTTCCTTTTTCTGCACCGCGTTATGGTAGCGCTCGAGGCGGCCGAGTTTTTGTTTGTTCTTCAGCAACATCTCCAAGTCGGTGACGACCTTATGTTTCTCCTTCGGCTGATGCTGCTGGCCGAGCGATTCCCGCTTATTGATGCGCTCAAAGACCTCGAAGACCAAAAGAGAGTGAGGGGCGACGACGGCGCGTCCGGATTCGCTCACGATATCCGGCACGACGACACCGGTCTCGTCGCAGATTTCCTTGATGTTATGAACGACGTCCCGAGCGTACTCCTCGACAGAATAGTTCATGGAGCTTTCGAAATTCGTGCCCGAACCGTCGTAGTCGATGCCGAGACCGCCACCGACGTCGAGATAGCCCATCGGAAAGCCCATCTTGATCAGCTGACAGTAGAAACGAGAGGCCTCGGTCACTGCGTTTTTGATCGTGATGATGTTGGGGACTTGGGAGCCGATGTGAAAATGGAGGAGTCGCAGCGACTGGGTGAGCTTGGCCGCCTTCAGTTTCTCGCTCGCAAAAAGAATTTCGGCGGTGTTCAGGCCGAATTTGGCATTGTCGCCGCTCGACATCGCCCATTTGCCTTCGCCGCGCGTCTGCAGTTTGACGCGAAATCCGATCATCGGCTTCACTCCGGTTTCGGCCGAAATCTGGATGATGTCGTCGATTTCCGAAAGTTGTTCGACCACCAAGATGATCTTCTTCCCGAGTTTCCGCCCAAGCAGGGCGAGGCGGATGTAGTCGTGGTCCTTGTAGCCGTTGCAAACGATCAACCGGTTGTTGTTATCGTGCAGCGCCAACACGATCATCAGCTCCGGTTTGGAGCCGGCCTCGAGGCCATAATGGTAGTCCTTACCCGCTGCCAAAATCTCGTCGACCACCTCGCGTAGCTGGTTGACCTTGATGGGGAAGACCCCGCGATAGGCTCCTTTGTAGCCCTCTTCCTTGATCGCCTTTCGGAAGAGCTCGTTGAGCTGGACCACCCGGTGACGGAGAAGGTCTTGAAACCGGATCACGACAGGCGCTTTCAGGCCCATGCCAACGGCTTCGTCGATCACGTCCATGATCCGGATCGAACGACCGTCCGAACACGGCTGGACGTTGACAAAACCACCGGAGTCGACGCCGAAGTGCCCCGCCCCCCAGCGTTTAAAACCATAGAGTTCTTCGGACTGAGACGCGGACCAGGTGGAGGCGGATTTGCTTTTCAATGAAGGAGGTGACGTGGCGGGTTATGGCTTGCTTTCGCCGATGGGTGCCGGGTTAAATGGGTGTTTCTTTTTCCAAAACCTTCAACACGCAAATCGCGCAATGCCTCTCTTGTTCGCTGTCGTTCAGCCGTTTTTCGCCCAAGCTCCTGCCGCTCCCGCCGGCAATCCTCTGATTCAGTTTCTGCCGATCGTGTTTATCATGGGAGCGATGTATTTCTTCATGATCGCGCCGCAGCGGAAGAAGCAAAAGGAGCACGAAAAGATGCTGAAATCGCTTGGTTCCGGGGACGAAATTGTAACCTCCGGAGGGATTTACGGAACGGTCACTTCGGTCAAAGAGGATCGTTTCATCGTTCGCGTCGCCGATACGACCAAGATCGAGATCGGTAAGAGCTTTGTCCATGCGGTGACCAAGAAGGTCGACAAAGCCATCGAGGAAAAGAAGTAAGCGCGCACCCGTTCCTCGGGTCTTTTGTGCCCGAGCCCTCTCCTCCGTGAGAGGGGATTGTTCGACTTTAACCACGCCCTTCATGATCAAACGCAACCTTTGGAAAATCGTGCTCAGCTTCGCCATCCTGGCGTGGGCTGTCTCCACGCTTTTGCCGCTGACCGGACGCCCGTTCGTCGAGTACGCCAAATCCGCCGCCACGGCCAAACCGGCCGAGTTTGCCAAGTTGGTGGATGACGCCGTCGCCCGCTCCGCGCAGGCGGTTCCGGCCCAGACCGCCTTCGTCGCCCTCAAGCAGATCGCCAAGGAACGAAAACTCGATTTGGCCGCGCTTTATTTTCCGAAGATCAATCTCGGCGACGTCCGGAATCTCGATCGTCGAAACAATCTGTTGCTGGACGAGTTGCTCCGCCGCTCCAAGGCCAAGCTTCAGTTGGGCTTGGATCTGAACGGTGGCATCGCCTTTACGCTCGAAGTCGACGACAAGGCGCTGGCGCAGGTGCCCGCCGAAGAACGCCGGGATAAGTTGGCCAAGGCGGTCGATATTCTGGGCGAGCGGATCAATGGCCTCGGATTGACCGAGCCGATCATCCGCGCGGTGGGCGAAAACCGCATCGAGGTCCAGTTGCCCGGCGTCAATACCAAGGACAACCCCGAGGTGGTCGACAGCGTCAAGAAACCCGCACGCCTCGACTTCCGTCTCGTACACCCCACCGCAGTCCCGGGTCAGTCTCCCGAAATTCCCGTGGGTTACGAGGTGATGACTCTCAGCAACGAAGCCAAGAACGGCGATATCGACGCGTACGATCTGTTCGTGAAACGCATCCCGGAAATGACCGGCGAGGGTGTTTCCAATTCTTATCCGGTGATGGACGAGTACGGTCGCTTCAAAATCATCCTTCGTTTTACCGAGGAGGGACGGAAAAACTTCGCTGGCGTCACCCGTACGATTGCCGAAAACAACCAGCGCTCCGGACGTCCGGGCCAACTTGCAATCGTCCTCGATGGCAAACTCTCTTCGGCACCCAGCGTGCGCGAGGAAATCAACAGCGATTCCGCGGAAATTTCGGGCAGCTTCTCCCAGCGCGAAGCCAACGATTTGGCCAACGTGCTGAACAACCCGCTCGATCTGCCTCTCCAGATCAAGGAGCAAAAGGAAGTCGGACCCTCCTTGGCCGAGGATGCGATTTCGAGTGGCATCCGCGCTTCGATTATCGGCGCTGCAGCGGTGGCCGCGTTCATGATCACGTTCTACAGCACCGGCGGCATCGTCGCCGTCGGCACCCTGGCCGTGAACATCACCATCATCCTCGGGGTGATGGCCAGTTTCGGCGCCACCATGACGCTGCCGGGTCTTGCCGGTATCGTTTTGACCATCGGTATGGCGGTCGATGCGAACATCCTGATTTTCGAGCGCATGCGCGAAGAAATCGCGGTCGGTAAATCGCTTTCCACGGCAAATCACTCCGGTTTCGTCAAGGCGCTCACGACCATCATGGACGCCCATTTGGTCCAGTTGCTCATTTGCGCGATCATGATTTGGTTGGGAACGGGGCCGATCAAAGGCTTCGGTGTCACCTTGGCGATCGGTGTTGTCGCGACGCTCTTCTCGGTCCTTATCACCGGCCATTTGGTAATGGAGCTCCTCACGGAGTCGGGTTTGATTAAAAAAATCCGGATGCGACGGCTGCTGAAGGACATGAACGTCGATTTCATCAAGTACGGCAAACCCGCGTTCATCGGATCGTGGGTCATCGTTCTCCTCGGCGTTGCGGTGATCGTTTACAAGGGTGACCGGATTTACGGTATCGACTTTGCCGGCGGCGACCTGATGAGTCTCCAATTCACGCAAAAGCCCGACAACGTGAAAATTCGCGACGCGGCGCGCAGCGTGGGTGTCAACGACATCAACATCACGACAGCCAATTCGATCGGCGAAGCCGCCACGGGGAGGGAGACGCTCAATCTCGAGACCCCGGAGGGTAAGTCCGATGCGGTCTTCGTAGCGCTGCAGAAGGCGTTCCCCAATGCCGGTCTGGAAAAGGTGGGCTCTAGCCACATCGGGGCCTCCATCGGCAAGGAAATCGAATTGAACGCGCTCCTTGCGGTCGGTGTCTCGATGGCCACGATTCTGATCTATATCGCTTTCCGTTTCGAATTCGGCTTTGGCGTCGGAGCGATGTTCTCCTCGCTGCACGATATTCTCATGACGATCGGTATTTTCGTGCTGTTCGGTCACCAATTCTCCGCACCGATGGTGGCGGCGATCCTTTGTATCGCCGGCTACTCGATCAACGAAACCGTGGTGGTCTTCGACCGTATTCGGGAGGAGTTGAGGGACAATCCGACCGGCTCGCTCAGGACTGTCGTCAATTCGGCGATCAACAAAGTCTTTGCACGTACGATCATGACCGCGACGACCACCTTTCTCGCGGCGCTCTCGCTTTTCATCTTCGGCGGCGGCGTGCTGCGCGACATCTCGTTCACTTTCCTCGTCGGTATCGTCACCTCCACGTTCTCGGCGGTTTTCATCGCGTCCCAGGTTTTCTACTGGTGGCACAAGGGCGATCGGAAGCATGTCGAGAAACACCAGGACGTGAAACCCACCTACGAATGGACGGGAGCCAGCAAGGCCTCGCAGTAAACGACGCGCGCCGCGGGCTCCTCGGAGCTCCGTTGGGCGGGTAACGATTTCCCGGACGCCCCGCCGGAGTTTTCAGTCCCGTTTTGCGCGCAGTCTTTGCCCACCATGCGCTGGACCTACACGCCGTACCCGGCCGATGAGGTCACGGAATTGAGCCGGACCGCAGGGGTCGGCCTCGTGCTGGCGGAGCTGCTCTTGCGCGCGGGACACAAGGATCCGGGCGTGGCGGCAAAGTTTCTCCGCCCCGCGCTGGCCGAGCTGCAGGACCCGTTTCTCCTCCGAAATCTGAATACGGCGGCCAGCCGATTGCGGCAGGCGATCGCCAATCGCGAGGATGTCGTGGTCCTGGGCGATTACGACGTCGACGGCGTCAGCAGCACCGCTCTGCTCGTCAGCATTCTTCGGCGTTTCGGTCTGAATCCGCGCTTTATCGTGCCTCGTCGCATGGCGGACGGCTACGGCCTTTCGCGCAGCGCGATCGACCGGGCTTTGGAGCAGGGCGTTCCCCAGCTGTTCGTGGCGTTGGATTGCGGCACGAATTCGCACGAGGAGGTCGCCTATTTGCGGTCTCGCCGGGTCGACGTGATGGTCATCGACCACCATCGCTCCAAGGAAAAGCCCTTGGAGGACGTGCTTTTGATCAATCCGCACGTGTTTGCGGGGGACGACGACGGCGCGTGGCGGCACCTCTGCACAGTCGGGCTGGTTTTCAAATTGTGCCATGGGTTGCTCAAGCAACTCCGTGCGGAGAATCATCCGATAGCCCTGCAGATCAAACTGCGCGATTACCTCGATTTGGTGGCGATGGGCACGGTCGCCGACCTGGTCCCTTTGCACGGCGAGAATCGGATTTTCGCGCGCTTCGGGCTCCGGATCCTCCAAGGCGCGGAACGGCCGGGTCTGCGTGCGCTGATGCTGATCGCGGGGGTGAAGCCGGAACTGGGATTGGAGCCGGTGGACATCTCGTATCGCTTAGGGCCACGCATCAATGCGTCCGGACGGCTCGCGGATGCCGCACTTTCGGTGGAACTGCTTTTGAGCGAGGACGAGAAATTCTGCTCGGAAACGGCGCGGCAACTCGATGCGTTCAATCGCGAGCGGCAGGACATCGAGCGCATCATTACGGAGGAGGCAGAACGGACGATCGAAACCCAGTACGCGGATTTGCCGGGAATCGTCCTTTATGGAGACAATTGGCACCCCGGGGTCGTGGGAATCGTCGCGGGCCGAGTCAGCCGAAAATACAACCGGCCGTGCGTGGTCCTCGGCAACGAGGGCGATTTTGCCAAGGGCTCGGGTCGGAGCGTGGAAGGCGTGAACTTGGTCGAAGTCCTGGCGACCTGTTCCGAATACCTGGCTAGCTGGGGCGGTCATCCGATGGCCGTGGGCGTTTCCGTGCCCAAGGCCAATCTGGAGGCGTTTCGGAAACGGTTTGCGGAGGCGGTTCGGGAACAGGTGGGCGGGGCTTTGATCGAAGCCTTCCTGAATCTTTCGGCGTGGCTTACGGCCGATCAGATCCGCGAGCAATTGATGGACGAATTGGAGGAGCTTCACCCGTTTGGACAGGGCAATCCGGAGCCGGTGTTCGGGGTGCGGGGCGTAGTGCTGAAGCAGCGTCCGGAGGTGTTCAAGAGCCTGCACTTCCGTTTTTCGATCGACGATTCCCGAGGACGGCGGCTCTTCGGGGTCGCTTGGAAAATGGCCAAACGGGTGCCGCCGGTGGGCGTTCCGATCGACCTGGCAGTGGAACTCGCCTGGAATCATTTTAACGATCGAAAGCTCCTGCAGTTGGAGCTTCTAGACTGGCGGCTGAGTTCGACAAATTAGCGTCGTCAACGTGTCCCGCGCCGGCACGCTTTCCTCCGACCCTCCCGCCATGAAAGTCACCCCCGGTCAGGATTACGGTATCATCACCGGCGACATCGTCGGGTCGTCGGATCTGTCGGCGAGCGAACGCGAATGGCTGGTCTCCGAGATTGGCCGGGCGTCGGAGGCGTTGCAGAAGACCTTTCCCCGGGATGTGCCCCTGCCGGCGGAGATCTTTCGTGGCGACGGATGGCAGGTGGTGGTCACCTCGCCCGGTCGAAGCCTCCGGATGGGGCTCTTTTTTCGAGCGTGGTTGATTTCGCGCGCCCCAGAAGGTCGACGTTTGGATACCCGCATGGCGATTGCGGTGGGCACGCTGTTATTTGTCCCGGAAGGCAATCTCTCGGCGGGGGATGGCGAGGCCTATCGGGCGTCCGGGCGTGCTTTGGATGCGTTGAAGGAGCCGTGCAGGCTGGCTTTGGTCTGGCCCGCGGCCGTCGGGGTCTTGGTCCCAGCGCTCGCTGCCTTTGCGCCAGCGATCGACGCTTTGGTGCGGACGTGGACTGGCCGGCAAGCCAGAGCGGTGGTCGGCCGCCTGAGTGGGCTTACGCAGGATGCAATCGCTATCGATTGGCAAGAGCCAATTACTCGCCAAGCCGTTGCCGGTCACTTGGATCGCGCGCATTGGGATGCAATTGAGGTTTTCTTGGAGTGGCTCGAAGGCAACCTCCCATAATTGCATTTATCGATAGCAACTTCCAGGGGTTGCTCTTGAGGAAAGCCACGACGCCCTATGAGCCCTTCTCTCGAATTCGGACTCAGCCTGCTCACTGCACACATGATCGGAGATTATGTGCTTCAGACCCACCGGATGGCGGTAGAGAAGAGTCGGTTCTCGGTTCTGCTTCTCCACGCCTCGATTCAGGCTTTGGCAGCGTATGTTTTGGCGGGGCGTTGGGAGGCATGGCTTTTGCCGGTCACGGTGGGGGTTAGCCATGCGGCGATCGACCGGATGAAATTAGCGGTTCCTCGCGGCGGGGCGCTGACGTTGCTTCTCGATCAATGCGCCCACTTTGCGGTGATCGGCGCGTTGATGACGGGGTTGTCTGCGGCGCAACGGCACTCCTTCTGGACGCTCCAGGTCAGTCCGGAGGTGTGGCGGGCGTGGGTGCTTGTCACCGGTGCGGTGGTCTGCGTGCGGATGGCCGGCGTTTTTATCGGGTATTGGGTTCAGCCCTACCTACGGGAAATCGAGCAGGCTCGCGGAGCGGCCGCGGTTACCCCGATGTCACGCGGGCTGTCCAACGGCGGGCGCACGATCGGACAATGGGAGCGGGCGATGATTTTCCTGCTGGTGGGTGTCGGTCAGCCGGCGGGAATCGGTTTTCTGATCGCGGCGAAGTCGATCTTTCGGTTCGGCGAACTGAAAGATCGGGAAAATCGCATGGAGGCCGAGTACATCACCATCGGCACCTTGATGAGTTTCGGATGGGCGACGCTCGCCGCTTATGTGACGTGGTGGCTGGCCCGCCGCTAACCAAGAAGGCGCACCCAAAAAAAAGCGCTTGCACTCTCCGGGCCGACTTTGCTTCTTCTTGCCCTCCACTATGCAGCCGTAGCTCAATTGGATAGAGCATCTGACTACGGATCAGAAGGTTTGGGGTTCGACTCCCTACGGCTGCACCACTTTAACTGTCTCTGGAACTGGGATTTGTGGGGCGGGTTTACGAGCACGTTTGTTGCGTCTCGCGGGCTGCGGGGCAGGCCGCCGGCGAGGAAGATCACATAGATTCCATTGCCGTCCCAACCAACGGAAATGCCTTCACCGATCGGATGCGACGTACGGTAACTGCACCTATTTGGATCGTCGCCGACGATCTCACCGGCGCGGCCGACGCCGCGCTGCCGTTCTGGCGTGCAGGGCACCGCGCGCGCGTCGTCCTGGATCCGGCCGCGCCGTGGCCGGAAAATCCGGGCGTGCTCTCGCTCTGCACTTACTCCCGCGCCATGAGCGAGACCGCCGCCGCCGCCGCTCTCCGCGCCCTCGCCGCCCGGCTCCCGCGCGACGGTTTTGTCTTTAAGAAAATCGACTCCACGCTCCGCGGCTGGATCGGCGCCGAGTGCGTGGCGTTGCTCGACGAAGGGCCGCAGCGCGCCGCGATTTTCGCACCGGCTTATCCCTCGAAGGGCCGCACCCTGGGTCCCGACGGCGTTTATCGGGTCCATGGCGTACCGCTCGCCGAGACGGAATTTGCGCCCGAGATCACGAGCCTCGCCGCCGACTCGACGCTGCCTGCTTTCATCGCGCATCACTTCGGCGCGCATGCTCCGCTCGTCCGGGTGCTCGCGGCCCAGACCGATGCCGAACTGCGCGCGGCGACCGCGTCGATCGATCCGTCCGCGCTCTGGATTGGTTCGCCCGGCCTCGCCGTTGCGTTGGCCGGCCCTGCCGTCCGCCCGTTGCTACCCTCTCCGCCGCCGATGCGCGAACGCGCTCTCGCGATCGTCATCGCCGTCGGTAGCCGCCGCGCCGTCGCGCAACGCCAGGTCGAGGCCCTTGTCGCCGCGCTCTCGCCCGGACCGCTCCTGCTGCGCCCACCGGACATCCCCTACGATCCGGTCCGGGCCGCCCGCATCGCGGACGATCTTGGCGCCCGAGCCGCCGAGGCCGCGTGCGCGCGGGGTTGCGGCGGACTCATCCTCACCGGCGGGGACACCGCAGCGGCGACCTGCCGCCATCTCGGCCTCGCCTCCGCCGAGATCGTCGGCGAAGTCGAGGACGGATTGCCCGTGCTGCGCGCGGGAGAATTTCATCTGGTGACCAAAGCCGGCGGCTTCGGCGACGATCGCTCGCTCGTCCGTGCCCATGCGCGGCTCGCGTCCTTCCTCGTATGAATCTGCCCATTGTAGCCATCACCGTCGGCGATCCCGCCGGCATCGGACCGGAAATTGTCCTCAAGGCCATCGTCCATCCCGAGGTGCGCGCCCGCTGCCGCCCGTTGGTCGTCGGCTCGCGCGCCGTGCTCGACCGCGTCGCGCACGAACTCGGGCTCACACCCGCCGCGGAGGTCGACGACATCCCGCTGGCACCCGACGAGATCGTGCCCGGCCGAGCGTCGCCGGCCGCCGGTCGCGCCGCGGTGCTCGCGGTGAAACGCGCCGTGGCCCTCGTGCAAGCGGGTGCCGTCGGCGCGATCGCCACCGCACCGCTCAACAAATCCGCGATGGCCTCGGCCGGTTTTAACTATCCCGGCCATACCGAACTGCTGGCCGAACTCGCCGGGGTGCGGGATTACACGATGATGCTCGCCGCCGGAAACCTGCGCGTCGTGCACACCTCGACCCATGTGAGCCTGGCCGAGGCGATTCGTCGTGTGACGCGGGAGCGCGTCTTCACCGTCATCCGCCTCGCGCACGAAACCCTCGCGCGTATGGGACTGCCGCAACCGCGGATCGCGGTGGCCGGACTCAATCCCCACGCCGGCGAGGGCGGCCTGTTCGGGCGCGAAGAGATCGACCGCATCGCGCCCGCGATCGCGGCGGCGCGCGCCGCCGGCTACGACGCGAGCGGGCCCTGGCCCGGCGACACGGTCTTTTTCCGCTGCGCGCGCGGGGACTTCGACGTCGTCGTCGCGCAATACCACGACCAGGGCCACGTGGCGGTAAAGCAGTCCGGTTTCGAAACCGGCGTGAATATCACGGCCGGCCTGCCTTTCTTCCGCGTCTCCGTCGATCACGGCACCGCGTTCGATATCGCATGGCAGGGGAAAGCGAGTGAGCGATCCATGGTGGAGGCCATCCTCCTTGCCGCCGGGCTGGCCACCGGCCAGGCGCGCTGAGAGGGGTGGCGAGAAATCGCGCGATTTTCCGTCGGGTTCGTCGGGGCACTGCGTTTCTCTTTCATAACCGCTTGCCGACCCTCTATCCGCACCCACGTACTTCGAGTACATCGAAGCCTTTTACAATCGGTTCGGAAAAACACGCCTCCCTCGGCGATTCGAGTCCAATGCAGGCAGAGGCGAAACTTTTGCGCCCGCCAAGTGGGCAACGAACATCCCAGTTGCGTGTACCGCAACTAACCCATGACCCAATAATATGAGAAGGCCGTGTCCCACCGACTCAGGCCACATCTCTTTGGCTAGCTTTCCGTTGCGTATCCAAGTTTATACTACGTAACGAGTTTCTATTTCTGCCGTGATACCGGAGATCGACGCCGAGTCGGTGAGGCTGGAGCGGTAAGGAGAGAAGATCCGCGCATTGAAGCGGCGTACGATGCGGGCATTTCCCACCGGGCAGGATCGGACGCGTCTCACGCGAAGCCGCGAAGAACGCGAAGGAGCGGAAATGAGCCGGCGCGCCTACAAGAATTTCATAACCCTCTTCGCGTCTTCGCTGCTTCGCGCGAGACTCGCTCGAATTCCGACACGATCGGGCCCGATACTTCAGAACTTATTATCCGCAGATCTCGCAGACGCTCGCAGATTTCAGATAGATTTCCCCAACCCAATCCTTCCGACATCTGCGTAAATCGGCGTCATCTGCGGACCCCTCCCGCCTGAATTCGTTTCGAGTTATATTCGATCGACCTTCGCCCCAACGCGCGGTACCCGTTCCGACCTGCCGAGCAACCGCAAGATCGAGAAGGATCTGCTGGGTGCGTTCGTGTCGGGGAGGCCCTTCTCCGCCTCGCGTTAGAAGCTCTTGCTGTAAATCGCGCCGGCTTCGTCGATGAAGGTGAGGCGATCCGTGTGAATTTCGGTCAGGCGCAATCCGTGGGTGCGCTCCACGATGTCGTTCAAACGGAAAACGCGGTCGTTCATGAGCACTTTTGGATCGGTGGAGGTGGCACGGATGCCCGACACTTTGAAGGTATCCACGACGGCAAGGGTCTGCGGATTGGGGGAGACAATGCGAGGGGTGAGGTGGGCGGCCGTGATTTGTATAATCTCGACCGGTTCTGGAGTGGGAGCGGCAGCGGGCCCCGCGGCGAGGGGAGCGGGACCGACGGCAGCGATGGCGGGTGTTGTCGAGAGCGTCCCGGTCGAAGGGACCGATGAAACGGGAGTGGCGGTCGTCGTCGCTGCGACATTCGGAGTCTGCGGGACCGGGGCGGGGACGATGGCGGTCGCCGCCGGATCGGTTCCGTTCGTGCTTGCGGGGGGAACTGCAGCAACGGTTCCGGGTGCCGGACCGACGGTGCCCCCGACCGCAGGCGTTTCGGTGGAGGCGGAGGTTTTATCCTCGGGGGGCGCTTTCGATTGGGCCACCGCTTGGATTTGGGTCGAGCTCTGCTTGAGGACAAGCCACGCTCCAAAGCCGAGGGCCGCCAGGAGGACGAGACACAATCCGCCGATTACCACCAAAGTCTGCGCCGGCATCGGCTGTTTGCGCTTCGCCACGCGAGGCGGAGGCGGTCCGCCTGCCGGTGCGGGGATGAGCGGTTCCTGCGTACGCTGCTTTTGGGCTTTCTTAAGTGCTTCGTTAATAAGGCTCATGCGCGGCGTCGGGTGAAAAGGAGTACGAACAACGTTCTGAAAAAGGGACGAGTGGGCGGTAGCCGGAAGGGCGCGTTAATTGGTCAAAGTGGCAATATCCTTAACGGCACGTCTCACATCCCACCAAGTGACTTCATCGGATTCTCTCAAAAACGCGGCCAAGAGCGCCTTATCGCAGAGATTGTTTACAATCCGGGGGATGCCGCGCGAGGCCCGCTGGAGGGCACGGAGCGCCCAATTCGTAAAATGAGGCCTACCCTGACCGCCTGCGAGGGTGAGGCGATGGTGAACGTAATGGGTTAAATCCACGATACCGAGGGGATTCAGCTCGTAGTGAATGAGAATCCGCTGGCGCAGTTGGCGCAATTCTTCGCGTGCCAAAATGGTTTTAAGCTCGGGCTGACCCATCAGAACGATCTGGAGGAGCTTTTGTTTATCCGTCTCAAGATTGGAGAGCAGGCGGACCTGCTCGAGGACTTCAAACGAGAGGTTTTGCGCCTCATCGATAATGAGGACGATATCGCGACCCGCCTCGATCCGGGCCAGCAGGACACGGTTGATCTGGGCAACCAGATCGTGCTGGTTGCGAGCGAGCTTAGTTTCTCCCAGTTCGGTCAGGATCGCCTTGAGCATCTGGGTTTCGTTGACCCGCGGATTGAGGATCAGCGCGGTGTCCCAATGCGCAGGATCCAGATCATTGAGGAAACGCCGGCAAAGAGTGGTTTTCCCACAACCCACTTCGCCCACGAGCACGATAAACCCTTTTTTGTGTTCCACCCCAAATTTGAGGTGTTGCAGGGCATCCAGATGGGTGGGGCTGAGATAGAGGAATTTCGGGTCGGGGGTGATGTTGAACGGCATCTCCGTAAACCCGTAAAAACTCTGATACATGCGTCGGTTGGTTAAGCGCTCATCATCGGCAATCCAATTACAAAGCACCCGCGAAAAAAACGTTGAGGAGAGAATTTACAGTTTTGTGTTAATCCTGTCTAAAGATCCTCTGCGTGAATGTCCGAAAACTCATCATCGTCGTTTACCTCGCTCTCTTCGTCCTCGTGGGCATTACGTCGGCCGGGTTTTTCTGGCAGACGCGGCGCGAACTGGCGCAGTTGAAATTTCAGGAAGCGCGTAGTCGCAACCGGTTGGGCGAACTTCAGCTCCGGCTGTCGGAACAGGAGAAAATTCTTCAACGGCTCCGCGAAGATCCGGCTTATGTGGAGCGGGTGATCCGCCGTCGCCTGTTGTATGCCAAGCCGGACGAGTTTGTCTTCCGTTTTGAGGATTAACCGCTTTTTGGCATCGTCGGGGGAACTCCCTTGGCCGTCGCGCCACCTTCATCGCACTTTATGATTCCGCTCATCGAAAAATTTCGCCAGGCCGGCCAAGGCCAGGTTTTCGCCTTCTTCGACCAACTCGCTCCCGACGCCCGCGAGCGCTTGCTGGCGGAGGCGGCGGAAATCGACCTCGCGGAAGTCGACCGGCTCAACCGCACCCTCGTCGCGAAAGAAGCCGCGGTCGGCCTGGATCTAAACGGGCTGGCTCCGGCCCCCTACGAGCGTCTGCCGGACCGCGGCGGCGACCCATGGCCCTGGAAGCGCGCCAAAGTCGCTGGCGAAGAGGCACTCCGGGCGGGTCGGGTTGCGGCGTTCACGGTCGCGGGCGGGCAGGGGACTCGGCTCGGGTACGACGGCCCGAAAGGCACTTTTCCGGTCACCCCCCTCAAACAGAAGACGCTCTTTCAGGTCTTCGCCGAAAAGCTCCTGGCGGCGGGAAAACGGTACGGAAAGCCCCTCCATTGGTTCATCATGACGAGCCATCAGAACCACGAGGCGACCGAGACGTTTTTTGAGGAAGCGAGCTACTTTGGGATAATTCCCGCAAACGTGCATTTTTTCCGCCAGGGACGGATGCCGGCGGTCTCCTTCGAAGGGAAGATTCTCCTGGAATCGCCCGGCGCGATCGCGTTGTCGCCGGATGGACATGGCGGATCTCTCCGCGCGCTCGAACGGAGCGGATCGCTCGAGCTGATGGAAAAGGCGGGAATCGACACGCTGAGTTATTTCCAGGTCGACAACCCCCTTGTGCGCTGCATCGACCCGGCCTTCATTGGCTGGCACGTGCTCTCCGGTTCGGAGATGACGAGTAAAATGATTCCCAAAGCCTATCCCGAGGAGAAGGTAGGGCATTTCTGCACCCTGCGCGGAAGCACCATGGTGGTGGAGTACTCCGATCTGCCGGAGCGGTTTCAAAAAGAAAAGGATTCCACCGGCCAGCTCAAGTATCCGGCGGGATCGATCGCGATTCACGTGCTCGCGCGGGACTTCGTGCGGCGCGTGGCAAAGGGCGGCGAGGGGGTGGAGCTTCCTTTTCACCGGGCCGACAAAAAAATTCCCACCATCGACGCTGCGGGCCATCCGGTGAAACCGGAAAAGGCGAACGGGATCAAGTTCGAGCTGTTTGTGTTCGACGCGTTGCCCTTTGCTTCCAAACCGCTGGTGATCGAGACGCGACGCGCGGACGATTTCTCGCCGGTCAAGAATGCGGAGGGGGTCGATTCTCCCAAAACGTCGCGCGAGGACCAGATTCGCCAGTTCGTCCGCTGGTTGCAGGCGGGCGGAGCGAAAGTCGACGTCGATCCGACCGGTTTGCCCGCCTTCGCGATCGAGGTGTCACCGCTTTTTGGTTACGACGAGGATTCGTTCGCGGACGCTTGGGCGCGCTTGGACCCCAAGCCCGCGGTTGTAGCCGGACTCTATTTAGAGTGAGCTGCACGGGCTGGACTCCAAACCGTTTTCAAGATGAATCGCGTCAATGTACCGAGCCGGGTCGGACGGGAGTCCGTAGAGGCAGCCGAGAGTCGGCACGGTGGAAAAAGGGCTTTCGCACCGCTCTGCTTCCTCCGCGGCCTCCTGTTCAATTCTTTTTCGATGGATCGATCCTAGCGTCACGCATTACTTCGATCGCCGCTCACCTGCGTCGAAGTCGTTCCCCTCCGTCTCCCGCTTTCCTTCCTTCCGCTTCGAATCCATGACCACCGCCGAATCCCTCAGCGCCGCCGTCTCGCCGGGTCTACTCCTGCCCGCTGCCGCCGATAACCTGCGCGCCTGGCTTGCCGTTTCGCTCCCCGACTGGGCGCGCCGCAGCATCGACGAACTCGTCGCCCAAAAAGCCTGGGGCGAACTGAACGACCGTTTCTACCGCTATCTCGAGTTTGGCACCGGAGGCATGCGCGGCCGGACGATCGGCGTCGTTTCCACCGCCGACGAACGGGGACCGGCGGGTCCCTCTGGCACCCCTGCTCACGCCGCGGTGGGTAGCAATGTGCTCAACGATTTTACTCTCCTGCGCGCCACGGTGGGCCTTTTTCGCTACGTCGAGAAATACCTCGCAACGCAAAACCGTTTCGATCGGCCGAAATTGGTCGTTGCGCACGATGTCCGCCACTTCTCGCGTCACTTCTGCGAGCTCGCCGCAAGCGCCTGGACGCAGCTCGGCGGGAACGCGTTTATATTCGACGGACCGCGCTCGACGCCGCAGCTCAGTTTCAGCGTGCGTTATTTGAAGGCTCATGCGGGCATCGTCATCACCGCGAGCCACAACCCGCCTCACGACAATGGCTTCAAGGCCTACTTCGAGGACGGTGCCCAAGTGGTTCCGCCTCACGACAAAGGGATCGTGGCGGAAGTGAATGCCGTGCCGCTCGACGCAGTCGGTGCCTTTCTCGACATCGAGCGGCGGGGAGTCGTCGTCCTCGGACCGAGCGCGGATCGGGCTTACCTGGACGTCGCGGCGCGCGCGGCGATCGATCCGTCGATTTTCAAACGTACGCCCCTTGCCGTCGTCTTTACCAACCTCCATGGCGTCGGTGGCGTTTCCTCCCTGCCCCTCTTGCGCAGCGCGGGAGTCGAGGTGCTGGAAGTGCCGCAACAGTCGGGCTTCGATGCGCGCTTTCCGACCGTGAAGTCGCCCAATCCCGAAAATGCCGACGCGCTCGCGCTGGCGGTGGCGCTCGCGGACGAACGACGGATCGACGTCGTCCTTGCGACCGATCCCGACTGCGATCGGATGGGCGTGGCGGTGCGCAACCGTGCGGGCCGGCTCGAACTCTTGACGGGTAACCAGATCGGTTCGCTCTTTGCCGATTTCCGGATTCGCAAATACAAGGAACTCGGCTGGCTTCCCGCAGCCGGCAGTGGACGCGCCGCTTTGATCAAGACATTCGTGACCACCCCGCTGCAGGACGCGATCGGGCGCAACCATGGGGTCAAAGTAATCAACACGCTCACCGGATTCAAATGGATCGCGGCCAAGATGCGCGGCTACGAGGAGACCCTCAAGCGGGGCCTGCTCGCAAAAACGGGCATCGCGCTCGACTACGACGCGACGCCCTTCGAAACCCGGGCGAAACTGTTGATGGAGTACAGCACATTCTATCTTTTCGGCACGGAGGAGAGTTACGGTTATCTGCCGAACGACTTCGTGCGCGACAAGGACGGCAACGCCGCCTGCCTGATGTTCTGCGAACTGGCCGCGTGGGTAAAAAGCCGCGGTCTGACGGTGCCCGAATACCTCGACGAGTTGTATTTGAAGAACGGATTCTTTCTGGAGGGCGTGATCAACCTCTACTACGAAGGAGCCAGCGGGGCGGCCAAGATCGCGCGGATCCTCGAAACCTACCGCAGCGCTCCGCCGAAGGCCTTCGGCGACATTGCGGTGGCGAAATTTCAGGATTTCGGTCGCGAGACGATCGTCGACGGCGACGGCGAGGAAATCCCCAAACAGGATCTTTATTTTGTCATGCTGGAGAACGGCTACACCTTCGCGGCCCGCGGATCCGGGACGGAGCCCAAGATGAAGTTCTACGTCTTCGGCAAGGCCGACGTGAGTTCCGCGGCGGACCTTCCTGCCGTGAAGGCATCGGTCAAGCAGGAGCTGGATCGCGTAAAGGCGACGATCGAAACGGATGCCAAGGCTCGCGCGGAAAGCTGAGGCCCGGATCCGGGTGCCCGCCGGCCCGATCGTCGGGCGCACGCTCCCAGCGCCCGGCGGATCGGAATAATGCCATGAACCACCTCGACTATCGCCGTTACTCCCTTCCCCTGCTGAAGCCCTTGCGCACCGCTCACGGTCCGATGACGGAACGCGAGGGGCTCCTCATTCGTCTGCGCGACGCCGAGGGGCGGGCGGGTTACGGCGAAGCGGCGCCCCTGGTCGGCTTTGGCCAGGAAACGTGCGACGCGGACGAGGAGGTCCTGCGCGAACTGGGTCTGAAGCCTTCGGAGGAAGACCTCGCCGGGATTCCTGCCTCCGCCGAATGCGTGCGCTCGGCGATCTCTGCGGCGCAAGCCGGGTTGCTTGCGTCGATGCCCACCTCCGAGCGATCGGTTCCGTCGAGCGCGGCGGCACCCGCGCCCTGGCCGGTCGCGGCGCTGCTGCCCGCCGGCAAAGCGGCGTTTGCCGAAGTGGAAGGCCGTCTGGAGCTCGGCTTCCGCGTGTTCAAATGGAAAGTGGGCGTCGGCGACGCGGCGGACGAGATGGGTATGCTCGACGACCTCCTGGGTCGTTTGCCCTCCGGCGCAAAACTGCGGCTCGACGCGAATGGCGCGTGGGACCGGCGTCGTGCGGAGCGGTGGCTGGAGCGTTGCGCGGATCGACCGATCGAGCATGTGGAACAGCCCATTTCCCCCGACGCACGCGGGTCCGTCGATCTCCTCTGTGGATTGGCGGGAGATTTCCCCACGCCGATCGCCTTGGACGAATCGCTTGTGGGTCAGCGCGACGTCGATACTTGGTTGGGGCTCGGTTGGCCTGGGATCTTCGTCCTTAAGCTATCGCTGCTCGGAGCGCCACAGGAGGTCGTCAAGAAGCTCGCGACCGCCCGGGCCAAAGTGGTTTTTTCCTCGGCGCTCGAGACCGGGATCGGCGCCCGCGCCGCGCTGCGGTGGGCGTTTTCGTGGACGGCCGAACGACGAGCTCTGGGCTTTGGGGTTTGGCCGCTCTTTCAGGACGCGCGTTTCGACGGGCCCTTTCACGCGCCCTTTCTACGCTGGAGCGATGTTGAACGGATCGATCCCGAATCGCAATGGAACGCGCTGAGCTAGCATCCCTTCTCGGCTTGAAAATGAGCGCGGCCGCGCCGCGCGATGCGATCGTCTGCGAATCGAAGGCGGATCGGTTCCGGACGGCGTTTGCCGAAGGCGTGGCTGCGGGCGGAAACGTCTTTTTGGCCGATCCCAAGTGGAGTGGGACCGAGCGCGAGGCCTTTCTTCGCGTGTGTCGCCAATCGGTCGATACAGGTTCGGACGACCGTGCGGCGTCGGACGCGGGTTGGCTGTGCATTCCGACCGGAGGTACGAGCGGCATCGTAAAGCTGGCCCGCCACGACGGATGGACGGTCGCTGCGGCGGTAAACGGATTTGCGCGGCATTTTGGCTGCAGCCGGGTAAACGTGGTGGGGACGCTGCCCTTGCATCACGTCAGCGGCTTGATGGCGTGGCTGCGCTCCGTCATCACGAGGGGTGCCTTCGTGGCTGCGGACTGGACGGAACTCCAGCGTGGCGAGCGTCCAACGCTCGAGAGGGAATCCACCTTCATTTCGCTCGTGCCGACGCAACTCCAGCGATTGCTCGCGCAACCCGATGCCGTCGCTTGGCTGCGTCGCTTCGAGGCGGTTTTCATCGGCGGCGGTCCGACGTGGCCCAGTTTGCTGGACTCAGCCGCGGAGGAGCGGCTGCCGCTGGCGCTGAGCTACGGGATGACCGAAACGGCCGCTATGATCGCGTGCGTGCGCCCGGCGGAATTTGCCGCGGGGGATCGGAGCAGCGGCACGGCTTTGCCGCACGCCCGCGTCGAGATTGCCGACGATGGGACGATCGCGGTTTCCGGCGACTCCGTTTTCCGCGGTTATTTTCCGACCTTATTTCCGCAGATGCGTCGTTTCGAGACAAGCGATAGCGGACGTCGCGACGAACAGGGGCGCTTCTGGGTGTTGGGTCGGAAAGACCTTGCGATCGTCACCGGCGGGGAAAAAGTGGATCCGCTCGAGGTCGAAAGGGTATTGCGATCGACGGAGGAATTTTCCGATGTGGCGGTCATCGGGATTCCCGATGCCACGTGGGGTCAGGCAGTGATCGCGTGCTATCCGAATTGGGGCCACCAACCAGACCGAGAAAAGGTTCACCGTGCAGTCGAGCGCGAGCTGAGCGCGTACAAACGACCCAAGCGCTACGTTCCGCTCGCGGAGTGGCCGCGCAACGCGCAGGGAAAGCTCAATCGCGAGACGTTACGCGCGTTGGTGGAGGGGTAGGCCGATCCGCAGACGGGGACGACTCCCGTCGCGTCAGCCGGCGTCGAGCCACGCCGCGAGATCGGGAGCGAGCGCGTGACGTTCGCGTTTGGCGACCGAAACGCACACGTGCTCGGTCCGGACGCGGGCGACGACTTTTTCCGGGGGGCCGACTTTGCTCAGTTCGTACGAGATCGCGAAACGATCGTCGGCGAGGCGGGAAGGGACGACCTGAATGCGAACAACGTCGCCTGCGAAGAGTGGCCGGAGGTAGTCGGCCTCGCTCCGCGCGATGGGAACGCTCAGTCCGTTCGCGGCGGCAAAGAAACCTTTCAACCCGATGCCATGGACGGACAGCGCCTCCTCGTAGGCTTCATGGCAGATCGCCAGGTACGAAGGAAAAAAGGCCACGCCGGCGGCGTCGGTGTCGGCCAGGCGAATCGTCCGGCGGTGGGTGAAAGGCACGCCGCATTTGGCAAAGCGGTTATTTCTTTAGCAAGCGCGCCGTGACATCGTCGCGATTTCGCGTTTAGTCGTGCCGTATGACCAAGAACGAGATCGCCGATGTGCTGGAAGACATTGCCACCTTGCTCGAACTCAAAGACGAAAATCCTTTCAAGGTGCGCGCCTATCGAGCCGGTGCACGGGCGCTCGAAGGGATCGAAGAATCGGAATTGGGTCAGCTTATCGCCGACGAAAAGCTTCGATCCGTAAAAGGGATTGGCGACGCGCTGGTGCAAAAGATCACCGAATTGCACACGACCGGGCGCCTTGAGTTTTACGAATCGCTGAAGGCTTCGATCGAGCCGGGCTTGGTGGAGCTATTGCAGGTGCCCGGGGTCGGTCCGAAGAAGATTAAGGCGCTGCACACGCAGTTGAAGGTGAACGGCATCGCCACCTTGGCGCAGGCGTGCCGCGACGGCAAAGTCGCGGCACTGGCGGGTTTCGGAGAAAAGACGCAGCAGAAAATTCTGGAGGGAATCGCCAACCGCGAGGCGTATGGGCGGCGGCATTTGTGGTGGGACGCTTTCGAGGTGGCCGAACCGATTCTGGCCGGTCTGCGCACGCTTCCGGACGTTCTTCAGGCCGAGCACGCCGGCAGTCTCCGCCGCGGACTGGAAACGGTGGGAGATCTCGATTTCATCGTGGCGGCGCGGGCGGTGACGCCGGTGGTCGATTGGTTTTGCTCCATGCCGGACATCAAGGAAGTCACCGCGCGTGGCGAGACCAAGGCGAGCGTGCGTTTCTTCAGCGGTTTGCAGGCGGATCTGCGGATCGTTCCGTTGGATCAGTTCGCGTTCGCCCTCCACCACTTCACCGGATCGAAAGACCACAACGTGCAAATGCGGCAACGCGCCTTGTCGCGCGGGCTCAGTTTGAGCGAATGGGGTCTCGTGCCCGCCGAAGGGGAGGGGACGGTAAAACGGAAGGTGGTGACGCCGGGAGCGAACGATGCCCATGCCTCGATCCGATCCGAAAAGGAATTGTTTGCGGCCCTCGGCCTTCGTTTCGTTCCACCCGAACTGCGCGAAGGCATGGGCGAAGTCGACTTTGCGGAGCTCCACGATCTTCCGCGTCTGGTGGAACCCGGCGATCTGAAGGGTGCGTTTCACAATCACACCACCGCCTCCGATGGACGCAACACGCTCGCGGAAATGGCCGCGGCGGCCGACGCGCTAGACTGGGCGTATCTGGGGATCGCCGATCATTCCAAGAGCAGCGTGCAGGCTAAGGGATTGACCGAGGATCGGCTGGCGCAGCAGATCGCGGATATTCGCACTTTGAATGCGTCGAAACGGTTTAGGACGCACGTGTTCACCGGCACGGAATGCGATATTCTGCCGGACGGGCGGCTCGACTTCGACGACGCGCTCCTGGACCAATTGGACTATGTGGTGGTGTCCGTGCACAGCGTGTTCACGCAGTCCGAAGACGAGATGACCGCGCGCTTGATCAAGGCGATCGAGCATCCCCAAACCACGATGCTGGGGCATGTCACGGGACGGCTGCTGCTGCGCCGGGATGCCTATCGACTGAATTTCACCAAGGTGATCGATGCGGCGGTCGCGAACCGGGTGATTGTCGAGTTGAACGCGAGTCCCTGGCGGCTCGATTTGGATTGGCGTCACTGGCGCAAAGCGGCCGAGAAAGGCCTGATTTGTTCGATCAATCCGGACGCACACGAAACCGCGACGCTCACCCATGTGCGAGCGGGCGTCTTGGCGGCCCGCAAAGGTTGGTTGACGCAGGAACACGTCTTCAACACGCGCCCATTGGACGAGGTAAAACGCTATTTCGAAGAACGGAAATCGACCATAGTTTGAGCGCCAACCGCAAAATCGCCGTCGATCGAGGATGGCCGTAACCTGTGCTCGCGCGTGCGCGGCATTCTGCTTTTCTTCCGAATATCGGCCTATGAGATCTCTTCGTCTGACGGTTGTCTTCGCTCTTGCCGCCTCCTCCCTCCTGGCGGCCAGGCTGCCCCGTGGCGTCAAGCTGGCCGAGTTCGTTTTCGAAACGGCGCCGTATCAAGAATGTCATGCCTCCACGATCGTGGAGGTGGAAAAGGGGCACCTGGTCGCCGCGTGGTTCGGAGGGACCAAGGAAAAGGCCCCGGATGTGGGAATCTGGGTGTCGCATCGCGAATCGGGCAAATGGTCGGAGGCGGTGGAGGTTGCCGATGGCCGGCAGCCGGACGGCACCCAGTTGCCGACCTGGAATCCGGTCCTCTTCAACCCGCCTGGCGGGCCCCTGATGTTGTTCTACAAGGTGGGTCCTTCACCCACCACGTGGTGGGGCGTGGTGCGGACGTCGACGGATGGAGGCAAGGGGTGGAGCGCTCCGCGGATGCTTCCCGAGGGGATTCTCGGGCCGATCAAGAACAAGCCGGTCGTCCTGGCCGATGGCAGCTGGCTTTCGCCGTCGAGCACCGAGGGAGGCCCGGACGGTTGGGTGGTGCATTTCGAACTTTCGCGGGATCGTGGGGAAACCTGGGAGAAGATCGGTCCGGTGAAGAAAGGGGTGGGCTTGGACGCGATTCAACCGAGCGTTCTCTTCCACCCCGACGGGCAACTCGAGGCCCTCTGCCGCACCAAACAAGGCACGGTGGCGATGACCTGGTCGAAAGACGGTGGAAAAACCTGGAGCGATTTGGTCGCCAGCGAACTCCCCAATCCCAATTCTGGAACCGATGCGCTGACCTTGAGCGATGGGCGCCAATTGATCGTCTATAATCATACCGCTCACCGCCCGGGCGACTCGGGGTGGGGCAATCGGTGGCCGTTGGACGTGGCTATCTCCGCGGATGGGCTGGTCTGGAAGCGGGTGGTCACGCTGGAAAAGGCCCCGATGACCAGCGGTTATTCCTATCCGGCCGTTATTCAAACGTCGGACGGCCGCGTTCACATCACTTACACGTGGGGCCGCAAGCGGATTAAACACGTGGTGATCGACCCGGCGAAACTCTAGGGGCTCGCGAGCGACGGACGGGGCCGGAGACTTCGCTGCCCGTTCCTTAAAGCGGCGACGGGCTTTCAATCGTCGGATCGTGTGTGTACTTGGCGATGGCCGCGCGCAGGTCGGTAAGCAGAATCGGCTTGTTCAGATATCCCACCATGCCGACGGCCAGACACCGTTCGCGATCCTCGGGAAGCGTGTTCGCGGTCAATGCGATGATCGGGAGCGGGGCGAGGCGCTCCGAGGTGCGTTCCCAGCTTCGGTAGAGCGCGGTCGCTTCGCAGCCATCCCGTTCGGGCATCTGCACATCCATCAGCACGACGTCGACCTCGAGGTTCTGCATCTTTTTGAAGGCCTCGATCCCGTTGACCGCAAACTCGCATTCATGACCCAGCCGGCGCAGCATTGTGCGAAGCAGAGCGCGATTGACCGCGTTGTCCTCGGCCACGAGTACGTGCCGCGCGATGTGTACGGGGGTGGGATCCGCGGTGACCGGAACTTTTTCGGCGACGTTGGCCTCGGCAAGGTTGGCCTCGAACGAAAAAGCGAACGCCGTACCGAGTTCCGAGGTCGTTTCGAGATGAATTTCACCTCCGAACGCGCGCAGCAACCGGGAGCAGATGGCCAGGCCCATGCCGACGCCACCGTGAGCCCGGGTGTTGGAGTCGTCGGCTTGCGTGAAGGGAGTGAAGAGTCGGGGAATGAGTTCGCGCGAGATTCCCGGCCCGGTGTCGTGCACACGGAATTCCAGACGCAGGCGGTTCTCCGCCGAAGTGGATTTCGCCGCGATGGTCACCTCGACGCTGCCGGCATGGGTGAACTTGATGGCGTTTGCGATGAGATTGACCAGGACCTGCCGTAGGCGCGCGGCGTCGACGATCACGATTTCGGGGACGCGCGTCTCCATCCCGGACTCCAGCTTGAGCTCCTTGCTCGCCGCGTAGGGTGCCATGGCCGTGACCGTATCTAAAATTAGGCTACGCAATTTCGTCGGTTTGAGATTCAGCTCCAAACGCCCGTTTTCGGCCTTTTCGTAGTCGAGAATATTGCCGATCACCCCCACGAGCGCCTCGCCTCCGGTGACCAGGGCCTGCAGCCACTCCGCCTGCTTGGGATCCAGCGAAGTGGAACGCAGCAGGCTGCTGTAGCCGAGCACCGCATTCAACGGTGTCCGGATCTCGTGACTCATCGTGGAGAGGAACCGCGATTTGGCCTGGGCCGCGGCTTCCGCCGCTTTCCGAGCTTCCTGGAGGTGAAGAGCCATGGTTCCGGTCAGCTGGGCAAGCTGGGAGACTTCGTCCTTGCCGGGAAATCCTCGAAGCTCCATCGCAACTTTTTCGCTGCCCAGATTTTCGACCAGCCTGCGCACGCGCTCGAGCCGGCGTACGAACACGCGTTCGCCAATCAGCCAGAGAATCGCGGACATCGCGACGCTGCCCGAGAGAACGGCGACAGTCAGCAGACGAATGGTGCGTTCCTGCGCGCGCATCAAGGGGCGTGTGGAAAAGGTCTCGATCCGCAGCCCGGGAAATCCGGGTGTCGGTGCGAGCTTGAGCCGCCCGGCAATGCGTTCTCCGTCGATAAAGGCGACCTCGATCCCCTCGCTCGGGGTTTCCACTTCGAGTCCGAGATCCGGCGTCGTGTCGCTCCCCCGGAATTGCACCGAGGAAAACTCGCTGCCGATCAACGCTTCCAGCGACTCGCCCGCAAGCCGTCGACCGCCGACGAGGACTCCGCGCGCTTCGCCCTTAAAGTCGCCGCGCACGATCGGTAGGACGACGACTTCGGTGAGCGTTCCGCCGAACCACCGTAAGCCGAATTTTCCGGCCTCGTCGGGCAGCCCCGTCTGTGCGAGGAATGCGGTGAGCGCCTCGACCATGGCTTGCGGGATTTCCTCCGCCTCGCCCGGTTTCGTTTCGATGACGCCTCCGAGAAATTCGCCTTGTCGGTTCCAGAGCCCCATCCACGAGAGGCGTCCGCTTTTCAAGGCATCGATACCGATGTTTTTCTCGATAAAATCGGAGGTAGACGCGAGAGCGAATGCGTAGGTGTCGTCCCAAGCCGAGTATCCCAGCAATTGCGCCCTCAGTTCCGCCAAGTCGGTGGAGATACGGGCGGAAAATCGATGCAGGTCGCGCTCCGTGGCGGCGATCTCCAGGCGTTTTGTTTGGGGGAGAAGTACGACGTGGGCGACGGCGACGACCAGTACGACAAAAGCCACCATCGTTGTGATGAGGGCGAGGAGGGCCTTTTTGCGCCAATTCATGCGTGAGTGCGAGGTCCACATATCGACACGTTCCTCGGTTGCCTTCATTTCGTTAGGCGAACTTTAAGGTATCCGGAGAAATCGTAAAGCGTTGTTTGGAAAATAGATATATGAAGGCGAGACCGTCCGTCCACGTCTGTCGTTTTTTTAACAAGAACATGCAAGCCGACTTCAGGACGTTGGCTCGGGGTGAGACGCGCCTTCCCGAAGGTTCGATGCCTGCGCCCAGACCGCGCCATCCGTATCCGTCCCTCCATGACCTTACTCGGATCCTTTCGGCACGGTCGAAACGTGCGTCGGACTTGCTGCGGACAAACGAAAGTCTCCAAATTGGGCAGTTCTATTCATAGATTTTACCGCCCAGTTCGACGATTGTTTAGGCATGGGGAACCCCCTCACAGTCGAACGCTCGTTGCCAAGCGAGTCACCCCGTGCGGATGCGGGTTCCCTCACGCTCCAGCGCCGATTGGCCAATCGCCGTATCCTGGTGGTCGACGAGAACCTGTCGATCCAGGGAGACTTTAAGAAGATTCTCAATCCGATCGAGCACGACGTGAGCGCTCTGAAAGTGTTTGAAGAGGCGGTGTTCGCGAAAGCGGCGGTCAAATCGGTCGCGATAAACTTTGTCGTCGACTGTGCCTCGCAGGGAGAAGAAGCGCTCCGCAAGGTCGACAACGCACTGCGCGAGGGACGTCCCTACGCGCTTGCCTTTGTGGACATGCGCATGCCGCCCGGTTGGAGCGGGCTCGAGACCACGGCCCGCCTGTATGAAGCGGACCCCGACCTGCAGGTCGCCATTTGCACCGCCCGCTCGGATTATTCCTGGGGGGAGATCGCCGCCCGGCTGGGCGTCTCCGATCGGCTCGTTGTACTCAAAAAACCGTTCGATCGAATCGAAGTCCTGCAACTTGCCCGTGCGTTGACCGAAAAATGGCGCCTGCTGCAACGGATCAATCATCGCGTCGAGGACATCGAGAACAGGGTCCGCCAACGGACCGAGGGTCTCTCTGAGAATCACGAACGCCTCCAGCTCATCTCGCGCGCGACGAACGACGCGATTTGGGACTGGGGTATTCCGACGGGCGAGGTCTGGTGGAACGAGGGCTTCGAACTCCTCTTCGGACATCTCACCGGGGGAGGGCACGACGGCGGGGAGATCTGGTCGAAGTGGGTGCATCCCGAAGATCTGGTGCGAGTCGAGGCCGGCGTTCGCGCGATCGTGATAGGGCGCGACTCGTTTTGGGCGGACGAATATCGGTTTCAACGCAGCGACGGAAGCTACGCCTCGGTGGCGGCGCGCGGGTACGTCGTTCGGGACGTGAATGGGACCGCAGTCCGCATGATCGGAGCGCTGCAGGACGTCGCCCAGCGAAAGGAAACGGCGCGCGAGCGTCGACTCCTCGAAGCCCAACTGCGGCAGGCGCGGCGACTGGATTCGATCGGCCGGCTGGCGGGCGGCATCGCCCACGAGATCGACACGCCGATGCAGCACATCGGGGACAACGCTCGGTTCGTTCGCGACGCGTTCGCCGATCTCAAGAAACTTTTCGAGGCGACCGACCGTTTGCTGGAAATGGCCCGCAAGGGCGTTTTGGACGCGAACATGGTTCGTGAAATGGACTTCGCCCGCCGCACCGCCGATTTCGACTTTCTCGCCGTGGAAATCCCCAAGGCCCTCGATCAAACCATCGATGGAGTCGAGCGCGTCACCGCCATCGTCCGGGAAATGAAAGGGTTTTCTCGTTCCGGGGTGGAAGGGAACGCGATGCTCGACGTCATGGCGTGCCGTTGATCGTTTTATACTCGACACCCTGCTTCTTGTAGACGACGGCGAAAGCGTTTTTGCGGGTTGTCGGCGTCGACTGCGCACTCAATCTTCCGTTCGCACGGCGAGGGACGGCGCCGAAGCGCTCGAACGTCTCAATTCGGAGACCGAATTTGCGATGATGGTCGTGGACAGGCCGATGACGGGAATGGACGGCATCGCCCCGCCGAAGCGATTGGCCTTGAGACGTCTCTCCGGCCTTCGAAGATGGGGAGCGTGCACCCGTCGGCACCCGCCGGTCCGATTTCTCCGCTTTGCTCCGCGCTCCTCGCCTCGGATGAGGATCATCACGGTCGCCGCAAACGAGCGTCGGTCCTTTTCGGATTTGAACGACGGTTTAACGGTTGCCGATGAAAAAGCCGACACGGGAGGAAAGCCGGTCGCGCTGCACTTCCAAGCGGCGTTATCGCAGTCAAGGGGATGCGCTTGACGCGGCTTCGCTCGCAGGCGTCGAGCGGCAGCGGACCGCTTATCTTTGTCCGCTCTGTTCGCGCTGGCATCTCGCGTCCGGGAAAAATCCCCGCAAACGATCGAACCCGTGAACGCCCGCCCGATCGATGGGGCGACGACTAGCGAAGGGCGAAGCCGGGTAGAGCGTTCTCTTTTCGAAGGAGGTCGAGCGCACGGCTCTCGGCGGCGCGCATGCGTCGTTTTTTCGCCGGTTGCAAGTCGTCGTAACCGGCGAGATGAAGCCAGCCGTGGACCACGTACAGGGTGAGTTCCTCGGCGAAGGCGCGACGGTGTTCCCGGGCGTAACGTGATGCGGTTTCGACCGAAACGCAGATTTCCCCTGCGGACTCCAGCTCTTCGTTTCCCTCGAAGGTGATGACGTCGGTCACGGTTGGATCGTCGAGAAAGCGGGCATGAATCTCTGCCAGCGCCCGATCCGAAAGGAAAACCAGCGACAGCTCGCCATTTGGCGCGACCGAAGCGGGATCGGTTTTTCGGGAGAAAGCGGTCGTCTTCGGCCGCGAGCGTGCGCGGGCGGCCGGAGAGAGGTGCGGACGATCCGCGGGGACAAAGTCGAAGGATTCGTCGAGAACGGCGATGGCGCGGAGCAGGCTGCGGCGTTCGATTTTGAGCCGCGGGAAACGGTTCGCGATGGAGACGGTACGCGCCACGAGAAACGAATGAGCTGTCGCCGAAGCGGGACGGGATCCGCGGCTTCGGATGCGTCCGCTCAAGTCGCGGCCCGTTGGATCGGGCCGTTGGCGTCCGCTGCAGCCGTGGGCGGATAGGCCACCCGGCTGTGCAGCATATTGAGCAGCGTAAAATTGAAGCTGCTCTTGATCTTCCCGATTTCCTCGAACGTCAGGGGCGATTCGTCGAGTTGTCCGTCGGCGGTGCTGGAACGGAAAATCTGCTCGATCAGTTCGGCGAGATGTTGGGGCGTGACCTTCTTCATCGATCGCGAGGCGGCTTCGCACATGTCGGCGAGATGGATGATCGCGCTCTCCTTGAACTGCGGCTTCGGTCCGTCGTAACGGTAGGTCGACTCGCAGACTTTGGAAGGATCCACGCGGGAGGCCGCGGGTTCGCGGACATCGACGGATCCTGCCTTGGAAAACGGCGACCGGGTCAACTCCTGCACCGCACGTTGGAAAAAATAGCGGATCAAGGTCGTCCCGTGATGCTGTTTGATCGCGTCGATGACCGAACGCGGGAGCTTGTGCTTGAGCGCCAGTTCCACGCCGTCCTTGACGTGGGCCTTGATGATCAGAGCCGAGAGGGAGGGGTTGGCATCGTCGTGAGGGTTGACGCCGTCGCGTTGATTTTCGCTGAAGTACTCGGGTTTAGCCGTCTTGCCGATGTCGTGAAAGAGGGCGCAAACGCGCGCGACGAGCGGATTTGCCCCGATCGCATTGGCCGCATTTTCCGCCAGTTGGGCGACGACGAGCGAATGGTGATAGGATCCGGGCGCTTCCAGCTGCATCAAGCGGAGCAGAGGATGATTGAAGTCGGTCAACTCGAGCAGGGTGATGTCCGTCGTACGCCGGAAAAGGCCTTCGAAGACGGGAAGCAGGCCCACCACGACCACGCCGGTGAGGAGGCCGGTCGTCAGCCCTGCGGCCATCTGCTGGAGGACGGTGGTAACGGGAAGCTGGTCGACGATTCCAAAGAGCAAGGCGAAGCCGGCAACGGTGAAACCGCCCCAGGCGGCGGCGCGGACCACGCGTCCGCGCTTGCGACTCGCCCGTGAGGCGAAGATGCCGACCATCGAGGAGAGAAAGGTCAGGACCAGCAGATCGAGACGATTCCCGTAAATCACGCTGGTGAAAATCGAGATGAGCAGCGCCATGAAAATCGCGGAGCCCGGATTGAGCAGGATGGCGACGATGAGGGGCGCGAGGGCGGTCGGTGCGAGCAGCGGAAGCAGCGAGGCCGCCGTCGAGTCCTCGACGAAAAAGGGCAGCCCTCCCAGCGAGTAGGTCACGCGGACGAGCGCTAGATTCACCACGACGGTCAGGGCCAACAGCGCAAGGCGGCTATTGCTCTGCAGGGTCTCGCGATCCTCGAGGCGGATGTAGAAAACGCTCGCCAGCACCATCGCCAGCACGAGGAGGATACGCCCGAAGAGCTGAAGGCCCTCGTTGAGCTGCAGGTTACGATTCCCAAGCAGGAATTTCCGGTGCGCCTGGAGCATTTCGTATTGCTCGGCGGTGACGCGGGAACCGGGCTCGACGATGGTCTGACCGCGTTCGACTTTGACGCTCACCGGGCGGAGCGACTTGAGGGCGTTTTCCTGAAGATTCTTGGTGGCGGCGAGATCGTAGATCAGATTCGGCGTGAGACCGTTGCGGAAAAGCCGGTAGAGAGCGACTTCGGTTTCGCGTCCCATGCCCTCGGCCGCGAGATTGATCCGCAGAAAAGCATGGGCCTCGTCCATCGACTGCACCGGGCGTTGCGCCACTTCGCCGGTCGGTTTGAGGATTTTGAAGACGGTGATGCGGCCCTCGGGCCCTCCGGAAAGGACCGATCCGTCATGCACACCTTCGGAGTAGATTTCGCGCAGAATGACCAAGCCATTTTCCACGAGCGCGAAACGGGCCTTCGGGTCGCCCGTGTCGAGCAACGCGGCGACGTCGTCGACACTGACGCGGTAAGGACCCTTGGCGTTGAACGCGTCGACGAGCGGTGCCAAGGAAGTGAAGCGTGCGGGATTTGGTTTCGTTTTCGTTCCCGTTTCGCGATCGAGGCGTTCGAAGGCGGTGAGAAGCTCGCGGATGTTTCCCTCGAATTGGCGGAGCGGCTCGAATTCCAAACGATAGACCGGTGGCGTGCGGTCGCGCATTTGTTCGCCCTGTTGCCGGGATTTTTCTGCGCTCTCGTAGGTGAAAGGCGCTCCGGCGACGACCCGCACACTCGCAAGCTGGTTAGGGAGCAGCGGCAGGTTCGACGCGGTGACTCCGATAAAACTGACGAAAACGATCGCGGCGACCGTGGCGACGAACACGAGGGAGGCAACCAGTTGGCTCGACTCGAGAAACTCCATCAATTCGGAATCCTCGACATTCTTGCGGACACGCCGCGGAGCGCCCCCGCCCCCGCGAAGGAGTCGTAGTTTGTCGATTAGAGCCATCGCTGGAACGAGGGACTGGACATCGTTTAACGGCTAACCGTATTGCAGCTTTTTGTCAAATGGGGGCCTGGCAAAACCATTAACGCTCTTTTTCGTCGTTTTGGCCAATCGGATTTTTGTAATGCTCGTAGGCTTCGATAATCTTGAGAACGAGGGGGTGGCGCACGACGTCGGCCCCACTGAAGTGGTGGAAGTCGATTCCGGGAATATCCCGAAGGATTCGCCCGACTTCGATCAATCCGCTTTGTTTGCTGCGGGGCAGGTCGACCTGGGTGATATCGCCCGTGATGACCATGCGCGAATCCTCGCCCAAGCGAGTGAGGAACATCATCATCTGCTCGGGCGTGGTGTTTTGGGCCTCGTCGAGAATGATGAACGCGCGCGAAAGGGTCCGGCCGCGCATGTACGCGAGCGGGGCGATTTCGATCACTCCCTTCTCCGTCAACGCCTCGACATCCTTCGCGTCGAGCATCTCGTGCATCGCATCGTACAGCGGGCGGAGGTAGGGCAGAATCTTCTCGCGCAGATCGCCGGGAAGAAAGCCCAGCTGCTCGCCCGCCTCCACCGCCGGACGTGTGAGGACGATGCGCTGAACCTGGTTTTTCATGAGCATGCCGATGGCGTGCGCGACCGCCAGGTAGGTTTTTCCCGTACCCGCGGGGCCGATACCGAAGACCACCGGATTCCGGAGCAGCGACTGGAGATACAACTTCTGGCCGAGCGTTTTGGGGACGATGCTTTTGCGCTGGGTCACGATGACCAGCGGTTCGCCGAAGAGTTGTTTGAGCGAATCGACTTCGCCGCGCGCCAGGGTTTCGACGATGCGGGTGAAGTCGGTGGTGCGGATCGCGACGCCCTGAGTGCGGACGTCGTTGAGGAATCCGAAAAGCATTTCTACGCGCGCGACCGCCTCCTCGGTTCCGTCGATTTTCAACCAGTCTTCGCGCGCGACCAGCTTCACGTCGAGGGCCCGTTCCACCAGCCCCAGATTCTCTTCGCGGCCTGCGTACAACTGATTCAGGTGACGGGGAGTGGGAAAACGGAGGGTGGTGGAAGCCATGCAGCTCGAGGGTTAGGTTCGGGGATCTCTGGGTTGGCGGGAGCGGTCCGGGCGGCGACGTCGCAGGAGGGTCTCGATGAAAGGTGTGCGATCCGAGGCGGGAGCGGAACGTGCGACCCAGGCTGAATTCCGCCTCAGCGGGAGAGCGCGAGCTGCGCCGCGGCCGTGGAGAGTTTCTCCCAGGTCGAATCGAGCGCTTCGGGTAGAACACGCGCCTGTCCGATCACCGGCATGAAGTTATTGTCGCCTGACCAGCGCGGCACGATGTGGCCATGGAGATGATCGATGCTGCCTCCGGCCGCGCGACCCAGGTTAAAACCCACGTTGAAGCCTTCGGGACTCATGACGGTTCGAAGCACCTTTTTACCGAACGTGACGGTTGCGAAAAGGTCTGTGCTCTCGTCGGGCGTCAGTTCTTCGATGTCGGCGACTTCACGAAACGGAATCACCAGCAGGTGCCCGGGATTGTACGGGTATCGGTTGAGCATCAAGTAAGAGAGGGGCGACCGGTAGACGATCAGAGCAGTCCGGTCGTCGTTGAGGGCGGGCAGCTCCGAAAAGGGTCGCCGCAACGTCGGTGCACGAGGGGCGGCAATGTACTCCATTCGCCAGTAGGCGTGTAGGGATGCGAAAGGAGGATCCATGCGGAATCATAAGAGAGAATGAGACGCCTCACCGAAGTCAAAGCCGCGAACCGGGAGATTAATGCAGCTCGATGCTTTTATCGTACTGCAGACTTGGCTTGCAGATGGTATGACGTTCGTCATTCTATAAACGTGCGTTATCGTTCCGATCACAAAGCGGCGACGCGTCGACGGATTGTCGACGCGGCTAGCCAAGCGTTCCGGGAGCGAGGGGTGGCCGAGACCGGGGTGGACGAAGTCATGCGCAAAGCGGGTCTCACCCACGGTGGGTTTTACGCGCATTTCCGGGACAAATCCGAGCTGATTGCGGAAGCATGCGAATCGGCCTTCGCGGCGGCCGTGGAAAACCTCGAGCGTATCGCCGGGTTGCCCACGGCGGCGAAACGCGCTCGACTGCTGATCGATAGTTATCTTTCGACGCATCACCGTGACCATCGCGGCACGGGTTGCCTGGTCGTTTCGGTGGGCGCGGACATTTCGCGATATTCGGGCGCGGTGCTCTCGCGATATTCCCACGGTTTCACCTCGCATCTCAACCGACTCTGTGCCGCGTTGCGTCTGAGCGCCGACGCGGTCGAAAACGAAGACCGGGTGACCCATCTGATGAGCGCGCTCGTCGGCGCGTTGATCTTCGCGCGGGCGGTCGACGATCCCAAGCGCAGCGACGCCCTTCTCGTTTCCTCACGTCGGATGCTCCGGCGCGAATTCTGTTCTTCTCCATGAGCTCCACAGCGTTCCCCCCTCCTCCTCCGCCTCCCTTTCCCACCCGGCGTCGGGTGGTCATCACCGGCCTCGGCGCGGTCACGCCGCTCGGGCTCAATGCCGTGGACACGTGGAGCGGCCTCGTCTCGGGCCGTTCCGGTGTCGGCCCGATCACGCGTTTCGATGCGACAGGTTGCAGCGCGCGCATCGCCGCGGAAGTCAAAGGCTTCGATCCCACGCGGCCGTTTGCCGAGCCGCTTTTCCCCCGGGGCAAGGACCGCGAACCGTTGACGGCGCCTTTTACGCCGAAAGATCTCAAGAAATTCGGGCGCTTTACGTTCCTCGGGGCGACGGCGGCGTTGGAAGCGTATGCCGACTCAGGACTCGACGCGCATCGCGCTTCGGTGGATAGCGAGCGGATGGGGGTGAATCTGGGCGTAGGCATCGGTGGGCTGCCGGAAATCGAGGCGATGCACGATATCTACAAGGCGGGCGGCTTTCGAAAAATTTCCCCCTTCCTCATCATCCAGATCGCGCCGAATCTATTGGCCGGCCAGGTCAGCCTGATGCTCGATTTTCGCGGACCGAACATGGCGATCGCGTCCGCTTGCGCGACCAGCGGGCATTCTCTGGGCGAGTCGGCCGCGGCCATCGCGCGGGGCGATGCGGACGTGATGATTGCGGGAGGGGCCGAATCGACCGTTACGCCCCTCGCGATCGGTGCCTTCGCGCAAATGCGCGCGCTCTCGACGCGAAACGAAACGCCCGAAACCGCTTCGCGACCCTACGACGTCAGCCGCGACGGATTCGTGCTCGCGGAAGGCGCGGCGGTCTTTGTCCTGGAAGAGCGGGAGCAGGCACTTCGTCGCGGCGCGCGGATTTACGCCGAGCTGCGCGGCTACGGCGCGTCCTCCGACGCGTTTCACCTTTCGTCGCTCGCGGAGGGCGCGGAGGGATCGCAGCGTTCGATGCGGCGCGCTCTGGCGACGGCCGGATTGTCGCCCGACGATATCGATTTCGTTTCGGCCCATGCCACGTCCACGCCGGGAGGCGACGGCGAGGAAGCCGCGGCGATCGCGTCGGTGTTTGCGAGTAATAAGGGGTCCATGCACGTGAGCGCCATCAAATCGATGGTGGGCCATCTGCTCGGTGGCGCCGGTGCGATGGGCGCGTTCGCCGCCGTGCTGGCGATTCGCGACGGGATCGTGCCGCCGACGATCAATCTCAAGGACCTGGATCCGGCGATCGCGGCGCTCGGGCTGAATATCGCCGCCAACACCGCGGTGAAGAAGCCCGTGAGGGCTGCGCTGGCCAACAGCTTCGGGTTCGGCGGGACCAACGCCTCGCTGGTCGTATCCGTGGTATAGTGACGCGGGGGCGGGGGCCGGGCCGCCCGGTCGCGCACCGGCCTCCCCGATGCGCGACTCGGGCAGCCGCGAGCGGGTTCACTGTCCGTTCGCGGTGGCCCGGCGCGGAATCCACGCCGCCACGGCCGAGCAGAACAACGCCCACGCCGTCCCCGCGGTCCAGCCCGCCAGGACATCGCTAGGGTAGTGGACACCCAGATACACGCGGCTGAGTCCGATGAGAAAAGCCACGAAGAAGGCCGCGCTCACCAAAAAGACTTTTGTCCGTCGCTTTTGCATCGTTCGAGCGACGATGACGCCCAGCGTGAGGTAAACGACCGAAGAGAGCATCGAGTGTCCGCTGGGGAAACTCGAGGACGTTTCGATCGTGAGATGAGGCACGACGGTGGGACGCTCCCGGTAGTAGGCGCTCTTCAGCGCGAGGCTGAGGCCGAGTCCGCCGAGCGTTGCCAGGGCCACCAGCAGGGCGGTCCGACGGCGCCCGCACAGGAGTAAAAAACTCGTCACGGCGACCGTGAGCAGGACCAGCACTGCAGGGCCGCCCATTGCAGTGAGGTCGCGGGCCACATGGGGCAGCCACGAAGGTCCGATCGGCGTGGCCAGGTCGTCGGGGTGTCGAAAGGCGCGGAGGATGCGTTCCTCCCCCGCGAGGTAATCGCCTTGCGGCGCATCGTCTGCCATCTCGGCAAAAATCCACAAGGACAGGGCGAAGGTGCCCGCGCTGCACACCGCGACGAAACCTCGCCACGTGGTCGATCGGGAGAGGGCCTTGAGGATACCGGACATGGCGAGGGGATGAAACCCATGCAAACTCCCCGGGGCAATCCGTTTAGTTCGCAGCAGGGAGGGCGTTTGACATTTGGCCGGTCGGCTCACGACTCTAGCACTCGATGAAACTGCCCCTGTTTGCCCGCCTGGCTGCGTCTATGCGCCCTCTCTCGGTCGTCGGAGGCTTCTTCCTTTCGGTTCTCCTTGCCGTCCTCCCGGCCGCCGAGATCCCCGCTTCGAAGGGTTTTCTGCTCGTCGCCAACAAAGCGAGCCAAACGCTTTCAGTCGCTTAGGCCTGGAGGAATAAACTCGAAGGCGACGAATTTCTCCAGAGGCATGGGTGCGGGGAGAAGTTTGAGCTGTACGAGCGTGTCGACCTGTTCCTGGAGACGCTTTTTCGTGAGCTGCCCTAGTTTTTCCCCGCGTTCGGAATGGCCGGAGATCAGTTTGTTCTCGGCGAGGGATCGGTGACTGTACTGAAGGAACTCCAGCGGCATTTTGTCGTTGCGCTCGCCGATCAGTTTGAACGCGGGGGAAGGATCGCCGTTCATGAAATCGTCCCAGCCCCGCGTCGAGGCGGCGACGAACGCACGGATCGCTTCGGGTCGTTCGCGAATGAAGCGGGAGGTGCTCATATAGACCCGATACGGATCGAAGCCGGAGTCGGCGATGAGCAGGGTCTTCGGTTTGGCCCCGTTCTTCCTGACGTAATACGGTTCGTTGGTGATGAAGCACTGCTGGATAAATTTCTTGTCGGCCATGAACTGACCGATGCCGTAATTGGAGGGGATGATGGAGAATTCGATTTTGTAGCGCGCTTTCAGGTAATCGATCCAAGACGAGCCCGGGACGGCCATGATGCTCTTGCCCTGCAGTTGTTCGAAGGAGGACAGGGCATTTTCCTCGTGCATCAGGATCGCCTGCGGGTCGTGCTGCATGGTTACGCCGATCAGCATCAAAGGCAGGCCGGTCTGGACGAAGACCGCCACGTCGTCGCTCCGACTCATGCCGATGTCGGCGACACCTGCCATCATCTTCTGGGCAACGGTTACGCCCGGACCGCCCGGGACGATTTCCACGTCGAGGCCCGCCTCGCGATAAAACCCTTTCGCCAGCGCTTGATAAAAGCCGCCATGCTCCGCTTGGGGAAACCAGTCCGTTTGGAAGCGGATTTTAACCACGGGGCGCGGACCATCGGGAGCGGCAGCCTCTTTTTTGCCGCATCCGCCGAGGGTCAGCGAAAAAAGGACGAGAATGACCGGGACGTGTCGGGTGAATTTCATGAGATCAGGCATCGCCCTTGTTGAAAGATTCGTGCCACTTGTGCATCGAAAGCCAACTCAGCCAAATCACGGCGCTGACAAAGACGAACCCGAGCATGCAACCGGTGAAGGCCGTGGCGAAGAGAGCGGGCATCTTGAATTGCGCGCTGTAGACGATCGAAAGAAAGCCCAGCCCCCCGCCGTCGCCGGCCGAATTGCCCGCCGTGAAATCGCCGACGATCGCGCCGATCGGTCCGAGCGTCGCGGCGATGCGGAGCCCGGTGAAGAAATAGGGCATCGCTGCCGGTAGTCGGAGCAAAAGCAGTTCCTGACGCCGCGTGGCGTGGCACATCTTGAAAAGGTCGACGAGATTGCGGTCGGTGGAGATGAGTCCCTGCGTGGTGTTCACGACCATCGGGAAAAAGCAGATCAAGAACGTGATGATCGAAACACTGGGCAATCCCGGCCCGGCCCAAAGAATCAGGATCGGCGCCAGGACGATCACCGGCGTCATCTGCAGGATCATCAAATACGGATAGAGACTCGAGCGCACCAGCGGCGAGAGCGAGAGCAGGATGGCGAGGACGAGACTGACGACGACGGCGCAGGAGAGGCCGATCAAGGCACCCTTGACCGTGTTGAGGGCACCCTTGGCGAGGGCGACGCTGTTCTCGTTAAATGCGGCCAACACTTGGTCGGGGCTGGGGAGAAGAAACCGGCGTTCTTCCGCCATCGAGAAACGAATCGCGTACCAGAGTCCGATAAAGACAAGTCCCATCAACACCGGCAGAAGGTAGGTGAGCGTGCGTCTGGACATGGCTAGCGGGGAAAATGCCGCACGCGTTTCGGAGCGGCAAGAACGTCGGCGAAGGAAACGTTCATAGCTTTCCGGCCTCGACGGATCGGAGGAGCTTCGACACCACGGCGACCTGTTGCTGGTAGGTGACGGAATGGCGCGTCTCCTGCGTGCGAGGGTAGAGCAGGTCGACTTTGACCTCGCGATAGAGACGCCCGGGATTGGCGCTCAGCACAAAGACGCGATTGGAGAGAAACACCGCCTCCGCGACGGAGTGGGTGACAAAAAATGCGGTCCAGGCCTTTTGTTCGCGAATCGCCAGCAATTCTTCGTTCAGGCGATCGCGTGTCATTTCGTCGAGCGCGCCGAAGGGTTCGTCGAGGAGGAGAATCTTGGGCGAAAGCGACAACGCGCGAGCGATCGAAACGCGCATTTTCTGGCCACCGGACAATTGCCGCGGATAGTATTCCGCGCGGTCGGCGAGACCGACCAAGGAAAGCGATTTTGCGGCAATCTCGGCTCGTTTTTGTCCGGAGGTACCGCGCAGGCGCAGCGGAACTTCCACGTTCTTTTTAACCGTCAGCCACGGCATCAATGTCGGCTCCTGGAAGACGAATGCGAGTTCCTCGGTCGCATCTTCCGGGGACATCCCGTCGACCGTTAGCGAGCCTTGAGAAAGGGAACTCAGACCCGCAATCAGCTTGAGGATCGTCGATTTTCCGCAACCGCTCGGGCCGATGAGCGAGATGAAATCCCCCCGTTCCGCGGTGAAGGAGATCCGGTCCAGAATGAGCGGTCCCTCTCCGTAACGTTTTTCGACCTGGCTGAAATCGACGATGGCAGGCATGGATAGGATGCGAATTAAACGGGGAGCACGGGCAAGAGCAAACGAGACGGTCGATCGTTCGAGTGGTAGACGATCTGCAACGCACGCTTGAATTCCGCCGGGCTCGCGACACTGGCGGGATCGGTTTCGGTGTTGGGATGGCGAATCAGGAGCGGAAAGGCAGAGCTGGAAACGTCGATTCGGATGCTTTCTCCGGGCTTGAAGGAAACGGCGATCGGGTCAAGCGGTACCTCGCCCTCGATCCCCGCCTCCGCAGACACTTCGATCGCGCCCAAGGTCAGAAAAACGGCGCGGCCGTCGAGCGTCACCCGCGACAGCCGGACCACAAAATGCGTTTTCGGCGCAGACGAACGCAGGTGAAGACGCACCAGCGGCTGGCCGGCGATCCGCAGCATGGCTGTCAGCGGGTCGGAGGTGTAGACCAACAGGTTGAGACTTTGCTGTTGCGCGGCGAGATCGTGCGGTCCGAAGGCGGCCGATCCCGCGAGATTGCCGCCTGGTGCCTGAACGGGAACCTCCGGGTCGTAGTTGTAGAGGTCTTCGGGCCCCCGCGCTTCGTCGCTCCCCAGTCGTCCATCGCCAAACCGGGAATTCGCGCGGCCGTCGCTTTGCAAAAACCACGTTTGCGTCTTTGCCTCGGGGGGCGGCCAGGCGGAAGCGTGCTGCCAACCGTTCTCGCCGAGCATAAAGTACGTGCACCCGTGGAGCGGTGGCTCGCCGTCGGGGGCGTCGTCGTCCAGAAAATGGTGAAACCACGCGGCCATGCGCTCGTCGACGTGAGGCACGGCGGCGGTGCCGAGATCGGCACCTCCCGTGAGGTTACCCCAGGGCAGGTGTACCCACGGAGAAGCGAGAAGGAACTGGTTGCGATGCGCTTGCGCCATCGCACGGTAGCCGTCGATCGAGCCCCGCAGGTAAAGGTCGTACCAGCCGCTGAGGTGAAACATCGGCAGATCCAGGTCGGCGACGCGCGGGAGCAGATCGAGCGCTTGCCAATACCCGTCGTAGGTCGGATGCCGAAGCCAGTCGGCACCGTAGGTCGGCAAATCTTCGGCGGTCAGCGGTGCTACCTCGCGCAACGGGAAACGCGTGGAGAGTCGTCCCGTCGCAAGGTAACTTTCCTCCAGCGCCGCATAACTGGATGACCACGTGCGCTTCGCGTCTTCGCGCAGCATCTGGTTGGCCCACGCCAGGGTCGTCGAAAGCTGGAGAATGCCGTTGCGGTAGAACCAGCCCGAATATAGGTCGAACGCCGTCATGTGCGGTGCCAGCGCCCGGAGGGGGGCGGGTTTTCCGAGTGCGGCCAGAAGCTGGGTCGAAGCCTGATAGCTGAAACCGTACATCCCGACCCGCCCATTGCTGCCGGACAGCGCTGCAGCCCACATCACCGTGTCGTACCCATCTTCGATTTCATTTCGAAACGGATAAAACGTGCCTTCGCTGTCGCCGCGCCCGCGCACATCCTGAATCGCCACCATGAAGCCCTGTCGCACCCACCATGTCGGGTGGGCATACACCACTGTGGAGGCGATGTCCCGGCCGTACGGTTGACGCATGAGCAGGACGGGGCACAGGGCGCTTCCCTTGGGCCGGTAGACGTCGGCGACCAGCCGCGTTCCGTCGCGCATGACCGCAACCTGCGCGGAAAGAAACTCGATGCCTGCGAATGCCTCGGAAAGGTTCCGACCGATCATGGCGACGACCGGCGTCGACGCGAGGCGGTCGAGCGGGCGGGGTTCGTGGGCGAGACGCTCCGGCTGTGAAACGAGAGCGTCGCGACGGGTGAAGGTTCGAGCCGCTGGCAAAATAGCCGACGAACCGGCGGTGCCTCGGACGAGGCGGAGCGACGACTCGAGCGTCCCTGCGAACGTGCATCATTCATGTGAAGAGAAAACGGGGCATCGCCCCCGGAACGGCGAAGGGTACGACCGGGTGTTTTTTATTTTTTCTGAAGTGAGCGCCGGTTGCCGCGCCGCGGGGGGGATCGAAATACCGGACTTGACTGCACGCGACACCGCGTCGCGAAGCACCTCGAGGATCATTACCTCCGCCGCCGCCGGTGCGCGACGCCATTCTAGCGGGACGCTCAGGAACGGCGAGTACCCGTTATCGTTTTTGGATGGCATTACCACGCCCGCCGGGTTCGTAAAGACGTTTTCGGTGCCCGCAATCGAGCCCAATGCATCCGAGAAATCAACCGAAAGATCCACGAAACCTTGACTGGACATAGCCCAGTCAAAGCAGCCGCCTTGCCAACCGCTCGCCGGGACGGCGACTGGACGGAAAAATCGGTTGTTCGGTGAGGATTGGCGTCCGATCTCGTCGGGGGAGTGCTGACCGCCGGCGATTTGCCGCTGGAGGCCAAGGCCCCGAGACTGTCTCGCCACCTATCGGAAGCTCGGACGGTAGAGTTTGGAGTCCGGCCTTTAGGCCGTCCGGGAAGGCTGCGAGGGATTTCGGACGGCCTAAAGGCCGGGCTCCAAACATTTTTGCAGCGAGGGGGGAGTCGATCTTTGCGTTTCGCGGCGGTCGAGCGGACTGTCCTCAAAGAAGAGCATCCTTTCGATCCGAGCCCAGACAATGGGGTGACGAGATGCCGCTGCGAGGGCGGGCCCTAGAGCGGTTTTAAGACAGACCCGTCCCTCGTTGGCGGGATTCTCAGGGACGGTTCTGGTGCGAGCCGAGCACCAAGGCTCGCGCT
>Ga0105046_10000110_pt1 | contig 89486 bp, 79 predicted proteins | sample MAT03_FD_78385 | JGI IMG/M metagenome (GOLD analysis project Ga0105046, IMG submission 78385) | Freshwater microbial communities from Lake Fryxell liftoff mats and glacier meltwater in Antarctica - MAT-03 (megahit assembly) | ecosystem: Environmental > Aquatic > Freshwater > Ice > Liftoff... | reverse complement strand
TGGTCGGAAACGCTTTGCAGCACGGCGGCGACCATGAAGTCCGTGCGCGAATCGACGGCACGCATCCGGACAACGTGTGCATCGAGATCCGCAATCAGGGCGCGATTCCGGCGCATCAACTGGCAACGCTCTTCGAGCCCATGACGCAGGGATCGCGGCAAACGGAAGCGGCGCAGGGCCTTGGTTTGGGCCTTCACATCACCCGCGAAATTGTTTGCGCGCATCAGGGCAGCGTTCGGGTCGAATCGACTGACAGCGACGGGACCACCTTTATCGTCGGCCTTCCGCGGGCGCTTCGTCCGGATGGCAGAGCCTCTTGATTGTGGGCGGGTTCGAGACCGACCCCGTGTGAGCCGCAGCGATTGGCGTAGGCGCGGGTGAATTCGGCACCCAAAAGAATGATCTGAGCGGTGTAATAGATCCAGACGAGCAGGATGGCGAGCGATCCGGCTGCTCCGAACGGCGAGCCCACGCTGGCCTTGCCGAGGTAAAGCCCGATCACATATTTCCCGCCCGTGAAGAGCACCGCCGTGACGATCGATCCCATCCAGACATCCCGCCAGGCCATCTTTACGTCGGGCAGCAGTTTGAAGATCACGGCGAGCAACAGGGCGACAACACCGATTGAAACGCCGAAGTTGATGACGTAGCCCACCATCACCCACCCAGGGATGAAACGGCTGATCCAACCTCCGAGAGCAGACAACCCGGCGCTCATCGCCAGCGAAACCAGCAGCAGGAATCCCAGACTCAGCACCAGACCAAACGATAGCAATCGATCACGCAGTAGGCCTTTGAACCCACGACCTGTCTTGGCCTCCACCTTCCAGACGGTATTCAAGGCGTCTTGCAGCTCGATGAAAACGCCTGTCGCGCCGATGAGAAGCGTGATGATGCCAATACCGGTAGCGATGATGCCGGATTTTTTCTCCGAGGAATTCAAGATCATGTCCTGCACGAAGACCGCGCCTTCCTCTCCCAGCAATCCGCGCAACTGTGTGACGATTTCTCCTTGCGCCGCCTCGCGTCCCAGCACCATGCCGGCTACCGCGATAACCAGAATCAGCACAGGCGCCAGGGCAAAGATTGTGTAGTACGAAAGAGCCGCCCCAAGGCGGGGCGCCTTGTCGGACCACCAGGCGCCAAGGGTCTCCTTGGTCAAGAACCAGGCCGTGTGGAAGCCTTCCCGTATTTTTTCCATGCACGCCAGTCACTGCAATAAATGGGCCGACGACCGGGATGTTGATTCGGGCGTCCGACGCAAAGCACCGGATCGCCGGCACGCCCGAAAGGGCCTGGTTAGCCCGCGGCGAAAAACGCCCGGACCTCTTCGAGGTCGTCGGTGCGCCGACATTCCGGTGGCAGGCTTCCGAGCAGGGTGCCGCCGTAGCTTTTGCGCAAAAGACGCCCGTCCAGGAAGGCCACCACGCCGCGATCGGTACGGGTGCGGATGAGGCGGCCAAAGCCTTGTCGAAGCGCAAGCGCAGCACGGGGTAGCTGGTAGCTGGTGAAGGGATCGCCGTTTTCTTCCTCGATGCGGCGGGCGCGCGCGGCGACGAGGGGTTCGTCGGGCGACGCGAAGGGAATGCGATCCATCACGACCAGAGACAGCGCCTCTCCCGGAACATCCACCCCTTCCCAGAAACTCTGCGTGGCGAGCAAGACGGCGCCAATCTGCGTTCGCAGGCCATCGAGCAACGCCAGCTTGGGCCGCTCACCCTGTACAAGCAACGGAAACTTTCCGTGCGCCCGGAACGCGGTCTCTGCAATCCGCAGTGCGCGAAAGCTGGTGTAGAGGCACAGGGCCCGGCCGCGCGAGGCTTCGCACAATGCGATCGCACGATCGGCGGCTTCTTGCGAAAAGCGATCCTGGTTTGGATCGGTGAGATCCTCGGGCAAGTAGATGAGGGTCTGTTCCTGGTAACGAAAGGGCGACGCAAACGTTGCTTCGGATGCGGCATCCCGTACACCGAGGCGCGCGCGAACGTAGTCAAAGTTACGGGCCACGGACAGCGTCGCCGAGGTGAAGATAAGAGGACCCGGGTGGGCATCAAAGGCCCGCGTCAACAACGGTGCCACGTCGATGGGGGACGCGCGCAGGGCAATGTTGTGCGGCGAGGAGGTAAGCCATCGAACCGTGTCACGTGATCCGCGTTCTGCAAACACGGCAAGGCCATCGCGCAACTGGCTCGCTCGACGCGCGAGGCCCGTCAAGACTGCCGCAATTTCAGCGGGCGGCGGCGAACGGTGGCCGTCTAGTGTAGGCGGCCCGTTCTCGCCAAGGCGACGACAGTGGTTCGCGATCTCGTCAAGCAGGGTATCCATCGACAGATACAGGGCGCGTGGACTGTTCGGATCGGCCGGATCACCCGAGAAGAGATCGTCGGGCAATGGCATGCGCGATTCGTCATTCGCATTGCGGTTGCCACGGCCATGTTGGCGCACCACGCGGGTCAGATCGTCGGCAAGCCCCGCGAGGTGGCGCGACAGGATCTGCGCCCGCTCACCCGCACCGGCAGACATCGGCAGGCGCGACAGATCGCGGGCCAGCGCGAAAAACCGTTGCGATGAAACCTGCAGCCCGAAAAACTCTGTCGCGACGTCTTCCAGTTGGTGGGCTTCGTCGAAGATCACGGCATCGTAGGCGGGCAATACCTGCGCCTCGGGCCAAGCCGCGCGCAACGCCAGATCGGCAAAGAACAGGTGGTGGTTGGTGACGATGATCTGCGCCGTCGCCGCCCGCTCGCGCATGCCGGTCACAAAACACTCGCGGTAGTGTTTGCAGCGTGAACCGAGTCGCGTCTCGGGCGTGGCCACGACGTCGCGCCAAATGGCGGCCTCGTCTGGCACGCCGTCGAGTTCCGCGCGATCGCCATCGGGTGAGGTGCTGACCCAGGCGCGGATCGCGGCGAGTTGATGTTCGGTCTGATTATCGGTACCGGCGAGCGTCCCCTGCAGCATGCGTTCGGACATCCGACGCAGGCAAACGTAGTTCGACAAGCCCTTCATCACCGCGAACGAAAACGGAACCCCGAGGCTGCGCTGCAAGCGGGGCAGATCGATCTGCGCGATCTGGTCTTGCAACGTCTTTGAGCCCGTCGAAACGACGACCTTGCGCTGTGAAAGAATCGCCGGAATCAGATACGCCAGTGTTTTGCCGGTGCCGGTACCCGCTTCACAGAGCAGACGCTCGTTGCTGTCAAAGGCCTCTGCAACTCGCTCGGCCATGCGCCGCTGGCCGGGCCGCGCTTCGTAGCTGCCCAGCATTGCCGCGATCGGACCGCCCGCGCCGAACAGTTCGGCCGTGCGTTCGGCAAGCGACATGACTGCCATCTTAGCCCTTCGTGCGGCTTGCCTTTTCGACGTGTCCCGACACGCCGAACCGTCGTTCAAGTTCGGTAAAGACCGAATCGATGTTGAGACCTGCGGCTTGTAAACCCACCATCGCGTGGAAGATCAAATCAGCCGCTTCATGGGCGGTGTGGGCATCGTCACCGGTTGGCAATGACTCACACAGTTCGCCGGCCTCCTCGCGAATCTTTTCTTCAATCTTCGGAAAGCCCTTGGCGAACAATGATGCCACGTAGGACTTGCCACCATCCTGGCCCTTGCGCGAGGCGATGACCTGATCGACCTGTGATACGATAGATGCCGGGACGCCCGGGGGCCCGTCGTCGGACACCAGCGCCCCCTCTTTGACCGACCGAGCGAAGCACGAGGTCGTGCCTTCGTGGCAGCTCGGTCCGTCGGCATCGACCACGTAAAGGAGGACGTCGCCGTCGCAGTCGATGCGGATATCCCTGACCTTCATGGCATGGCCCGAGGTGGCGCCCTTTTCCCACAGGGCATTGCGCGAGCGGCTCCAGAAGGTCGCGAGTCCGGTTCGGGCGGTTGCACGCAATGCGTCGCGATTGGCCCAGGCGAACATGCGCACAACACCGGTTCGGCGATCTTGCGAAATAACTGGAATTAAACCGTTTTCCTCGAATTTGGCGGCCGCTATCAGCGGTTCGATGTCGGGCGAGAGCATGCGGAGTCCTGCGAGAAAGGTGAAATAGTTTGACCTGGTAGGCTCATGTGCAACAATGTCCTACATACACCTACCGGTCGGCGAATTCCGATCGGGTGGTGTGGGGAACACAAGAAGGGGAGCCATGACGTATCTCGACAAACGATTTGACGGCCGAATTCCAATGGAAACGTATCTGACCGCTTACATCGGCGACCGACCGATTCGGGGCTTTACCACGAACATCAGTGAAAGCGGACTTTACCTCAACACGCTGCCCGACGATCCGAAGCAGCGTCTAGAGCCGGTGGGTCTTGAATTGGCCTTGCCGGGCATGGGCGAGACACTCTGGATCGCAGGCGAATTGCGCTACGGCGATCTCAGCGACGCGATGTTCAACGGTCATGGCATCCGCTTCAAGGCCATGGCCAAACAACACAGCCGCATGTTGCGCGAGTTTTGTTTTCAGGCTCGCCGTCGGCACGGGCGTCGCGCCTTCGCCTGAGGCAAAGCGCGCAACCCCACCGTCCAAATTGTGATCCGCACGCTTTTGGCAGTTGGTTTTTCGCACGGGTGGATTTCGTGCTGATAAGGTATCCACCAATGGAGCTGGATACTGGCGGGTTGGCGATTCGCGAGCCGACCCGCGCCAAGAGCACAGGTAAGACACCGCAAGTGGACGTATATTTTTCCGCCGACGTTGAGACTGATGGTGCCATCCCGGGCCCATTTTCAATGCTGTCGTTCGCTTTGGTGGTTGCTGGACGATTTGACGGCACGCGCTTTGAACCGCCCACCTCTTACGAGAAAACGTTTTATCGAGAATTGCGGCCGATCTCCACCGACTTTGAACCTGAGGCCCTCGCGATCAACGGTCTGGATCGCGAAAAACTCATTCGAGAAGGGGCCGATCCTTCCGATGCCATGACAGACGCCAGCCGCTGGGTAGATTCGATGAGTGAGGGTGGCAGCCCGGTCCTCGTCGCCTATCCACTGAGCTTCGATTGGAGTTGGTTGTATTGGTATTTTGTGCGTTTTTCCCAACAGGGTTCGCCGTTCAACCATTCACGTTGTTTTGATATCAAGACCGCCTACGCAGTAAAGGCAGGCGTGCCGATTGTTGCATCTGGAAGGGCGACTTTGGCCCCAGAACTCCAATCGACGCACAAGCACACGCACAACGCGCTCGACGATGCCATCGAACAGGCAGAGATCTTTGGGAAACTTTTCAACTGGCGCAGGGGTGATGAACTCCAAGATCCTTGAAACGCGTCGCCAGATCTCCAAAACGCGCATCAGCGATCTTTCCAAAAGGATCGACGTAGACCCAGGGCCGAACGTCTGCGTTTACGCAACCGGATCGGTAGGGCGCGGCGAATCGAGCGACCACAGCGATTTGGATTTGTTCATCGTTGGTGGCAACGACGAACAAGGCAACCGCCTGTTGCCGAGACTCGACGAGATCTGTCTGAAGGCATCCCTGATTAAGGCGACGCGCGATCAGAACCTGCCCGAGTTTTCAGGCGATGGTGAGTACCTGGTCCACTACACCGTCGGAGAGTTGGTCAAGACGCTCGGGCAGCCGAGTGACGATTCGAGCAACACGTTTACCGCGCGGTTGTTGCTACTACTCGAGAGCACCCCGCTCATCGGTGAACAATTCTACGGCAATGCGATTGGTCAAGTGATTCGCGCCTATTGGCGGGATTTCGATGATCACAAAAACGATTTCGCCCCGACATTTCTGGCCAACGACATCCTACGTCTCTGGCGAACCTTCTGTGTCAACTATGAGGCGCGCACGAAGTCCGAACCCGATCACAAGAAGATCAAACGGCGGTTGAAGAACTACAAGCTCAAACACAGCCGGTTGCTCACGTGTTTTTCAGCGTTGGCCTATCTGCTGTCCGTTTTTTCGAAGAACCGTACGGTGACCCCCGGCGACGCCCAGGAGATGACACGCATGACGCCGAGCCAGCGTCTCGAATGGCTACTGACGCAGGGTTATTCCGAGCCAGTGAGACGCTTGCTCGATTGCTATTTTTCCTTTTTGACGTTTACCGCTCAGTCGGAGTCTTCACTTGTTGCGGTGTTCAGCGATCCAGCGGAAGCAAAGAAACTCTTAGCCGAGGCCAATCAATTCGGCGATTCGATGTTTCACGTCCTTGAAGCGATCGGTCGCCCCAGCGGCGCATCGGAAAGGAATCGGTTTTTCCGAATGCTAACCGTTTGATCAATTGCGTCACGAGGAGACGATTCCCTGGCCGGCCCGGCATTCGAAACTTGCGGGGAGGCTAAGACGCTGTGATACGAACGGGCACGCCGCGGGCGCGCAGGTATTCCCGCGCTTCCGGAATCGTGTGCTGACCAAAGTGAAAGATCGATGCGGCAAGCACCGCATCGGCACCCCCTTGTGACACGCCTTCGTAGAGGTGATGCAGATTCCCAACCCCGCCCGACGCGATCACCGGAATAGAAACGCGGTCGGATACCGTTCGAGTTAACGCCAGGTCGAAACCATCTCGCGTTCCATCGCGATCCATGCTGGTCAGCAAGATCTCGCCGGCGCCGAATTCGGCCATGCGCGCACACCAGGCGACGGCATCGAGGCCCGTTGGTTTGCGTCCGCCGTGCGTGTAGACTTCCCAGCGCGGGGCGTGGTTGGGGCTTGAGGGATCGCGGCGCGCATCGACGGCCACCACGATGGCCTGGCCACCGAAGGCATCGGAGGCCCGACGCACAAGTTCTGGATCCGTGACGGCAGCCGTGTTGATGCCGACCTTGTCGGCGCCTGCAAGCAACAGCTCGCGCACGTTCTCCACGCTCCGCACGCCGCCGCCAACCGTGAGCGGTAAAAATACCTGCTCTGCCGTTTGCTGAACCATTTTCAGCGTGGTTTGCCGCCCCTCGTGCGAGGCCGAAATATCGAGGAAACATATTTCGTCTGCGCCCTGTCGATCGTATTCCGCCGCGACCGCAACCGGATCGCCCGCATCGCGCAGTTCAACGAACTTGACGCCCTTGACGACGCGTCCGTCGGTTACATCCAGACAGGGAATGATACGGCGGGCCAGCATGAACTAGTTTCCGCTGCCCTGAAGTTCGCGCAAACGTGACACGGCCTGGGCCACCGTGAACTCGCCCTCGTAGAGGGCCTTGCCGATGATGACGCCGATGCCGCCCGTCTTGATGACATTGTCGAGGTCACTCAATCGCGCCACGCCCCCCGAGGCGATGACGGGGCAGGGGGCGATGGCCTGACCCAGCTTCAACGTCGCTTCGATGTTGGGGCCCGTGCGCATGCCGTCGCGTCCGATGTCGGTATACAAAATGGCCGCTGCACCCGCACGGGCGTATTCCTTGCCGATGTCGACGGCGCTTTTGCCACTGTCCTCGGTCCAGCCCTCGACGGCCACTCGGCCTTCCCAGGCATCGACGGCGACGATGATTGCACCCGGATATTGTGCACACAAACGCGCGCCAAGCACCGGATCCTTGATGGCCAGGGTGCCAAGCACCGCGTAGCGAACCCCGATTGAAAACAGGGCCTCGCAGTCTTCCGTGCTACGGATTCCGCCGCCGACCTCGACCTCCATCTTGTCGCCGGCCGCCTCGACGATCCGACGGATCACGGCGCGGTTGTTTTGCACGCCTTTCGAGAAGGCAGCGTCGAGATCCACGACGTGCAGGCGGCGGGCACCCTCGGCCGCGAAACCAGCGACAAGGGCGGCGGGGTTATCCGAATACACCTGTTTCGATTCGCGTTTGCCCTGCGAAAGTCGGACAGCCTGGCCGTCCATCAAGTCAATTGCGGGATAGATCTGCACGGGGGTCTCCGAAGGCGTTACAGGGTGACAAAGTTGTGAAGCAGGCGCAGGCCGGCGGCCTGACTTTTTTCGGGATGGAACTGGCAGGCGAAGAGGTTGTCGCGCGCAACCGCCGCACAGAAATCGAAGCCATGGTCAGATTGCAGGGCGACGACGTTCGGATCGATGGGGACGCCATAGAAACTGTGGACGAAGTAAAAGGCGGTGCCATCGGGGATGTCACGCAAAAGCGCCGTGCCCATCGGGGTACGCGCCGCAGATCCCTGTCGGCAGGGATTCCAGCCCATGTGTGGGACCTTGAGAGGGGCAGGTACCTTGAATCGTACCACGCGCCCCGGGATGACGCCGAGGCCCTTGCAGTCGGCGCTCTCGTCGGAAGTGTCGAACAGGATCTGCAACCCCAGGCATAGTCCAAGATAGGGTGTGCCACTTGCAAGGGCATCGGAAATGGCGGCGCGGAGGGCGCCACCAGCGGCATCGAGTCCTGCCACGCAGCCACCAAAAGCACCCTGACCCGGCACGACGATCTTGTCGGCGCGTGCGATGACCTCTGGATCGCCCGAGACCACAACGTCGCCGCCCGAAACACTGAGGGCCTTCTGAACGCTGCGCAGATTGCCACTGCCGGTATCGACAACCGCAATACGGTGTTTGCCGGAGCTCACGCGGTCAAGGTTCCCTTGGTCGAGGGCACATCCACGACCCGAGGATCGATCGTCACTGCCATGCGAACCGCGCGCGCAAAGGACTTGAAGAGCGCCTCGACGATGTGGTGTGCGTTCTCGCCATAGCGACATTCGAGGTGCAAGTTGCACTGTGCGCCACCGACGAAGCCGCCGAAGAACTCGCGTGCAAGTTCGGCATCGAAAGTGCCAATGCGCTTGCCCTTGACCGCGTCGCCACGATAGATGAACGCCGCTCGACCCGAAAAGTCGACGGCTGCCTGGCAGAGCGTTTCGTCCATCGGGATGATGGCGCTGCCGTAACGTGTGATGCCGCGGTGACTACCGAGTGCCTCGCGCACGGCCTGTCCAAGGCAGATCCCCACGTCTTCTACGGTGTGGTGCGCGTCCACGTCCACGTCGCCGGTGGCTTTCAGATTCAGGTCGATGAGGCCGTGTTTTGCGACCGCCTCCAGCATGTGATTGAAGAACGGCACCGGTGTATCGATGCTGCGGGTCCCCGAACCGTCGAGATCAATCGACAGCTGGATCTGCGTCTCACGCGTGTTTCGCTCGACCGTGGCCTTGCGCATGGCCAGAATATGCGGTCGCGGGGCGAGGCCGTCAAACCGCGCACCACGATTATCCGATGCCAACCGCCGCTTTGCCCCCAAACCGCACCCACCGCCTCCTGTTGCTGGCGATGACCTGGGGACTGCTCACCCTTGGCGCCTGCTTGCTTGAGGATGCTGGCACCGACCTCAACGCACCTCGAACGGTGGGCCCTGCCACCGACGCCGGGTTGGTCGATGGATCGGCGCCCGCGTTGGATGGTGCCCCGACAATATCCGGTCCACGCGATGCCGCCGTCATCGTCCCCATCCTGGGATTGCCGCAGCAAATGGGCTGTGCCGATGGCTCTCGCGAGGGCTTTCTGGATGCCTCGACCGTGGGCTGGACCCACATCGCGGGCTGTGGAGGGGCGTGGACGATCCCCGGAATCTTGAAGGGGGTTTCGCTCGTGCCCCAGTGCAACCGCCTTTCGGGCAATACCGGACAAAACCGCATGGGCGTCGGCTGTTCGGCCGCCGATCTCTGTGCGGGAGGATGGCATTTGTGTTCCTCTCCGGGTGACGTCGCGGTTTCGTCTCCGAGCGACTGCGAAGGCGCGGTCCCGGCCGATGGCGTGGGTTTTTTTGCGGCTGTGGGGGGGGCGGCCCCGATCGGCGCCTGCGCAGTCGCCCTCGGTCAGACCAATGACGTACACGGCTGCGGCACCTTCGGCCAACCCGAGGTGGAGACCTGTTTTCCGCTCGACCGACGACTCGATTTTTCCGATTGCCTTGCCTCCGAAGGCCTCTGGTATTGCGGTGAGTTAGCGGACCATTTCAACGAGGCCGCGCGCGTCGTAAAAATGCGCCCCGAAAACGGCGGCGTGCTCTGTTGCCGGGATCGCTAGCGGATCTTTCAGGCCAACAACTCCGCGATGGTGCCCTTGCAAACCGAAGTCTTGCCGAAGGTTTTGATGTCCGCGAAACCCATGGCTTGAGCGATTGTGATAAAGAGATCATTGTGGGAACGGTTCAGACGCAACACCCGGCCCCTCCCGATCGTTCCAGCCAGTCCACCCGCAAGAACGCAGGGCAGATTCTCTCGACCGTGATCGCCCGATGACGATGAGTGTTCGCTCATCCAGACCAACAACGTGTTATCGAAAACGGTTCCGCCGCCTTCCGGCATGGCCTTCAATCGGTCGATGAGCGAACCGAACTGCTCGGCGTACCAGGACCCGATTTTCGTGAGACCTTCGTAAACCCGCCCGATCGGCTGTTCGTGGCTCAGTTCGTGATGGGCGTCGTCCACGCCTATCCAGGGGAACTTTCGATACGTGGCACTGTAATCCCATTGCAACGTTGCCACCCGGGTGAGGTCGCACGCGAAAGCCAGGGCGATGTTGTCCAGTTGCAGGCGGCCGCTTTTGACGAACGCATCCCCGTCGCCTGCCGACGGCTTGAACGTTTTGCACGCTGCACCGGCGTCGCCTTCGGTCGCCAACGATTCCCTTTTCTCGATGTCACCCAGGACCTGGAGGTGTTTTTCGATCCTGGTTTTGTCATCCTTGCCGACGCGTGACATGGCCTCGCCGAGTTCCGCCCGGACCAAATCGCGGGCGCTTTTCCGACGCGCCCACAGGCGTTGCAGATCGGGCGAAGTTTGCGGCGAATTGCCGCCCGACGTGAGCAAGCGCGACATTACCTTTGCCGCGTCGTTATCAGGAAAGACGGGCATTCGATACCCCGTATGCGACATGTGCCAGCCATAACTGCCGACGTCGACGCCGAGATTCAGAATGGGAAATGCCAGTTGCGTGCTTGCGGCGATGCGTTTGGCCAGCAACTGGTCGATTGAAATGTCGCTTGCAAACCAGGAGGAGGAAGCCGAAGGCTCCTTGCCGTCTTTGGGATCGACGGAATCGGCCCCCGTGAAAACCTGACCCAGGGGTGGCGGATGATCGTTGGGAATGGGATTCGTCAGGAACGAATTCATGTGCAAACCATCGATGTAAGTGATGTCTGCCCTGTGTCGATTGAGGGGCGCCAGAATGCGTTTGAATTGGTTATCGGTGCCGGGCACGAGCTCCTGGCGAAGCAAGCCGTTGGGTGTGTGCATGAACACCACGCGCTTCGGCCCTGGGGCTGCATGGGCTTCTCGGTGCAGCACCGGAATAAACGGTGCGAGCACTGGGGCCAAGCCAAGTGCGGACAATACGGACCTTCTGGAGTGGTTCATGGCAAGTTCCTTGTTTGTGCTACGCTATGGCGTGGTGCGTACGTGGCGAAACGCGTTGGTTGTGGTCAACGCGGCAAGTAACGCATCGATGCGTCCCTCGGACGAATCAAGAGATTGTTGCAGGACGGCAAGTGAACATGCGTCGCGCGTATCGTCGGCGTCGCGTCCCATGGCAAATCGAAACCACTGGCGCGCGAAGCAGGTCTGCACGGTTTGCGACTGTGCCAGCTTTTCCGAAAGTGCCACTGCGCCATTGCTCGGGCCGTCGACTGCGGGATCCACGTCTTTGACTTCGACCCGGGCATCCACCGCCCAACCATCAATCGCGTCACGCCATCGCCCACTCTTGTCGTAGTGCCAAAACGCGTCTCCCAGCGGATCAAGGAATCGGTGACACGAATAACATTGCGGGTTTTCACTGTGGCGTTCAAACTGCGCGCGGGGATTCTCACCGGGTTGGCGATCCTTCAAGGTCGTGTCGACGTCGTCGGGAAGCGAGATGGAATTGCAAAGCAGCTCGTTGAAAACGAATTTCCCTCGCGCGGGCACGGCTGTGTTTGCTGCAAGGAACGCTGCCCGCGTTAGCAATCCAGCACGTTGCGATGGATTCAAAGAGGTTCCGCCGCCATAAAACGCTGACGACGTGTTATCCAGTTTTGCTTCCCTCGACGACAAAAGCATGGCCACCGAAGCGTCGGCGCTGGATCGGAGGTTTTCGATAAAACCGTCGAATTCAGTCTTGAGGGATGTGCGCAGGGGAATGTCGAGAATCGTCTGATCCATCCTCGCAACCTGCAACCATTGACGAAAGAAAGAAGTCCAACCACGCTTGGTCTTCGAGACGGCCAACATTCGCCTTGCCTGCGATTCGATCCCGGTTGCTGTGTCGAGCGCACCGGATTCAGCGGCAGCCAGCAGTTCATCGTCGGGGGTGGATTGCCACAAAAAGGAAGCCATGCGTGTTGCCACAGAAAAACCGTCCAAACGCGCGACGTTCGGATCACTGCCCGACACCGGCCGACCGCGTTCAAATTGGTAAAGGAAATTCGGCGATTGCAACAGGGTTGCCAGGACGAGCTCAAGGGCAGATGCATGTCCCGTCATTGCATTGTCCGCATAGAGCTTCGTGAATCGATCAATTTCGGTTGACAGAAGCGGACGTCGATACAGCCGTTGTCCGAGGGTTTTGGTGAAAATTTCAGCGCATGCGAGGCCACCTTGTTTGGTTTCGTCGCACGGAACCAGCTTGCCAAACTGTGGCTTCGCCCGTGCTGCAACGGCTTCAGCAACCTCGACGTATTGGACGTACAGTGTCTCGGTCAGAGCGGCGTCGGCGTTGACGGCGAACGTGCCGGGACGCTCATCGCTTGCCAGCGCAGTCGACGGGCCCGTCGTGTCACCGAGCAGATCGGCGACACTGTTGTCGTACTGAAAACGTGTTACGCGAAGCAGACGGCTTGCCCCGGTATCTGCGACACGGCAAGCGGACAGCGCGGGATTGGTATTGTCAGGGTCGAGGGGCAGATCATTCCGGTCGGCGCCGTGCTGGCCACCCGTTGCGGCCACGCCGTTGGCGCCCGCAGTGCCCTCGCTCGATCCCACTTTTCCGGTACAGCCGCAGGCGGCAATGACAGCGACGATCATCACCACTTGCCACCTCGGACACAGTTTGGCCAAGGCGCCATGAGAGCGGTGCGGCATTTTGAATCGTTGCATGCCAGGGCAGTTCCGCAGGCCCGGTAAACCGGCTCACCGAAGGTACCCAACCACGTTTGCGGCCGCCCCACAGGTCAGTGAGCCGGTTTCCGGCCGTCAGGTAACTGCCTGTTCATGCCAACTCAAATGTTGTCCCGATGGCACCTGTACTCACTCGTGGCGGGTGTCATCTGGTCGGCTCCAATGGGATGCTCGGGCCAGATTGTCGGATCAACGCAGGGATCATCCCGTGCGGGCTCCGCGGGCGGGTCGGCGGATTCGACAGGAGCAGGCACAGGCACGGGAGGAGCTGCGAGTCTTCGGGGTGAGGATGGCGACATGACCGACGGCGTTCCGTTCAATTCGCTCTCACGATTTCGACGCTTGAACCGCGATGAAGTGCAAAGCGCTCTGGCAGACGTGTTGCAGTTGACACCGGCAGTCGTACAGGCTGCGTTGCAAAACCTGCCGAAGGACGTAGCCGACGCCGCAGGATTCATCGCACCGGGCAGCATCAACTTCGACCATGCCGAGGTGCTGTCTATCGGGATCGAGAAACTGGCAGCAACCGTCGATTTGAAAAAGATTGCGCCGGGGTGGAGCGCGCGTTGCGGGTCTGACAATACGGTGAATCCGGATTGCATCGGGCGTTTCGTCACGGAGACAGCACGGCGCGCCTATCGTCGGCCGATCGATTCGGCAGAGAAAGATGCCCTTGTCGCCTTTGTAACCACCACGGCCAAAGCCCTTGGCACCGGAAAGATCATCGATTCCTTGCGGGTCGCTCTCGAAGTGATCGTGCAGAGTCCAGCCTTCCTCTACCTGGGCGGGACGCAGGGGCCAACACCGCCGCAAGTGCAAGGTCAAGGCATTGCGATGTCGGATCACGAACGTGCCGCGAGGCTCTCGTTTTTACTGGTCGGAGCACCGCCCGATGCCGAACTTGCAGCGGCAGCTGATGCAGGTGCGCTCAACCGGGGATCGGGATTCGCGACACAGGTGGATCGCTTGCTTTCCGACCCGCGATCCGATGTCGTGTTTTCCCGCTTCTTTTCCCAGTGGATGGGTCTTGCTTCGTTGCCCGATCTCGAACGGAAACCGGCGCGAGACGGCACGCTTCTTTCTCCCGCTCTGCGCAGCGCGATGCGGGAAGAGGTCCTCGCCTTCGTGCAGAGGGTGCTCCACGGCGCAGACGCATCGCTGACCGAATTGCTGACCCGACAGGAGGTGATGGTGGATGCGTCGTTGGCCCGCCACTACAGCCTTCCGCCCCCGACTGGTACTGGCTTTTCGCCGCAAATACCCGCGACCCAGCCGCGATCTGGCTTGTTGACGCTCGGCGCATTCCTCGTGGCCGCATCAACGCACGACGCGCCTTCGCCGACCCGATACGGCGTTCGGGTACGCGATGATTTCTTGTGTCACCGGTTGCCGCCACCACCGCCGGGCGTTGATGCGGACTTGCCGCCCTTGCAAGCGAGCGACAGCATTCGCTCCCGTACCGACGCTCACACCACGGAAAGCAGTTGTGCGGGCTGTCACCGATACCTGGATCCCATCGGTTTCGCCGCCCTCTCGTTCGATCACCTGGGTCGAATGTCGGATCGTCCTGAATCTACCGAGGGAATGATCGTGGATTTCGATGGCCGCGGCGATGTTCCCTTCAAGGACGTTCAGGATCTGGGGCGTTTGCTCGCTTCGAGCGAGGCGGTCCACTCATGCTTCGCGCGCAAATGGCTTCACTTCGCGACAGCACGAGAGATTGAAGGCAACGTCCGTTTGCCTGACGCACTCGATCGGGCGTTCGTTTCGGAAAACCCCGATGACCGGGGTGATTTGTACGCGCTGCTGCGGGCATTGGCGAACAGCGATCTGTTGCGATTTCGCGAGGCATCTCTTTGAGCAGCACCATCCACACAATTGGAGTACGACCCATGGAACGAAGAAAATTTCTGAAAGCTTCAAGTAGTGCCACGGTTGGGTTGACGGCGGGGTTCTTTCGCAACCTTTCCGCCCGGGCCGCAGGCGATTTGGCCGCCCCTACGAGACTCATCATCCTGACCAAGCCCAACGGGAGCTCGCAAAAGATCGGCAACTTTCGGCTGGCCGATGGGCGCGTGACCATTCCTTCGGGATCGGCTCTGGCACCGCTGGCTCCGTTCCAAGATCGTCTCAGCGTGATAAGCGGCATGAACTACAACGGGATGCCGGATGCCGCGTTCGGCTGTCACCTGGCGGATCCGTTCATTCTCTCTTCGGGCTATGCAATGGTATCACGCGGCCGATGGGATGGAACCGATCGGTCCTTCAACTATTCCGCGAATGCGGCGACGGTCGATCGATTCATTGCGTCGCAACTGCCCAAAGTTCCGGTTGAATCCGTCATGGTGCACGATCGCCCCTTGACCGGGAACGATGTACGCGACGTTACCTTCGATGGCGCTCCGGTCGCAGGGACGCCCCGACCGTCGGCGAGTGTCGACAGCCCTGCTCGGCTGTGGGATCGCTTGTTTGCAGGTCGTACGATGTCAACCGATCCGCAAGCGATGGTTGCCCGGGTGAGGCGTGCCCAGATCGCAACCGGCCTTCACCAATCGTACGACGCGTATCGTGCGCGTCTTGCGGGATGGGAACGTGCCGAAGTGGAGAACCATCTGGACGCCATCGAGAAGCTGCGTGCTGGCGCCGTGGCAGCGCCTTCAGCCGCACCAACTTGTGTGAACCCAACCCGTGCCGCGGAAACCGACGCCACCAGCATTGCCGGTTTCGATGCGGTGGCGAATTTGCTCGTAGCCGCCATGAAATGCGACCTCACGCGGGTTGCGACCTTTTCGTTTTGGGACGGCACATGGTCGGTCAACTCAGGGCAGACGGGGGCGGCTTCAAGAGGGGGGCCACTCGACGGACACGGCGATGTCGGACATGGCGGCGACGGCGGTGAAGGCGTGCGCCGATGCGTCGATCAATGGCACGTCGAACGGTTCGCCAGTTTGCTGCGCAAGTTGGATGCGGTACCCGAAAACAATGGGACGATGCTCGACAACAGCGTCGTGGTGTTCGCCAATCGCGATCCGGACCACGATGGTCACTATATCAACGACTTGACCTGGCTGGTGGCGGGTGGTGGCGGTGGCCGACTCGCGCAAGGGCGGGCGTTCCGGTGGCCGTCGGGTCAGACGTCCAGGCAAATGCCACACACGCGTTTGCTCGCCACAATCTGTCGCGGGATGGGCGTCGATCCCGGCCCCTTTACCACGGAACAGCCGTTGGCCGAGATGATACGATAAGATGGTTGTGAGCCACCCAGTGAACCTCCTGACCGCCCTTCCGGGTGGTGATCCCGATCAGGCGACCGACGCCTCGTTGGCTCGCGCGCTGCAGCGAGGTCTCCCCGGGGCAGCGGCGGCAACCTGGGAACGTTTTTACCCGCTCGTCCACCGCACCCTCGCACGTACCCTGGGAAGCGACGACGAGGTCAACGATCTGGCGCAGGACGTGTTCATGCGCCTTTTCGCGCGCGTTCGAGTGTTGCGCGATCCGGAGGCTCTGCGCAGTTTTGTATACTCAATCACCGTGCGGGTGATTCGCGGCGAGTTGCGCCGACGATGGGTGCGACGAATCATGAAACCAATGTCGGACTACGCGGACCTGAGCAACCGCTTGATTGCACCGGTGGCGCCGAGCGAGGAACGCGCGGCCCTCGTGCGTTTTTACAGGCTACTTGAGACACTGAACAGCCGCGAACGCACGGCCTATGTGCTGCGCCACCTTGAAGAGATGAATCTCGAAGAGACGGCCGCGGCCATGGAAGTATCGCTCGCAACCATCAAGCGAATCCTTGCCCGGGCGAACGCCCGTATGAACGATGTGCTGCGTGCCGATCCCGTGCTGTCGGGGTACTTTCCCGACGGTGCCAATCCAAAGGGGGTGAGTCGTGCATAGTGACGAGCGATCACAAAAACCAGATCCTGAATCCACGCCGCCGGATGCACTGATCAATCTTGTGCGCACACACGTCGGAAGGGTTACACAGGCCCAGAGTCGACGGGGGTGGCAACTGTTGCAAGAACGCAGCCTCAGTCGAAAGCCGCAACGCCGCTGGCTGGTTGGCCTGGCACTGGTTCCAGCTCTCGCTGCATTGTTTTTGTGGATGCGGACACCGGCGTCACCCGCACTGGGGTTTCGTATCACAAGCGGGCAGTGGGACGCGGGGCAACTGCGCGCGCCGTCGGCAACGCCCGCGTCAATGGCTTTCTCGGATGGAACCGAGTTCCGTTTGGCGCCCGGTACCCACGGTGTCCTCGGCGAAGTGGACGCGCACGGCGCGGTGTTTGATCTCAAACAGGGACACATGGATCTAAACGTAACCCGTCGCTCTGGCGCGCGGTGGGCCGTCGATGCCGGGCCATTCAAGATCAGTGTCATTGGAACTCGGTTCTCGGTTGACTGGCAGGAGAAATCCGGACGACTGAAGGTGGCACTGCACAAGGGAGAGGTTCACGTCTCGGGACCTCCCATCGCCGGTGTTGTGAAACTTGCGGTGGGTCAACAATTGCAAGTCGATGTCGCCGAACGAGAAGTTCGGATAGCGCAGATAGCCGACGACACGAAGATTCCGGACGTCGCGCCGGACGTCGTGCCGGACCTCGGTTGATCCCGTCATCGAACCGGCAACGTCGCCGTCCGCCGATGTCGCGTCGGCTCGTTGGGAGCCACCAAAAGATAATGCGCCTGATTCCTGGACGAGGCGGGTCAGCAATGGAGACTTTGAGGGTGTGGTGGCGATCGCCGAATCATCGGGGTTGCAGTCAGCACTCGAGAAACGTTCGGCAGCCGATCTGGGTGCACTGGCGGACTCGGCCCGATACCAACGCCGTACCGACGTTGCCTTCAAGGCCCTGATGGCGTTGCGCAGACGATATGCATCACACGCTTTGGCAAGAGAAGCGGCATTTCATCTGGGGCGAATCCACGAGACCAATGGCGACCGGAAAGCTGCACTCGGATGGTATAACCAGTACCTCAAAGAAGCGCCTCGCGGTGTCTTTGTCGCCGAGGCTCTGGGTCGTCAAATGGAAGGCACAGCGCATCTTCAGGGCCGCAGTTTCGCGCGTCCCCTTGCAGAACAATACCTGCGTCGATTTCCAGGGGGTGACTTCGCCGAAACCGCACGGGTGCTGATCGAAATACCCATGATAAAGTAAGCATCGGTGGTGCTGACGCTGCTTCGACTCCGAATTTTCCTTGTGAGTCTGGCGTTGTGCTCCTTTTGCAACATACCCGTTGCCTCTGCGAAACCCGTGCGACCGATCGTCGTCGTTTTCGGCAGCAGCGAGACAACGGCATTCGAGGAGGAAGCAATCAACCGCTTGCAAGGCGAACTGCGAGCGGCCGGTTACGAGCCCGAGTTGCGTTTGGTCATCGAGTTGACCGAAGTCCAATCGCTGTTCGCCACGGTTGCGGAGAATAAAAATGTCGCCGCTGTTTTCGTCCTTCGGGCCGGCGCCATAGAGCAAACCGCCGAACTCTTACTGTGGCAACCTGTCAGTCAACGACAGCAACGCAAGGTCATCGATCTTTCTCGGGAGCTCCCCCAACGCGCGGCCCGTCTTCTGGCGATTCGTGTTGCCGAGTTTCTGCGCAGCCAAACCGCCATCCTTCCTCCCGCCGAGCCCGCCGAGCCCGCAACGGTCGCGCAAGCAATGCCGGTGCAACCAGACCGCGAAACCGTGGCGCGCTCCCTGCGTCCCCATTTCGGATTGGGGGTAGCGGCCCTAACCGAGACGTTTCGCAGCGCGCAGATGGGTGTCTCGATCGAAGCGGGCATGATGAGGGGACTGCGAGACAACCTCGACCTCCTCGTTCGTGCGACGGGATTTCTTCAGCTGATAGACGGTTCCATCGCCGAACCGGAGGGGCAAGCCGAAATCGGACGTCAAATGTTCTGTCTCGAATTCGGCCTCGCGCGAATGTTTGTCAAAGGGTTTTCGGGTTTCGCAGTGGCCTCGGTCGGTGGCAATCGACTATCCGTATCGCCACAAGCGCAGCCGGGATACGAATCGCAGGACGCCGTCCGATGGACGGGTCAGGTCGGTTCGCGAATCGGCGTTCGTGCGAAACTTTCATCGGGTTGGGCACTTGAAGCTTATGTCGGCGCATGGATCTTGCCCAACGCACCGGAACTTTTTATCGCTGACACGTCCGTTCAGACCCTCGGACGACCCACCGTGCTCGCAGGTCTCAGCATGGGGGGTGCACCGTGGTGAAATTTGTAACACGAATCGTTCTGACGCTTTGTCTTTTGTCCTGCGGCAAAGAACGCGTTGACCTTATCCGTGCGCTTGATGGTGGTGTGGTCGAAACCGTTCCGCCGAGCGCAACCAACGTGCGCGTTGCATGGCAGTTTCCACAACGTCTTGCGGCCACGTCGCGGCACTATGGCCTTGGCATACAAAGTGCCACCGATCCAGCGCGGTTCGGCGTTCCGGGCGCCGCGCTTTACAAACAGAATCTTGCGTTCATCAGCCCTGGGCTCGTGAATATTCTTTCGGTGAAGCTCATGGAGGACTCGACGCTTGAGCCAACGGGATGGCTAAAAGAACCTGACAGTGAAAGCTTCGTCTGGGATCGCGACAAGATCCAAAGGAGCCTGGAAGATTCGGGATCGCTTGGTGCGGAACTGATGTTGACGATACCCACGTGGCCGAGGGCACTTGGACCATCGAATGTGGCACTCGCGCCCGAAAACTACGAGCGATTCGCGCGCTTGTGTGCGGATCTGGTTCGTGTGTTGAACGTCGAATTGAACCGCGGGGTGCGGTTATTTCAGATCCTCAACGAAGTCGATACGCTTTACGAAAACGGTGGCGGTGCCGAACTCGGAAAACTCGTCGCAATCGTGGCACAGGCGATGAAGGCCGTGGATCCGACCATCGGGGTGGGGGGTGCCGGTTTTGTTTATGGCGAATCCCCGCTCATACCCGCCTTTTTGTCGATCGCCGGCGAAGCGATCGACTTCGTCACGTTTCACGGTTACGGCACGGGTGATGTGAATGACTCACTTTCGACGGTATTCGCGCGCGCCGACCGGCTGGGGCAGAGCGCCGAAACTCTGCGCGTTTTGGCCGGGGTACGGCCACGTCCCCTCGGCATTTTTCAAACCCAGTGGGCGCTCAACTGGCAGCAAGATCCGCGCATGGCGGGTCAAGCGGGTGCGGTGTTTGATACGCTCGCGATGCTTTCTTTTGTCAAATACGGATTGAGCGGGGCGACAGGCTGGAAAGACGCGGATGGCTGGTATGGAAAACTTGACGAGCAGGATCGTTTGCGACCCACGGCGCACGCGATGGCGCTCTTGAACCGTATTGCTGTTGGAGAGGTTGTTGCGACCCATTCTCCGGCCGTCGACGTCACCGTCTTCGCAGTTCGAGGGGTCGACAGGCGGACCCTGCTGCTCGTCAATCGAACCGAAGCGTTCAAAGACATCCAGGTTGAAATCTGGAACGGCGCGCTTTTCTCCGAGGCGGTTCTCCGCACGACGGTTGCAGGCGTGGACGCGATCGTTGACGGCGCAACCACCGTCACGGGGCGGCGTCTCTTCACATTGCGGCTTCCCGCTCTTTCGGTCACGGCACTCGAAGACCGCAACTAAGGGACGCCGGAGAAAAAACCATCGGACCTGCCGATTTCTTTGCGACCGGCGTTTCCTTCAACTGTCTTGATGTCGAGGACACCACCGTGACGATCAAGGTTCGCCGTACGATTCTGACGTTTTTGACCGCGCTATCTCTGACCGCTGGCGTTTCGGTCAGCCATGCAGGGAACAACTACTACAACCAGGCGGTCTGCCATAGATGGGGAGACGGTTCGGGCTATTGCTACGGAACGTGGCGCGCTGCCAACGAGAGCAGCCGCTATGACGACAGCTTCAGTCTCACGAAGGCCACCTACAACTACGGCTACACGTCGATAAGCTTCTCCGCGACCCTGGCTGGAACCTCCTACTGGTGTACCGCGAGTAGCTCCACTGGAAATGCCGTGGCCACCGCCGCGGACGCCCTCGCTGGCAATCGCTTCCTGGTTTACTGGGATGCGTGGGGAAAGTGTTCGCAACTGGAGATGACGAAGAACAGCCACTCGAGCTGGTGATCGGTATCGCACGAAATCGGAGGTCGCCATGCGTACAATCGTGTTTTCTCTGGCAAGCATCACGGCAGTGGCGGGCATCTCCGCAATATTCGTATTACAGTCTCGCGAGCACACCCGGCAGATGGCGCAGCTCCAGACGGAGTTGAAAGAAGCGCGGCAGATCGCCAGCGAAGACGGGCCGCCGTCGACGACCGGGCCCGGGGATGGCTTGAATATCAGTGCTTTTGCCGATGCTGTCGCCAAGCGGTTGGCCTTGCACCGGGCAATCGCTTCCGGCAATGCCGTCCCCGCGGATGACGAATCGGAGCGAAAACCAGTCGGCGCGCAGGCGCCAAGACCGCAAACGCCGGAAACATTGGCCGCAGTACAGAAGGCGCAAATCCTGGTTTCCAAGATCTTGCATGGCAGCGTTTTGACCGGGTCGATGGCCCGGGAGATGCGCTTGCTCCGACTGGAGAGCAAGGACCCGGAATCATTCGAGCCGTTGGTGTCGCAATTGGTGGTGGCCGTCAATCGCGGCGAACTTCGCCCCGAGGATGCAACGACCCTGCAAGAATTCTAGGCGCGCTCGAAGACGCTCCATATCGATGATCAACTGCTTAAAAGCGCACGAGTCGCCTGTCCCGCAAGCACTGACACCGAGACGATCCGCCTCGGCCTTGAGGCGCTCGTTCGCCACGCTGCCTACGAGCGACTGCGAGCGCTGCGTGGCGCCGAACCTGGCGCACGCGATGTGCCCAGACGCCGGGAAGTCGGGTCGAAACGTAAGGCAGCATAAATGGTCCTGGTCGACACCTCGGTGTGGATACGATTTCTTGCCGGCCGAGAGCCCTACGCCGCCGCTGCAACAGCGGGTTATCCGGCAACGTCATGCTTGGCGCGTCGTTTCCATTCGCTAGGGCTTCGATGTTGATGAAGCACTGCCAACACGACAAGCGAATCGCCGGGATTCAGAAAGTAAAGACAATAGGGAAAACGTTGAAGTAGGGCTCTCCTTGGGCCTTTTCGCACTTCGGGAAACTGACCCGGCATCCATCGAATGCGGTCAACCACTCCATCAAGCTCCGCGAGAAACTTCGCGCCTAACCCTTGCTCCTCAGCTTCGTACCACTCGTGGATTTAACGGACGTCCTGCTGCGCGGCAAGACGAAGAACCATCGGGCTCATCGGGGCTTAGTTTCGATTTCCAGCTCAGCGCGGAACGCTTCCCACGACTTTCCCTCGTTCGGATGGCGCGCGTAGTCCTCAAGGCGCTCGTCGAGAATCTTGTCGTGCCAATCGGGTACGGGCACCTTCTCAGGCTGGGCCGCGATTAGGTCCCACAGCGCCTGCCAGTCCGCCCAACGTTTTGCTGTTCAACAGCGGGTTCGGCGGCGGGGCGTCATGCGTCGTCGTCCCAAGGATTTGATAGACGTTTGAGAAGAAGCGCTAGTGTGGATTTGTTCCAAGTGCCATCGCTCAATCCAATCATGGCCGAGTAGAGCAATCCCTTTGCATCGACGACCTCGAATCCGTTGAGGGCAAGAAAGTTTACTGCCGCGTTGAGTGCAGTCCTCTTGTTCCCATCCAAGAAGGGCTGGTTCTCAGCAATGTGAAACGCGTACGCCGCAGCCATCTCGAATAATCCTTCGTGAAGGTATTCTCCGCCAAACGTTCGCCTCAGGCTGAGCGATTGCCGATTTCAGTCCACCAAGGTCCCTAATGCCCATGCTTCCACCAAATTCCTCGATTTGGTCTGCATGCATGTCTTCGACTTCGCTCAGCGTCAGAAAAAGACGTACGCCTGTCATTTTGCGAGCTTGCGAAAGGTCTCGCTGTGGTTCTTCAAGGTCTTAGCCTGAATCTTTTTTAGCTTCGCGCGCCGCCTGGAATCTTCCACAGGGGTGATGATTAGGCTGCGGCCATCCGTTTTCAGGTCAAGCTCGGTCTCACTCGTAATGCCCAGCATGTCGAGGATTGGTCGATCGATGATGATCCCCGCACTGTTGCCAATGGCCTGAAGTCGCTTGGTCATCCAGCTGTTATGAACGATGTTGTGAACGTCGTCCAGTCGTTTCCATTTCGTCCGCCCAACGTCGCAGTTCAGCTGCAGTGCCCAATCAGGCCCCAAGACCGCATTGTCGTCCGCAGTAGAGTGTCATGTCTAGGATCAAGGTGACGCACGTGGCACCGTCTGCTGCAACGAAGGGTTGGGCACGCCTCATCGTCCAAGTACAACATCAATTCCGGACAGTACCAGGCTGAGTTTGGGGCGTGGCAACTTCCCAACTCGCTCAGACAGGTCCGTCTTGTCTACGGTCACGATTTGCGAGACGTTCGCGACTGATTCTTTGGGCAGCCCGGTCGCAGTTGCCGAAAGCAGTACGTTGCCCGGTGCCGTTGCCCACTTCAGGTTGCTTGTCAAACTTACGCAGACTGTTGTTGAGATCCGGCTGCGGTTGAGCGCATCACCTTGGACCACAACAACTGGCCTTCGGAACCCAGGTTCTGAGCCACTTGGCTCTCCGAAGTCGACCCAACAAACGTCTCCCTGACTGACAGCTACCACTCAGCCCGCCTCAACGTGCGGCGGGCAGCGGTCTGGGCGAATTTGTCGTCAGGATTGTCCACTGCGGCCACGACCCGATTCATCTCCTCGGTCACTTGGTCCGGGGCGTGACGAGCAACGTATTCAGACAAAGCACGACTGTAGAGTTCGCTGCGAGAACGCTTCAGGTTGCGAGCAAGGCGCTCCGCGTCTGCGAATATCCCGTCGGGGATGGAAATGGCCGTCTTCATACCATTAGTATAACCTGGTATAACCGACAGTCAAACCGGCACTCCCTGCAACAGTCCACCCAACTATTATTATCCCATCGAACCGCTGGAATTATCCACTGAATGTTTCTCGCCGCCTCGTGCCGGGCCCCTTCTTGCAACCCATCGATATTCCAACAACACCGCGCAATCCAACCCCATTACCAGCGGAAAATTTCGTGATTTAGCCTCCGGACCGTTGCTGGATAATTCGATAATGATGTCTCTCGTCCGACGGTTTTCGGCACCTCACCGGCGGCGATCCAGGGGACTGCGGACACCCTGACCACCTCGGTTCAGCACGTGGGTATAGATCATGATCGTGGACACATCCTTGTGGCCAAGCAGTTCCTGGATGGTGCGAATGTCGTAGCCGTCTTCCAACAGATGGGTCGCAAACGAATGTCGAAGGGTATGCGGCGTGGCGGGCTTGGCGACTTGGCGCGAATGGCCGCCTTGCGAACTGCGCATCGGGCACCATCGTCGTGCGATCCTTGTTCCCTTTACCTTGGCGAAGGCCAGCGCTTGATTCTGGGTGGATGCACTGACCTTTTTATCAACCGCAAGGAACGTGAGAAACGCTGTGATTTCAGGCTCGCCCATCTTTTCCTGATGTCGTTTGTCGTGAAAGAGAATGAATCGGCGCCGAAATCCGGATCTGCTCGCGATTTTCAGTCGAAACGCTTCGGCCCACCACGGCCGCCCATCTGGGCGGCGGGTATCCTCCACGGACGCTCGTCGCTGAATAACAATCCCGATGCAGCCGCATTGGGTTGAGCCTGGCATTGATGGGCACACGTATCACACCGCTCGTGTATGAATCGCGCAATGCGCGCGTTCAAGGCTTCCGCCAAATCGTCTCGAACGTGGACGGGAAATACATGGCGGCCATCCAGCACTTCTCGGAAGACGAGCGCCGACGCGGATTTGCCTTCAAGCGCCATCGCCATCGCGATGGCGGTTTGCTCCAGACTTTCAAGTCCACATCGCTGTGACGAGGGCAGACGTCGGTTGCGCATGATCATCGTTGCGAGCAATTGTGCTCCAAGATCAAGGGCAAGGATGTCGCCTTTGACCACGTTGCGCTTATCCGCCCAAATCTGTCGCAAATCATGCAGCGCATCTGACTCGCGCCGGTCCCAGTCTTCTTCCGGAGTGCGCTCGTTCGCGAGACTTCGCATCAAGGACTCGGTCGCCATCACAAGCAGGAAATCGTCAACGCCATGATCAAGATCGCGCGCGAAACGCATGCACCAGCGTGCGTCACGATTGCGACCGATCGCATCCAGAATCAACGCTTGATGGCGCAACATCGCAGCGACGCGCTCACGTTCGCCCGTGCCTTTCAAATCTTCGACAAGCAGCGAAATCGCACGATCCAATCGCTTGCGCACGACTTTTTCTAGTCCCGCCGGTGCGCTCCAACGGAATTCATTGTCCAGGCTGCGAGTCGCGCGCTGCATGGTGTCTTCGACCGCCTCAAAGAACCAGTAGTCGAAACCATCGCCGATTAGCAAGCGCTTCGCATTTATCAACGTATCCATCCCCGTCTCGACGTCAGGGTAGACAATGGGGGCGGCATCGGAAAGGACAGGTTTAAGGCGGGCGTAGACGGCTCTGCACTCGGGGAGTTGATCGACCTGTTGCGGATCGACAGCATATCCATCGGTCAAGATTTTTGCGACGTGCCCGATCGGCATCGTTGCCGAAATTTGCTTCGGTTGGTACGCCAATTTTTCCTTCAATGAGATGGCCTGTGCGCGTGGCATGTTCGGACGCAAGGCGGCGCCCCGGATGCCGGAGACGAGGTGTACGACGAATGTACAAACATCGATCCCTGTTGGCACCGGAACAAACACGCTGATCATCGAACACGCGTCGCCATCGCATCCGTTCACCAGTGCAGTGACACCCGTCGAGCCCGAGACCACGGGTTTGGCCTTCCATCCTCTCGAACTCAGGGTATGAAGCCCTTTGCGAATGCGCTTGGCTTCGTCTTTTTCGCGAACCGTTTTTTCGATCGCGGCCAGAAAGTCGGATGACTCTTGCCGGTTGTCGAGAACAATATAGTCGATGATGGCGGCACGGACGGTTTTGTCCTGCTGGTTGATAAACACCCGACCAAGCACGTCGGCCAACGGAAGTGCGGCGCTTCTGGCAATCATCGCTATGGGTTCAACCGCATCACGCGCTCCAATGCGATTGGCGGCGTCCGCGATCTGTTGCGCCAAGATTTCCGCGTAACCGCCCAGGCCATCGGCGACACCCTTCACCACGTTTTGTACCTGCAAGAGCATCACGGCGTCGAAGAGTGGTGTGTTGGGTACCCTCGTTTGAGGGTCGTAATGCGCGAGCGCTTTCGCGGCAGCTTCGCGTGCACCGGCGTTCGCGTCGGCGTCAAGCACGATGGACGACAACGCCGCGAAGCCTTCTTTGCCACCCAAGTAGCCCAATGCTTCGGCTGCCAGAGTCGCGATGGGATCCGGTCGTTTCCGCGTCATCGCTGCAAGCCGTGCAACCGCAACAGTTCCGTGCGACGATTCGTGGGCATCCGTTGCAACCCATGGAGCCAGGTGTGTCAAGAAAGCCTCACGTGACACAGGCGTGCCTTGGCCAAGGGTCTCAATGAGTTGCGTTAACGAGTCAAGCGTGAGCATGGCGGGATTTCTTGTCGGGGATATTACCTGCAACACGACGCGCGCCCGGAAAGGTTATCGGTGGCCTCCCAACCGCACTTGCGGACGCGAGGCCGCGACGTCGCTGCGACCCCCCCCCGTTTTGGCCACAAGCCCGATCCTGCGTTAATCTCCAGTGAACCTCGAGGGTCGAGCGTTGAAGTTAACGTCAGCCTTTCGAGTCGAATGGAAAAACCATGAACCGTCGAAGTGCAATGTGTCGTCTCCTGGCTACCGGTGCCGTCGTCTTGGCGGGCGGATCCCTCGGGCCCCAGCCGAAACTTCGGGCAGCCGACAAACCGGATGCGGCCCCCACCTTCGTCCGAAAGGCTGAAAAGGGCTTTATCGACGATCCCATGGCCATTGATAGCAAGGGCAAGTGGCTTGCCGCGATTCGCACGGACAGCGCGTCTTTTGCCGATCTCGCTCACATTGATCTCGAAACCGGCAAGACCACCTCGTCCTTCTCTCTCGGCAGCGGACAGCAGATTTTCGAGCGCGTGGTCTTTACCGGCGTGGGCCGTTCGATCGTGCTTGTCAGTCGAGATCCTGCGACCGGGAAGCGCTCGGCGGTGCGATTCGATGAGACGGGCAAGGTCACTGGCAGCGTCGGTCCGGCGGATCAGATTGGCTTTCCGCAGCGCAACGAAAAGCAGTACGCGGTGCTCTATTCCCGCTCAGTCGACAAGAAAAAGCGACCGACCACGGTGTTGGCGGTTCACGATCTCCAGGATCTCAAGGCCGTTGGCAAGCCACGGACTTTTGTCGAAGAGCAGGGCCTCGTCTCGCTTTCCGGCCAGACCCAGCCCATCAAAGTTTTGGGCTTTCAGGACGAATACGCGCAGCTCGTTGCGCAGCAACCGGGGGGATACGACAAGGCGAGCGATGTCCGCGTTCCCGACAAAGCCGGCATTTACGATTTGCTGCGCAGCCAGTGGATCTGGAACGGTGAGATAAAAGACGTTCTCGCGTGGGCCTACGCCAACAAGTTCCGCTCCACCCAACCCAGCAAGGCGTGTTTCCTCGACATCCCGGAGACTCAGGACAGCCTCTACCTGATCGATGGGCTTGGCGGGCGGGCCGGGGTCGATATGCGAGAGGAGTTCGAGATGTACGATCTGCGCTCGCTCGCTTCCCAAGAGGTCTCTGCGGCCGGAACTCTTTTTTTCAGCATGGCGGTCGACCCCATGAACCCTGGCGCATTGCAGCGAAAAAAGGCCGACCAGCCGAAGCTCGATTTGTACCGGATTGACATTCCGGGTCCCGGTGACCTGTTTTCGGGTGGGAGACGGCCGGCAACGCACCTTCTGCGCGCTAAACTGGACAATCGACCGGTCGGCTGGGTCGCCGGTCCGGGGGTCGCTGTGATCTTGCGCAAATTCAAAGCCTATTCGCGTGGCGGCGACGCAATCGAGATCTATCGGCTGTAAGGGTGCATTTCGCTCGGACATTCACACTGTTGTGCATCCAACCGGAACCCCACCAACCAACGACCCCGCGCTTCCGGAGTTAGCCAATCGTACCTTCGGACTTGCCTCCGTTGGGAACGCCGGTGTAATAACAGCCTCCCCCATGTCGGAATCGGCCCCCCTGCGTACATCCCCGATTCGTACGGTTTCTCGCCCCGGTAGTTTTTCCGGAAAAGCGGCAACGGTACGCACCCTTGCGTTGTGTTCGGTTGCAACCGCAGTGGTACTTGGCACCTCCGGTTGCACCGAGGTTCGTGGCCGTCGACTGATTCAGGAAGGCAACGAACTTTTCAAGGACGCCAAGTTCCCCGAGGCCGTCCGAAAATTCGAAGAAGCCGCGGAGCACATCCCGAAATTTCCGACCCTCTGGTTGAACATGGGCTTCACCTGTAAGCGCATGATCATCCCGGGCTCGAAGAGCCCCGAGAACGAGAAAGCCGCTGACTGCGCCATCGAGTCCTTCGACAAGTTTCGCAAGCTGGTTCCCGAGGATACCCGCGGCGACATGTTGTACACGCAGACGCTCTTTGATGCCGATCGTTTCGAGAAGATCATCGGGATCTACACGAAGCGCTGGGAGGAAAATCCCAAGGATCAGCAGGCCGTCAGCATCTTGATGCAGGTCCATTCCAAGTGGGATCTCGCCACCATCGGCGAGGGCGGCAAGCTTGATGACGCACTGAAATGGTACAAGATCTACGTCGAGCAGCGTCCCGACGATCCCGAAGCGTACTACGCTGTTGGCACCTTCCTCTACACGCAGCTCAGCATGAAGGGCGGCGGTGCGGACAAGATGTGCTTTGATCCGCGGAAGAACGCACTGAACAAAGAAGAGTGCAAACCCGCCGACAAACCCGGCGACCTTATCGCTGCCCAGCGCGTGGATTTGGCGGACGAGGGCATTCGTTTCCTTGAAAAAGCGATCGAGCTGCGTCCGACCTATACCGACTCGATGACCTACATCAACTTGCTTTGGCGTCAACGCGCCTACGGCCTCTTCCCCGTTCCGGATGAATGGTGGGCCTCCATGCAGAAGGCAGAGGAGTGGAAGGTCAAAACGCTCGAGATATTGAAGCAACGTGGCGTTTCATCCGTGGCAGTTATGCCGCGTGAGGCGATTGCCGGTGCGGGCCAGTCGAAGGATGATCTCGAAGCCGAGCTGGCCGGTGACGGCGAAGAAAAAGCTGAGGAGGGCGCTGCCGAAGGCGACTCCAAGAAACCTCCGACCGGCAAGAAAAAGAAGTCGTCGGGCAAGCGCAAAGGGAAGCGTCGCTAATGGCTGCTTTTGAATCATTCCTTACCCAGGAAAAGACCAAGCCGAAGCGCGGACGTCGCGTCACCTTCACGGTGTCGGCCGCGTTGCACGGCGCCTTGATCATCGTTGCGATCATTTATTCGTTCTGGCACGTGGACGAGTTGTCGCCCGAAACGGTCACGGTGACTTTCATGGCACCGCCACCGCCACCGCCACCGCCGCCACCCCCGCCGAAGAAGAAAAAGTCTTCGACGAAGCCAAAGACCGAGCCCACGCAGATCGTGCAGCCGAAACCGACCGACGTCGTCCAGCCCCGTGAGGAGCCACCTCCCGACGAAGAGGAAGAAGAAGACGACGGCGGCGAAGACGAAGGTGAAGAAGGCGGCGTCGAAGGTGGTGTTGTCGGCGGTGTTATTGGCGGCGTTGTTGGCGGCGTGGTCGGTGCAACCGGACCCGCGAGCTCGGCACCCACCACGCTTCCCCCGTCGGTTGCTCAGGGCAAGATCATTCCGGGGTCGTGTCCTAAACCTGCTGTGCCTGTGGCGATCGCCGCAGCAAAGATGACCGTATTCACGATGACCAAGATCTGTGTCAACGCGGATGGCACCACCAAGGAAGTCAAGATCATCAAGGGCGGTGATCCGACCTGGGACAAGAACGTCGTGGATGCGTTCGGCCGTTGCAAGTACGAGCCGACGATGGTTGGCGGAAACAAAGTTCCCTTCTGTTATCTGGCGCGGATTACAGCCAAGATCGAATAACCAAGTTTTATAAAAGACCCGAAACCGAGCGTTCTCAAAGGAGAGACAACAGTCATGGAATTTTCAATCACACATATGTGGGCGGCAATGGGCCTCGTCGCAAAAGGCGTGGTCATCATTCTGCTCATCATGTCCGTTCTTTCGATCACGATCACGATTGAACGATTCCTCACCTTCCGTAAGGCCAAGCTGCAATCGATCGGATACATCGGTTCGCTGCTTCCGCTCGTCAGCACCCAGGGTCGCCTGCGTGAGGCCGTCGGTCTTGACCAGCGCTGGATTTCGAGTCCCGTCGCGCGCGTCATCGGAACGGGCGTGAACGAATTCGTTCGTGGCCTTGATGGTCTTGGAGCGCGTGCAAGCGAAGCTTCCGAGTTTGAGATGGTCGTCGACGGCGCGAGCCGCTCGATGGAGCGCGTGAAAGAGCGTCAAGTTGCTGGCATGAAGCGCGGCATTCCGATTCTCGCGACCGTTGCCTCATCGGCGCCGTTCGTGGGTCTGTTCGGAACCGTGTTCGGCATCATCACGGCCTTCCAGGACATGGGCGATCCCTCCAAGGGCGGCGGCGGCATCGGCGCAGTTGCAGGCGGTATTTCAGAGGCGCTCCTCACGACGGCCGTTGGTCTTGGCGTCGCCATCATCGCGGTGTGGTTCTACAACTACTTCTCCGCGAAGATCGAGGACGCAACCATCGATCTCGACGAGACCGCGGGCGAAGTGCTCGACAGCATGATGCGTGAAGGCCGTGGCGGAGCCCGTCCGGCTCCGGGCGGCTACGCACCCCAGGGACAGCGTTACTAATAAGGTCAGCGTTACCAAGTCAGCGAGACTGAGACCACCGCGATGGCGACTGAACGACAGATAAAAAAGATCCGCGACCGTGCGCGACATCCCAAGAAGCGCACGGGCATGGGACCCAAGGCGGATATCAACGTCACCCCGTTGATTGACGTTGTGCTCGTTCTGCTCATCATCTTCATGGTGGTCACCCCTCTCATCGTGAGCGGTGTCCCGGTCGAAATGCCGCGCACCGCGCACCACGAGAAAAAGCCCGATGACGGCAAAGATCTGTTTCTCTCCATCACCGAACGCGAAGACATCTACTTCATGTCAGCGCCCGTAGATCTCAAGGATCTCGGCCGCATCGTCGACGAGGAAATGCGTCGCAATCCCGGCAAGACGGTGTTCGTAAAGGCCGACAGCCGCATCACCTACGGCGTGGCACGCAAGGTGATGGAGCAGCTGAACAAGATCAACATCGAGAACATCATGCTCGGCACCGAAGAAGAGAAAAAAGCCGTGGAGGCAGGAGAGTAGTCATGTCGATGGACGTTGGCCAAAAACAGGGTGCGAGTGCGGACATCAACATGACGCCGCTCATCGACATCGTGCTTGTGCTCCTCATCATCTTCATGGTCATGGTGCCCACCATGATGAAACACCACACGGCCAACGTGCCGAAAAAGTCGGATGCTCCCACGCCGGCAGCGAACACCTCCTCGAACATCATCATCGAGTACACGAAGGATCGCATCATCAGTATCAATTCCGAGCCGGTTGCCTGGGAGGCGCTTGCCACCAACCTGGCCGATCGCCTGAAGAAGAAGGCCCAGAAGGTCGTCTTCTTCAAGATCGAGGACGACGCCAACTATGGCGAGACCGTGAAGTTGATGGACACCGCCAGGGGCGCTGGCGCCACGACGCTTGGCATCGTCACGCCCGACTGAAAGCGGGTCCGGCCGCGCTAAAGGACGCGACTCGTCGGGATCTTCGAGTCGACGATAAACTGCAAGAGCTCGTGAATGTTCTTCGCGGCGTCTTCTGTTTGGGGTGTGCCTTCGGCATCGAGGCGTTTGTAATGCACCTGGGTCGGGCGGGTGGTCGGGTCGGTGAAGGCCTTCTTGATGGCTTCAAGGCTTGAGTCTGCACCGTTGAGCAAGATCTTGCCGTCGTTGCTGACGACGACGAGCGCGGTGCGGGTGTCACCCGCGGTGGGCGGTGGGGTGGGATCGGGTGTGGGAGGCGTCGTGCTTGCCGTGACGGGAGGTTTTTCAGGCAAGGGCGGCGGCGGCGGCACGTCCTTCTTGCATCCCAGAAGGCCTGTGGTGGACAGCAGTGCTGCGAACAAAAGACCAGTTAACTTCGGGTGTTTTGAGCGACTCATGACCCGCGAGGTTAACCCAGACCTCGCTATTGCGAAAGCATTGGTAGAAGCAGCACATCCACCGCGAGCGCCACGGCGGTTCCGACAACGGTCCCGGCGATGTCCCAGGTGAAATCACGCCAGGAGGGATCGCCGTAACCGGCCAAATCGAAAAGCTCCTTGGCAATGCCCGCCGTCATCGCCCCACTCGAGCCCACAAGCGCGCGAACCGTCGCGGTATCCGCAAAGGGAACGCTCGCTGCGTAGCCTGCCGACGAGAGAACGGCGGTCGCCGAAAAATGCAGCGCCTTGTCGTGACCGAACCAGGGATCTTCATCGGATGCCTGGGCTTCGGGACAAAACGTGACACAAACGAAAAGGGTGGTCAGAATGGAAATTCGTAACACAGGATTGGGTCCATCGTCGGCCAGACGTCGGGGCGTTGTCCGGATATCGGTCCCGTTCGACCGGATGGCCAGCCGGAGCCCATATGAGTAAGGTATCATGGCGCCCGCGGCGGTGGCACCGATTTCGCATTGGGTGACGACATGCTCACCAACGTCGTATCTGCCAGCGTGATCGGAATCGAGGCCGAGACCATCGACATCGAGGTCAACGTGGGTCGCGGTTTGCCCGGAACCCACATTGTTGGTCTGCCCGATGCGGGCGTCAAGGAAGGTCGCGTTCGAATTCGCGAGGCGATCGAGGCCAGCGGCTTTCGCCTCCCGCCGCAAAAAATCGTCATCAACCTCGCGCCCGCGGATATAAAGAAAGACGGCGCGGTTTTTGATCTGCCCATCGCGGCCGGTATTTTGTGCTCGAGCGGTGTGATACCGATGGAATCGCTCGAGGGCACGGCCCTCGTCGGCGAACTGGCTTTCGATGGTCGCGTTCGTCCGGTCCGAGGCGTCCTTCCGATCGCCGCCTGGGCTGGCCGCTCCGGTGTGCGACGTTTGTTTGTTCCAGAACGAAACGCCGGGGAGGCCGTGATGGCTGCGGGGATTTGCGAGGTCATTCCCGTGGCGACGCTCGGAGGTCTTGTCGCGCGCCTTCGCGGCGAAGGCAGTTCTGGCGTGCTGTCGGCGACCGAGACCGTGCCCTGCGGCGACTTACCTGATCTTCTGGATGTAAGAGGGCAAACCGTGGCACGTCGCGCACTTGAAATTGCGGCCGCTGGCGGACACAACCTGGCATTTGTGGGTCCACCCGGATCGGGCAAGACCTTGCTGGCGCACCGGCTGCCCGGGATCTTGCCGGAGCTTTCGTTGCAGGAGTCGCTCGAAACGACGATGATCTTTTCCGTCGCCGGGTTGCTCGGGCGAGAGGGTCTCGTACGCCACCGACCGTTCCGCGCGCCCCATCACACGATTTCCATGGCAGGCCTTGTGGGGGGCGGTGCCCTCGTTCGTCCGGGCGAGATCTCGCTTGCGCACAATGGTGTGCTTTTTCTCGACGAGTTGCTTGAGTTTCCCCGGACGGTGCTTGAAACCTTGCGGCAGCCGCTTGAAGATCGCCAGATCACGATCGTGCGCGCGCGCCGTGCAGTACGTTTCCCCGCAAGCTTCATGCTGGTTGCGGCTTTGAATCCGTGCCCTTGTGGCCATCTGGGGAATCCCCAAAGAACCTGTACTTGTTCTGGCACGGCCATTGCGAACTATCGTGCCCGCCTGTCGGGGCCGCTGATTGATCGCATCGACATGCACGTCGACGTCCCGGCCCTCGCGTATCGCGAACTCGCGGGCGGTGAGCCCGGAGAAGCAAGTGTCGTCGTTCGTCAACGGGTGGTGCAAGCCCGCGCCCGGCAGGAGCACCGGTTTGGCAAAAGCAACGCACGCATGTCCTCGGCCGAACTGGAGGGATGCGTGGGTCTTGATGACAGCGCCCATCGCTTGCTTGAACGCGCGGTCACCCGTTTCGCCCTGTCGGCACGTTCCGTCGCGCGGGTACGACGGGTGGCGCGCACGATAGCCGACCTGGCCGGTACCGATCGGGTTTCGGTGGGCCATCTCGGCGAGGCCCTGCAATACCGCGCGTTGGACCGGGAGGTCGCGTAGGTGCTAGACTCCGTGCATCCGGAGGATCCCATGCAAGGCATCTCATCAGCGTTTCGTGCGTCCGTTGTTCTCGATCAATCGCGAACCACCTTTTTACGCAAGACGTACTTGCATCTGTTGGGTGCGATCCTCGCGCTCGTCGCCTTTGAGGCGTACCTCTTTCAATCGGGCGTCGCCTTGCGCGTGGCACAGGCCGTGGTTAACACCAACTGGCTTATTGTGTTGGCGGGTTTTGGCATCGTGAGTTGGCTTGCGCGAAGCGCAGCACACAAATCGCGGTCCAAGGGCGTTCAGTACGCGGCGCTTGCGGGTTATGTGGTGGCGTGGGGTCTGATGCTTGCGCCGGTTCTCTACATCGCCCAGCTGAAGGTGGGTGGCGGCGTCATCGAATCGGCGGCCGGGATTACCGTGGTTGGCTTTGCGGCGCTGACAGGCGTTGTATTTGTCACGAAGAAGGATTTTTCCTTCATGGGTTCAATCCTGCGCTGGGGCGGCCTCTGTGCCCTTGGCCTCATCGTGGCGGCGACCATCTTCGGCTTCAATCTGGGCGTATTCTTCTCCATTGCGATGATTGCCCTTGCCGGCGGATCGATCCTTTTTGACACGCACAATGTCCTGACCCATTACGAACACGATCGTTACGTCGGCGCATCGCTCGAGTTGTTCGCGTCGATTGTGATGCTGTTCTGGTACGTGTTGCGCTTGTTGATGCGCTCACGCAACTGAGGGCAGCGAGCGCGCTGAAGCGTGTCGAGGTCATTCATTCGGATGTTTCTCGCCGACACGGTTTGTGCCGCTGGGTGTCAAATAGACTCGAAGTTCGCCGTTGCGCTTGAACCGGGCGTCGCGGTCGCGTAAATCCGCTGCGACAAATGATTTCGACTCAGCGACTCTCGGTCACCTTTGGCAGCCAGACGTTATTTGAGGAAGTGGACGCCAAGTTCACGCCGGGCAATTGTTACGGGCTGATTGGCGCCAACGGGGCGGGCAAGTCCACCTTCTTGAAGTGTCTCGCTGGCAAGATCGATCCAAGTTCAGGGACGGTCAACCTGCCGCCCGACAAGCGACTCAGCATGCTGTCGCAGGACCACTTTGCCTTCAACGACATTGCGGTCCTGACAACGGTCATCATGGGGCACAGGCGCCTCTACGAGATCATTGCCGAGAAAGATGCGCTCTACGCGAAGCCCGATTTCAGTGAAGCCGATGGCACCCGGGCGGGCGAGCTTGAAGGTGCGTTTGCCGATCTGGATGGCTGGAACGCAGAATCCGATGCGGCCAAGTTGTTGAGCGAGCTCGGCATCAATGCGGCAAAACATTCGTTGCCGGTCAAGGAGCTTTCCGACAGCGAAAAGGTGCGCGTGCTCATGGCGCAGGCCCTCTTCGGCAACCCCGATGTCTTGCTACTCGACGAGCCCACCAACCACCTCGACGTGGATTCGATCTTGTGGCTCGAAGACTTTTTGTTGAACTTCAAGAACACGGTCGTGGTTGTGTCACACGACAGGCACTTTCTCGACAAGGTATGTACGCACATCGCCGATATCGATTTCGGCAAGGTGACGCTCTATAGCGGCAACTACACCTTCTGGTACGAGACGAGCCAGATGGCTCTCACGCAACGCTCATCTGCCAACAAGAAGAAGGAAGATCAAATCAAAGATCTGAAAACCTTCATCGCACGGTTCAGTGCCAACGCATCCAAATCAAAACAGGCGTCCTCGCGACGAAACTTGCTCGACAAGATCACGCTCGACGACATTCGTCCCTCGTCGCGAAAGTATCCGTTCATCCAGTTCAAGACGGAACGGCTGCTTGGCAAAGAGGTCCTCACGGTTCAGAACTTGAGTAAAACCGTCGCAGGCGAGGTGATGTTCAAGAACCTCAGTTTTTCGCTGGGGCGCGGTGAACGGATTGCCGTCGTGGGTGATGACCGCAAGGTCTCGGCGTTGCTTTCCGTGCTCTCGGGCGAGTCCCGGCCGGATTCCGGCACGACGACCTGGGGCCGTTCGGTGCATTCAGCGTATTTTCCCAAGGACAGCAATGCGTATTTCGCGGGAAAAAATACGGTTCTGGAATGGCTCTCGGCGGCGTCGACACCCGAAACCCAGGACCCAACCTTTATTCGATCGTTTTTGGGCCGGATGCTCTTCTCCGGAGACGAGGTGCACAAGAAGGTCGACGTCTTGTCGGGTGGTGAAAGGGTGCGCTGCATGTTTTCCCGTTTGATGCTGCAAGACCCCAACACCCTGCTGCTCGACCAGCCCACCAACCACCTCGATCTCGAGTCGATTACAGCGCTCAACAACGGCCTCCTGAGTTGTGAAGCGTCGATGATTTTCGCCTGTCACGACGTGCAGTTCGTGGCGTCACTGGCCCAGCGGGTTATCGAGTTAGCCGGCAATACGCACTACGATATGCACATGACCTTCGATGAATACCTGGCCAACGCCGATCGCCTGATCCGCGTGGGCCGAGGCGTTCGCGACTAGGTCGCGCGAACAACATCGAACCGTGGTACGCAAGGGATTGGTGTCAGCCACGCACGCGGCGGGCCGGGCGCCGGGGTTCTGGATCCAGATCGATCAGATTCTCGAATGCTTTTCCGCGCCCCCATCGGTAGACGGTGAAATCGCGGTCCAGCGTCAAGATCCTTCCCGTCCCCACCCCACCCGCCAGATGCACCAGACAGGCGTCGGCAAGATCCATGGGAACGCTGTGGTAACGGGCCACGAGAGCTTTCACGCTATGGGCCGAGTCTTCCAGACGCACCGGAATCGAGAAGATCACAGCAAGCGCCACGGAAGGGCGCGAAACGCGGGGCAACCCGCTCCACCACCTGTCCTTGGTGAGCTGGACTTCTTGCTTGCGGTCGATGACGAGAGCAGAATAGGTGCCTTGCGATTTCGCGACGAGCACGGGGACTATCAAGGTTGTGCCGATGATGGAAACACTCGCACGCCGCCACTTCTGGAACTGCGCCATCTCCTGGCCGCCACGCACGCCGTCGAGATGAGCACCGAGACCGTTCAGGATTTGGCGTACCTGCGCGGCCGCGCAACCTCACTGGGCGGGCTGCGCCCAAAATGCTCGCTGCGTGACGACGATGGCGGGTTGGCCCTCGCAAAGTTTTCCAGCGTAACCGGTTTTCACGATTGCGTGTTGCGTTGCGGGCCATGGACCGTGACGCAACCGTATTGCGAAATTACGGATTCGGCGCCATGCCCATCGTTTCCGCGGCGCTCCTGCTCGTATTCAAACGCAACACAAATCCCGAAAGCCAAGCTGCATGACAAATCAACCATTCGAATTTAGCGGAAGCCCTTTCAATCCAATCGAGGTTGGGGATCTGGCGCGCGAACTGCTGGCGTCCGACAACGTTGTCCGCGAGGGCCACACCGCCCGCACGCTGGCCAAGAGTCAGGGCCTTACCGTGGTCTTGGCGGTTGTTCGTGCTGGCGGCGAGATTAGAGAGCATGCTGCTCCAGGTCCGGTCACAATCGTTCCGATCATGGGTGCCGCTACGTTCACCAGGCCCGGCGACGCAGACACCGCAGTCCTTGGGGTGGGCCGCACACTCTTTATTGTCCCCGGCCAAAAACACCACGTAACCGCCGATTGCGACAGTGCGTTCCTAATCATCATCGGAGCGCAGAGCTGAATCAAACCGGTACAGCGCAAAATGTCGTTCCCCAAACGTAGCTTCGAGTGGGTCCCGGGACATAGGGTTTTCAATCGTACCATCCCTGCCAGGCCGATGTCCGACAACGGACATTACGGACATTACGTAAACTGTTGGCTCGAAATTCTCTCGAAATCCTCTGGGACGCCGGTCGCGGGCGTCTGCGTAGGGCGGGAGAAACACGCCCCCTTCGCAGCCCGCGCTATCATCAAATTGCGCTCCGGATACTGGAAGATGCCTGGTGCGTCGTTATGAAAAGCAAGGCTGCCATGGTCAACACCCCGGAAATTGCGCGCGCCTATGTCAAGACGCTCACGGACCACGCGTTTGTGGCGCCGGCAGGGTTCGCTCCGGAGGCGTTGACTCTCACACAAGCGTACGATGTACAAGATGCAGCGCTACGTTTCCGACAGTTGGAGGGCGACCAAACCACTGGCTACAAGGTGGGCTGTACCAGCGCGGCCATCCGGACGCAGTTTGGATTGACAGAGCCGGTCAGTGCCCGGCTGTTTCACTCTGAACAACACGCCAGCGGTAGCACCTTGTCATGGGACAACTACGTCAACCTGGCCGTCGAGCCCGAGTTCGCATTGTTCATCGGCCAACAGGGCCAGATCGAATGGATCGCTGCTGCCATAGAAATCCATAATTACCGCTTCTGGTCTGGAACACCGAGCAGCCAGGAGTTGGTGATGTCCAATGCCATACATGCCGGTGTTGTGCTTGGTGAAACACGGATGCCAGTGGATGCGTTCGACATGAATGCGGCCCGCGTAGACATTCTCATCAACGACGAAATCCGCGCCACCGGTTTTGGGCACGGCATCATGCAGGGGCCCCTGTCTTCCCTTGCATGGCTTGAGCGACACCTCCACAAGCGGAACCTCGCCCTACAACCGGGACACATCGTAATCCCCGGATCGCCAGTGGAATTGATCTCGGTTCCCCGGGGTGCCCGCGTAGAAACAAGGATCGAGGGTCTGGGCAACGCCACTGCCCTGTTTGCCTGATGCCATCATCGGCAGGGGCCCTCCCCTGCACAATCAGCGGTACACCCCCGAAGCCCTCCAAAGGTACAAGAACAACCGCTGGGAATGCACTGTTCCGGCGAGGTGCGACACACTTCCGCTGGACTCGGCGTGGCACAATTGATCGTGGGTGGAACTTGCGGCGGTGGACATCGGATGCAAGCGTTGGCAACGGCATTGGTCAACCCAGGAGATCGCTTCCCGGTGTTGCTGCCGTGCCATGGCCGGGCCGGACCAGGTCGCGACTAGACTCTCGGGCCTAGCGTTCGCGCCACGCGTGCTCTAAGTGATGCGCTTGTCGGAAGCTGGTTGAGTGCGTCGGAAAACCGTCGGGTATAGTCGGGTCGAACGACGGGGCGTGCAGCCTCTGCGCCATCTGGGTTCGACGTTTGCAACAGGTGGTGGCAAGTCATGGCCAGAAACGCAACACATGGCGCCTCCTCTTCGGGCTCGCTCGCCTGTCGGTAGGCGTCCATCAGCGAAGCAAAGGCCTCGATGTAACGGCCACGCTCGAAGGCGATGCGGCCGCTCAAGAGTTGGTTTTGCAGATCACCCGGCGCGAGCGTGCAGGCACGTCCGGCACTGCGTGCTGCAAACATCAATAGCTGCGAATCGCCCGCAACAAGATTCGCGTTTGCCCTGGCGGCATGCAGTTCGGCGGCAAAGAAGGGCGAGTGTGACTCTGGCTCGCCGATGTCACGCCACAGATTGTCCGCCGTGCGACTGTCGCCGCGCGCTGCGACGCAAACCGCACGCCACGCACGCAACCGCAGATCGCCCGGATACGTCGTCAACGCCTGTAACAAACCCGCCTCCGCTTCTGCAGGCTCGTCCACCATCAGCAACCGGCGTGCGCGCATGATGAAGGGCGCCGTCAGCCGCGCCTCAAATTCCGCGGCGGGAGCGAAGAAACTTCCGAGGATCCCCATGCCGTCGTTGGTGCGCGTGCCGAAGGGCATGGGCAGTAGGTTGAAGAAGAGGCTCATGCCCACCGCCACCGCGGTGCCTTGCATGATGAGCTGCAACGGTGCTTCCGTGCGCGCGAAGAGCTCACCCTTGTGCAACGCCAACATCAGCGCCAGCACGCCCATTTCGGCGCCGGGACCCCAGAAGTAGATCCACGCCAGCTTCCATCGAGCGCGCGAGCCGGTGCGGGGGGCAGGACGAACATAACCTTCGACCGGGAGTATCTTGATACGTACGACGGTTTCGCCAATTCGGAACCGCCAGAGCTGTCGCCCAAAGCCAATGCCAATCTCGGCCACGCGCCAGTTCACGACCCATGCGGCGAGCGCGTGCCCGAGCTCGTGAATGACAAGCAGCGGTCCCCAGGCGAGGAACATGGCAATGACAGCGAGTCGAATGGGGCCCGGCCGGGTCAGAATTTCGGCCGTGAAAAGCCCGAGCACGACAGTCAAACCGATCGCCACCACCCGCCGTTCACCGGGGGTTTGCGGCAAGCGAGGGGAGACACCTGAAAAATCGGGCACGGCTTGAGTTTAGAGCACGGGCGGGTGCAAAACTGGGAAATCTCCGCTCGACAGAGGCTCGGCATCCGGCATGATCCCGCGGTGGTTCCTGCTGCGAATATTGCCGAGTCCGCCCAGGCCGGACGCAAGATAGGCGTGCTCCTCGTAAACCTTGGCACCCCCGACGGGCCCGAGACCCCCGAGGTGCGCCGCTACCTGCGCGAATTCCTCAGTGATCCGCGGGTCATCGACATCAACCCGCTTGGCCGGTGGTTGTTGTTGAACCTCATCATTTTGCCCTTTCGACCGGCGAAATCGTCCGCGGCCTATAAGGCCATCTGGTCCGCCGACGGCTCGCCCCTTTTGATTCATGGCAAGTCGCTGACCGTCGGCGTTCAGGCCGCACTCGAAGAAAAATGCCCCGGACGTTTTGTAGTGCGTCTGGCCATGCGCTACGGCAAGCCTTCCATTCCCGAGACGCTCGAGCAATTGCTCAAATGCGATCTTGAGCGCCTGGTCGTCTTGCCGCTCTTTCCGCAATATTCAAGCGCTGCGACCGGTTCGGCGCTTGAGCGGGTCCTCAACATCGTGGCTTCGTCCTGGAATGTGCCGGCGATCGATTCGTTTGAATCGTTCTACGACGCGCCTGCATTCATCAACGGATTCCGCGACATCGCGCGGCCCTTGCTGGATGCCTTTGCCCCGGATCACGTCTTGTTCAGTTATCACGGGCTACCCGAACGCCAGGTCAAAAAGAGCGACACAACGGGCACGCACTGTCTGGCGAGCACATCCTGTTGCGACAGCATTTGTCCTGCGAATCGGTTTTGCTACCGCGCGCATTGCGTCGCGACCACGCAGGCGCTCTGCCAGGCACTCGCACTGCCCGACGGAAAGCACAGCTACAGTTTTCAATCGCGGCTCGGCCGAACGCCCTGGATCAAGCCTTACACGGATCGGGTGTTGCCGGAACTGGCGCAAAAAGGCATCAAGCGGCTTGCCGTTTTTTCGCCCGCATTTGTTGCCGATTGTCTCGAAACGGTCGAGGAAATTGGTATTCGCGCACGCGACCAGTGGAAGTCTTTGGGCGGCGAAGAATTGTTGCTCATCCCCTCGCTCAACGATCATCCGACCTGGGTCAAGGGTGTGGCCGCGATGGTGGTCGAACGTTCGGGCGTGTAACCGACGACACCCCGTCCGCCAGCGGAAGGCCAGGGACGGAGTGCGTCGAGCGGTTTTTTAGGCGGCAGCCTCGGTGGTGACGGCCGGTGCCGCATCCATCGACGCGATCGCTCCCATTTTGCAACGCTCGAAAACTGTCGTACGGATCGTTTGGGCCGCGTCAGGGTGTTCGCCCATCCAGCGACAGGCACTGTCACGGCCCTGTCCGATCCGCTCGCCGTTGTAACTGTACCACGCACCTGACTTCTCGATGATCCCCGCTGCGCTGCCGAGATCGACGATTTCGCCCGCGAGGTTGACACCTGTGCCGTACAGGATGTCGAACTCGGCTTGCCGAAAGGGCGGCGCCAGCTTGTTTTTCACGACCTTCACGCGGGTCTTGGTGCCGACCACTTCTTCGCCATCTTTGAGGGCGCCGATTTTTCGGATGTCGAGTCGCACCGAAGCGTAGAACTTCAAGGCGTTGCCGCCTGTCGTCGTTTCGGGACTGCCGAACATCACGCCTATCTTCATGCGCAATTGGTTGATGAACACGATTGCGGTATTGTTGCGGGCCGTCAGTGCCGTCAACTTGCGCAGCGCCTGACTCATCAGCCGGGCCTGCAAGCCGACATGCGATGCGCCCATTTCACCCTCGATTTCGGCACGCGGGGTCAGCGCCGCCACCGAGTCCACGACGATCAGATCGACGGCGCCACTTGCGACTAGCTTTTCGACGATCTCAAGCGCCTGCTCACCGCTGTCGGGTTGTGATACGAGTAGATCCTCCACGCGTACCCCGAGTTTGCGAGCGTAGCCGATGTCGAGAGCGTGCTCGGCGTCGATGAAGGCGCACACGCCACCCTGGCGCTGGGCCTCGGCGATGGTTTGCAAGGTGAGGGTGGTTTTACCCGAGGACTCCGGTCCATAGATTTCCGTGATCCGGCCCTGCGGGATTCCACCGACACCGAGCGCCACATCAAGGCCAAGCGAGCCGGTCGAGATGACCGAGATTTCGGGAGGCGTGGCCTCGCCGAGCGCCATGATGGAGCCTTTGCCGAACTGCTTTTCGATGGCGGAGATGGCGGCGGCGACGAGTTTCAGTTTGTCTTTGATGATGGACATGGTGGTTTCCTTGGGGTCGATGTTGTTTATTGGCAGACGTGTGCCGGTTCGGATACGCGCCAGATCCCTTGCGAAAACCTTGCCAACTCTGCCAGCCTTGCCGAGGCCCCTTTCGCCCCGTACGGGCCCAGAAACGGCCGGATATCGACCGGTGGCCGGAGGCCAACACCCCGCATGTCCGGATGGCAGTCGTACGCTTTGCGGCTCGAAAAACCGCTGCTAGTCTGCCGCCAGTGAAGAAAAACGCAGCCCTGTTGTTGTCGTTGGTCGTGTTTTTTGTTCCGACCGCCGCTGCTGCGCAACCCGATCCGAAGTTCGCCCACATCGCAGCGGAAAAGCCGATCGAGGCCCCGGTCTGGAAAGCACAGGCCAAGGGCGGCCTCGTATTGTCGGGAGGCAACTCGCGTTCGACCACGGGCTCGGTCGGTGGCGATGTGTCCTACAAGAATGGCAATCATCAGGTCGGCGTCTTCGGCGGTTTGACCTACGTGGAAAGCGCAGCACGCGAATTCATCGTCGGCGCCGATGGTTCGGGTGGCAAGGTCATCACGGGCTCCGAGCGCGTGTCACGCACCACCAGCAAGCGTTCCGAGGCACGCGGCCGCTACGATCGCTTTTGGTCAGCCAACGATTCGGCCTACGTCGTGGGGCAGGCCCTCACGGACGAGCCAGCCGGTAAGGCGATCGCGGGTGGCGGTCAGATTGGTTACAGTCGACTTGCTTTCAAGAGTGAAATCCACACCGTTGCGGCCGAGCTTGGTTACGACTTCAGTTATGAAAAGGCGGCTGCGTCGGGCGCCGAGGGCGTACCGATTCACTCGGGTCGCGTTTTCGTTTCGGACACCCTCAAGCTCACCAATGACACGGGCCTTTCCGCGGGCGTCGAAGTCTTGTCCAACCTCAACGAGGAAAAAGAATCCAAGGCGGGATACGTGGTACGTTACGGCAGCCTCGGCCCACTGAAGGACACGCGCGTTTCTGGCAAGCTGCAACTCAGCACGACCTTGCTGTCGAACGTCAGCTTTGGTTTTGGTTTCACAGCCCGCTACGACAACCGACCTGGCCTCGTCGGGTTGCCGGGCGGCGTTTCCGACGGTGGCTTTTTGCCCCGCGCGAACAAGCTGGATACGCTGATGGAAGCCTCGTTGATCGTCACCTTCTTCTAGACTGACTTCTAGTCTGAAAAAATAGTCAGAACATCGCCATGCCGGCTCCACTTTTTCCTGTTCTGGCGGTGACGTTTCTGGCGTCGATCGCAGCCGGCACATTTTGGTCCGGCATCTTTTTCGTCGCCGCTCGCAAACACGGGTTCTCCTCGATGGAGAACCTGGTGTTGGCGGTGGTGATGGGCGTGGTTTATGCCATCGGGGCCTATGGCACGGGGACGCTCTTGCGCTGGTCGCGCAACCACCTCGGTCCGCGCGGCATCGTTCGACTGGCACTCGGCGTGCTGGCAGCGGCCAGCCTGGGACCGGCCGTCTTTCCACAAAGCGGCGCCGTCTTGCGGGCGTGCGCGATTCTTGGCGGCGGCGTCCAGGCGATCTTGTGGCCGGTCGTGGAAAGTTATCTCACCTCGGGTCGACACGGACCGGTCATGCGTCGTGCGATTGGTCAGTTCAATACGTCCTGGTCCTCGGCGGTGCCGGTCACCTTGTTTGCGATCCCACTGCTTGGTGTGGAACACATTGCCTGGGCGTTTTGGCTTACCGCCATTTGCATCGCGGCAGCCATGGTGTTCACGCACGCCTTGCCGCTGACTCTGGCCGCGCACGATGACAAGGAATCGAGTGCCGCCACAGGCGCCGATTATCCGGAGCTCATGCGGGCCGCTCTCTGGTTGTTGCCGATGTCATACGTTTTGTCATCCGCGCTGGGGCCGCTTTTGCCACAACGAATGGTCGAGCTGCAGATTGCATCGGATGTGGAGACGGCGCTTGCCGCCACCTGGCTCGTGGTGCGTGCCCTGTTTCTTTTTGGCCTGTCACGGGTGAATTTCTGGCATGGCCGCTGGAACATGCTGGTGGTTGGCCCATCGGCCATGTTGCTCGGCATCGCTGGCGTCTTGCAGTCGCCGGGTGTCTTGTCGCTCGTGCTGTCGCTCGCACTATTTGGTGCGGGCATGGCGGTGATTTACACGGCGGCTTTGTACTACGCGATGACGGTCGGTCATGCCGCGGTGGATGCAGGCGGGCAATTCGAGGGACGAATTGGCATGGGTTATGTGGTCGGCCCGGTGGTCGGAATGACGGGCACCTTTACCGGTACAGCCTGGGTGACGAGTGTCGCTGCCAGCTTCGTGGTGGTGTTGGCGATGGCTCAGGTTTTCCGCGCCCATCGTCGGGCCCGCGCCCGGTCCTACGGCCCCGGGTTGTAACACAGATAAGGCTTGATGAAGCTCGCCATCAAGGCGTTGCCAGCGTCATTCAGATGCACATCATCGGCCAGAAAATGCGAGGCCGGCAGTTTTGTTTGTTGCAGGTGTGCGCCCCAGGCTTCCCAGATGCGCGCGAGACTGAATCCATAGCGCGTCGAATACAGGGGGATGTGCATCGTGCTCATGGTCTGTGACCAGCGCTCACCGGAGCTTTCGGCAGGGTTATCCTTCGTTCGATGATCGGTCTGCAACAGGACCTCGGCCTTGGTACGCTCCTTGAACCCCTTCATGATGGTTTCGTAAGAGGTGTGGCTGCCATACACGTGAAACAAGATGAGATCGGGGTTCCACGCAAAGACATCGCCGGGAAGACGATCGATTTTGGTGTTGTCGAGGAACCATGGCGACTCGCCCGTGAGACATTGGGATGCGCAACCGCCCCGGGCGTGATTCTCCATGATGAGCTTGCCCGCCGGGTAGGTCGTCCGAAGAAACGCGCGGACCTCTTCCCACCAAATTTGTTCGGAGATCGACTGTCCGTATACCAACACGCGAACCGTCTCACCGGCGCGCAAGCGCTTGATGGCCTGAAACGGCACCTGGCCTGCGATGGGTTTGATGTTGCCGCAGTTTTTGAGAACTTCTTGTGGTGTGCCGCCGGTGCCCGCTGCCGTGCCGCCGGCTGACGTCCCGCCTGTTGCGGTCCCGCCGGCTGCCGTGCCGCCCGTTGCCGCCGGGCTGCCTCCACGCCCGCCGGTGGCCGGTCGACCGCCGTCGGCTGCAGGAAGGTCGCCCATGCCGCCTTCGCCGTCATTCGCCCCGCCCTGCCCGCGTGAACCCGCCCCGCTTTGTCCGCCCACATCGCCTTCGCCCCCCATGCCGGATTCGCCGCCTGCTCCGGGGAAATTCTGGAGGCCGTTTTCTGAACCGGCGCAAGCCAATCCGCAAAATAGGCACAGGAAAACAAGGTCTGGCCGCGGAAACAACTTCATATCAACGCTCCAGGTGGGCTGTCTGAATGCTTGATCGCCCAACAGGCGAACGATCCGTACTGGGTTGCCGCCCAGTCGGTTTCCGTTCGCGGTGATTCACCGAATCCTACAGAAACTGAATGTTTCGCATTTTGTGCAACGAATGCACGATGTCGAGGTGCACGTCGAAGACCGGCTGGTTTGCCTGAATGCGGGTCAAAATCGAGCCGGGGTAGTGTCGGATGCAAGCCTCGGTTTGCGTTCGATAGACATCGAGGCGGTGTTGAATGATCGCCTCGGTGTCATCGCTGCGCCGTTCCTTGGTGGAACGCTTGATGAGTCGATCCATGACCACGCGCTCGTCGTAGACGGACAGCTTGAAGATCTTGATGACGTCGACATGCTTTTTCAGAAGCTCGACCTGATCGACATTGCGCGGTAAGCCATCAACCACGATCATCTCGTGTGCGGGGATGTTTCGCGCGGCCACGTTCTGCGCAAACAGTTCGATGACGAGGGCATCGGGAACCAGATCGCCCGCATCAATGTGGCGTCGCACCTGCGCGTGGAGTGGATTCTCCGGGCCGAGTGCGCGGAAAATATCGCCCATCGCAACGTGGTGAAAGCCGGGCATGGCCGCCAGGACTTTGCCCTGCGTGCCCTTGCCGCTTCCGGGATAACCGAAAAGCAAAACGCCTTTGTGCATGTTCGACTCTTCAAACCACGAAACGCCGGGTCGGGCAAGGGACAAGGGACAGGGGGCAAGGGACAGGGGGCAAGGGACAAGGGACAGGCATTCCACGGGCGGGCTTGCCGTGGCTCGGACGGTGACTTCAGTGCCGCGGTTTGAGTGCCGATGGTCTTTGGGTGGCACGGACCGATGAGGACGACTTTGCGTCCAAACCAACCCGTGACGGCACCCGGAAAGTAAGCTGGGATTCCGTCAGGCGTGAGTCCGGTGTGTCAGCGCCCTCTGCAGATGTGCGCCGCATGATCCACCTTGCGACGCGTTGTCCGAACGAGGACGATTTCGTCGAACGTTTTTCACCGTTTACCACCGAGAACTCGATTGCCCTGCCAAGCAGTACCGAGATGGCCGTCGGTGATGCCGGTCGTTTTCTCATCACCCTGAAAGATCGCAGCCCCGTCATGCGGGGCAAATGTGAGGTCATCGAGGTTCGTCCGTCGAAGCGGGAAGGCGAGGGCGTCATCGTTCGGGTGCGCCTTGTACACATGGACGAGGCGAGCCGTTTGGTACACCAGCGCCTCGTGAGCAAGCGCGCAAAACCTGCCTTTTCGCCCGCGCCGGCGAATCCGCCCGGTCGCCAAGCTGGCTTCGAGGTCGAGTCCACCTCGGTACCAACCGGCGACGAAAAGACCTCGGCGCCGAGCGCACCGCGCCTGCCCGATCCCGTTCGACCACCGCTCCCGCCGCGTCCGGCAGCCAGTCGAACGATCCTGGGAGGAATCGAAATGGTGCCGCCACCGAAGGCCGAATTCCATGAGGCTCGGACGCGGGGTGAGGCCTTCAAAACCGACGTTCCGACCCGTCCCGCCGAGCGCAAACTGGAGCTGGTGGCACCGCCGCCTGTCGTGCCGTCGCAGCCCCCGGTCGCGTTGGTACCGCCTTCCGCTCCATCCGCACCCATGCCCGTCAAAGGTGGCGCTGCGGCTTCCCACCGAGCCTTTGCGCAACAGGCCCCGACCCGCATGGCGAGGCCAAGCGCAATACCAGAGCCGCTCACGTCCGCGATGGAGCCCGAGGAACGCTACCTGCTTCCCGCCAACCCCTTCGGTGACGTCAAAACCGATGCGCTTGCCTCGTTTGTCGAATGCACGCTCTATGAGGAATACGCCAATGCGCCGCCGCTCGAGGTGGCCGAGTTCCTGGATCCGACCCCGCCGAATCGTGTTCGCCGTGCCAGTGCCATTCCGCCCGAGCTCGCTCACGCCGCCGGCATGACGCCCTCGCCGGTCATGATTCCGCCGCCTCGTACGAGATCGCCTTTTCCGGCGTCGGTGCTGCCCGAGGATCGGGTGGAAGAGGATCGGGTGGAAATGGATGCAGACGAGACACCGGTGATGGTGCCGGTCGTTCCCGGGTGGCTTCGTCCGTTGTTCCCGCTTTATGTGCGTTTTCGGCGATTGCCAGGGGCACTCCGGGCTGCGATCCCACTCTTGATTTGCGTTGTGGGTGGCCTGGTTCTCGGCAAGCTTCTTTTCACAAATCCAACCCCGCCGGTTGCCACCCCGGTGGTCGCGCCCGTGGCCCCGGTTGCCGCGGCACCAGCAACGGAACCTGCACCGGTCGCCGAACCTGAACTCCCCGCACCCGTTGCCCGTGCGACCGACCGCGCCGTCGACCGCGCTGCCGTTGCTTCCCCGACGGCCGACGGTTCGTGCATCGCCGATGTCATCACGCAACCCGAAGACGCGCGGGTTTACTGGGGCAGCCGTGAAATCGGCCGTACCCCGATCGAGGGGGCCGCGGTTCCTTGCGGCCAAATCGAGGTCGCCATTCGGCACGATCGCTACCAGCCCGTGGTTCGAACAGTGGAAGGCATTGCAGGCCAGCGCCTGGTGGTTTCGCAGCGCCTGTTTCGCCCGAAATCGATGCTGGTCATCAACTCGACGCCGAAGGGCGCCGCGGTCACCGTAAACGGACGCAATGTCGGCGTCACGCCCGCCCGAATCAGCGTTTCGCGCTACGAGAGCGTGGACGTGAAGGTCAGCAAGACCGGCTACAAACCCTGGTCGAGCAATCAATATCTGCGCGAGCCCGATCTTGCGCTGCAAGCCTCACTCGAAAGCATCGGCGGCAACAAGGCCGCCAAGCCGGCTACGTCGGCACAATCTGGGGCCAAGAAGGCTTTCGCGCCGAAGAGCCCCACGTGGTAGCCGCGAACGGTCGCATCGCGAACGACTGAATAACGTACCACGCACCAAACATCGGTTCGTTCACCGCCGTCGGTTCGGGGGCACCATCGGCAGTTCTTGCAATATTGGAATTCATTTCCACAATGGCAAAGACGCCGCGCGTTGTCCCGGCGACCTGGCCACCGTCTTTCTTGAATGAACATGATGTAATATCACATCAGTAATTATTGCAATTGTGATGCAATGTCTGCTAAGACCGGCGAAGCGATCGCATTAACCGCTGTGCAGCGGCGGGTGAGCCGACCCCTGCATGATGGGTGCCGATCTGCACGGGAGGAAAACATGCGAGCAAAGACATTTTTGAAGAACATTGCATTTATGGCGCGATTCACGGTCGCCGTGCCAGCGCTACTGGCCGGTTGTGACGATGGAGACGACTCATTACCGTACGACGCCGCAGCGGGCGGCATGGACACATCCGCTACGGGAGGAGCCCCCGCTGGGCGCGACGCCACCCCGGTTGACAGCAGGGCGGTGGCCGACGCGGGTGCCACCGACTCGGGGGCTGGAGCAGGCAACGGTGGCAGCGATGGCGGTCCCACGCCGGGCGCGGCAGGTTACTTGCTCGCGGCCGATTTCAAAACCGAAAGCATTTATGCATACAGCTTGCCCGACCTCAGTCTGACGGGGCGTATTGATGGTGTGGTGCTTGGCAACCACATGGGAGCGCTTGCGCTGCCCGATGGCCGCGTCGTGGCATCCGACGACAAGAACAAACAGATCATCGCGATCAAGGTCGATGCCAACGGCAAGCCAAGTGTCGTCAACCGTGTGGACGCGATCGTCGGATCGCAAGCAGTGTGGGGCTGCGCCGATGCAGCTCTCACCCACATTGCGGTGGCTTCTCAGCGTGAGGGCAATGTGCAAACGACCAACATCGTCGAACTGGCCACCTTCAAGAATAAGATGGTGGAAACCACGCTGAAAGCCGACGAAGAGCTCCACTCTTTCTTGGCCGCAGATCCGAGGCACTTGTTCGTCAGCGTGGGTGGCGAGTTCCAGGCTTTCCCGCTCTCGACGCTCGACTCCATGACGCCAGCAATCGCCGCGACCGCGATTCCGATCGGCCTCGGATCACACGGCCCTGTGGTCTCGCACACGTTGAATCGGGTTTACGTGACTACGGTTGCGGGACTTGATGGCGTCTCTTTCGCTGCCTCGCCGTTTTCTCGCGCCGCCCTGATTCCATGGAACGTAGATGGGCGTACGACCGGTCAGAACTTCCGCCCGCGCTTGTCGTGGGACGACAAATACGTCTATGGCGCGCTAACCGTTGCGACGCCTGAAGGCGCCGACAAGTGGGCCGAACGCGAGGTCGATTTCCACGCAGCCGATCTGGCAACCGGAACCGCGAAACGCTTTTCGTTCACAAAAGGCATAGTGCCCAAGTTCCAAATGTCGAAGCGCCACGCGTTCTTCGCGAACATCACCGGACAGGGCGATTTCGCCGTTTACATCGGGGTTGACGCGGCTGTGCCTGCGGAGCTGTGGCAGGTATCTGCGCGCGTGCCGCTGGCGGCGCTGGCCAACGGCCCTGTTGCCGGACAAAGTACGGCTGGCAAAGAAGCACGTGCATCGGCCATCACGCCCGACGGTCGCTGGGGCTTCGTCAGCCACGGTGGCGAAGGCAAGATCTCGGTCATCGACACGAACACGAAGACGGTCGCTGCCACCATCACCACACCAAGCGCTCTGACACGTGGCGGTTATCTGTTCGCGGTTCAGCCGGGAATGATACCGATCGACACCTGCACGCGCTGAGTGTGCATTCAATCAAGCGGTCCGGCGGCGCCCACGAGCGGCGTCGCCGGACACCTAGTTTAAAGTTGGAGCCTCTACAGACGGGTTGAGCACCTTTCGATGCAGCAGCGCGAGGACATCTGACGCGGCCTTGCACAAGGCTGGTAGATGCGAACGATCGCGAAAGACATGGCTCCGTAGACGGTCAGTCGAGAAGTCGAGAGAAACGGAGATCCCGGTTCGGCAACGTGGCACCGGACGCCTGGAGATCCTCGAACAGGACCCCGACAAGCCGCGGCTGATTTCCTGACGACCGGCCGAAACGAAACCGCCCGCGATCACAGGAACGACAGTCGTCACCTATCGCGTCCTTCTCCAGGAAATTTCGGATCTTGGATCCGAGTTTTCGCCGAACTTCTCGCGCACCGGCCCGTGATGGACGGCTTCGGTCTTCGTTTTCGACGGTGTTGTGAAAACCGTGTCGGCTATTCGAATGTTATGTCCGATCTCACCGCCACCTTGCCCCATCGAGGCAACGTGGCGGTGACCATGGACACAAACGCAACCCAACGAAAATTGATGCGAGACCCGAGTCCCTACGCCAATAGGCCTTTGACGACCCGCGCGGGCTCGACGCCAGTGAGGCGCATGTCGAGCCCCTGGTATTTGTAGGACAAACGTTCGTGATCGATGCCGCAAAGGTGGAGCATCGTGGCGTGCAGATCGTGGACGCTGACCTCTTGACCATCTTGCAGATAGGCGTAGCCAAGATCGTCCGTATTTCCAAACGTAATGCCGGGCTTGATCCCGCCGCCCGCCATCCAAACCGAGAACGCCTTGATGTGGTGGTCGCGGCCCGTGCCCTGTCCCATCGGGGTGCGACCGAACTCTCCGCCCCAAAGCACCAGCGTATCGTCAAGCAATCCCCGTTGTTTCAGATCGGCCACGAGCGCAGCGCTTGCTCGGTCAACCTGACCCGCCGCTTTCTTGAAACCTGGCGTGAGGCGGTCGTGGTGATCCCATGCGCGGTGATACAGTTGAATGAAACGGACACCGCGCTCGGCCAAGCGCCGTGCCAAAAGACAGTTCGAGGCAAAGCTGCCATCGCCGGGCCGCTCAATGCCATAGTCCTGCAAAACTGAGGCGCGCTCTTTCGAGAAATCGGTCAGATCGGGGACCGAGGTTTGCATGCGAAAAGCCATCTCGTATTGGCTGATTCGGGTGTCGATTTCCGGATCACCCAGAGATTGCGCGGAGAGGCCATCGAGTTTTCGAATCTCGTCGACGATGCGATGTTGGTTCTGAGCGTCGACGCCCGGCGGACTGCGTACAAAATGAACGGCGTCACCGCGCGATTGGAACTGAATCCCCTGAAAACGGCTCGGCAAAAAGCCTGCCGACCATTGCCGCGACGATATGGGTTGATCACCATTGCGCCCGATCGATACCATCACCACAAATCCGGGCAGATCCTGGGTCTCTGAGCCCAGTCCGTACAACATCCAGGACCCCATTGAGGGTCGACCTTTCAAGATCGATCCCGCGTTCATGAAGGCGTGTGCCGGATCGTGGTTGATCTGTTCGGTATGCATCGAACGGATGATGCACATCTCGTCGGCGATCGTACCAAGCTGGGGAAACAGCTCGCTCATGAGTTGTCCCGATTTGCCGTGGCGCTGAAATGAAAAGCGCGGCCCGAAAGCCCTAAGTTCGCGGCCCTGCAATTGCGCAAGTTGCTGACCCTTCGTAAGCGATTCTGGAAAGGCTTTTCCATCCAGATCGCGCAGCATGGGTTTCCAATCAAAACTTTCAAACTGCGAAGGACCACCGGCCATGCATAAGTGGATGATGCGTTTGGCGCGAATCGGCGCATGGGGTTTGTCGATAACACCCTTCCAGATTGAATTGGAAGGGGCAGCTTGCGCATTCGTAACACGACCAGACAAAGCCCCGAATGCCAGCGCACCCACGCCGTAGCCCGCGCCGCGCAGAAACGTTCGCCGCTGGGTCTGTTCAATGGTCCGTGCCAGACGTGCGCGACCTTCGGCCGACGCCAAGGCTTGTGCAATGTGCATCACAGGTGATTTCATAGCCGGGTCACCGTTTCGTAAAGGTTCAAAACCACGCGACACACAGAAGTCCAAGCTGCGTGTTCAGCTGGTTCTGCATCCGAACGCGGGTGGATTCCGACAGCGACAAGCGCCCTCGCTGCCTCTGGGTTTCCGACAAAGAATTGGCGCTGTTCGCCCAACAGTATCTGCAACGAACTGCGCTCTTGTGCGTTCGGTGCACGCCCAACCGCCCGTTCGAAAGCGAAACCGATGCGCTCGTCGTCGGTCGCGCGCGGATTCTCAGACAGCAATCGTCCTGCGAATACGCGCGCCGCTTCCACGAATGTCGGATCGTTTAGCAACGTCAGCGCCTGTTGGGGCGTGTTCGACGGTGGACGGTTCGCCGTGCATTCCTCGCGCGAGGGGGCATCGAAGTTGGCCATCATCGGATGAACGAACGTCCGTTGCCAATGCACGTACACGCCCCGTCGATACTGCTGACCGTCGGTGTTGGGATCGTACTGTCGCTGTGGAAACTCCAGGTTGTCGTAATACCCTTCCGGTTGATAGGGGCGTATCGCCGGGCCGCCGAGTTGCAGGTTGATCGATCCTGAAATGGCCAACACGTTGTCGCGCACGAACTCGGCGTCAAGACGGCGTTGCGACTGGCGCGAAAGCAATCGGTTGTCGGGATCGATCGCAAACGCTGCGGGCTCCACTTTTGAAGACCGCCGATACGCACGTGAATTCACGATGAGTTCGACCATGTGTTTGATGTTCCAGCCCGACTCCATGAACTCTGCCGCCAACCAATCGAGCAGCGCGGGATGCGAAGGATTCTCGCCTTGCGCCCCAAAATCATCCAACACCGCAGACAAGCCGGTGCCAAAGAACTGCCGCCACATGCGGTTCATCACGGTGCGCGCAGTCAGTGGGTTGTCGCGCGAAGAAACCCAACGTGCAAGATCGCGTCGCGTGGGACGTCCTGCAGGACGAATGGCGTCCCAACCGGGCAGAAACGATGGCGGCGAAGGTTCAACGACTGCCCCAGAGTCGTCTTGCCAATTTCCCCGCGGCAATACCCGTACGACGCGCGCCGGCTGGGAAATCGTGACCAGGGTCGGCACCTTGCCATCGCGCGTGAGGGCAAGGTCGCGGGCCAAGCGATCGATCTCTGTCAAACGTGCGGGTTGTACCATCGTGCTGCGTAAGTAGATTTCTTGCAGTCCACGCGCATCTTTGCCCTGCGGATTTTTCAGAGCGCGGCGCAAGAAGGCGGGCCACCCCTTGGGTGAATCGACCGCCGCGGTCTTGATCGAAGGCGCATCGAGGCTTGTCTGAGAGGCAAAGGGTGACAGGCTTACGCGAAAGGCCGCCACGTCTTCACCCCTTACGATCACTTGCAAAACATCGCCCGGCGCAAGCACGACGGGACGGGCAAACTCGAACTCGGCGACCTGGCGCGACGTGAGTTGCAAACGCGTGATGCGCCATTCGTCCTTCAAATCGAAACGCAAATGCCCGTTGCTGTAGGTCTCTGCCCGATCTGACGAATTCGCGGTTCGCAAATCTACTTTCTCTTCGCGCATGGAACCCTCTTGCGAGGTCGCGCGATCCACTTTGACCCGCACGCTCAACCCGTCGGAGGTCGATCCCTCTCGCAAGATCGCGCCCTTGTGCACATCGGTTGGCACGAGTTCGACGCGTACCGAGGAAACACTTTGCAAGCTTTTGGAAAGCGCACCGCGCCCAACCGAAACCGTCGTTTCGGAGTACGTTTGCTTGCCTTCCACGATCACCACATCGCCATTTACCGAGGCCTTCACTTCATCAAGGCTACTTTTTACCTGCATCGGCGTTGGCCTGATGACGACCGCACCACTTGGATTCTCCTTGATGAACTTGGCCGATTCCGCCAACCACGTTGAATACGCTTGGCGTTGTCCAGCGTCCCGAAACAACGTTCTGAGGGTTTGCTGACTGAGACGGACCATTTCTTTTCGCAGACCCGCCGCACGCGCCCTTTCGGATGGGCTTTCGACGATGATTTCGGGCGGAAAAGGGTGATCGTTGCCAACGCCTGGCAGTTCCGGAACCGGCGTGTATGGGTAGTCCGCGTAAACACCCCACTCGCGAATGTCGGCAAAAAACGCCCCCATCGAATAGAAATCGCGGGCCAAGATCGGATCGTATTTGTGGTCGTGGCATTCGGCGCAACCCAAGGTGGAACCCAAGAACGCGGCACCGATGGCGCGCACTCTGTCGCCCATGTACTTCGCGAGATACTCTTTGGCTTGCGCGCCGCCTTCTCGCGTCACCATGTTCAACCGGTTGAATCCCGTCGCGACCCGCTGCGCGACGGTTGCATTGGGAAGCAAATCGCCCGCCAATTGTTCCATCGTGAACTGGTCGAAAGGCTTGTTCTGATTGAAGGCCGCAATCACATAGTCCCGGTAAGGAAAAATGTTCTGGTTCTGATCGCCGTGATACCCGACCGTGTCGGCATAACGTACGACATCCAACCACGGCACAGCCATTCGCTCACCGTAGTGGGGCGACGCGAGCAGGCGCCGCACTTCTTCGCGATAGGCCTCGTCGAAGTGATGCGCCGCACGTTTGCCAAAGCTCGCGATCTCTTTGGGAGACGGTGGCAAGCCAACAAGATCAAGCGCCACCCGTCGCAACAACATTGCGGGCGAAGCCGGAACGGCGGGTTGCAGTCCACGTTCCGCCAGGGTTGCATCGATGAACCGATCGATTGGATTCTCGGCCGCCGTCACGGGTTGCGTGGCGATCGGGAATTTAGGGCGCACTACTCTGACGTAGGACCAATGGGGCTGGTATTCGGCCCCCTCGACGATCCAGCGGCGCAATACGTCGATTTGCTTGGCGCTCAACGTCTTGTGCGTCGACGCGGGCGGCATCAGATCTTCCTCGTCCGAAGTCGTGATACGGGTGATTAGCTCGCTTTTTTCCGCGTTCCCCGGCACAAACGCCGCGTCTTCAAGCGCAGCCTCGCGGATATCCAGACGCAATCCAGCTTTGCGATGCGCCTTGTCCGGGCCGTGACAGAAAAAGCAATTCTCCGACAAGATCGGGCGCACGTCGCGGTTGTATTGGATCTTGCCACCAAGGCTGGCATCACCATTGGCCGCAAATGCGCTGCTGGATTGCGATGCTCCCACCATCGCGACGACCCATATCAACGCGTAACGACGGACCCTTCGTTTTTCGATCGTCATTCCGTGGAGTTTATAGCGCCTCTTTCGATACGGCGGAACCCATCGCGCGGGGGGGCGGCGATGGATACACCGCTGGCAGCACGATCAAAGTTAGCCGGGTAGGACTGGACAAACTTCCCAAAACGACGGTTGCGAGCGGCCGCTGCACCCTCAGAGCCCACACCGGCACCCATACCAAGCCTGGCCGTGAAAAGGTGACCAGTGCGTCTCGGGTTGAGACATCGATACGGGGAGGACTACAATGTGGTGCGTGTCACACTTGGGATGGCTGCCGATTTTTTTTGTTTTGTGGATGAGTTGCGCGTCAACCGGACCAACGGGCAACGTACCGATCGACCGGACCAATCACCGCTACAGCAGTCGTTTGGATTGGCAGTGGCGATGGAGCTTCCCCCGCCCGCACGGCAACAGCCTCCACGCTGTCTGGGTGGCCCCGAACGACGATGCATGGGCCGCAGGAAGCAACGGCGCCGTGGTTCGCTTTCATGGCCAGACAGAAACCATCATGCGCGTTGACACGCGAGAATCGTTGCGCGCAATTTGGGGCCTTTCCAACTCCGACATATGGACCGTTGGAACCCGCGGGACTGCTTCACACTGGGATGGCAATAGCTGGCTTCTCGTGCCCGTCCCGGTGAATGACGATCTGGTCGCGATTTGGGGCTCCAACCGAGATCAAGTCTGGGCAGTCGGCGGCACTCGACTTGGCAACGCCAAATACGTCAACGGAGGCGGAACCATCTTGCGGTGGGATGGAAAGTCTTGGACTGTCGTTGCGCGCGACGCAGACAATCCTTTCAAAGCGATTTGGGGCAGTTCTGCGGCCAACGTAGTCGTAGGAGGCCATGGTCCGCTCTGGCATTTCGATGGCAGCACCTGGTCCAGTTTTTCGCTTGGTACGCTTTCTGTTCAAGCCATTTGGGGAACTGGTCCTGACGATGTTTGGGCCGTTGGTCGCGACCGTTTGATGGCGAATCATGCGGGAATCCGCGTGGCGGTCGGTCGTGACCCAGGGACCAATTAATTACCAAACGGTAGATGGTCTTGCGGGTATGCGTGGGAGTGAGAGGCTCCTCGTCCATTTTCCGCAATTGATCAGCCATCCCCTCATCTGCTGCATTGCCACCCGTCGCCGAAAAGGTGCCGGGGGGAAAGTAGCGAGGGCTCACAGATTGTTCCGGCGTCGCGCCCAATAGCGCCAGTCATGCACCAGAGAAAAAGGCCCTGACAGGGAACATGGACCTCGTCGACGGGCAAGACCTCAGGTCTTTACGGTCCGGCGCCCGCTGGCTACGGCTTGGCGCCGCGCAAGTGAGCGAGACCGGCGCCAAACCGGCCGGTGGTGTCGACCTCGGACCGCAACAACCAGGTGCACAAGTTCTGCCGCAATCGCGCCCAGCAGACAGGCCAAGAACAGAGCCAACGCTCCGTGGCGGCCGCGATACAGCGCCAACTCGATCAGCATGCCGATGAATGAACCGGTCAGAGAAAGCGCCACGTTGAACCGCATGCTTTCGGACCGGCCAATGGGGCTGTATCGCGAAATCAGGGCCACGGACAGACCCGCAAAAAGAATGAACTCCGCCACCAGTATAAGCATCTGAAGCATACCCGTTCGGACAGCAAGAACCGTACCGGACCAGACAGACTAGGCCACGATGGGTAGAGCCGCCTCACGTGCACGGTGTGGCCGAACGGTTGGTCGATGCGCAGGTGCCGCCCGGGAAAATCGTATTAAGTCGCACGGGAGGTCGGCTGGCAAATGCTCGCTTCTGACCGTATCGCAAACGGAACGGCGTTCGCGATACGTTTCAAAACGCAGGCATTCCGCTCAAGGCTTGACGAATCTCAGCGCGAACCGATCGCTCGATCCCCGTCTGAGCTTGTCGAAGACGTTCCAGTCGCGCGAGTCGGCTGCGTTGTGCAGGAAACCTGACCGGCCGGCCAGAATGAAACCCGCCGACAGAACCTCCGCCTTCACGAATTCCTCGTCGATCCTGTGCAGGGACTCCGCATCGTCCGTTCCCGCTCCGGTCCGGGCGGAATGATCCACGACCACAAACGCTCCGCCCGGTTTAAGGGCGCGGAAGATCGCCTGGTTCATGCGCGTGCGGTCGGTCCCGAACCAGATCGTGTCGTGATAGAAAAGCACCATCACGATCAGATCCAGTTGCTGTGCATCTTCCGGCAGCGGATCCTCCATCTCGCGATCGACGCGCACGACGTTGGTCATCGCCGGCCGGCCCAGGCGCTCGGCCCAGGGCTTCGCCGCAAAACGTTGCAAGACCACGGCAGGATTCTGGCCGTAAACCTTTCCCGTGGAACCCACCGCCCGCGCCAGCAACTCCGTGGTGTAGCCGCCGCCCGCACAGAGTTCAGCCACCACCTGGCCGGACCTCACATCGAAGAACGATAACAACTCTGCTGGCCGGCGCTTTTCATCGGTATCGCGATCCGCAGCACTGCGGTCCGGCGCGGCGATTAGGGCCGCGAAATTGGGGCTGGCGTCGCGCTCGGGCGCAGGGGCCGTCCCGACGCGATTCGTTGCGCAGGATACGCAAACCAGGATTGCAAGAAGGCAGCGGTGCAATTGTATGAACAGATGCATACCATACGTATGACGATGAACATCGACGAGGCATTGCTGAAGGAGGTCGTGCAATCGGGCACTCCTACCCGCGAAGCTGAAGAATTCGCTGCCAACCCAGCCCCACGCAAACGCCACCGCGCTGTTCATCGCATTGTCCGTGTAGACGGTGGTGTAGCTGGTCCTGTTGGTAACCCCGAAATGGTGTAGCGTGCGCCGATGCCACGCCAAGCTGTTCCTACTGTCGCACTCGCCCTGACCGCACTGGTTTTTTTCGTCGCGTGCGGCGATGAGCCCGCCGAACTATCGGTTGGAAATCCGTTGCTCGATGGGGGTTCGTCTGACTACGACCCGCGCCAATCCCCGCCGCCCGATGCGGCGCCTGACATTGCGGCAAACCTCGACGCGGCCGTGTTCGATACGGCGGTCGCGATCGCAGATGCCATGACGCCCGCCGATCTTCTCGACGCCGCCACGCCACCGGGCGCGCTGGTGTTTGACGGCGTCAACGACGTGGTCGAGCTTCCCACCGCCGCCGGCGCGGCCAGCGAGACGGCCTTCTCGATCGAAGTTTGGTTCAACACGACCGATCCCACCGGCGCCATGTTCGAGGTTTACGGCCGCGGCGGCGGCGCCGATCGTTTTATCTTTCTGGAGGCGGGCAAGGTTTGCTTTTACGTGTACGGCACGCCCGTCACCAAGATCTGCTCCCCGACCGCCGGTTACAACGACGCCAAGTGGCATCACGCTGCCGGAACACTCGGCGTGCTGGCGGGCACGAAGCTTTATATCGACGCCGTGGAGAGCGCTGCGGCCTCCCCTCCCACCGCGTCCAACTTCAAGACCGACACCAACTTCCGCCTCGGCTACGGCCACATCGGTTTCAGTTCGGCCCTCTACTACTACGCCGGTCGTCTCAGCGAAGTTCGTGTGTGGAGCGTCGAGCGAACGAGCGCCGAGATCCTCGCCAACTACAAAACCCACCTCCCCGGTAACACGGTTGGGCTGCAAGGCTACTGGATGCTCGACCAGACCGGCGCGACGGCCGCGGCGATGGATGCAACGGCGGGCGCCCATCACGGCGCGCTCATCAACTTCGGCTTCACCTCGTCGCCTTGGGCCGGCCCTGGCGCTTTTTAACGTACGGCTGTCGAGCCGAAACGCATCACAGACCCGCAGTGGAAACCGGGCCGGTGTGCGAAGTCTTGTTGACCGTGAAGTGTAACGCGTGCCGGATTTCGCCGGTTTTCGGGTGCACCGGCGGTATCCAGATACAGAACGTGCCGATCGGAATTTGGCGAAGCCCCTGGTCCGCCCGAGTTCCCTCCCGTGCCACGTCATGCGTTTGCCAGGTGGTGGCCGAGGCTTCTTGCGGTTGCCCAAGGGCGCGTTCAACGCCGAACAGTTCGACCCACGAACCGGCAAACGCACCGACCTTGGAAACGTACAGGGACCTGTCTGGAAGGTCCCCGTGATGCCGGCAAATGATTTGTCGTGCGTAAAACGACCCGTTCAAGTCGATCCTTAAAAGCCCAACACTTTCACGTTCGGGGCGTGGTCAACCAGGTTTTGCGGCGTACCAAAGCGTGAGCCCCAACAGAACGGTTTTCCGTCGGTGCCAAGGGCGCAAAACGCGTCGAAGCTGCCGTAGATGGCAACCGCTTTGCGGGTCGGCGGACTGATGCCACCACACTGGATGTCGCCCGCCTGGGTTAGCAAACATGTGGCTGTGTTGTTCACCGCCACATCGCGCGCTTTGGCGGAGGGCTGCGGATACGTACCACGGTTAGCACCCCAGCATTGCACGCTGTGCTGGTCGTTGACGATACACGCGTGACTGCTGCCAACAGCGATGCGCAAGGCGCGCGCGGTTGCGGGCACGCCGGCGACAACACTTTCACCCCAGCACGTCACCAAACCGTCGATGCCAATGGCGCACATTTGCTCGCCGTCACCTGCGACCTGGACGCCGCGGTATCCCTGTACTGGCCCCTCACCGCCAGAGCGCGAACACACCACATCGTAAGTACCCTTTTCGACGATGCAGGTTTGCCGCGGACGCAGCGCCAAATAGATCGGAGCCACCGACCGCGTCAGGTATCCGGGGCCCCAACACTTGACTCCGTCGCCCGCCTGGTTGATGGCACAGGTTGCATTGTGCGATGCCGCGAGAAAACCTACCTTTAAGCCAGCCGGTGGTGTCGTACGACCCTCGGCACCATGACCCCAACACTTGGGACTGCCATCGGCGACGATGACGCATGCATGATAGGCACCCATTGTCATGTGATCGCGGCGCGCATCCTGTTCGACCTTCCAGACCTGGGCGGGCAATACGGTTGTCCCTCCCTGGCCGCCAACCGAGGTTCCAGTAGAACCCCCAGTTGATCCGGTCAAACCGCCCTGACCGCCTACAGCACCACTGCCCGCTTCGCCACCGACGCCCCCTGCACCTTGACCCGCCGCGCCACCACCCGCGGTACCCATACTCCCCGCTTCCATTGAACCGGCAGAGCCGCCGTTGCCTTGAGCGCCCGTGCCGCCCGTAGGCGTATTACCCGCGCGCGCGGCGCAGCCCATAGCCGAGAGAAGGAGACCAACGCAAACGGCGTACGGCCGCAGGCGACCAAAACTTCGTTGTACCTCTTCGTTTTTCATGGACCCTCATGTCTAGTACACGCGAGATCCCAGAATCCAACGGGGCATACTCCGAATGGTGGGCCGAAAACCGGCTGTGCGGCGCCGACTAGCCCTACCTGGGTTTAGCTGCCGCTCGGCGGCCAAGGTGCGGTTAGATGAGGTGTCTCTTTGGTCGGACCAAAGTCCACCTCGGCCGGAGCGGCCGGACGACCCATGAATCCCTTGTCCGCGTGGAACGGAATGATACGTTCTGATATAACCTGGGAATGCGCTGCACGTACGTCCTTCCCTTGGTTGCTTTTTTAAGCATGTCTTACGGCGCTCCGGTTGAGTCCGCGCCTGGTGGTTTGCCTCGCCTCAAGGTCAGTGAGAACAAACGTTTCTTGGTAACAGAAAGCGGCGAGCCTTTCTTTTATGCGGCTGACACCGCGTGGGAATTGTTCCATCGCCTGGATCGCAAGGAAGCCGTTCATTACCTCGCCACGAGGGCCCGCCAACATTTCAACGTTGTACAGGCGGTTGCGTTGGCGGAACTAGAAGGGTTGGTCGATCCGAACGCAAACGGTGATTTGCCGCTGATCGATAAAGATCCAACCAAACCATGGGTCACTCCCGGCAACAGGCCTGACAACGCAGCGGCTTATGACTATTGGGATCACGTTGATTTCGTGATCGACGAAGCCAACAAGCGAGGCATCTATGTTGGCTTATTGCCTACGTGGGGGGCGTGGGTTAGCGATGAGAAAACGAAGATATTCACTCCAGAAAACGCACGAGTTTACGGAGAGTTCTTGGGCAAACGCTACGCACACAAGGGCGTGATCTGGGTGTTGGGCGGCGATCGCGTGTGCCCTGGCACCGAACCGGTGTGGCGCGCGATGGCCGAAGGCATCACCAAAGGCGCAGCCATGCCAGCGGGCTCAGACACTTTGCTCGTGACGTTTCACCCGCGCGGAGGTGGCACTTCCTCTGAATGTTTTCATCAAGACAACTGGCTTGATTTCAACATGCAGCAAACCGGACACCAACAGGTTGAACGCACCCGTGGTTGGCGCAAGATCCGTCGCGACTACAACATGCTGCCCATCAAACCTGTCTTGGATGGCGAGCCACTTTACGAAGACATTGCCATCACGATCACCTCCAACCAATGGGGCTACGCCTTCGACGCACACGCGCGCCAACGGTGGTATTGGCACGTGTTTGCGGGAGCACTTGGTCAAACCTATGGAAACAACAGCGTGTGGCAGATGTTTGCACCCGGGCGAAAACCAACGATTGGTCCGATCTTGACTTGGTCTGAAGCGCTGCAGCGCCCTGCTGCGAATCAAATGCAACACCTGCGCGCCTTGATTGAATCACGCCCATTTTTGTCGCGCGTTCCTGCTCCTGAAATGTTGGAAGACGAATTGGAAGGCGTCGATCATTTGGAGGCCACGCGCGGCGATGGATACGCTTTTGTGTACGCAGGCACAGGAAAGAAGATTCAACTTAAACTGGGGATCATTTCAGGCGCTGAAATCACGGCCTGGTGGTTCAACCCACGCACGGGCAACGCAACGAAGATCGGGACTTTCCCAAACCAAGGCAGCAAAGAGTTTGCCTCAATCGCAGAAGGCTTCGGCGCAGATTGGGTGTTGGTGATCGATGACCGCTCAAAGAATTTTCGCGCGCCCGGAGCGCCAGGACCTCTTGTACGATAGCTGCAGAGCTATCGCCAAGTGAGCGCTGGTAGAGCGATAGCCATTCGCAGTTCTGCCGGGCGATTCGGGATTGTCTGCATTCCCTCCAAACGGGATCGTTCGGGTCGCGCCAATGTTCGAGGTATTGACCGTGCTTCGATTGCAATGGTCCAGCGTGTGCGCCGGGTTGGTGCTGACAGTTGCCGGTCCAGGTTGGTGGCCGAGTCCCGTTCATGGACGGTCTTTGGGTCGCCATCGCCTCATCGTGGGATCGCGCGATGTGTCAAAACGGCCTTCGTTCCGTCACGGTGATTGTCATTGGAGGATCACCCTCCATTTCCGGCTGCCGTGGACTCCGCAAGCAGTGCGGGTGGGGTCAGTTGGGGTACACTGCCGCCCCTCATGCTCGACATTCGCCTGATTCGTGAAAAAGCCGACGAGGTCCGTGCGCAGTTCGTTCGCCTCGGCGCCACCGTCGATCTCGATGCTGTCATCGCCATGGACGAGGATCTCCGTCGGCGCAAGACCGAAAGCGAGACCCTGCGGGCCGAACAAAACCGGCTGTCGAAAGAGATTGGCAAGGCGCCCTCGCCCGAGGCCCGTCAGGAGGCGATCGCAAAAGGTGCTGCGCTGAAGGCGCAGATGGAATCGCTCGCTGCCGCGCTTGATGAAGCTGACAAGGCCCTACGCGAAAAGTTGCTCTGGTTGCCGAACCTGCCGCATCCCGATGTTCCGGTGGGCAAGGACGACAGCGAAAACCGCACCGTGCGCGAAGAGGGAAAACGCCGTACGTTTGAGTTCACCGCACAACCGCACTGGGACCTTGGCACCCAGCTCGGCATCATTGATTTCGATCGCGGTGTGAAGATCTCGGGGTCGCGCTTTTATGTGTTGCGGGGCGCGGGGGCCCGGCTGCAGCGCGCGCTCATCACGTACATGCTGGATTTGCACACGGAAAAACATGGCTACACCGAGGTGTTGCCGCCCGTGATGGTGCGCCGCGAGTGCCTGGTTGGCACGGGAAACTTGCCGAAGTTTGGCGACAACCTCTACCGCGACGCCGAGGAAGATTTTTGGTTCATTCCCACCGCCGAGGTACCGGTCACGAACCTTTATCGCGACGAGATCCTGGACGGTGCCACGCTGCCGGTGGCACACGTGGCGTTTACCCCCTGTTTCCGCCGCGAGCAATTGGCGGCCGGTCGGGATACCCGCGGCATCAAGCGTGGCCACCAGTTCGATAAGGTCGAGATGGTCCGCTTTGTGCGCCCCGAGGGATCGATGGCGGAACTCAAGCAACTGTTGGGGCATGCCGAAGATGTCCTGCAGGGTCTGGAGCTGCCCTACCGCGTGGTCGAAATGTGTACCGGTGATCTGTCCTTTTCAGCGATGGCAAAGTTTGACCTCGAGGTCTGGTCGCCGGGCTGTGCCGAGTGGCTTGAAGTATCAAGCTGTTCCAACTTCGGTGAATTCCAGGCCCGCCGCGCGAACATTCGCTTTCGCGACGCCGAGGGCAAGCCGCAGTTCGTACACACGCTGAATGGCTCTGGTCTGGCGTTGCCGCGGACCCTGATAGCGGTTCTTGAAACCTATCAACGTGCCGATGGTAAGATAGACATTCCCGCCGTGCTTCGTCCCTACCTGGGCGGGGCAGAGACGATTGGGTAGCGGTACAGGAGCCAGAGCCACCACATGGAAGGTAAGCCACTCGTTCTCGCGCAAATCGGGGTCGCGGTCATCGCGATCTTCATCGGCGTGAACATCCTTTACGGAGGGATGGCTCCGACCGCGGCGCCGCCCATGCCGCAGGCGCCTCCGCCCATCGAGCAAACGACCGAGGAGCTGAAATTCTCGCAGCCGATCTACCAGGCCCTCGTCGAGCAGGACGCCAAGCGCTGGAATGTCGCCATCCCGACGCAGGAAGAGTTTTCGCAGCCGATCCCCTATTTCGACGAGGTTCGCGGCGGCCGGGTGCTCAAGCCGGGCAAGCCGGTGGACACGCGCCATCTAAAAATAGAACTTCTCATCGACAAGCGTCAGGCCACGGTCGATGGTCAATCGTTTCGCACCGATCACCTGGTGCTGACCATCACCAACAAGACCGACAAATTTCTGGCCTACCGGGTTGCCACCGAAGTGCCCCGAACGGTGAACTGTACGACGAAAGGCGACATTCCCCACAACGCGATCGTGATTTCACCCAACCGTACAATCGAACGATCGGAATGTTTGTTCCGAAAAGATCTGGTAATCACCCTCGCGGCGGTGGAAGTCATGGAGCTTGGCCCGTTGTCGGCGGTCTACGTTTCGCGCCTGCCCCCCACGCTCGTACTGTACGATCCGCGCACGGCCTCAAGTCACATGCCGCTTGCGAATCCGATGTGTCGGCAGACCGTCAATTGGCAGGAGATCCGCGCCGGCGTCGAGAGCAACCAGTTCGACTGGAAAGACCTCATCGATTTCTACGCCCGCCATAGCTGCGACGAGTACACCTTTTTCAAGGGTTACCGTCTTCGCGAAACGGCTGGCGACCCTCTTCCTGCGCGGGCGCCCCGGGAATAAAGCGCTCGCGCGGGCGCTATTGAGCCATTCGGACTGAAAACAGACGCCGCTTTGCGTCTGGGCCGAGTTTTCGATAAAGTCTCCCACGGACCTGACAATCATGACCAAGGCCGACCTCATCATGACGATCGCTGACCGGCTTCGAATGCCGGCCGGCCGCGCTGAAACCATCGTAGACACCATCTTTGATGGCATGGTCGACGCACTTCAGAAGGGTGAAGGCATCGAGATCCGCGGCTTCGGAAGTTTCACGATTCGCGAATACAAGTCCTACCAGGGTCGCAATCCGCGTACGGGCGAAACCGTTGACGTGCGACCGAAGCGCATGGCGTTTTTCCGTGTCGGCAAGGAATTGCGCGAGCGCGTGAACGAGAGCGTCGGCAAGCCCCTTCCTGCCGGAGACTAGGCGCAAAGCGCGCTGTTGCCGTGGACCTGTTTGATCGGCCGCGCGGCAAGAACGATTCCGGCGGTCGGGAGGACAAACCGGAGCATGTGGTCGAAGGCACCGTCGAACGCATTGTCTACGCGGGCAACGACGGCACGTTTTCTGTAGTACGTTTGCAGGTCGAAAACCAGCCCGACTTGGTGTCGGTGGTCGGTGCGTTGCCCGGCATTCCGGTAGGTGCGCGTTTGCGTGTGCGCGGCCACTACGAAGAGGACGCGCGCTTTGGCAAACAGCTTCGGGTGGACGGTTTCACGGAACTCGCCCCCGAAACGCTCGACGGCATTCAGCGCTATCTGGGGTCGGGCCTCGTCAAGGGCATCGGTAAGGAACTGGCCCGCCGGATTGTCGAGAAATTCGGCCTGAAAACGCTGGAAACCCTCGATCGCGAGCCTTACCGCATTGGCGAGGTGGGAGGCATTGGCCGGGGTCGAGCCGACGCCATCCGCAAGGCCTGGTCGGACCAGCGCGGGATCCGGGACGTCATGGTGTTTTTGCAGGGCCACGGTGTCTCGCCCGCCTTCGCCGCCCGTATTTTCAAGCGATACGGCCCCGCGTCCATCGTGCGCGTGCGCGAGAACCCGTATCGCCTCGCCTTCGAGGTCTGGGGCATCGGTTTTCTTTCGGCCGATCGCCTGGCGGGTACGCTCGGGATCGCGCGCGACTCCGAGGTGCGCATCGAGGCCGGTGTGCGACATGCGCTTGACGAGTCGGGCGGGCAGGGCCACGTATTCGTAACACGAGATGTGTTGCAACAACTGGCCGCGGAGCGGTTGCAGGTGGATCCGGTGATGTGCGCGCCCGCCATCGATCGCCTGGCCGAGCAGGGTCACGTGGCGCTTGAAAACGACGTGGATTCAGGCGGCGAGATCGTCTACGAAACGGGCCTGTTTCGTGCGGAACGTGCGATCGCCGAACAGCTAGCGAACTTGCTCTCGGCACGCACGCGCATGATCGATCCGGGGATCATCGAAAAGCAGCTACAGCGGTTTGAATCAACGAGCAACCTTCAGCTCGCACCGGTCCAGCGTGACGCGGTTGTGCGCGCGTTGAAGGAAAAGGTCATGGTGATTACTGGCGGCCCCGGCGTCGGCAAGACGACCATCGTCCGCGCAATTGTTCATGTTGCCCTTGAAGGGCGTTTGCGCGTGACCCTGGCGGCTCCCACGGGTCGCGCCGCCAAGCGGCTTTCGGAATCGACGGGCAAGGCCGCGGGGACGTTGCACCGGTTGCTGGAATGGCGGCCGGCCGAATCTGCCTTTGGCCGTAATACGGAACGACCGCTGGAGACCGATCTGCTGGTGGTGGACGAGGCCTCGATGATCGATGTGCGTCTCGGTGCTGATTTGCTGGCGGCGCTGGCACCGTCCACGCGTTTGTTGCTGGTCGGCGATGTGGATCAGCTGCCGTCGGTGGGACCGGGCCGGGTTTTGCAGGACATCATTGGCTCGGGCGTGGTGCCGACGGCGCGCTTGCAACACATATTTCGGCAAGCGGCGGGCAGTCAGATCGTCACCAATGCGCACCGGATCAACGAGGGGCAATTGCCGGAATTTTTGTCGGCACCCACCGGGGTTCCGGATAACCGAGATTTCTTCTTCATCGAGGAGCCAGATGCGGATAAAGCGGCCGAGTTGATTCGCGAGCTGGTCGTGACACGCTTGCCGAAACGCTATGGCCTGGACCCGGGGGACGTGCAGGTGTTAGCCCCGATGCACCGGGGGGCGCTGGGAGCGGGCAATCTGAACGCCCTGTTGCAAGAGCGACTTTCGGATCCGCAACGCGAGATCCGGCGCGGCGCGAGGGTGTTTCGGCTGGGGGATCGCGTGATGCAGATCCGCAATGACTATGAACGGGATGTGTGGAACGGCGACATGGGTCGGGTGGTTTCGATCGACGACGATGGTGTGACGGTTGGGATCGATGGCCGCTCTGTATTGTACGACACGGATCAACTGGACGAGCTGGTTTTGGCCTACGCAATTACGGTGCACAAGTCGCAGGGCTCGGAATATCCGGCGGTCGTCGTCCCGGTGCACACCCAACATTTTGTGATGCTGCAAAAGAACCTGATCTACACGGCGGTCACGCGCGGCAAGCGCTTGGTGGTGCTGGTGGGCACGCGCAAGGCGCTGGCGATGGCGCTGCGCAACGGGGACGCACGCAAGCGCAATAGCAGATTGGCGGCAAGGCTAGAGGCAGCGGTACGGGTGTGAAGTGGAGGGCGCCAACGATCGGATGCAACCGGGCCAGACATGACGGTCATGCCGTTGCTGGCTTGCGCCAGACGCGGATCCAGTGGATGGCGGCGGCAATGGCCACTCCCAGTATCAGGCCGAATACGCCGGCCAATGTTGCGCCCACCAGCCAGTTCACGGCTGCGCCGAGCGCGCCGCTTGCGCCTCCTGCCGCTTCGGCGATGGCGTGAAAGCTATGCGCTGGCTCAGGTAAACGCAGCACATCCAGCCCATGTACGAATATCTGTCCGCCGACCCACAGCATCGCCGCAGTGCCGACAAGCGATAGCGCCGACATGATCATCGGCATGCCTTTGACAAGCAACCGGCCAATCGTGCGCGCTGCCGGGGCCTTCCGTTTTACAAGAGCCAGGCCAATATCATCCATTTTGACGATCAGAGCGACCGTGCCATAGACCGCAACCGTGATCGCCACGCCAACGAGCGCGAGTGCTGCGGCCTGCATCGACAACGTGTATTCTGATACCGAGGCCAGTGCAATCGCCATTATCTCGGCAGAGAGGATGAAATCGGTGCGGACGGCGCCCTTGATCTTTGCGGCCTCGGCCGTCTCGTCAACGGCTGGGACGTCTTGATCGCCATGGTCGCCGTGCCAGACGGCAATCACTTTTTCCGCGCCTTCAAAACAGAGGTAGGCGCCACCAATCATCAGCAAGGGTGTGATCGCCCAGGGAGCAAAGGCGCTGAGTAACAGTGCAATCGGTAGCAGGATCACCAGCTTGTTAAACAGCGATCCCCTGGCAATTTTTGCGATGATCGGCAGTTCACGATCGGGGTGAAAATCGGTGACGTAACGCGGAGTCACAGCCGCATCATCCACCACGACGCCCATCGCCTTGGCCCCGGCTTTTCCCGCCGCAGCGGTCGCATCATCGAGCGATGCCGCAGCGATTTTGGTGATCCAAACAATATCGTCGAGCAGGGCAACCAGTCCGGAAGGCATGTTTTTCTCTCGTGATGCGGCGATGAACGATGCAGACCAGATTCTTTTAACCTCAATGCGCTCGCAGGATCAACCGGGAATAGACGTTTGCCGCTGTCTTGTTTTCTGTTCTGTGCTTCGGTTGCCTGATCGCAGCCTCACTGGCCTGCAACAACGGTGACGATGCTTTGGCTACCGGCAGCGGCAGCGCTGCGGGTGGAACCCTGCCGCTCGGCACGGGCTATTGCACGAGCAAGGACGAAGCCGGTTGTGGCAGCACGACGGGGGCGTGCGATGACGTGGGCGGTTGCAATGGGCGGTGGGGACCTTCTGCGGCTGCGACGGCAAGACGTTTTAAAGCCCAGGTACCTCTTGCCTTGACCGGCCATGGGCCTTCCACGGCACCTGCGAGGGTGGGATCGATTGCAACCCCGGCCACATCGTTTGCAAGCGCGCGGTAGCGGCGTGCCCTGGGGGCCTGAACTAACAAGCCTTGCGGGACCTGACGTATCCCGCTAGATTTGTCGTCTCTCTGCGGGATTAACTCAGCTGGTAGAGTGCTAGCTTCCCAAGCTAGATGTCGCGAGTTCGATCCTCGTATCCCGCTCTCATCTTCTTCTTCAAGATGAAGGTCGCGTCCGGGCGACCGATTGACGAGGCTGATATCATCCGACTGCGGGAGCACTGTGCGAGCGACTTGCCGCCACGTAAGCCCGTGCTGCCGGATGTGTCCCGTTCGTGACACGATGCGAAGCTTGGGAGCCTGGTGACCGTTTGACCGTCGTTTATGTCATGGTCGCCAAGTCCCTTGAACGGATCTCGATGCCCCGGCAACAAACAAGAATGAAGTACCCTGAGACCGGTTCAGCGTTTCACCTCGCAATATTCGTGCTTTGCGCCTTGATGGGTTGCAGCGCGTCGACAACCCGAGGCGACGGGCGACCCGCTGCAGAGGGAGGGTCGGCGGGCAGTGCCAGTGGCGGAGAACAGGGCCTTGCGGGTGAAAATGGTTCCGGGGGCGCGGGCGGAACAACGGCGACGACCGGCACGATGACGGGCGGCTCGGGCGGTGCGGCCACCGGGGGAACCGGACAGGGGGGCAGTGCCACGGGCGGAACAAATCGGGGGGGCAGTGGTGGTACGGTTTCGGGTGGAAGTGGTGGGACGCCGGTGCCGGTTGGAAAGCCCGTGTTTCTGGCACAGGGATACGGCAAGCGCCTCGTCGTTTCGTGTGACGCCGGACGCACATGGTCGTTCGAGATACCGGGCAGCGGTTCCGATGCCGATCACGACGTCGGATCTCCGCATGGTGTGATCTGGGGCAACGGCGTGTTCGTTGCTTTCTGGGGCTGGGGAACGCCCGCCGTCGTCGAACACAGCACCAATGGCAAGGACTGGGTGCAGGGAAAATATTCGGGGAATAGTCTTTCAGAGCCCATGTTCGAGGGGGGCTATTTTGCTGCGGGTGGTGGTCACGTGGGCGCTTCCTCCAAGGACGGCGACACCTGGTCTGCCGTTCGTGACCATCTGTCCGTTGGAGACGGCGGCATCGTTCGCGCCTACGGTTCCGGTCTTCTCAACGGCAAGCCGGCCTTCGTGGGTGCAGGGGCCGGTCGATATGTTCAATCGCAAGACAATGGTATCACGTTTCAACCCGGGATGGGGCCGGTTGCGTGCGCCGACAATCTGAATCACGAGTCGGGTGATATCCGTGGGGCGGGCGACGGGCAGCTTTTCATCGTCACCAATCCCGGTCAGGTTTGTCGCAGCACCGACGGCGGAAAAACCTGGGTCAGTCGAACCGCGATTGCAAACGGTGGCATCACGGATGTTCTGTGGGCGGGCGGGATGCTTTCTGCGTTTGCGGGAACCCGCGTTTCACGGAGTGCGGATGGTGGCAGATGGGCCAGCACCAATTTGACGGTGCCCGGCAATGTTCCCCTTGCGCATGTTGGGTATGCCGCCGATGGACCGAATGCAGGTGTCTGGGTGGCTGCCAACACCAATGGCAGTCAGTTCTTCCACTCGATGGATGGCGTCACTTGGACGCGTGCCGGAGGCGGACGCGCGGGCGCAAACATCAACACCCTAGTCAGTGGTTACGTGGCGCCCGGTGGCGCCTGCCCCTGATGGGCGAACCTTTTCGTCCTACAGGCCAACGAAGGCCATCCCAGCGCGGATCCACAATGGGCAGGTCAAGACACTGACCGCGGTGGTGCCAAGCACGATCTGTACGGCGGTTAACGGCACGCCGCCGTAGTGGCGGGCGAGGAGGATGGGAACGGCGGCGGCGGGCATGGCGGCCTGAATTACCAGAACCCGTTTCAAATCGATTGAAAACGGCAGCATGCGGGCGGCGACCAGCATCATCACCGGCAGGATTCCCAAGCGCAGCACCGATGCGCCGATGCCAACGCGCGGGTTCAATAGATTCCGAGGCTCACGAAGGTACTGGGCCAGGTTGCTACCGGTGGTCAATAAGCCCACCGGGATCGCGCATTTCCCAAGCGTTCGTGCGATTCCCGTGACAACCGATGGCACGTAGGTCGACAACCCCGATACATTCAGAAGGACGGCAATGCAAAGCGAGATCAAAACGGGGTTGATGAGCTTGCGCCAGCCTTCTCGCAGCGACAGGCCACTCAGGATCAAGACACCGACGGTCCACAATGCGGCTTCAACACCAACGTTGTGGATCATCAAGATGCCCTGGCTATCGGGACCGAACATCTGCGCCATGATGGGCAAGGGCAAGTAACCGTAGTTCGCAATGCCCGTCGAAAGGGCGAACGTTCGCTGCGTTTGCACATCCCGCAGTCCAAGCGCCCGGGCGAAATAGAGCGCCATCACAAAGCCAAGGGCGGTGAAGCAGAATCCCGCAAGGGGCGGCCACACGATGTTGCTGGTTTGTCGCATCGCCGGATTGCCAACGATGGAATCGAAGATCAAGCATGGCATCATCAGGTTGACGACCAGGCGAACCAGGCTTGCTTCGGCCTCGTCCCGTACCCACTCGATCCGGCGAACGAGCGCGCCGATGGCGATGAGGGCGAAGACCGGCAAGGTCAGCGACAGTAGATCCCAGTACGACATCGCTTACGGCACCAGCTCTTTGAGGATCCGTTGCGCGTGGTAGATCTTGTCGAGCGCGTGGACAATCCCAACGGCAGAAACCGAGACCGCACGGTTGGTGGCGGGATCGAAACCGTAATCGCCACCAAGCGACTGAATGTTGCCATCGAAAATCAGACCCACCACCTCTGCTGACTGATTCAAAACCGGCGAGCCCGAGTTGCCACCGATGATGTCGTTGGTGGTGACGAAGTTGAAAGACAAGTTCATATCGAGCTGTGTCTTGTTACGCAGCCAGCTTTCCGGCAGTGCAAAGGGTTCGCGACCGGTGTGGCGTGCGAAGGCACCCGCGAAAGTCGTGGTGGGTGTCACGGTTTTGCCGTCCTCGACATAACCGCTGACGCTGCCATAACTGAGCCGCGCTGAAAACGTGGCGTCGGGGTATTGCGAATCGCCTTGCACGGCAAAGCGCGCCCTGGCGATGAGCTCGGTGTTCTTTTGAACAACCGCATCCACCTCGGTTTCCCATCGTTTGCGAATGGCCCGTCCGTCCGAATCCACCTCGATCAAGAGCGCCAGCAGGGGATCGGCCTTCGCCGCCTGCTGCACCGCCGCTGCGCCGCCTTCCCAGAGTTCGCGCCGGAACGCCACGTCCTTGAGCCGCGTTCCCTTGACGAGCTTGCTGGCCAGTTCCCCGGGCGCTTGATTGCCTAGGATCTTTTTCACAAAGGCATGATCGGGCCCCAGATGTTCTCGAAGCTTCGTAAATCCGTGGGTCAAGAGCAGTGTTTGCAGCGAGTCGTAGATGGGTGCCTGACTGAATAGTCGCTGGCGCAGCGTGGGCAAGGCGGCATCGTGGTACTCTTCAAGTCGTTTGCCGTCCGGTAGCGTTAGCTCATGTGTACCACGGACCAGGTGCCGCGCGATCCGCCAGAGGTCGCTCGAACCACCGGCGCTGCCCTCGATGTATGCAAAGGCTTTTCGCAGCTCGCCCTGTCTTTGGGTGGCCTTCGCGATGGCGTCCCAGGCCGACGCCGCCTGTTTGCGAAATGTCGGATGGCGTTTGACCTGGCTCCGTAGCTTTTTTTCGGCGGCGGCCTTTTCTGCGACGATCCCGCCGTGGACAAGCGCTTGCCATCGGCCGAGGATTGCCTTGTAGCGGTTTTCCACGCCAAAGAGTTGATGTTCGGAGATGCGGCGTTCTTCGGGTCCGCGTCGTCCGAACTCCGTCAACACGCCGCGCAGTTCCGCGGTTGAAAACAGCATTTCCGGCAGACTCACGTCGCGTTGATACTCAAGCTGTGACAGCGTGAGCAGGCGATCCGTACCACCGGGGTTGCCCGAGACGAAAGTCAGCATGCCTTCTTTGGGTGACGCCTTCGAGAAACGAAAGTGATCGGGCGTGGCGGCCGGTTTGCCGTTGTCGTAAACCCGCAGAAACGCCACGTCGAGGTCGTAACGGGGAAACATGAAATTGTCGGGATCGCCGCCAAAAAACGCGATGGCCATCTCGGGTGCAAACACCAGGCGGACGTCATTGAAGCGCTTGTAGGTATGCAACCGGTACTGTCCTCCGCGGTAAAGCGTCACGAGGTCACATCGGGTCTTGTCATCGGTCTGGCATTCTTTTTCAAGCCGCGCCTGCGTTGCCTTGCGCGCGTCCTGATAGGCCTCTCCCTCCAGCCCTCGTGTGGCCTGATTGACCACGGCGGTCACGTCCTTGATGTTGACGAGCTGGTTCACCTCCATCTCGGGGCAGCGCAACTCGTCGCCCTCGCCGGAGGCATAATATCCGCTCTCCACCCGATCGCGCTCCCGGGTGGAGAGCTGCGAAATACAACCGTGCGCACAGTGATGATTGGTCATCACAAGTCCAGTCTGTGATACGAAACTGGCGGAGCAGCCTCCGGCCAGACGGGCCGACGCGCGCATCACGTGGTTCAACCAGACCTCGTCCATCGAGAATCCGTAGGCGGTCTTGACCTTGTCACGTGGAAAATGGTCAAAGGTCCACATGCCCTCATCGGCGCGCAGGTCCGGGGCGGCCGAGAGCGAGGCGATAACCAGCAAAAACACAATTCGACGCGGCATGGCGCGCGCAGTTTAACCGGTTTTGCTGGCGCCACGGGGCAGACTCGCGGAAAATGGCCGCCGTCTCGTACGCGATTGCCGTGTCAGTGACCCGTGCGACAACTTCTCCATGACCACACCCCTGCGTTTTCAGATCGAACAGGCCGATGCCGTGCACTGGCTGCGTGGCTTGCCCTCTGAAAGCGTCGATCTCTTCGTCACCGATCCCCCGTACGAGTCGCTCGAAAAGCACCGGGCGATTGGCACCACCACCCGCCTCAAGCACAGCAAGTCGTCGAGCAACGACTGGTTTCAGATCTTTCCCAATGCCCGCTTCCCCGAGCTCTTCACCGAGATCTATCGGGTACTGAAGCGCGACGCCCATTTCTACTTGTTCTGCGACCAGGAGACGATGTTTCTGGCCAAGCCGTTCGGCGAACAGGCGGGCTTCAAGTTCTGGAAGCCTATTATCTGGGACAAAAAGAAAATCGGGATGGGCTATCACTACCGGGCCCGCTACGAGTGCATCCTGTTTTTCGAGAAGGGCAAACGCAAGCTGAACGATCTCGGAATTCCGGACATCATCGAGGTGCCCCGCATTCGCAACGGCTATCCCACCGAAAAGCCCGCCGAGGTCAGCGAGGTTTTGGTTTCGCAAAGCACCGAGTTGGGCGCGCTGGTCGTGGATCCGTTCATGGGATCGGGTTCGGTTGGGGTGGCGGCGTTGACCCTGGGCCGTCGCTTCGCGGGCAACGACATCCTGGCCGAGGCCGTGAGGCTTACAAACGAGCGCCTGCTTGCCCTGACCGTGCAACCCTCGCTGATAGCGAACCTGTAAGCTGAACAAACAACATGAACGGTAACGAATACCGCGATCGCATTGCAGGCTACATTCACGCAAATTTCGCCACGGCCGGTTTGCAGGTTTATACCGAGATTTCTTTGGGCAAAACCATCATCGGGAAGTCGCGCAAGGTGGATGTGTTTGTGATACGAAACTGCGATCAACGGGCGATCGCCATCGAGTGCAAATATCAGGAAACGAGGGGTACGACCGACGAGAAGATTCCCTATGCGCTTGCGGATCTTGAGGCGCTGCGGGTTCCGGCCTGCCTGGTCTATGCCGGGGAGGGCTGGTCGTCCGGTGTCCTTCACACGCTCGCCGCCTCGCACTTTGCGGCCCATTGTCTGCCCGCTCCGGCGCCTTTTCCGCGCACCGACGGTACGATTGAACTCGACCACTTCCTGGCGGCCACGTTTGGGCTGTGGACACTCGTCATCCCGGAATCTCGACGGTTCACACCGCGCTGAGTTGCCGATACCGGCCCACGGGGAATGCGCTAATCTCGGCGCCCCTTAACCCATGACCGAGCCTGGCTCCACCGTTGCGCGCGAATCGAACCCCTCCGGGGCGCTGGCCGCGATCTGGCAAAAGATCCTGCCGGTTGGCGTGACCGCCGAGCGCTTTGCGGCCCAGAAACGTTTCTCGAATCTGGATGGTTTGCGCTGTATCAGCATTGTCGGGGTGGTTTGGTTTCACATCGTCAAGCCCGCGGACAGCTGGCCGATCCTGTGGCGCCGCGGGTATACCGGCGTGGATCTGTTTTTCGTCATCAGCGGATTTCTCATCACGACGCTCCTGCTGCGCGAGCGCGACAGCACGGGAACGATTGCACTCGGCAAGTTCTACATGCGCCGATCGCTGCGCATCGTGCCGCTCTATTACGCCGTGTTGTTGCTGTACCTCGTCAAGTCGCTGCGCTATTCCGAGCAGCTGGCGGCGCAGAACTTTCTGCACAACTTTCCCTATTTCGCGACCTACACCTCGAACCTCTTTGTTCACCGTACCGGCGAACCGATTCCGTTCTTTTTTGCCTGGTCACTTGCTGCCGAAGAGCAATTCTACCTGTTGTGGCCTTTTGTGTTTCGATTCGCGCCGCGCTTGTTTTCGCGTCTTTTCATCCCAGCCATGCTGGTGTTTTCGATTGCGATTGACGAGCACGTCTTCATTGCCCACGGCACGGAAGCCGCGACGCTTTGGTATCGCATGCCGGTCCCCATCACCTTTGGCGTGTTGGTTGCGCAGCTCTTGCATGACAGGCGTACGTTTCCGATGATGGCGGCTCTGACAGGTCGTCGTTTTTCGGCGGCATTCTGGCTGGCCCTGGCGCTTTTGGCCCTGTCGATGGAGGAGCCTTCGATGTGGCTCTTCCGCGTGCCCTTTACCTTCCTCGTGTGCAGCTGTGTGATCCGGGAGGACAATGCGCTTTCAGTCGTCCTGCGTTTGCGCCTGTTCGTCTACATCGGCACCGTCAGCTACGGGATCTATCTGCTGCACTTTTCGGCGCAGAATCTCGTGTTCAAGGTTCTGGGATTCGTGGGCGTGCAGCCCGGCGTGCTCGAATTTCCGCTGGTTCTCGGCATGTCTATCCTGCTGGCAGGACTCAGCTTCCGTTATTTCGAACGCTGGTTCTTGAAGACCAAAGATCGCTACGCCGTCGTGACGGGCTAATGGTCGCGCGGTCGGTTTCGAGGTGTTTGGCCGATTATAAATCGAAGTTATAAACGGCCTTCTATGTGATATTATTGGAGAATGTTCAGCCGAACGCTCCAGTCCGTGCTCCTCAAACGGGCAAAGCAGTTCCCCGTCGTGCTCGTCGCCGGCCCCCGCCAGTCGGGTAAGACCACCCTCTGCCGGGCAACATTTCCAGACCATCCGTACCGATCTCTTGAGGCGCCCGACGTTCGCCGCGAAGCACGCGAGGATCCGCGCGGGTTTCTGCGTGCGCTGCCGAATGGCGCTGTCATCGACGAGGTACAAAACGTGCCCGAGCTGCTTTCGTATTTGCAGGGCGAGGTGGACGAGCGCCCGGCAGCAGGACGTTTCGTGCTCACCGGGTCCCAACATTTCGCGCTTTCGGAAACCGTGTCACAGTCGCTTGCGGGACGGGTCGGCCTGTGCGAACTGCTTCCCCTCTCGGTCACTGAGCTCGCACGGGAAGATCGGTTGCAGGATGTCTGGGGGACGATCCTTTACGGCGGCTATCCGGCAATACATGATCGAAAGATCGATCCCGGCGATTGGTTTTCCGGGTATGTGGCCACGTATGTCGAGCGAGATGTTCGACAAATTTTGAATGTCACCGATCTCGTGGCGTTCGAGACGTTCCTGGCTCTGGCGGCGGCGCGAACCGGACAGCTGATCGATCAAAGCAGGTTTGGGGCCGACGCGGGTGTGAGTCAGCCGACCACGCGAAAGTGGTTAACCGTTCTGGAAGCGAGTTATGTGGCTTTTCGTTTGCCGCCCTTTTTTCGCAACCTCGGAAAGCGATTGATCAAGGCGCCCAAACTGCATTTCTTTGATTCGGGATTACTGTGCTACCTTTTGCGCATTCGGACGCCAGAGCAACTGCGCCTGCATCCCTTGCGAGGCGCCATTTTTGAGAGCTGGGTGGTGTCGGAGATCGGCAAGGCTTACCGGAATGCGGGCGAGCGAGCCGATCTGACCTTTTTCCGGGATCGCCAAGGCCTGGAGATCGATCTCGTTGCCGAGATGGGGCTTGATCGCTGTGCAGTCGAGATCAAGTCAGGTGAGACCGTTCCCACCGATGCGTTCGCCGGCCTTGACGCATTTGCCGCTCTCAATGCGGCCACACAGGAAGGGGTGTCATTCCGCAGCGCCTTGGTTTATGGCGGAGACGTGGAACGGCAGCGCGGTACCGTCTCGGTTCTACCGTGGTTCAAGGTTGGCGATCATCCGTGGCCGGGTTTGTGAGCACGCGTCTCTCTGATGACGCTCTCAGGCCGGTCGCGGACCAAAGATGCGCCGGAACAGCACGGCGTAGGTCATGGCCATCCACGGTGCAATCCAGATCAACCCAATGCCGAGCGTGAGGATGCCGGCAATGCCGCCGACGAGACCAATGGCAAGCATGAGCAGGAAGATCTTGCCCCAGTGGTGGGTGCAGCTTTTTCGGCTTATTTCCATGGCCTCCCACGGCTTGAGATTTCGTTCACTCACAAGGGGGGTCACCGTCATGTACACACTTGCAAGGTAAAGCCCTGGAATCACCAGCAGCAACATTCCAAAAGAAACCAAAAGTGTTACGAGTACACCCACGATGACCATTGGCACCACACTCGGCTTGTAGTCGAGCATCGTCTTCATCGACACGGGACGTCCGTCGAACTTGTCGAGCGCGGTCATGAAAATGGGCAAATACGTGGCCGGGTAACTGAGGCCTGCAAACGCGACGGTAATCGGGAGGCCAACGATCATCACCAGCAAGGGACTCACGACCCCAAGTGCGCCGGTGAAGGCAGTGGTGACGAGCTGGCCGATGACCATCAAGATAACCCCGATGATCGCGGTCGCCCAGAACGTTCCCTTGTAACCCGACGTGAGCCGCCAGGATTCGGACAGGACCTCGCCAATCTGGAAATCCCACCTTCCAGCAAGTGCGTCTTGCAGGTTTCCCTGGCTATTGCCGCGGGGAATGAGGTCGGCATCGACCGATGGTGGGGCATAGGGATTCAACTCATCGACCATGGTTCACTTCCTTCGGTCGCAGCCTAATGCCGAATGTCGACCCGCGTCAAGCGTTACCCGGAATTGCCCAATTGGTCGGCGACAACCGTTGGGCAGTGGTACGAATAAGGAGAAGCGCCCTGGGCGCCAGCTACGGTTGTAGCCGCGTGGTAAAGGGGCTCCTGGATTATCGATCGTTAGGATGCCCGTTTGTCGTATCCACACCCGCCGCTCGTGAATGCGCTCACCGGACTCGTCGCGGGGTCAAGTGCATCCGATGAATTGACAACAACGCAGGGCTTGCAACTGCATGATAGCGGTCTCACCGCAACCGAGTTCATGCGCCGCAACTACCCCCATGCGCGCGCTCAGATCGTTGCCGGACGACTCGCCATGGTGGCGCTGACCGCGCTGTTTTTCCTGTAGGTATTTTTCCTCGCGCGCCAGCACTGGGGAGATGGTGCGGCCCTGGTCGCGCTCACCTTGTTGGCCGCCAATCCCACCGTGCTCAGCGGCTGTCGCCAAGTTCAACCTGGTGCCATTCGTAACACTGTTTCCGCTGGTTGCACTGTTTTTTTGCCTTCAAGAGCTGGGGTCGGTTTGCCTCGCCTTTGCGCTCCGCGCGCCTGCGCAAGGCAGGGCTCGAAGTGGCGATGGCGGTGGCCGTCGTCCTCTTGATCGTGAATGCGTCATACTTTTTTAAACAGGGGATCTGGACGAGAGACGGGCTGTCCGTGGATCCTGACCTGCGCGGCAGTCGTCTCTTGTCGCGGATCGAAGGAGGAACGCCGCCACGAATAGCGCATGAAAATGCGCGACAAAACGCCGAATCAACGCCCGCTAAACGCGGTTTTCATTCTGGTATCTTTGCGAGGTGAATCTTTGGAAATACGCATCGGGAATCATGCTGAGGTCTTCGGAAAGGGTTGTTTTGTGATGAAAAAATGAAGGGCGGCCGGGATGGCGAAACACAGCGCAAATCCCAGCGTCAAAAGGCCACTCGCGATGCCGGTCACGATGGCGTCTTGCGAGCTCACGCCGACCCACATGAAGCCCAGCGTCCAGCCGGTTTCGTGGGTACCAAAGCTGCCGACGGTCATGAGTGGTACGCCGCCGAAGATCATTGCGCCCGAAACGCCCACCACTATTTTCGGCAACGGCAACGCAACCCCATAGGCCCGGATCAACGTGGACAGCGACAATACCTGACACACACTCACGCCCGCCGTTGCAATCCAAAAGGCCACTTTTCGGCGCCGATCGAGGGCTGCATTGAAGGCGACCGCCTTCGTGATCTTGTCCGAAAGTCGTTCGAGCAGCGGGCCTTGTTTCGGCAGGACTTTCTGGATGAGAAAAGCAAGCACCTGCACGAGCACCAGAATCCATCGATGGAAGGTGCTCACCGTCGCGACCAGGACACAAAGTGCAAGGGCCGCCCAACCGATGCGATCTGCGCTGAGGGTTCCGAAGGCAAGCGGGATAGAGATGATTCCGGTCGCGAGGATCACGGTTAGATCAACGAGCCTCACGAGGGCGATGGAAACCAGGGTGTGTTCGGGGGGCTCCTGACTCGACGCTCGAAAAAGCACTGGCAAGCTGATTTCGCCGAGTCGCATCGGCATGACGCGCACAATGAAGGTGTGCATGGCGGTTCCGGTGAGGGCCGTCAGGATGGGAACGTGACGGCCGAGGATCGTGAATCGCAGTGAGCGAAATACCAGCAGGGCAAAGGCAAAAAATCCCGCTCGAACAATCAACGAAACATCGCCGCGCGAAAAGGCGGTCTGCCAGGTATGGGCATCCAGCTGGCGCAGCATCAGCGCAAGAATGCCTCCGGAAATGAGGGTCGCGATGGCGCTGAGCCAAAGGAATCTGCGGGGCATCGTTTTGTCACGATATCACCAGCGGAATCACTGGGTGCCTCGAAAATCGAGGTAAGAGCGACGCTCTGGCATCATTCGGTTCGTGGAAAGCAGGAAACAGGCCCGCTCGTACCTCGCGGCGCATCGTTGCGGCGGCGGAACCACGGTTAATTCGGAACATCCAGCGTCCGGCCAGCGTCCACATGGCTCACCCGATCCATCACGATAATACGTGATGGATCGGACAAGTCGGATCTACTCATGTCTAACCCGATCCATCACAATATTGCGTGATGGATCGGATAAGTCGAAGCTACTTCCATCGGTTGCCGAGTACAGAAAAGTTCCAATTGGGCGACGTTGCGGTGTTACGCCACATATGCTTTATCTGGCCGTCCAAAGCTGGCCCCACAATGTCGAGCCGTCCCGAAGCCCATGACGAAATAGCTATCGGGCCGTACAAACCCGCATCCCAAGGATTGGCCAACGTGGTCGCCCAAGTCCAGCTGACGCCGTTCCAATTCAATCGCGAGATGCTGCCATCTACATTGGTCCCAACAACATCAATGCGATTGGATGCCTGTGCGACGCCTGCAACCGGACCCGTCCATCGACCTGCGACGGGTCCCAGATCGTTCCAGGTCCATCCGTTTGACCACGTAAGCTGCTTAACCTGAGCGTTCCACGCTGGACCGATGACGTCGATCCGATTGAACCCCCAAGATATAGCGGTCATTGCTTTGAATTTCGTACCACCCCAACTGTTACCAAGATTGGCCCAGTGCCAGGTCCCGTCGTACCATAGCTGTCTGATGTTTCCATCAGTACCTTGAACAAAGGCATCAATGCGGTTTACGCCCCAAGACGCGGCAGTCGGCGCCATCGAGAAACTGGTGTAACCGAATCCGTTACCCAAGTTTTGCCCAAACCAAGCACTTCCGTCGAAATAAATCCATATGAAGTTTCTGGCGGAGTCGTAGGTAATCAGATCGATGCGGTTATTGCCCCAAGATGCTGCGGCGAGTCCACCGACCAATGGATTGGTCGTTGCGATATTGATTCGTTCCCAGAGCCAGGACGTGGTGTTCCACCAAACATGGTAAAGATTCCCGGCCGGATCGAGTAAGAAATTGTCGATGCGCTCCGAGCCACGCGTCACCGACGCGGTAGTAATGGAACCTTTTGCCTGGACGTTCTTCATGTGGTCGGTACTGGCTGCGAAGTTGGCAGCCGTATAAGGCACCGGGGGCATCATTGGCAGAACGGTCGGCGAGGAAAACGTGGCATCTGGAAGGATGGCCCTTGCGTCTCCTCCGCTGACCATGGAGTACAAGGGAAATTCGTTCGCAGACGACGTGTGGCACAACGTACATTTGTTCTGATTTGACGGAACCGTAAGGAACTTATCTGGTGTAGTTGGTGGCCTTGGATTCTGCACAAAACCTGCGGGAGCCATAATGGCGGGGATAATCGGTTCGTACCATCCCGAAGTCGTGGACACGTCCAGCGAGGGGATGTCCAACTTGCTGTCCTTATGAATGATGAACGCATTGGCACCAGAGTGGCAGTTGGCGCAAGCATCAGCTTGTGTGAGATCGGTGCCACCCCGGAATGTTCCGGTGATAGATGTGTTCGTCGCCATTGGCCAACTGGTCGTGCCTTTTTCCCAGAAACACGCCTTGCCAGATTTGCCCTGACAAATTACTCCAAATGCAATCGTCTGGTTGAGTGTTGTTGCGTTTACACGTGGCAAAGCGTAGCACACGCCGGTCGCGTTACTGAATGTGTAGACGAAGGCAGGATCACTTCCGACAATATTGAAATCGCGTTCACCTGGTGACTTACCATTCTCCAGTTCGCCGCGGGAGATCCAGCTCGACGAGCCCCACGCTGGGGGCAACGGCACCCCTTTGCTGCTACATTCGGTAGCGTAGGCAGCGCCAGAATTCGTCGTGATATCGGCGCGGGCATTTGTCGCAAGACACAGCGTGCTCAGACAAATCAAGACCAGCCGGGAGGTGGGAACGAGGGATCGTTTGGGTATTTGGGATTTGTTCAGTTTGGGCTTGTACATTTTTTCCTATGGCCAAGAAACGTCTAACGAACGATGGGTGTTTGTGTCAAGTTGATTGGGTCTTCCCCTGGTCTTCCCCGGTCTTCCCCAGGTCTTCCCCGGTCTTCCGTGATAGCCAGGGCACGGAAGCTGTACGGAAGCTGGCCGTCCTGTTCTATCGGGCGCTTCGATTTGGGATGACGTACGCGGAAACTGGGGCCGAGTACCACGCTACAGGCGGCTCGTGATCGACGGCCTCCAGCGCCGCGCCCGTGGCCTCGGCTTTACGCTTTTTCAGAACGACGCCGCAGCGGAGGGCGTTTGTTCGAGACCAATTCAAAACCGACGAATCGGTGGTACGTATCCATCGCGGGTGTACGCGTTGACTTTGAAAAACAAACGCAACCCATTGACGTATTCGTCGCCCGTGGGACCCATAACCTCAAGAAGGTTGTTGGTTTCATCGGGATCAGCACGCAGGTTGTAGATCTCCAGTGTTCGATGTTGCAAATCCTGGATCACCTTGATCCCGTTGGGGAAGATGATCATCTGCATCCGTCGGCTTGCATCGCCGGCAATGGGTCGTTCCAGGGAAGGCGACTCGCCCCGCAAAAATGGGACCAGGCTTTGACCCATCCAATGGCCGGGCGTCTCGAATCCCAATAAATCGAGCAACGTTGGGCCAACGTCCATGGTGCTAGTCGGTACCGCAACCCTTCGCGGTACCACGCCGGGAACGCGAACCAACAGAGGAACGCGCAGCAGCTCGTCGTACATCGTCACGGCATGCCCCCGACCTCCGTGTTCGGCGAACTCTTCACCATGATCACCCGTCACAATTACCACGCAACGTTGCCAAACACCCTGTTTCTCTAGCGTATCACGGAGTCGCTGTAGGGCTCGATCGACGTCGAGCACTTCGCGCAAGTAACCAACAAAAGTCGATTCGCCTCCGGGCTGTTGGGCATAGGGCAAATGGGGATCAATGAAGTGTGTGTAGACCAGCAGTTTCTTGTCCGCGTTTCGGGCCACGACATCAAGGATTGTGTCGACAACCTTTTCGGCTTTTTGGTAGTCCTTGTTCGGTCGGATTTCCTCGGCGAACCCAACCCCTGTCCCATTGTCGGCGGCAAGACCCTTGACGGCCATTACGTGGACGGTGTGCAACGAAGGGTCGTTCGTATTGAGTAGCTGTGCAAGTCGAGGCGTTGGATCGAGATGCGGGGTTGTCTCTGCAGCGGGCGTATGCTTGGACCAGTACGTGGCGCTGTAGTACTTCCCCGTCATCATCGAAAACAATGAGGCCTGTGTTGATGGAGAAACTGAGCGGTTCTGCTCGAAGAACACTGATTCATCGCGGAGGCGCGACAGCGCCGGGATGAAGGCGGCATGCTTGTCGCTGCCAAGCAAATCAGCCCGAAAAGCATCGATCGATAGCAGCAATACAATCGGATTCGTAGGCACGATTGATGGCATGCTCCTCGCAACATCAGGAGCCGAGTCCCGGGGAGCGAACCAGGGGCCCCGCGCAAATGGGGTGATGTTGTTCCTGTCGATCGTGGATTCTGATACAAGTCGCGTCTGGAGCGGCGCCAACACGGAACCGGGGATTCTGTAAAACGAGAGTCGAACGGTGTTGCTTGGGACAATAACTATAGCCGCGAGCGCGCACAGCGAGAGAACGACAAGCATGGCAAGGTGCAGTCGACGTTTGCCACGTGACAGATCGATTGGAGCAAGTGCCTCAACTGCACCGCCCAGGATCAAAGCGCCAGCGATCGCGACAAACAAATGAACACCGAAATAGTCACCGGGTAGGAAAATATTGTTGGCAACCGCGATCATCCCGCCGATGACCAGAAAAATCCCGCGCATCAAACCTGTCGAGAACCGCCGGACGAAGTGGGCGACCAGTGTCACTGCCATTCCAACGCAGATGGGCACAAGCAACGCCCACGGGACCTGGCTTCCGCGTTCTTCCATCCGTGATGCGAAACCAGCAAAGTCGAGAGGTAGCACCACGAGCGCGAGTGCGTATGCGCTGGCGAAGCCAAGGGTGGTTTCGAAAGACCGTCGATGCGCCGAAAATTTTCCGAGGGGGACCCGGTCTCGAAGCCAAAACAGGGCGGCGCTGAACAACCCAAGCGCAAGGAAATGCCCCAGGTCAAAAACGTGGAGGGCAATGCGATTTGCAAAGGTGTGCAACCCGCTCCGTACGGCCACGAATGACTGGTTGATCGCCGCCAGTGCCAACCAACCAAACAAGATTCGAAGACCCGCGCTCGATGATTTGGCCTCGTTTGTCACGGCCAGTTCTGAACCTGAACCAACAAGCAATGCAGCATTTCGTGAGACTAGATCAGTCCCAAAAAGATCGAATCAAAATCGTCGAGGCTATTGCAATCACTGTGACGAGTCACTTTTGATCATCCCGTCCCATCCGTCCCATCCCCAATACCCCTGAAAATCAAACTTGACCGATGCGTGGTTTTATGGCCCTCTCTGGCTATTCGATGAATTGTCTGCAGCCGGGTGGCACGGGGGTGGTAGGGGTCGACGTCCCCCTGGTAGATTGCCCGACCCAGTCTACTAATCTATGCCGTCTGCCACCGACGTTCTTTGGTGGCCTTTGATCGCCAGTTGCCCGGGACCGAAACCATCATGGATGCAACATCATTTAGTGACTATGCTGGTGAAGTCGATACTTGGCACAAGCGCGGCAGGGCCTTGCTGATACGGAGCGTTTTGCGGCGACACCTGCCGAGGCACGATCAGCGCCTCATTTTGGAGGTTGGGGCCGGCGTTGGACAAAACGTGGGGGTCCTCCGCGAATTCGGTTCCGTTGACGCAGTTGAACCGAATCGCCACGGTGCGGAAGTACTCCGACAGCGCGCTGATATTCAGGAAGTATTCAACGAGGCGATCCCGTTTCATCTGGATAGGAAATACGACGTTATCTGTGCGTTCGACGTCATCGAACACATCAAGGACGATCAAGGTGTAATCAACTGGTGTCACGATTTGTTGTCTCCAGGTGGCCTCTTGTTTGTAATGGTTCCAGCGTACTCTTGGATGTTCTCGTGGCACGACGTTGCTCTGGATCACCAACGCCGTTATTCCAGAAGGTCGCTGGTCAACTTATTCCAACAAAACTGGAACGTACTTGACTCGAACTACTTCGTAAGTTCGCTGTTCCCACTGGCGGTGATTTCAAGAGCCAACAGCATCCTTGCTTACCGTGCGTCGCGCTGGAGGGATACCGGGAAGCCGCGACAATTTGCCAAGCAAGCTGCGGCGATGAGTCCCGTGGTTGATCGGGCATTTTTTTCCATACTTGGGCTTGAGGCCAAGTTGGTCGAGGCTGGGGCCAGCTTGCCCTTTGGGCTCAGCACTTTTGTCATCGCCTCGCGGAAACCCTGACGATGTTGCCCCCCCAAGATTGCGGGCGGTTGGCCCAACATCTGTACGAGCATGCCCGGAGATCGAGGGTGCCGGTGGCGCCCGGAAAATCATGGTAAGAACACCGCAGTAGTCCCCGATGGATGTCATCGAGTCCCCGCCTCCGCTCAAGACCCGCAAGCTTCCGGTTCGGCACCTCGCGATCCTGATCATTTTGATCGGCGCCGCAGTGTTGTTCCTGGGGACGGGACACTTTCATTATCCGATCCAGAAGTGGCTCTTTCCGCGCTACGCCGGGTACTGGTTGTCGGCGCTCTTGATGATGGCTTCGTTCCTGTCACTCGGGCACGCGATCGTGCGACGCTTGTGTGCGCTCGGTCTGTCGGAACACCTTTGCGTTTCATTCATTGTCGGCATGTACGGCTTCGAGTGCCTCATGGTGATGGCGAACTTTCTCCAGCAGATCCACTGGGGAACCTACTTCGTGGTGCCCGCCGTATGCCTCGCCATTGGGGGGCGCTCGCTCTATCGATATTTGCGTCCCGCTGTCAGGCACCTTCGTTTCGCGCGCCAGCGTCGCTCGCCTCTCGGCCTGGGCGCGATGCTCGCCGTGGTGTTCGGAATCGTTGGGTTCCTGATGCTGTATTTCCTCATCATCAACCCCGAGAACACGCAGTTCGACGCGCGCTGGAAGCACTTGCGCCTCGCCGAAGAGTTCATGATCCACGGTGGCTTCCGTCGCTTCCCCGAGGGATGGACTTTTGCGACCCGCCCCCACGTCGCGAGCTTTCTTTATTTGTGGACCTTCTTGCCGCCCGGTTACCTTCCCTTTGACCGGGTTGTGAACGCTGCGCATGCCGAGTTTGCGATCTTTGTCTGGACGACGATCGTCGGCATTCCGACCCTCTTGCGTCGACTTGTGCCCGGCGCCGATCCTCGCTTCATCTGGGCCGCTCGCTTTCTGTTCCCGGGTATTTTCCTTTACGATTCGAGCCTCGCCATCGGTGCCGATCACATTGGTGCTGCCTATTGCATCCCCCTTTTCATCATGGCGATCGCCGTGACGCGTGCGTTTGCAATCAAGCCGGCAATTTTGATGGGCGTCGTGATCGCAGGTGGAGGCATCGTGAAGGACACGATCGGCTTCATGCTGATTCCACCGGCGGTGTTGACCCTGGTGATTCTGGGCCTCCGCGAGATCGTGCGGTCGCCCGCGCGTGCCCAGGCGTTTTCCCGGGTACTGGTGGCCGCGCTTTGTGTGGTGGGAGGGGCGTTTGTGTTTTCCGCGCCCCACTGGCTGAAAAACTGGGTGGTGTACGGCAACCCGGTATACCCGGTGATGAGCAATGTCTTTCATTCGCGGCCCTGGACCCCGGATGCCAGTTACATCATCAAGTACGGATATGCAGGTGGCTTCTGGGCGCCCGAGCGCAATCTGCAAGGGATCGTCTACACCGTTCGCGCTCTTTTCGACTGGTCGTTGATTCCGAACGACTGGAAATCGTTTCACGGCCGCGTGCCTGTGATCGGATCGCTTTTTACCTTGCTGCTGGCCACGTTGCCGTTTACCCGGGCCCCCCGTCGCCTGTGGATGTTGGTGGGGTGGTGTCACGTTTCGATTTTCCTCTGGTATTCGGTTCATCACCAAGATCGCTATCTGCAGGGGATCATGCCCTGGTTGACGGCGTGCCTGATTGCGATGTCGATTTTGATCTGGCGCACACGCGAGATGGTGCTGCGTTTGGCCCTGGGTTTCCTGTTTGTCTCCCAGGTGGTTTGGGGTGCCGACGCATATTTTTTCCAGACGCACGCGATGGTTCGCAGTCCGCTGAAAAAAACGATCGATATGCTGTCCGCCGGCCACGAAAAAAAGTATCAGGAGCGTTTCACGATTGGCCAGGACAAGTACGAGGAGATTGGCAGGAAACTGCCGAAAAATGCGGTGGTATTGATGCACGAGGTGCAGAACTATTTCGGCTTGCCGCGCCCAGTTATTGCGGACTACACGCAGTGGCAATACGGTATCAGCTACGGATTACTGGAATCGCCGAGACAGGTTCACGATGCCCTCACCGCCCTCGGTGCCACGCACATGGTCTGGAACGAACGCTCGCGCGCGTTCGATTCGATCGCGGGCGATCTGATGTTCTATTCCTATGCGCTGCGTTTCGGCGTCAATCGTCAAGATGTTCGCGGCATGAACCTGGCCGAGTTGCCAAAGGTTCCGCCCGCCGAAACGGTTGATACCTTTCAAGACAAGGTCATGGTTCTCGGATGTGGCAAGCCTTACGCGGATGGCTTGTATCGCATCCGGGATCTGGCGCAACCGAACTGGGGCTTCAAGCAGAAGGAAATTCTGGCTCCACGACAGGCGGTGGATTCCAAGGCAGCGGCGGTCGAACTGACAATCGCGATGGCCGACTACGTCATCATCGATCCCAAGTGCGAGACCGAATTCGACGGGCGATGGGCCGAAAATTTCGAGAAGATGTTCGCCCGGGACATCGCCAACAAGAACGTGAAGTTCGTTGGCCATCGCCGTGTTCGACGGAATCCCTAGGCGCCTCCTGCATCGCGGTCGGCTACACTCCCTGCCAATGTCCATGGACGCACAAACGCAGGTTGAACTAGAGGCCGCTGCATTTCGTCGCCTCATACAGCATTTTCGCGAGCGCACCGACGTGCAAAACATCGATGTGATGAACCTTGCTGGCTTTTGTCGCAATTGCCTCGCCAAGTGGTACCGAGCCGCCGCGGCCGAGCGGGGTATCGAGATGACCGATCCCGAGGCGCGCGAAACTATCTACGGGATGCCCTACGAAGATTGGAAAGCGCAGCACCAGAAAAAGTAGGATGAACGCCGCCGATGTCGGCAGACATGTGTTGATGTCGGTATATGTCTGGTTGTGCGAATAGGTACAGACATTGCGGTCTGTGATACGATCCGGAGGCAATGTCAACGACACTCAAGGTTGGTCTTTCAATTGCTTGCTTGTTCGTCGCTTGCGGCGGACCTGCGACCCGCAGCCGCAGCGGTGCGGGTGGTTCCGGCGGCGCCGAAGACACCGACACCCGTTCCGGTGGCCAGGGCGGCACCAAGACCGGCGGCTCGAAGGCAACCGGTTCCGGCGGCAAAATGAACACGGGCGGTGCGACGAATACCGGCGGTGCGACGAATACCGGCGGTATGACGAATACCGGCGGTGTGACGAATACCGGCGGTGTGACGAATACCGGCGGTGTGACGAATACCGGCGGTGTGACGAATACGGGCGGTTGCAAAAAAACGGGCGGCACACCCAACACGGGCGTCACGCACAACACGGGCGGCACACCCAACACGTG